>ERZ778510.85-NODE-85-length-86619-cov-8.384860_pt1 | contig 86619 bp, 86 predicted proteins | sample MGYA00510348_ERZ778510 | MGnify/ENA primary metagenome ERZ778510 (study PRJEB29527, sample SAMN07138969) | mouse gut metagenome | material: feces | host: mouse | place: China:Nanjing | collected 2016-01-25 ... | reverse complement strand
CCCACACTGCGGAAAAATACTGATGAGCCTGCTGAAAAGACATTGAAGCAAAACATATGTCATCCGCACTGACCTGCGGGCGGCCACCGGAAACCCCGGATGCCGCCCCACCGGACGGGGCCCCCGGTGTGCCGGGGATATCGGGTGAACCATCCGGTGTGGTGGGTGGCGTGCCGGTGCGCGTGTTCGCGATCCATGCGGTCGAATCGACCACCGGCAGGCCCTCGGGCCAGAACACCTGCCCGCCCGACACGGTGAAACGGATGGGGGCTTCCAGACGCGTGTACCCGTCCGGCGCGGTGGTCTCGGTGAGCGTGTACGTACCGTCCGCGACCCCGGCCAGATGAAGGACACCCGGGCGCGGGTCCACGTCCTCGATGGGGTTCGCCTGTTTGGGCAGCGGGCCAGCCGCATCATCGAGGTCGGTGTCGGGTTCGGGCAGCGACGCCTGCTCCTCGTCCGTCAGACCGGGCATGGCGGAGCTGACGGGGAACGCCGTCGGCGGGCTCTGTGCCTCCCCCCAGCTCTGCCGATACATCACACGAACCGTGGAGGCATCGATATTGCCGAGCCCCAGGAACAGACTGCCACCGAACGATGCGGTGAAGCCGTAGGCTCCCAGACCCCATTCCGACAGGAACGACCCGCCGGTCTCCTCGATGCATCGTGTGCGACGTGCGCTGTCGCTCATAACCGAGCATTGGACGGACTGCGCCTTGCGGCTGGTCAGATAGGTCCCGGATCCGGACAGTGCATCACGGGGGATGTCCATGCGCATGAGCGTCTGGTCCCCTTGTCGGTACCCGGTGTCGTACGCATTGTCTATCACCACGCTGTCACGAGAGTCCCACCGCCCGGGTTCCACCACGAGGTTGTCGTTGTCGTAATAGCTCCACTGGCGGTAACGGTCCCCATCAGCACGGAGGGCGCATGGATCCTCCCCGGTGCACAAATTGGAGTTGGTTACGTACAATGCGACATCGTCGGCATCGACGACGTGAATCTGCACCCATTGGCTCGATCCCGTGGGCGCAATCGCATAGATGTTCGCGATGCCAGGCCTGAGCGCGCTGATCGTGCCGTCGGCCGCGACCGCGGCGATGTCGGGATTGGTGCTCTTCCAATACACGCGCGCATCGGTGTTGCCGGCGCCTTGTACCACCGTGGCCTGCAACGGCATCGTCGAACCCGTATCCATCGCCCTGAGAGAACCGGATTCCACGCGGTTGCCATCTGCATCGCTGATGCGCACATCACCGGCGCGGGAGGGTTTCATCCCCACAGGGACACCGGTGCCGGAATGGTCCCAGGTCTCCATCCATACGGCGATCTGCCCGGCCGGCGCATGGAAGTTCGCATACTCCGGGCCGCGCATGGCGGCCTTGATCTCCACCGACTGCATCGGCGCGCCATTGCTCGTCCACGAGTAGCGGCCCACGGACGCGCCCACCACATAATCGAACGCCTCCAGACGCTCGTTGGGCACGTACACCACACTCCAGTCCGCGTCCCCCGCCGTGGGCGCGCCTTTGAGGATGTTGTCCTCGTATTTGACCTCGGTGAGTTCGGGCGTGCATATGGGCTTGCGCTCGTCGTGGCAGATGATCTCACCCGTGTTCGCGTCCGGCTCCGCCCGGTAGATGTTATTACCGTGGCGGCTGGCGAAGAACACGGCGGTCACGCCCTCGGGTACGACGGTGATCGTGAACTCGCGCGCCATGCCCGCCACCGTGTACGACAGGCGCGCCGTGCCCGGCGTTCCCGCGATCAGCCTGCCGTCGCGCACGCGCGCCACGTTGACGTCGCTGCTGGTCACATACGGCAGGCGATCCGCATCCACGGTCAACGACAACTGGTGCTCGCCGACCGTGACCGCATACGCACCATCCGGCTCATACACGTCCTCGCCCGATTTCAACGAGAAATCACCAACCACACTCACCTCGACCGTGGCCGCGGCATCAGGGTTGGAGCCGCTGGCCACGCTGACCGTGGTCGCGCCCGGCTTGCCGGCGGTCACCAGGCCACCGTCCACCGTCGCCACCGCCCGGTCACCGCTCGCCCATTGCACGTTGCGCGGAGCCTGCTCGGGCAGCACGCTCGCATACAACTGCGCCGACTCGCCCTGGAACAATGTCAGCGTGGACACGTGCTCGCCCCGGCGGGTCACATCCACCGATTCCGCAGGAACGGCAGCATCCACGATCGGCGTGCCCTGCCCGGCACCGTCGGCTGTGACCTCCCATTGGGATCCGGCGAGCACGCCGTCCATGTCGCCGGCAGTTTTGTCACCGTCGTATTTGGCCCACGACACGCGTGTGGTGCGCTCGTTGACGATCGCATTGTCCGCGCCCAGGGCCGTGTTCGCGGCCGCGTCAACACCGGTCAACGTTCCGGTGTCGGCATCGGCCACGTAGATGTGCTCGTTGACGTTGTAGCCCGACGGGGCCGCCGTCTCACGGATGAAATAGTCATGTCCGGGTTTGAGGTTGCCGACCGCGATCACACCGTCCTGGCCGTCCAGATCCGTGGCGTCGTTGTCGGTCACCGACAGCAACGCGTTCGTACGATGCGTGGCGTCCGACAGCGTGGAGTACACCTGCCAACGAGACCCCGCCAACAGTGTGCCGGACGCATCGCTCTTGCGCCACGACACCTCGCGTCCGTCCAAGTGCATCAGGCCGATCCACGGGAAGTTGTGGCGCTCCTGCTCCATGCCCAGCACGGACGGCCGTGTGTGCAGGCCACTGTTCCCGTTCGGCTGGTACAGGGTGCCGGACGCCATCGTGTAATCACCACCCGTGGCCACGCGCCCGTTCGTGGACACCTCGGTGGCCAGATCCCCATTGGGCACGAGGACCGAACCGATGAACTCGGCCGCCGGATCCCCCCACCGGTATTGCACAGAGCCATTGCCGGGCGTGAGGTACGAGTCACGCTGGTCGCCGTTGTTCAACCGGCCGCCCTGGATACGCACGCTTGCCGCGTCCGTGAAGTTCCACATGAGCGCAGAAGCGGCCGTCCTGAACGCCGCGATGGTCCCCTCGTCCGCGTCCTTGCCCCACGCGTTGCCGACCTCGACGCCGTTGAACCAGAACCTCCAGCCATTGTCGAACGTGATGCCCTTCGCGTCGCCTTTCACGTTCACGACCACGGCCGCATCCTCGGGGATGTTGTCGAACCGCCACGACACGCCATGCCAACCATCCGTGTCCAATTGTGCGGCGTCCACGGTGAACACCTGCACGGTGGATTTGCCGTCACCGGTGAACGTGACCAGACGCTCCGCGAACCGGCGGTCGCCGTCACCGCCTTCGAAGATGAACTTATAGCTCACATCCCCGGCCCGCCAGTTCGTCCGCCAATAGTCCGCATCAGCAGGGGCGACGCCATACGCCACGGTACCGGTGTCCTTCAGGTTCGCCAATTGCGCGGCACGGTCACGCACTGATTGCCTGTGGCCGCGGTAATCCACTCCGTTGACCTCCGCCAACGGGTCGGCCACCTGCTCGATCCAATCGGCGCGCGTCCCGTCCGCGTTCGCGAACAGGACATCCCCCGTGCGGTCAGCCCCGCATCCACCGCCAACAGCCACCGGCAGCTTCGCCCGGTGTTCCGCATCATCCGACCGGGAGGCGGCGACGAACGCCGTCGAACGCACATAATTCCACACGGAATTGCCACAGCCCTCCGATCCGACGGCCAGCACAACCGACCCACGCGCGGGCCCATACCCCGACCCCAGGCCGACTGCGCCGAAACGGACATTGCGGTTGTTCCAATCCCAACCACCATCATGCTGGCTGTACAACTCGACCCGACCATCCACGACCGTCAGACCCTCCACCTCCGCCGCACGCGACGGGACGACACTCGCCAACTCCGGATGATCCGGATCGAGATTCCGCCTGTCCATGATGTTGAGGCCACCACCCACATACGTGGCCACCCCATCATCCTCCGTTTTGGACAGGTCCAACCCCAACGGGTAGATGAGCCCGCCTCCTTCCCTCCATTGCTGTTCCCCGCCCGATGCGGCCGGTGTGACCGCCAGGGGCGCCATGAGCGTTCCCGCGGCCAGCAGCGCGGCGCATACGCGTTGCATGATCGTCTTGCTTCCCATGTTTTCTCCACTTCGTGTTTCCTTGAGGCGGCGTCGCATCGCTGCGCGCGCCGTGTTCCCCTATGCTGCAGGCGAACCTCTCCCAGTGTGCATGAGGCGTGCGGAGATGGCGGACCACACCCATCACACAAGGGCTGGATAGGCAAACGTGTCCTTCATGTCCGGACACCGACTTGTGGATTGGGGTCAGCGGGTGTGCGCCGGTGTGTCCCATGGGCCGGCCATGGGGATGCTGTAGTGTTCCCCGGCGGCGATGTCGATGCACGCCGTCTCATACAGCTCGTCGCAGGTGGGTGTGGCGGCGGCCTTGATCGCCCGGCACAGGTCCCAGGGGTCGTCCACGCGCATGCATGCGCGTGCCTCGCCCCTGCCCTGGTACAGGTCGATCGGCCGGTCGGGCCGTAATGTGACGGTGACGGGCAGTCCCTCGGCCTTGTCGCGGCTGGAGTGGCGGTCGGCGAACGCGCTGAAGCGCCAGCCGCCCACGTCGTTGCCGTGGATGCGTGTGCCGGCGGGCAGTGTGACGCCCAGCATGTCCCATTGGCGGCCGTCGCGGGCCGTATGCCGGTAGGGTCGTACGAGCGTGTTGGGGATGTTGACGCGCGGCCAGCGTCGTGAGCGCGCCTTGCGCGCGCCGGCCTCGGTGTGCGCGTGTGTGCGTCTGGGACGGCGCGCCTCGTCCACGCTGATGGGTGTGGCGCCGGTGACGCGCCCGTCCAGCCGGTAGTCGACGCTCATGGCCGTGGCCGCCACCTTGTCGGGGTCCCCGTTGGGGGTGAGCGCCAGCCATGAGCGTATGATCGCGTCGGCGTCGCCGCATATCATGCGTTGCACGCGGATGCGCAGCGCGGTTTCGCCGATCATCAGCTGCATGCCGCCGTCGGGTGTGGGACGGGCCACGCACATGCCCTGGCGCGTCATGCCGTGGGAGGTGAAGGTGTAGCGGGCGAGGAACTCGCCGTCCTCGACCAGTAGCAGCGCGGGGTCGAAGGGTGGGTGGATGGCCGCTGTCATGAATGGTCCGTCGGTGTGCATTCGAGGGTCCTTTCGCCGGTGTGGGTGGCAGTGCGTCCATTGTGGCGTCGCCCGCGCGTGCGCGCGGCCCACGGGTGCGCCCGTGGGCCGTTCTTCGGTGGCACCGGTGGCGTTCGTCGCCTGCGGTTGTCCTAGTACCAGTTGTTTTTCAGCCAGAACGCCTTCGCGCCGGTGGGGCTTTGGTAGCGTTGCTTGATGTAGGACAGGCCCCATGCGATCTGTGTGGCGGCGTTGTCCCGCCAGTCGTCGCCGGCGGCGGCCATTTTGTCGCCGGGCAGGGATTGGGGGATGCCGTACGCCCCGGATGTGGGGTTTTCGGCGTTCCAACGCCAGCCGGATTCGTGTTCCCATACCCAGATGAGCGCGTCGAACTCGCTGTCGGGGTCCCATTCCTTGTAGCGTTCGATGATGAGGCGCCGTGCGATGGCCTTGGCTTCGTCGGGGGTGGCGTGCCTGCCGTCGCCCGCGTATTCGATGGCCACCGTGTGCGCCGTGCCCGTGGCCGTGTCAGCGTCGGATGTGCCGCATTCCCAGTTGCCTCGCACGCTCGTGGCCTCGGTCTTCACTGGTTGCGTTTCCTTGGCCGTTCCGGCGGATGGCTGTGTGGCGCCGGCGTGCTTGCCTTCGCCTTTCTTGGGCAGGATGTATTTGGCCCCCGATTCGATGGGCAGTGTGCGGCTGGTGGCGATGAAGCCCTTGACGTTCATTTCGCTGATGAGCAGGATCCCCGCGGACGGGTCGACCTTCTCGACCACGGCGACGTGCCCGTAGGTGGCGTCCGCGCCCTGCACGCCGGGCGGGAAGCTCACGATGGCCCCGGATACGGGGTTGTTCGTGGTGACCTCATAGCCCAGACCGGTGGCGCTGGCCGCCCAGTCGCCGCCGTTTCCCCAGTACCGTCCCACGTCCATGCCGAGTCTGCGGCCGCGCATGCACGCCCACCATGTGCATTGTCCGTCCGGATAGCTGTCGCATGGCACGTCGGTGCCGTTGTTGTAGCGGTTCATGGTCTGTGTGGTGTCCATGTTCTCGGTCACGTCGCCGTTCGTGGCCGCCTCGATCGTGCCGAGCGCGCCGGCGGGCGCCGTGGCCACCGTCACCTGCCGGCCGTCCTCCGGTGTGCCGGCCGTCGATGCCGGCGCGCCCGTGCAGCCGGAGAGCACGTCGATGACCGATTGCGGCGTGCACGCCGACACGGCCGCCGTGAGCATGATCGCAGCGCATGCGGCGCCCATGCGGCGCGTCCGGCCCCGGGCGTTCACCGCCCCTCCGTTCCCGCATACCAGTATGGGGTCTGGCCGCCCACGGACACGTCCACCGTCACGCATGGATGCTGGCGTGTGCCGAAGCCCACGGATTCGATCGACTGTACGGCGACGCCGTCTGTGATGGATGCGAGGTCCGTCTCGTTGCCGTGTTCGTCCGTGACGGTGCCGGGTTGTGCATAGTTCCAGCCATCGCTGGCGCCCCGGTCCGCCGGGCAGTACACGGTCACATGCCAGGGGCCGTCGTCCATGGGCACCACGACCGTGTCGTAGTAGCGGGACAGGTGTTCCTGCGGGTTGACGCGCGAATCCACCTTGTATCCTTTCGGCACGGGGAAGCGTGTCTCGTTCGGATCGTACCTGACCGCATTGTTGATGGCCTGCGCCCCTGTGTATGTTCCGTCCGTGGAGCATCCCCAGCTGCGGCCGGCGACGTATATGCTCCCCGTGCACACGGCATCGGGGTCGTATCGTCGTTCGAGCCACCACCACCGTGGCGCGCTGGGGTATCCGTATTCGAGGCCGGCCGCGTCCGCGCCGAGCGTGGCCTTGACGTCGTCCGCCCACGTCTGGTCGTCCGCGTTCGGGTCGAGCAGGCGGTTGAGCGTGTTCAGCGCCGCGTCGATGGCGCCTGTGTCCGCGGGCATCGTCACCTGCGCGTTCGGGGTGCCTTCGGCCGCCCATCCGACGACCTGGCCGTCCTTGACGACGCTGCTCCAGTAGCGGGGCCGTGACCATTCGCCGGGGGTGGGGATGCCCGCGTGTTCGAGTCCGACCCATCGGCTGGAGGCGTCGCCGCCGGTTTTGCCGGGAGCCGATGTGGTCTCCGGCGTGGAGGCGGGTTGTGCCCGGGCACCGGCTTCGTCGTTGTGCCGGTGGGTGGCGGTGATGATGGCGCCCAGTCCGCAGGCGAGCGTGACGGCGAGGATCGAGGCGAGTAGTCGTTTCGGGCGGCTCATGGGTTTGGGTTCGCGTGCGTTGGGCCTGTTCACCATGGCTGGTTCTCCGTGTGCTCGTCGTGTCCGTCGTGCTGGTTCGTGTCCTGTGGCTGGTCGTCGTCGTGTTCTGGCTGGTTGTCGGTGTGGTGGGTGTGGGCGCGGATGATGCGTGCGGCGCGTTCGAGTTCGGCTGCGGTGTTGCCCGCGTCGCGGGCGAGTCCTCGTGCCTTGTCGCGTGCGGCGCGGGCGTCGGCGAGGTCTTGTTCGGCGGTGGCGGCGCGGATGAGCGTGTCGATGTAGTCGGCGAGGGCCTGTTCGCGTTCGGCCCTCATGTCGCGGATCGATCCGATGACCTCTTTTCTCAGGTTCGCGGTGCCCATGTGTTGTCCTTTCGTGTCGGTTGTGGCGTCATGGCACGAGTATGCGCCGCCTGCGCCGTGGTGGCGGCCCACGTGTGGGCCGCGGGCCGTGCGGGCGCGCGTGATGATGGTGGCACCGGGTTTGCCGGCATGGATTGGATGATCGGAGGATCGTATGGAAATGTGTGGTCGTATCTGGCAGTGGGTACTGCGTCTGGGTGCATGGCAGGTGGTGGCCGTGCTGGTGCTTCTGGTCGCGGGTGGCGCGTGCATGGCCGTGGCCCGCCGGTTGGCGCGCCCGTCCTATGACTCGTATGGGCCCGGGGGATCGCGGGCCGTGAAGGTGGCGACGGCCGGCGCGCTGTGGCTGTTGGGCGGTGTGCTGTGTGTGGGGTCGCTGGTGTGCCTGGCGGCCGTGTTCGCACCGCTGGTGCATCTGTGATCAGTGACGGCGACGGGGGCCGCGCGGTGCGCGTGGCCCCTTTGTCATGCAACGAAAGGAATCAAGGAGGATTGTTGGTATGGTGACTGTGGTCATTGCGGAGAAACGGTCTGTCGCGCAGGCGGTCGCGGCCGCGTTGGGCGGCGGTGTCGAGCGTGACGGCATGATTGTGTGCGACGGGATGCGCGTCACGTGGGCGCAGGGGCATCTGGTCGAGCTGGCCGAACCTGGCGAGTATCGCGACGAGTGGCGCACCTGGAGGCTGGAGACGTTGCCCATCGACCCGGATGCGTGGCGGTGGCGCGTGGATCCGCGCGCCAAGGCGCGTTGGGATGCCGTGCGCGCGATCGTGGGGGCGCCGGATGTCGATGCTCTGGTCAATGCGTGCGACCCGGATCGTGAGGGTGAGGCGATCTTCGACCGGATCGTGTCGCGGTTGGGTTGCTGTCTGCCGGTGAGGCGCCTGTGGGTGGCGAGCCTGGAGGCCGACGCGATCCGCGAGGCGTGGACGCGGATGCGTGCCGCCGGCGAATACCGCGGTCTGCGTGATGCAGCCGACATCCGCGCGAAGGCCGATTGGCTGATCGGCATGAACGCGTCGCGCGCGTACACGCTGGTCCATGATGCGCGCATGAATATCGGGCGCGTGCAGACGCCGACGCTGGCGATGGTCGTGTCCCGTGACGAGGCGGTGGAACATCACGTCCCGGTGCCGTATTGGGTGGCGGTCGCTCCGATGGGAGGCTGGCATCTCGAGTCCTCCCGGTTCGACGATCCGGCGGCCGCGCGGGCCGCGGCGGCCGCGGCTGCGCATGGTGTGAGGATCGACAGGGTGGAGCGTCGATTGGTGCATGAGCGTCCACCGCACCTGTATGACCTGACCGGATTGCAGAAGGACATGGCGCGCATGCACGGCATGGGCGCCGCTGCCACACTGGCCGCGTTGCAGGGCCTGTACGAGCGCAAGCTGGCGACATACCCGCGTACCGATTCGAACTGGATCACACACGACGACCTGCCCACGCTTGAGGCGCTGCTGCGTGCGGACAGCCTGGTGGACCGGTATGCTCCGGCCATGCGTTCCATGACTGCCCGCCCGCAACTCACCGTGGATGACGCCAGGGTGGCGGGCCATACCGCGATCCTGCCCACGATGCGCGCCGCCGGGATCGATCCGGGCGGTCTGGATGAGGATATGCGGCTCGTGCTTGCCCGTGTGGCGCGCCGGATGTTCGAGGCCGTGGCCGACGACCGCACACGCCTGCGCGTGCGCGTCACGGCCGAAGCGGCCGGCGCGAACGGCGAACCGGTCGAGTTCACGGCGGCGTGCGCCCATGTGGTCGACGCCGGATGGTCGGCGATCGATCCGGCGACCGCCCCCGACACGGATGATGCGGAGGAGGACGCCGAGGACGGGGACGCCCGTCGTGACGTGATCCCGCAGAATCTGGAGTCGGGCGTGACGTTGGGGCCGGTGGGCGCGACGCGCGTGCGCGAGGGGCACACGACGCCGCCGAAACGGTTCACCGAAGCGTCGTTGCTGTCGGCGATGGAGCACGCCTCCCGCCTGCTCGACGACAGGTCGCTGCGCGATGCGTTGGACGACGACGCGTCCCATTCGGGCGGCATCGGCACGCCGGCCACCCGCGCGGACGTAATCGAAAAACTGTTGCGCTGCGCATACATCGAGCGCCGGGGACGCACGCTCGTGTCCACGCATGCGGGACGCGCCTTGGTGTCGGTCGTGGACCCGCGGCTGTGTGACGTGGCCTATACGGCGCGCATGGAACGGGCCCTCAGCGATGTGGAGCACGGCCGTGCCGATCCGGCGTCCGTGATGGCCGAGTTCCGTTCCTATGCGGTCTCCATCCCCGCCTTGGCGCGGTCCACGAAACAGGACGGCACCGCCGGCACCAACAGCGTACGCGAATCGTTCGGACCGTGCCCCAGGTGCGGCACGGACGTGGTCCGCCGCGGCGGCGTATGGACGTGCGCGTCGAACCGTTCGGAGAAGGACGGGGACGGGCGCTGGCACGACACCGACGGATGCGGTTTCCGTATCTGGCCGTCCGTGGCCGGTGTGAGATTGACGGACGCGAACGTGCGCGCCTTGTTGTCGGGGCGCAGCGTCGCACGGCGCGGCTTCACCTCGAAGAAGGGCACGAAGTTTGACGCCGCCCTGGTCCTTGACGCCGACCACGGCACGAGGTTCGAGTTCGCCCGCCAGGGCAGGAGGCAGCCATGAGATACACACACCGCATCGGTTTCCTGATCGACACGACCCTGTGGGAGCGCATGGACGGCACTTGCAGACGGTTGCACGCGAGCAAGGCCCATTTCCTGCGCTGCTGCCTCATGCCGACCTCCGTCGACGAGATCAGCGACGCCGACGTGTTCGGCACCGAGCGTCGTGTCCCCCACACCGACGGGCCGGCGCTCAACAGCCGCGCCCGACGCCAGATGATGCTCACCCTGGACGACGATGCGTACGAGCTCGCATGGCGCATGGCCGACCGGCTCGGCATCTCCCTCATGCAACTGCTGCGCACGCGCATCGACGGACTGCTCGATGAGCTCGAACGGCGCCCCACGGCCACGCTGCCCAACGAGACAACGCTCGTCGCACGCGGACGCACCCTGCTCGACACCATCCGCGCCAACCGCCGAGACATGCATACATAGTTGCATAAATATATGCATAAATGCAACTATGCATAGCTATATGAATGCAACTATGTATGCATGCATCTATGCAACTATCGATAGCTGTATTCATAGTGCCATAGATAGCGCTATGAATACAACCATACTCAGGGAAGCAAGCTATACGGATTGTGTACACAATCCGCCCACTCCCCTTGCACCGCCCCAAGGGCGACGCAAGGAACGAACCCGAGTGCCGAAGGCAGAAGGCACGGCAAGCGCGCGCAAGACGGGAGCCTGCCGCGTCCGACGGGGCCCAACCTCCCCGGGTCCCAGGCGTCCCGGCCCCGAAAAACGGGGCGCGCCATCTAGGAAAACCGGGCGGCCCCATCCCGTTTCCGCCGCACCGCCCTCCCGAAAACCGCAGGACGCATCCCGGAAAAACACGGCCGGGGTCGGCGGAAAACGACGCCCCGGCCACGACAGAACCACCACATGCCCCTCGGAAAACCAAGGACGATTCCTCTGGCTGCGACGGGCACACCTTTGTCAAGGAGAGCAGCATGACCCGCAGAAAACAACACCACCATGACGGAAAACCACGGGACAGGCAGATGCACCTGCGCGTGTGTGACGAGGACATCCACATGATGCGCCGTGTCGCCGAGCACATGGGCATGACGCTCTCCCACGCCACCGTCACCCTGTTCCGCCAGGCCGACGGCTCGCAACAGCACGAACGCGAGGAACGGGAATCGCCGCAGGTGCGCGAACTCAGGGCGATACGCGCGCAGATCTGGAGGATCGGACACAACATCAACCAGATCGCACGCAACACCAACCGGGACATGAGCACCACACCAGCCGACGAGGCAAGCGCTATGAACGCGGTGCGCGGCTGCCGCGAACTGCTGGCGCAGGCCGGCGAAATCATCCGGTCGGGCGCTTCGAAACCATGAGGCCATTCCGGATTTCCATAGACCTCGATCCCAATTAAACGGACCTGTTAAGCTCGGGATATGGGGACGACCCCGTGAAAGGAGGACTGGCATGCGCCGTCGAATCATCATGAACCGCACCCATGAAACTCTGGCGTTCGATTTCGACGAACGCACCGGCCACGCGGTAGGGAGCGCCACGGTCCTCGACGCCAGCCGCATGCCCCCGGAGTTCACCGTGCACGGCAAGCGGGCCGTGTACGCGCGGCGTGTGGATGCATGGTGGAGGGGGCGGGCGATCCCGTCCACCCGCGACGGCATCGCCCGGGTGCTGGCCGACCTGCACCTGCACAGCACCGTCCACCTGCTCGACCAGACCCGCGGCCTGAGTCTATCGGACCAGTACTGGGTGCGCGACATGGACGAGGACGTACGCTGGCAGGACGTCAACTTCTTCACCAACCCGTTCCCCGAACAACTCGGCTACGCGCTGCTGTCCGAGCGCTCTTCGTCGCACCGGTTCAGTTTCGACGCGCCGGACGCATCCACCGGGGGCGACCTGCCCAAACGCTGGACGATCGGCGACGACGGGACACGCCTGCTCGTCAAGACCGGACGCACCGGACAGGAGCCCGTCAACGAGCTGATCGCCAGCCAGCTCGCCGGACGATTGGGCATCCCCGCGGTGCGGTACACGCTCGGCGAATACGAGAACCGTCCGGTCTCGATATGTGCGGAGATGCTCACGGACACGCAGGAGCTGGTCAGCGCCTGGCAGGCGTTGGGGATGGTCAAACACGACAACCGCCTGTCCGCACGCGACCAATGGGCCGCCGCCGCGAGGGCGCTGGGCGCCGATGGCAGACAGGTAGATGACGCCACGGACGACTGGCTGCTCGTCGACTGGCTCATGCGCAACACCGACAGGCATTACAACAACTTCGCCCTGATACGCGACACCGAGACCCTGGAAACACAACCCGCGCCCCTCTTCGACACCGGGGCGTCGCTATGGGCTGGGGAACTGCGTGTCAGCAACGCGGACTACCAGACCAGACCGTTCTACACCACGGTCAAATCCCCCACCGCACGCCGGCAGCTGCACCTGATCCGCGATTGGGACCGCTACGATCTGGACGCGTTGGACGACTGGCCCGAGTTCGTCGCCCAACGCCTGAACGAGTACGGCCTGATGGCCGAAAGCCGGGTCGAACAGATCCGGCGGATGCTGCATGACCGCGTCCATCAAGCCCGGCAGGCCCGGGACCAACGTCCCTGACCCACCCGGATCCGCAAGGGGCGCCAACCCCGGTTTCCCGTGCGCGCAATGCCCCACAGAGGGGGCGCGTCCTCGCGAATCAGCGTCTGGGACATCCCGGAAAACACGAACGGAGGGGCGGCCGCGCGCGTGGGCCACGGCCCGACTGATGGCGGGTGATGATGGTGCGCATGATACCCAACATCACGCGCGGCAGCAATCCCGCGGGCCTGGTCCGTTACCTGTTCGGCCCCGGCAGGAAGAACGAGCACCGGGACCAGCATCTGGTATGCGCCAGCGGGGACATGCTCGACATGTTCGACCTGTCCGGCCGGCCCACGGCCACCTATGAGCAAATCGGCCGCGTGTTCGACCGGCGCTACCAGCGCCTGCGCCGCGAGGGCAGGCCGTGCCCGCCCGACCGCAGCCCGGGCGGAAAATACAACCCCGAGGGCGAGGACGGCAAGGACCGGGTCTGGCATTGCTCCCTGTCCATCCCCGCCGCGCACGGCGTCCTGTCGGACGCCCAATGGGAGAAGATCGTCACCGACTACCTCACCCGGATGGGCATCATCGACGGCCCGGACGACGAGACCGCCAGCTGGATCGCCGTGCGCCACGGGCTGAGCGCCAACGGCAACGACCACGTGCACATCGCCGTCCAACTCGCCCGCAACGACGGATGGACCAACGCATACAACGACCGCCTGCACGCGCAACGCGCATGCCGCCACCTCGAGAAAACAGACGCGAGCCTCGAGCAGATCACACGTCGCCGCCAGCTCGACGACGCGCCCTACCAGTGGTCGCAATGGCGTCGATGGGCCGAATGGAAGGCCCGCTACGACTGGATCGAGGAACAGGGCACGCCATGGGACGACCTCGACGGAGACGAACGCGACCGGATGATCCGTGCATGGGATGCGCAACCCAGCCCCATGCGGCGGCGCAGGATCAACCACATCGCCGCCACCACGATGCCACGCATGCACATCGCGCGCCTCGTCGAGGCGTGCGCCATCGCCAGCGACACCGAGGACGAGTTCATCCGCCGCGTCCGGCGCGAAGGCCTGCAGATCGACCCGTTCCTCAGGAAAGGAACCAACACTGATGCCTTCCAATCCCCCACGCAGGTCACCGGATACCGCATCACCTGGCGAAGCTCAAACGGGTGGACCGAACGGTGCAACACCAAGGACCTCGGCGACGGTTTCCGCCTCAAAGCCCTGCGTGAACACTGGAGGCACGGCCCGCACGAGGACGCCCTCGCCGTGCTCGAATGGAAAGCCGCCATGGCGAACATGCCGCCCGCGATCCACGACGGCGCCGAACGCCGGGCCGAGAACCTGAGCACACACGACCTCGAACGCATGATCGACACCGCGTTCCGGCAGGCCATGCGCATGCGCGACGCCGACCCGGACGATCTGCGCGGGATCATCCTCGACGGCATCCGCGCGTTCGACCGGATGCGCGACCGATACGGCGTCCCGCCCTCCATAATCGACGTGGCGCCCATACGCCTGCCCGGCACGGACACGGAGGGAAGAAAGACCTGAACGAAAAACACCTGTCCGCCATGCCCATGATGGACGCGACGGACAGATGCCGCACAAAAGAGGCGCGGAAAAAAGCGCCCCACCGGCCGAAGAATCCAACGGGACGAAACTTCAGATGCGCGCCACGAAAACCCCGAAGTGAACCGACCCTTCACCGGCGGGTTCATCAAAATCATCGTGATTCGGCGTATGTCATCATTCCCGCCCATGACTCAGGATGAGCATCTGGCCTAGCAATATGCTAAGCGCGATAGCCTGCTCGCGATTATTGGTGGACGTATAGCCATGTGCGCCACTCTGCAGCATTTTGATCATGCTGTCAGGCGTGACCGCTTGTGTGTCGAGATAGGTGACGATGTCCTGCCCGTCGGCGCGATTCCGTAGGTTCTTCTTTGCTTTCGCCGCATACTTTTTGACATACATCGAGAGGTGCGGGGTCTTCTCCTCTCCTACGTCTTCTGCGGTGGCGGTCTCGGCGAGCAAGCGAAGCCCCATGCGGAAGACGGCGATGAAGGATTGGGAGTTCTTCAGTTTTCCTTGCTCATTGAGATCCCACAGCTCGTCGAGCGTCCGGTAGATGTTGTTCACCGCGCCAGGGCGCAGCGGAAGGCCACCACCGAATACGGCGAGGGACTTTCGGCGGGCCTGTCTTGTTCTTCTGCTCCCGGTTGATCCTCCTTGCTCGGATCGTTCCTGCTCGGGGAAAAGCGCCGTCTCCTGCGGGTCCTCATGCCCAATGCGCGAAGAATACGAAGTCTCTTCCGTAGCCGGCTGCCGTCCTGTTTTCCCATCGGCACTCCTTGCATGCCGCATCTTCCGGCCTGCGGGATGCGATTCCCTGTCCTGCTGGATTTTGGCCAGAAGGTCTTGAGGAAGCGCTGAGACCGGATCGTTGCGGTTCTTTCACCAGCACGCTTTTGTCGGCGTTCATGTACCGGTGCATGAACAGATCACGCTCGTATCTGCCCCACGTTCCGTTGTTGGAATGCTTGCGCAGCACATGTTCCAGCGCGGTGTCCTGATCACATACGTTGCATGGCAAACGCGCCGGGACAAGAGGAAGCTCGAACTGGTCCCCGTCTTCGGGGAACCCCTCCTGCTGCAGCAGTGCCAGTATCACGCGGCGATTACCGTCATAGACCTGGTACCGGGGCCCGCCGCCCTCGTCGATGCGCACCACTGTGGGCAGTTCGCTCGTATCGTAGTGGTCACCCATCTTCTGCGCGAACTTACGAAGGCCCCACCGTTTACTGTCATCATGGAGAGCATGGGCGATAATCTCCTCATTGGACAGGTCGCCGTCCAACGGGTCACGAGGATTCTCAGTCCACAGCCTCAGTTGCGAAAGCGGTATCTCCACCACCTTCTGCTGAGGCAGAACGCTTCTCCGGACGCCTTTCTCTCTGGCCATGTCTTCCTCCTTGCATCATTCGCGTTCCCAGATAGATGTGGGCAGCGCATTAGAGAGTTCTCGGGAGAAGACCATCGCCTCGCGCGCGATGCGATGGTTCGCCGCACTGTATCTCAGCGAGAAAAGACCACCCGGCATGCCGCCATACAGCTCCTCCACCAACGGCGCGTCGTCATAGGTGAGCATCCATGTCCCTCCGCACCCTCGCACAAGCACTTCGGACAGGGCGCGGTGACGCTCCTCATCGAACGCGTTGAGGTACAGGCTCGACCCCTTGACCACATACGGCGGATCCGCATACACGAATGTGCCGGGCCGTCCCGCATAATCGTGCACCACTTCGATGCCGTCGTCGCCACGCACTTCGATGTGTTCGGCGGCCTGCCCGAGGTACTCCAATTTGCCACGCAGTTGTTCCTTGTTGTATCTGGCGTCCACACGGTATCGCCCGCGCTGCGCCAGACCGCCGATGACCCCTCCGTTGATCACCCCGGAACGGCAGGTGCGGTTCAGGAAGAAGAACGCGAACCCCCGTTCCAGTTCGCTGACCGGATCCCGTAACACGGCACGCCAGTGATGCCACTGTTCGATGGTGGGCTCGACACGGTCAAAGAGCTGCATGAAGCTCGCGTGATCATTGACCACTGAATCCCAGAAGGCATGCACGTTCGCGTCCATGTCATTGATGACGATGCCGGACACCTTTCCCTCCGCTAATAGACGCAGGGCAATGCCCGCACCGCCCGCATACGGTTCCACATATGTGCCCCTGCAACCGCTCGTGTCAATCAATCCGGACACATATGACGACAGCACGCTCTTGCCACCCGGATACCGCAACGGAGTCTTCACCGAATGCACATCCGCCAAGGGAACGCTCAGAACACGCCGTTCCTTGAGCAACGGGAACGGGTTTCCTAATCGTCTATCCGATTCACCCATCTCCAACCCTCCTGACCCTGCCAAGGCATCTCCGTTCGTCCAGCATAGAGCGTTTCCGCCAGCGACACGTCATATTCAAGCGATACAGACAGGCTAAAGCAGATCACCTCCAGCCAATGTCACCATTTGCCGAACAGCACCGCCACGATAAGATCAAACAATGCCGTGATTGCCAGCAACGCTGCAATAATATTCATGTAGCCTTCAATGACTCTGAGCCTAGCAGCTTCGAAGTATTCGCCCACGGAATAGTAGTATTCTACCGGCTTGGACGGGAACTTGCCCAAGGCCACGAAAACTGCGGCGATGATCCCCAGCGCTGTCGTGAGCGAGCTGATCTTACCGCCAGAACGCAGTAAAAGAACTACAGACATGATTATCAGGAGCAATACAAGGATGGCTACGAATACTATGAACCCGCCTTGGGTTCCGCGGAGTTTCATTTTCTCTTCCTCGGTAAGGGAATCCCAGTTTTTCTTCTCCCCTAACGAGGCGATGAGCCATTTATCGTCGTAGTGAACCGTATTGTTATTATTCAACTCCCGATACTCCATGGTGCCTCCATTCTGCGCGGCCATCCCGTAATCATCATGGCTCCGCCGCTGCACAAGATTAAATTGCCGCATCACACTCGGCGGCCGGGGATTCGACATAACAAAGCTAGCATTTATCCAGTCCTCCATCGCATCCCAAGCATCACTTAAACAACAACAACGGGACTTGACCGGCATGATACTGATTGCTCGCCGCAATCAGAACTGCGAATGATGTCAGGACAGTTCCCATGCATTCAGGGCAACAGATACTACTTATACGATCACCCTTTCGTCAGCATTGCGAATGACAACGGCCTCCGGCCATCTAGGTTGCGCAGCGTCCAAATGGTTGAATAGTGCGGCGGGAGGGAGGCGCTGTCATATGTCCATGCAGTAGAATGGTTTACGCAAATTTCTATTTTTATGGTAAAACTAGTATACTTTTTGTTATGAGACGTGATCTGGCGTTGAAGCGGCTGGCCGGGGCGGACCGGCGGCTACGGCTGTATGTGTACCGCAAGGCGGATCTGGCCGTGCCGTTCGGCGAACATGGTGCGGCGCTGACCAGAACGGTCACGTCCCTGTGCTCGGCAGGCATCCTGGAGCGGGCGGCACACGGGGTGTATGTGTACTCATACTCGGAGCATCTCGGCGAGGGCACATTGGACGAGATCGTGCGGTGCCTGCGGCCGGGCCGTGTCAGCTGGGAGAGTCTGGAGAGCGCGTTGAGCCAGTATGGCGTGATCAGCCAGATCCCGATGGGGCGGGTCACGTACATGACCACCGGACGCAGCGGGGTCTTCTCCACAAGGTTCGGCGTCATCGAGTTGACGCACAGCAAGCTGCCCGTGTCGAGGATCCTGCCCGGCCTGGTCATGCGCCGCGGCCGGCTGCCCATCGCAAGTAAGATGTTCGCATACCGCAATCTCAAGGATGTGGGCCGCAACCTGCACTTGGTCGACGAGGAGGAACTGTACTGGGATGAAGACGAATGAGGGGACACCGGAGCAGATGGCCCAGGTCATCGCGCGCGAGGAGGGCGTGCAGACGCTGGTCCCGGTCATCACCAAGGAGCTCTACCACTACGCCATCCTCAGCACGATGCGCGAGGAGGGCTATCTCGACCGGCTCGTGTTCCAGGGAGGCACCAGCCTGCGCCTGTGCCACGGGTCGCCCCGCTACAGCGAGGACCTGGACTTCGCCGGCGGCAGGGACTTCGCACTGGAGTCCTTCGCCGCGATGGGCAAGGCGATCGAACGCAGGCTCACCACAGTGTCCCCCGGTTCCAGCGTCGCCTCTACGACGAGTACATCACGCATATGCCGAATCATATGGACCTCACATCCGGCTTCACACAAGAGGCGGGACGGATCCGATGAAGGACGGTTCCACCTGCCTTGTGCGCAACGGCCGTCCATGGTAAGCAGGCCGAAGCTGTCGGGTGGCGGCGGCGTTCGAGTAGCAAGCTGGAATGCGGGAGAAGAATCCGCGTATGGCGGCGCATCGGCAGCTGGTGAGGTAGGAGGCGAGGCCGTCACGGGATCGATCACGCCCGGGACGTCCGCCGGCGCACCCATCGGCTAGGCACCATGCTCGGGAAGGGATCCCATCAGGTAGAGGTCCCTGAACTGCAGGACGCATACCAGCGCGGCGAACGGTTCCGACGGGAAGAGCCCTCCGGCACCGGCGCCGGCCGCGCATTCGACGCCGAGGACGATGGCGTATGTCAGGATCGTGACATACTGGTAGAGCTTCCATTTGCCGACGTATGCGCGTACGGCGTCGTTGTGGCGCGCCTTGTACAGTTTGGCGAACATCCATCCGCTGAGCAGGGCCTGCGCCAGCCAGAAGGCGCAGGCCCTGCCGATTCCGGCGCCGGGCATCAGCCCGAGGCGGGACACGCCGCACAGCACTGCCGCAAGGAGCGCTTGGGACGCCGCCGTGGCCAGCACCACTTTGCGCATCATCCCGTTGTACCCGTCATCCGCTCCCAGCAGCCACAGGCACACGCACATCATGCCCGCCGCGCAGAACGCCACGCCACCCGCGTCCATGCGCAGCTGTGGTGACAGCAGGCCCACGGCCGCCGCGGCGCATGCGACGGCCGCGCATATGGCCGCCAGCGCGATCTGCATGTACCGGGCGTGGCGTGTCTGCTCGAACGCGGTGTACCGCGCCGCGAGCCGCGCGGCCAGACGGGCCCTCCATGCTGGCCGCAGTGCCTGCATGCCGGTCTTCGGCGTTCCTTCCATATTCGAAATGTCCATTGTGGCTCTTTTCCCTTTCTGTTAGTGGTCATCGGCCGTGCGGCATGGCCGTCTGGTCCATGGCGAGCAGGTCGAAGATGTCGGGTTGCACGGCGTTCGAGTAGTCAAACGGGGCTATCTCCGGCATGGCGTACGGGTCGTCGGCCGTGGCGGTCTCGTCGGCCTTGTTGTGCCGGTGGTCCCACTGTGCGGGGTCGAGGGTGTCGAAGGGTCGGAAGTCGGGGAAGAAGGCGCGCATGGTGCGCTCGACGAGGTCCTCGTTCTCACGCATGGCGGCGTAGCGGCCGCTGGTGCGGTAGGTGTGGTGGTCGGCCAGCAGGCTGGATTCGACCCCGACGATCTCGCTCGCCCAGTATTCGAAGCACCTGGCGAACGCCTCGGTGGGGGTCTTGAGGTAGTCCCTGAAGTCGCGCGAATACTGATCGCGGCGCATGTCGATGTCGTCGATGACGGCTGTGAGCATGGGGCGGAAACCGGCGCCCATGCTCAACTGGGTGCCGCCAATGCTGGTGTGGTCGAGGTGGTGGGCCCATTCGTGCATGAAGCTGCTCATGCCCGAATAGCCGTTCCTGGTGGCCTTGCCGTCGTCGAGCGCGATCGCGGTGCGCGCCGGCGAGTACACGCCCATGGTGTTGCCCCGGTAGCGGCCGAGTTTGCGCACGCGCAGCGCGGTCAGGTCCCGGCCGCTTTGGGGCAGGTGACGCATCGCCGTGATGATCTCCTGTTCCATCTGGTGGATTTTGGTGCGGTCGATGTCCTCGTCGTATTCGACGTGGCCGAACAATGCGTTGAGGGGGCTGCGGGCGGCCAGATCGGCGACCCGGCGGGAGACGACGATCTTGTCGTCGAACGCGCCGGCGATCGTGCCGGTGCGCCGGTCCTTGATGTTGAGCGCCTGGAGGCGGTGCGCGTCCTCGTTCATGGCGATCTGGTCGAGCGTATCGGACAGTGCGCCCAGCACGTCGGCACGGCGCCGGTCGCGTTCAGGGGTCGACCGCGCCCACAGGGCGAGTTCGTCGCGCCGCTCGCTGATGTCGATGCCGGTGAGCTCGCTCAGGGCGGCGCGCAGTCTGATGTGCCCCAATAGCATCTCCACGTCGAGGCGGGCCACGAGGTCGGGCCGCCCCTCGGCCCGGGCGCGGAAGGCGAACACGTCCGGTTTGGGCAGGCCCCAGCTGCAGGCCCGGTCGTCGAGGTATGGGTGGTCTGCCTTCGCGGCGAACATGCTGCGCGCGGTGTGGCGCACACCGTCGGCGAGCAGGACGGCCATCGTCGTCCCCTCGCGCCGGCGCACACCGCGGAACGATCCGAGCCTGTCCATGTCGACCTGGCCGAGGTCCATGACGGCATGCACGTGCCGTGACGGGTATCCGCCCTGGCCGAGTGTGCGCAGCGCCCAGTCGGGCGGCTCGTCCCCGTCCATGAGGCGCACGCGCCCGGCCGGGTCGGTATCGGCCTGCACGGTGGAGGTGTAGGCGGCGGGCAGGTGGATGAGCACGGCTTTGGCGAGGATGTCGCGCACGCCCCTGCCGTCCGGCGCGTCGCGGACCGTGTCGAGCCATTGGGCGCCCAGATGGTAGGACAGGCGGGTGATCTTGCGCCCCACGGTCTCGGCGGGGTCCCATCCCAGGTCGGGCTGCATGGCTCGCCGTTCCGTGGTCATGAGGCTGTCCGGGTCGAGCAGGCTGTCGATGCGGGCGAGCCGTTCCGTGGTCATGATCGGTTCCTTTCCGGTGTGCGCGTCCGTGTCAGTGTGCGCGGTTCGCCGCGCCCTTGGGCGCGTGTGAGCCGTGCGCGGCGGATGGGGGCATGGGATTGTGTTGTCCGTCCTGGCCGGCCGCCATGGAGGATTCGGTGGCGACGTCGAATGCGCCGAACACGTCGTCCCCTCCCAGTTCGCGTGCATTCGGGTCGAATGTGCCGTCGCTGTGCGGTTCCGCCGGTGCGCCTGCCGTTTCCGCATGCGCCGTGCCGGGCGTCGCGGCCGATGGTCCCGACCGTGGCATGGAGGATGCCGTCTGGGGTGCGGCGTCACGGGTTTCACCCCGTTCGACCTCGCTGGCGCTGGACGGTTCGATGCCGGCGGACCGCCGGTCGGCCGGCGTGGCCTCGTCGACACCGCGTTCCTTGATGTAGGCGAGGGTGTCGTCGATGGTGTCGGAATCCAGTCCCGCGTAGGTGTCCTGCATGACCGCGTCCTGAATGCGGCCCTCGTCCCAACCGTCCCAGTTGCCGCCCAGGCGCGCCTGCACGTGGAAGCCGCCTTCGTGGGCGGCGCGGAACGCGTCCGGATCCTTGGCGGCGACCAGGTCGGTGGGGATGCCGGCCTTGCGGAACGCGGCGAGGGTGTTGTCGAGGTCGGCGGTGCGGTCGGCGTAGGTGATGACCACATGGTTGACCATCTGGTCGGCCACGGTCTGGATCTGCGTGTCGGGGTGGCGACGGCTCCATTCGTCGCTCATGATCCGTTGCGCCTGGGCGAGGCGGGGCGCGTAGCCGGGATCGTGGTCCTGCAGTTGTTCGCCCACGACCCATGCGCGTGCCAGGTGCCGGTCGTCGAGCCGTTCGACGGCGCCTTCGGCCAGGATGCTTTGGTTGAGGATGTATTCGAACCCCTCGTTGAGTTTGTTGCGGTTGGCCGACTCCCACTCATACAATGCGGTGCGTTGCGCCTCAATGCGTCTGGCCTCGGCCTCGGCGGCGCGCCGTTCGGCCTCGGCCCGGGCGTCCGCCTTCTCCTGTTTGCGTTCGGCGCGCACCTCGTGGTTGCGGATCCCCTGGTCGAGGCTGGCGTGCAGGCGTGACAATTGTTGGGCGAGCATGGAGTTCCAACTGCCCAGCAGCTGGTCGAGTCCGTCCTCTGCGTCCTGGCTCATGATCTGCTCCTTTCCTGTGTGCGCGGCGTGTGCGCGCGGCCGTCCGGCCGGTTGTCGGCCATGGATGCCGGTGTGTCGTCGCCGATGGCGAGCTGCGCGGTGATGCGCGCCCTCCAGTCGGCGGGCGGCGGCGTGCACGGCAGTGGCTCGCCCCGGTCGGTGTATACGCGCGTGGCGTCGAGGCTGGCGACGATGCCCCGGTCGGGGTTGAACACGCGGTCGAGCAGGCCGCCGGCCTGCATGTAGAACACCATCATGCCGTTGGGTTGGCGGCGGGCCGCCTCGTAGGCGCGCCACATCGCGTCCAGCGGGAAGACGAGCTGCGGCCACCGCCACCAGTCGGCCACCCACCGGTACTGCGAGTTCGTGGACTGGTGGTACGAGAACACGTGCGCCATGAACCCCTCGACGAACGCGGGCAGGTTGCGGTAATACGTGTCCGGCGCACGTGCGCCGAACTGGCCGCGCGTGCGCCAATCGTCCCCTTCGGGCGCATTGGGGTCCCTCGCGGCGTCCACATCGCCGCCGGGATCATACACACCTTCATCACGCTCTTCATGTGCTTCGCCCTCGGATGCGCCGGCCGCGGTTTCGGACGGTGCAAGACCGGCTCCGATGAGTTCTGCGTGGTCGTCGTCGACTGGAGGCACTCCCCGGCTGTGCGCGTGGATGTCTGTGGCGTCCCGGCCGTCGGGGATGAGGTCGTCGACCATCGCGGCGAACAGGACCGTGCCCAGCGCCGCGGTCTTGGCGTCCACCAGCGTGCGGGCGGCCGCGGCCATCTCGTCGCGTGTGGGCGCGTGCCGCGGCCGGACCGACGGGACCGGTTCCATGCGCGCCCCGTCGGCGTCCTCGGCGGCGATCAGTTCGTCATCGAGCTCGCGGCTCTCCGTGACGAGGAACCTGTTCCTTCCCATCGTGTCCTCCTTCATGCCGTTGCCGTTCATCATGCCGCCTTCCGTGCGGCCACGAGGTCGGCCCATTGGCGCCGCTCCGTCCAGGGCACGGTGCGGGCGATCTGGGCGCGGCACTGCGAGGCGAGCACCAGGGCACGCCCGACGGGCCATTCGGCCAGATCGGACACGTCGAGGATGTTCTCGCGTTGGATGGAGCGGTTCACGCTCCTCGACCCCCTGCCGTCCACGTTCACGCTGCCGCGGACGATCTCGCGTTGGCCGACCAGGCCGGATATGTCACCCAACCATCTCGCGTCCTTGATGCCGCCCAGGTATACCAGGGTGTTGGCGTTGTTGAACAGGGCGCCGAAGCTGGTCTCGCCGAACGCCACCTTGCCCTGGTCGGGGTTCTGCCAGATCGTCATGATCGGTATGCCCGCCGAGCCGAAATAACTGTAGACATCGGCCAGTTCGGGCCAGCGGCAGATGTTCGCGGCCTCGTCGAGCACCAGGCACAGGGGCACGGGCAGGCGGCGGTTGTTGGCCGCGCATTCGGCCTGGGCGATGTTGAACGCGGTGAACGCGGTCATCGCGGTGAACGCGGCCGTCAACGCGGTGCTCGGCCGCCCCTGCGCGCTCAGCAGGTAGAGCGTGTCGTGGCCGGTGGCGAACACGCGCGCGTCGAACACGGGACGTGTCTCGTGCTCGCGTGGTTCGACCCAGTCGATCAGGTCCGGGTCGGCCAAAAACGCGACCATGGTCTGCAGGGAGCCGAACACGCCCGAACGGGTCTCCGGGGTCAGGGCGATCACCGAGGCCATGCGGTCGGCGATGTTGTCGTAGCCGCCGTGGCGGCGCACGATCGACACCGGTTCGTCGTCGCGTTCGTTGGACGCCCAGCGGAACACGTCCGAGACGCGCCGTCCGCCCAGGTGCGCGGCGAACAGGTAGTCGGCCAATTGGGTGGCCGCCGTGCCCGGGAAGAAATCGTCGCCGCCAGTGGACGGTTGTCCGGACGCGTACCTCCAGCAGTCCGCGACGCGTTTGGCGTCGCCGATCGTGGCGATCGCGGCGATCAGGTCCCATACGAACGTCGCCTCGGCGCGCCCGGGGTCGGCGATGCGCTCGGGGTCGAACACCCAGATGCGCGCGTCGGGGAACCGCTGCTCGCGCACCGGCCTCGTCGCGTCGATGATGTCGCCCTTGTTGGAAGTGGCCAGGCACGCGCCCGGCGCGCTGTTGACCGCGGGGATCGCGTAGCACAGCGATTTGCCGGTGCGCGGGCCCGCGAACACGACGGCCATGTCCTCCCAGCTCGTGCAGATCGGACGCCCGTCGGTGAGGTTGACGCCCAGCGGGTATCCCGGCTCCATGCGTTCGGGGTCGAAACCGGCCACGAGCCGGTACGCCATGTCGGTCGCATGCTGGCGGCTCAACTTGGCGACGGCGTCGCCGTATCCCATGGCCGGCGCGTACACGTCCACACGCGTCTCGCCGCGCCGCCCCGGCGTATGCCCTCGCCGGGACCACAGCCACGCCGCCAGCAGGGCCACAGTTACCATGGCGGCCGTGAGGGCGGCGAACCGCACCCATGTGGCGCTCGTGGGCGTGTAACGGCCCGTGGCCACGGACAGCAACGCGAACAGGTCGAACGCACGGCCCTCGACCATGCCGGCCGCCGCGAACGCGGCGCACACGCCGACCGCGCACAGCAGTCCGATGAGCATGAGCCTACGGCTGGGACGCACCGTGTCCGACAGGTCGGCCACACGATTGGTCTGCAGGCGGGGATTGACGTCACGACGCATCGGCACCCTCCGTCCCCCGTGCCGAACCGTCCGCTCCGTCGCGCCGTTCGAGCGGCGTGCTGCGCTGCGCCACATGTTCGGCGTGCCGGCGCATCATGATCGTGTCGTAGCATACGGCCAACGCGGTCAGGCACATGCGGGCGGCCGGCTCGCCGCCGCGGGTGGCGTACGCTTCGGTGGCCGCCTGTTCGCCCACGGCGACCACTGGGTCCCCGCAATGCATGTCGCAGCGGTCGAGCGTCATCGCCCTCGCCCCGTATGCGGTGACCGTGACGGGGATGCCGCCGTCCGGGTCGTCCCTCCATTCGCCGTCCGCGCCGCGCACACGACGGGTCTCGATGACCACCGCCGTCCACCGCGCCTGCAGGACGTGTCCGTCCTCGTCCTTCCGTTCGGGCCAGAATCTTGGGTTGGCCGCCAGATTGCCGCGCACCGCCAGCATAGCCTTCATGATCGCTCCTTCGTGCCGGTGTCACACCGTACGGTGTGACGATGCCACCATGCTCGCATGCCCGTCCGTGGGCCGTGGCCCACGACTGCGCGGCGGTCCCTCCCACGGTCCGGTCATGTCGAGGACCGCATGCGCCCATGCATGCGACTCGTCCACGGCCAGCAGGCGGCGTGCCGTCTGGCAGGCGTCGCCGGGCCGGCCGCACGCCAGGTCAAGCGTCATCGACAGGGGGCATGCTGCGCGCCGGTGCGCCGGTTCCCCACATGCGCGCACAACCGCGTGCGCCAGATTGCACGCGCGCCGCCGGCGTGGGGTGGCGGCGCCATGGCGTGCCATATCTAACAACGCGCATACGTCCGCGGTGGCGTGCGCGTCGGGCATGAGCGCTGCCGTGAGCAGTTCGCGGACCAGCGTCTCGCCACGGTGGGCGACGCATACCGCGATCAGCGCGACGTCCTCCCCGTCCAGGGGCAAGTCGGATTCCAGGGTTCGTGTCCACAGTGCCACGGCCCGTCGGGGCCACGCCGTATGCGATCCCGTGTCGGCCGCCCACCGGCGCGCCATGGCGTGCATGCGTGCGGCGGCGCCCATGCCGGCGGTCATCGTGTCCGCCAGTCCATGTCGCAGGCGGGTGCCGGATCCGTGGCCTGCGCCCATTGCCGGGCCGTGTCCGATTCGAGCGTGCGGCCGTCCGTGAACCCCCAGTCGTCCGGATCGACGCGTGCGAGCTCGCCCGCCCCGATCGCCGCCGACAGGCGCCTGCCGGCGAGCAGTCCCATGCGCAGCGGCAGGCGTGCGGCATCGACGCCCGCGTGCAGCACGTCATCATCGTCAATGTCGGAACACACCTCGTGGACTTCCCAACCGTCCGGCAGCATCGCGGGAAGCTGGTCGGGCAGTGCGTCCAGGTCATAGCCATAGCCGGCCAGTGTGCCGCCGGGCAGGTCGAATTCGACGTATCGCAGGTCGCCGGCGTCCACGCCGGCGTCGGTGACGGCCTGCCATAGCGATGCGGTGTCCTCCATCATGTCGTCCATGGTGCGTTCCTTTCCTAGTGGTGCCATTTGGTGTTGGTGTCGTTGAATCCCCCCAGCTCCAGGTCGCACAGCTCCAGTCCCACGGGGATGCCGGGCAGGCCTCCCAGTTTGATCAGGAACCGGCCGAGGCCCTTGAGTGAGGCGTGCGCCGCGAAATTCGTCGGCGTCGCCCAGTCGTCGAGCAGGTCCTCCTCCCTGACCGACAGGGGCAGCCCTGACTCGGCGCGCAGGAACCTCGACACCTCCGCGCGGCTCAGGGCGCCCAGGACCTTGATCTTCGAGCGTTCCACGAAGCCGCGGGCCTTCGCGTTGGCGGCCGGGCTGTCCAGGCACATGAGGTCAGCGAACGTGTGGGTGATCATGATCTGTCCCACGCCCCACTGCCGGTTGAGTCGGGTGAGCAGGTCGAGCGAGTCGACCATCATCGGGCTCGCCCGCAACGCCCGGTGCATCTCGTCCATGATGATCACGTGGTTGCGCGCCGGTTCCAGGCCGGCGTCCGCCAACGCGTCGGCCGCCGCCTTCGCCGCGAACGCGCTCGTCCATGTGGCGGCCAGCGTCGCGGCCACGACCGCGTCCCCCGACTGTGCGAGGGCGCTGATGTCGTAGTCCACCGGCCGTGACAGGTCGATGTGTTCGGTCGTCTGCTCGCAGAACAGCCGGCCGAACCGGCCGCGCGGGTTGGCGATGCCGTGCAGGCTGGCGAGCAGGTCGCGTGTCGCCTCCCGGTACGCGTCGTCATCATCGGGTGCGTCGAACACGGCGGCCGCGCGCACCGGGTCGGGGCCCTGTGAGATCAGGTCGCGCAGGTCGGCGATCACCGGGGGCACCGCGGCGTCGGCGGTATGCTCGTGCAATACCTGCAGGCCGGTCGCCAGGATGTTCGATTCGACGTCCGTGACGGTCTGCGATCCAGAGGCGCGTCCCGTGCGCGCCACCGTCAGGATCACCTCCAGCACGGTCTTGCGCCGCTCGTGCCAATCGGCGGTCAGGTCGTCGCGCGCCCTGCCCGACAGGCGGCGCAGGGCGGCGTGCATGTCGCCGGGGTCCAACGGGTTGATCGACCCCACACCGCTGCCCAGGCAGATGACCTGTCCTCCCAGCAGGCGCACCTCACGCGCATAGTCGGGTTTGAGGTCGCCTGGGATGATCGCGTTCATGCCCAGGGCGGCCAGCCCCCACACCTGGCGGCGCACGAACGTGCTCTTGCCGATCGCGGGCAGCCCCATGACGAACATGGAGGGCTGCTCGATGATCCCCGCCTTGAACCAGCTGATCGGGTCGCAGCACACCGCCGAACCCGACGTCAGGGACCGGCCCACGGGCACACCGTCCACCGGCAGCTCCATGTCCGTCGAGAACGGCCAGAACCCGCCGCACACCTGGGTGGATGTGCCGAAGAACTCGTCGACCTGGGGCAGGCGTGCGGGCCTGCCGGACGCGCGGCCGCGCAATCCGGCCCAATCGGGGCGCATGCCGGGCTTTGGCGTGTCGGCGCGCACCGGTTCGGCCGGTCCGGCCGAGAACGCGTCGTCGCCGTCACCGTCCCGTGAATGTGCCGTGAACCATCGCATGTCGTCTCCTAATCGATCAGTCCGGTCAATCCGGCCGGCCGGTACGAGTGCACATCCAATCCCAGCGGCAGGCCGGCCGCGAAACCGCTGTCCTGCGCCCCGTAGCACGGGCGTAGGTTGATGCGCGCGGCCCCAGCGGCCGATTCGACGGCGCGGGAGGCTGCCTCCAGGCGGTCCTCCTCGTGTTCCCCCGCCATGACTGTCACCGTGGCCAGCAGGCCGAAATACACGAGCACCGCCCCGTTGGTCGCCTCCGCGGCCTGGCGGTCCGCCTGCGCGAGCTGTTTGGACGACCGCATCGACGCGCGTTTCTCCTGGCCGATCTGGTTGGCTGCCTTGCGCCGGTTGTCCTCCGTCAGAAACGCGGTGCGGTCGCTGGGCACCGGCCGAAACAGCAGGGTCACGCGTTTGCGGTCGCATTCGGGCAATGGCCCCAGGAGGGCCCCCAGGATGCTCGAGGTGACGTTCGAACTGGGAGGATCGCACATCTGCCATGTGCGTGAGACGCCCGAATCGTGGCGGTACCAGTCCCAACGCGCCTCCGCGGCCGTGGGTCCCGCATCCTGCCACGCGACGTAGGGTGGTGTGTCCTGCGCGTCGATGGCGTCCTGTATCGCCGGATCGTAGGACACGGCGACCATGCGCGCGATCTCATCAGCCTCCAGGCATCGCGGCGTGCCGCCGCCTGCGGCGCCCACGCGTTCGCACAGCGATGGGATCAGGCCGCCGATGCGCCGCGCCGCCTCGTCGCGGTCCAGGAACCGGCCGCGCCGGTCGCGGTAGCGGAACGTGAGCGTCAGGATCGTGTCCGTGGCCGCGCCGCCCGTCGCATACGAGCCCATCACCTGCCGCATGCAGCGTGCCGCCAGGTCGGGCGCGTCGTCGACCATGCGCCGTGTCAGGTTGCGTCGGAACCGCACGCCCGAATCGGGTGCCGTGTCCACGCTCACGGCCAGCTGGGTGACGCCGTCCTCGTCGGCCAACGATTCGAGCACATGCGCCCAGGCCGCCACATACGCGTCCTCCACGTCGTCGTCGGCCATGCCCACGCCCTGCGGCTGGCATGCCATGAGCAGCGCGTACTCGCCCGTGTGCCCGTGCGACACCAGGGCGAACCGGCGTCCGAACCCGTCGGACGCCTCGGTCAGTTCCATGTGCGAGCACACGCCCGGCAGCAGGCAGCGGCCCGCATCCACCGGTGAGAGCATGCCCGAACGGTACAGGGCGCGTCCGGTGCGGATCTGGCGACGGTACGACACGCGTTCCACCGCCCGGTCGGCGATGTTGCGGTGCTCGCGGTCGCGTACCGCGAGCACCGCGACCGTGCCCTCGCCCACGGCCAGTACGACGCCGGCCGCGATGACGTTCGCCATGCACAAAAACAGGGCGACCACGAGCACACCGAACGCGGCTATCGTCAACGGCTTGCCGATGTTGCGCAAGCCGCCGGGCATGTCGCGCATGTAATCGCCATACGTGGTGTTAGAAGCCATTTGCCTTCACGCCTCCTTCCCGTCGGCCCGCGGACCGGTCCGCCCCGTCCGGGGCGGCGTCCCCCGACGGGGGTTGCGCCGGCACATCCGGGCGTCCCGCCGGCATGGACGCTCCCGCCGCACTCCCCGCAGGGCCGGACGGCGCGCTTTGCCGCCCCGTGCCGTCCGGACCAGGCCGTGTGCCCGCTTTGGCGCCCGATGGGGCACCGTTCGCCGACGGGGCCAACCCCTGTCCGGCGGCCGGCGACGCCGCGGCCTGCCCGGCCGGGGCCTGCGCCGGTTTTGCCGGCGGCGAGCCGGCCGCGGCGCCGGTCCTGAAAGCGGCTCCCGTGGCGCCGGGCGCCGCGCCCGCGGCCCGTTTGGCGCCCGATAGGGCCAGACGCGCCATGATGCCCGACCCGGCCTTCCTGACGGCCGACACGCCGCCCTTGGCCAGGCCCTTGCCGCCGGCCTTGACGCCCGACCCGGCCAGCGACCCGGCGGCGGCGCCGACCGTGCCCAGCACGCCGGCCGCCACCGCGCCACCCGACACGCTCGCCGCGACCGCGGGCGCGATCGTGCGCACCATGGCGGGCAGCATGACCACGACCATGACCGTCAGCGTCAGCGTGATCACCTGGCTGTCGTCGCCGGGCCCGGCGGTCGTCATGATCGCCGAACCGGCCGCCATCACCAGGGACGCGACCGGCTTGTACAGCAAAAACGCGACCAGCCATCCCAAAATTTTGCCGAACCCCTGACGTCCGTGCTCGTTCCAGCTCAACGCGGCGAACACGGGGGCCACGCCCACCAGGATCGGCAGCAGGCCCGCACGCAGGTACGTGAACACCTTGCCGACCAGATTGCAGATCCACATGATGATGCACAGCAGCGACGCCAACAGCGGATCCAGGGAGAAGAACTGGTTCGCGGACAGCGCGTTCGTCTCCCATGCCTGCGCCATCATGTCGGAGGCGCGCCGCAGGATGTCGGACGTGTATTCGTCGACCGTGCCCGTCAGGATCGTCACCGCGCCGGCCAGGCACAGGGACGTGACCACCGCCCACATCATCGCCTTGCCCAACGGCACCAGTTCGCGGCCCTCCTGCGTGGTCACCAGCTTCCAGCCGGCGGCCAGCACGCCTAGCACCGCCGCGATGATCAGGAACGGGTCGACCTGCATGCGGATCCAATCCGACACGTAGAACCTCGAACCGGCCCCCGGCTCCCATGACGTCAGCCACGGCACCGTCACCGTCTTGAATCCGTCGCCATGGTACGAGGCGCGTGTCGGGCGGAACACCGTCAACGCGATCGACGCGCACGACGCGCACATGAACACACCCAGGCAGATCCAGCACATGCGGTCCATCAGGCGATGGTCCTCGCCGCCCAGCAGGCCCTCGCGCGTGTTGGCGACCACGCGCGCGCCCAGCACGATCAGACTGACCGCGGCCGCCACCGCCACCAGGCCGCCGAACACGGGCAGGTACTTGTTGAGCACGCTGTTCCACCGGTCGTAGTCGGGCGTCGCATTCGACTCCAGCGTCGACACCGTCGACGCGGACGCCAGCATCGTGTTGCGGTCCGTGGTCAGCCAGTCGATCGTCTTGTCCGACTGTGTCTTGTACATGTTCCACAGCGTCGCCTCCAGCCAGGTGAGTTTGCGTTTCTTGACGCATGCGCCGTCCTCCAGGTTCCATTTGCCCTGCTCGGTGGATTCCTCCTGCACGCCGCCCTCCAACGCGGTGCATTGCGCCTCCGGGTGGGCGCGCAGCGTCTCGATCGCCTCCTGTCGGGCGATGACGCAGTTCTCGTTGTCGGGATCGTACACACCGTCGTAGTTGAGGTAGGTGAGGTTGCCTCCCGCTGCCGGGTTGCCTGCCGCCGAGCCGGTGGGCTTGCCGCACATCCTGCCGTGCGGCGTGTGCTTGATATAGCCGTTGATCTCGTCGTCGCCGATCATGGGGCCCAGGGACCCCTGGGTGACCGGCATCCGGCCGGTCACCTGGCTGTCCGAGACACTCGAACCGTCGCCGAACTGGAACTGCTCGCCGAAATGCTTGACCTCGGTGGCCATCGGCGAACATGCGGACAGGCCCGCCGTGGCGAGCACGGCGAGCAGGACCAGGGACAGCAGACGGCGCAGGCGCCCGACGCGGCGGACCATGTGACGCCTCGTCAGCACGATCCGGCGATGGACAGGCCCAACGCGCCCACGATCGACATGGCGCCGCCGATGAAGAGCGCGCCGATCACGAAATTGGTCAGCTTGTCGTAGGTGTCGTCGCGGTCGGGCACGCCGTCGCCCTGCTGGCGCAGCACATGCACGCCGATGCGCACCAGGGAGATGACCGCCACCAGCAAGCCCAACGCCTTCATCCACTGCATCGCGGTGGTCACCGGCCCCGAAAAACCCGGGGGCAGGCATGGCGTGGGGTCGGACAGGTTCTCCGCGAGCAGCATCGCCACCGTATCCATCAGTCGATTCATCCTTGGTCCTTTCCGTCATCGGCCGCCGCCGGCGGTTGTGCCGGCGGCCGGTCCGTCGGACGCGCGTGCGCCCCGATGTATGTCGTGCCACCATCTTCGCGCGCATGCTCCGGGCCCGCGGCCCACACGCGTCCCGCCGCCTGGCCTACGCCCTCGCGCATGCGCCGGTAGGCGGCCGGCCAGGCATCGGGGAACGCGTCGAGTTCGAGGCCCGCGATCCATGGCAGCCGCCACAGGGCGGGCGCGGCCGAACCGACCAGATCCGCGCCCCGGCGCAACGCGTGCGGCGTGCGCCGGCAGGGGGCGGTGACGGCCACGCCCAACAGCCGTGTCGCACCCATGCCGCCCGCCTGCCACCAGGCGAGCAGTTCGCGCAGCGACTGCAGGCCCCGGCCCGTGCCGCGCGCGCACAGCACCACGCACACGGCACGGGCCGGATCCGTGGACACCGGCAGCGCGCGACCCGCGTCCGCGTACAGGTCGCGCGCCGACATGTAGATCGTCGTGCATCCCGCTCCCCCGTGCGCGCCCACCAGCCACACACGGCCCGGATCGGCCGGGAAGGACGGCAGCAGCGGCCTGCCAGCCCGGGCGGGCCCCGGCGGGGGCGGCAGGGGCACGGTGCACGGCGGCCGTGTGTTCGGTGCAGGTGATGATGGTGGCGTCATATTCCCTCCTTTGCTCATAGTCCCGGATCCGTGTCGTGCAGCGCACCATCCGTTTCCGGGCCGGGCACGCTCCATACGGGACGGTCCGTGCCGTCGGGCACGGCCGGCTGCACGGGCTCGGTAGTCTGCGGCACCCGGGGTTGCACGGGCGCCGGTTGCGGGACCGGTACGTTCTGCCGGCCGCCCGTCTCCTGCGGGGCCTGCGCTCCGGACGCCCGGTCGTGTTCGACCTGCCGTCGGGCGCGTTCCTGTTCGTCGTGCTCGCGCTGTGTGACGGATGCGCGCACCGTGCCGCAGGCCGCATCGATCGCCTTGGCATGTTGTTCGAGCGCGGCCGTATCCCCGTCGTCGACATGCTTGCCGAGCAATGCCGACAGCTTCGTGCGTACGGACTCGTCGGCCACCTTGCCGCGGCTGGAACCGAGCAGGGCGCGGCCCGTGTCACGGGCCTTGCCGACGCGGGCGCGCGCATCCGCGAGCACGCGCGCGTGGTTGGAATCAAGCAGCGCCGTGCTCGTCGATTCGATGTCGGATGCCGCCCGCGTCCACGCGTCCCGGTCGGCGCGGGCCCGCGCGGCGGCGCTGTCCAATGCGGCCGTGTCGGACGTCGAGCAGGAAAAGACGGTGGACGAGGGTGTGGTGTCGAGCAGCTTCTTCAATGCGCCCGGCAGTGCCGTATCGGCGTCCATGATCTCGTCCTTGCCCAAGGCGGCCGCCGTCTCGGTGTCGTCCGAGTCGAGCGCCACCCGCAGCCGGTCGGCCGCCTGCCCGCGTTCACGCACCGCAACCCGGCATGCGCTGGCCGCCGTGCGCACATGCGCCGCTTCGGTGCGCTCATGCCATACCCATGCCCCTATGCAGCCGGCCGTGACAAGCGCCAAGCCGACAACGGACGCCACCACACCCCTGGGCATGCGCGCCGTGTGGGACGTATCCGGTTCGCACACGGCCTCGAGCCCCATGACACCCCCAGGGGCATCGTCATCATGCGACGCCGTATCCGCCACGAAACGGGTCGCCCTGCCGGACCCGTTCCCGTCGTCGCGCGGGACGACGGGGGGAACGGGCATGGTGTCCGCAGCGGCCTGTTGTCTGGGCGCGCCATAGGATGGGGTGAGCATGGGTTGGATGACCCATGGGTCGTCGTGCTCGTCCCACGCGTCGTCATGCGTGGACATACCGCTCACCGGTGCACACCCATCCCCGGTTCGCGCTGCAACGCCACATCGTCGCCCAGGTCCTCCCTGGCATGGCGGGCGCGTGCGGCCATGTCAGGATCGTCGGGCCTGGCGAACGCGGGCAGGATGTTGTTGGCGAACGCGCGTGACAGGGCACGGCGCATCTGGTCGCCGGGCGTCACCTCCCACAGGCGGTCGAGATGCGCCTTGAACACCATGGCCGGGTCATCGGCCGCCCAACTGCAGAACGCGGCCGCACGGTACGCGCCCGCACGGCCCGAGGCCTCGGGGATCGTGGCGGCGAGCACCATGAACGCGGTGGGCACGTCCTGATAGTAGTAGCGCTGCATGCGCGCCCGCACGTTCCAGCTCGACTGATGCATGACCTTGTCCATCAGGTCGAGCATCACGTCGGCGGCCTGCAGGCGCGCATGCGGATCGAGGTTGGGCCGCCCGGCCAACAGCATGAACCTGTCATGGTCGAGCTGCGGGTCGATGACCTTGGCGACGACCGCGTCGTAGAGGGCGTGGTCGGTCGTCATCGCCCGCGCCGCCTCCGCATAGGCACGGTCCCGCATCTCGTTGTCGTGCAGCCTCCACGCATGGTGCCGCATCGTCGTATCCAGCAGATTCCACATGGCATCCGCATGTTCCATCACGATATCTCCTTCCCGCACGGTCTCCCCGCGCGTCATCCGTTATGTGCCTTCCAGCATCCCGCGTCCCAGACAAGGCCACGGACCACGCCCGCAACTCCACCATGGGTGAAAACAGGGCAGGGTCCCTTCCCACACATGATGCGTGGGAAGGGACCCTGCCCTATGCGGCGCGGGAATGTGTCCGGGAGAAGAAAATGGAGAAAGAGCCGGGCACACCCCACACCGCGGCGGCACACCGGACGGGCCGGGGGAAGAAAAGCCCGTCCGGGCGTGCCGCCCGCCTATCAGCGTTCCGCCATGTGGCGGGACGCGTGCGAGCCACGGCGGCGCACGACAAGCAACAGGCCACCGCCCAACACGGACGCCACAGCGACGGCCGCGGCGAACATGCCGACCGCCGCGCCCGTGGACGCCAACGGCTTGACGCGGTACCCGTTCCAATCATCGCTGTCGTGCACCGGGGTGTCATAGCACGGGCCCTCCGCTTGGACGCCGGGCTTGTCGTCGAACGGGTCGTCGTCCACGACCGGGCATTCCACAATCGGCGTGCCCGTCACACTCACGCGGTTCGTGTGCTTGTCACCGGCCTTGACGCCTGCCAACGTGGCCTTGAGCGTGACGGACTGGCCGGGCTTGAGCACCAGGGTCTTCCAATCCTTGGGGTATTGGATGTCCTTGAGTTCGCCCGAACCCGCCAGCAGCGCGTCCGTGAGGGTCAGCTTGGCCAGATCGACCTTGCCGGTGTTCGTGACCTTGATGCCGATCTCCTGGTCCGTGCCTTCCATCTTGAGCGCCTGCTTCGGATCGTCACGGTCACCGGCCTGCTCGCCGGACTGGATGTCGTACTTCTCGACATCGATGCTCGGCGTCTGGTCCGGGGTACGGGTCCACACCTCGTTCGACGGACGCTCCGTGCCGTTGAGCGTCTCGGTGAACCGGTTGACAATCTTGTCGCCCACGGCGATGCGCGTGCACTGGATGTACGCGCGGAAACCCGCCTCCATGTTCGACGCGCTCACGAGGTCGAGGTAGCGTTGGGTCGCCGTGACGGTGATGGTGCCGTCATCCGTCTGCACGGTGGTGAACAGGTCACCGCCGAACCGCTCCGAGTCCACGCCGGTGCCGGCGATGCGCTCCCCCTTGGCGGCGAGCAGTGCGTCGCCGTCCTTGAGGTCGCGGGTCGCGTACACGGCCCACTGGCCCGTGTACCGGTCATGCGCCGTGTCGAGCTTGTCGGTGATCTTCCAGTCCGATACCTGCTGGTAGGCGCGGTCGGCCGGCAAGATGGAGCTGTCGAGCTGGTAGAGGAACGTCGAGCCCAGATAGATGCTCTTGCCGTTCGCGCTCTCGTCGCCCATGTTCACGACCACGTCCTTCGAGGGGTTGATCTCCTTGAGCGGGTTCGACACCACATTGGTCTCGTCCCTGCGGTCGTTGGTGACCTGGGTGGCCTTGTTGACCACCGTATAGCCATCGGTGACCTTGGTGACGGTCATCGGCAACACCACCTGATAGCGCTGCCCCAGCAATGCCTGGTCGATGTACGCATCCTTCAACGGATCCAACTTGCGTTCGGAATACTCCTTGAGATCCTCGGGCTGCGGGTCGCCCTTGAGCGTCTCACCCGTCGCCGTGATTTGCGTGTCCACCGTACGCGCGAACACATAGGCGACACCATCCTTGATCTGGATGTTGAACTTCGCCGTCACATCTTTGCCCGCCTCGTCGAGGACCTCGACACCCGTCTCGTCCGCCGTCAGGTACTCCTGGTCGTAGTCATCGATGATGCCGGCGCGCTGCACACGGTACGCCAGGTTGTTCTGGTCGACGTTCTTCAAATCGAGGCCGATCCGGTAGTAGATCCGGTCGCCCAGCAGGGCGGTCTTGCCGTCGATGTCGATGCTCGGGTCCTTCTGCGTGTCCTGCTTGTCGGGCGTGATGTCCGGCGGGATGTTGAAGACCTTGTTGCTCGGGGTGAGCGTGTTGTTCAGGGTCAAAAGCCACTGGTTGTCGACCTTCGTGTCCGCGGGCGCATCCTCGCTCACGGTGCCCTCGAACCGGATCATGATCCGCGGATGCTGCCCGTTGCGCCAATTCGCCACCACGTATGCGTCAGCGAACGTGAGCGTGAACATGTGCGAGTCGTCGTTCCATTGGGTCGTGTACTGCTTCTTGCTGATGCTCTTGCCGCTGGCCAGGTCGGTGACCTCGAGGGTCTGCTTGTCGGGCACCAGATGCTCGTCGTACTGGTCGGTGACCGCCACATGCTCCACCTGATAGGCGAGGTTGCCCGGCAGTTTCGGCGTGGTCGTCAACTGGTACTCGACCCTTTGGCCCGGGAATACAACCTTGCCATCCACGGATTCCTGCTCGCCGCCCTGCGACGCCTCGGACACCACATCCTTGACGACCGGGGGCACGTAGCCGCAGATCCACGGCTCATTCGTCGGCTCGCTCTGCGTGTTGACCGTCTGCGAACCCGCGTTCGTCAACTTCGCGTCCGAACCCGGCACCGTGCAGAAATCCACCTCCGCACCAGGCTCACGCCCGGCATCCTTGCGCACCTGTTCCGCGCCGCCACCATTCGCAAAATTGATCTTGCCCGGCACGACCATCGAATACTGACGATGATGCTCCAAACCCTGCAATCCGGCGAGATACTCGCCCTTCATGACCGCATGTGCTTTCATGCCCTCGATCGTGATATCAAACTGCGAGGTGACATCCTGGCCCTTGTTGGCGATGTCGGACACGCTCGACTCCCGGTCGGACGGCGCATCCGCCATATACACACGGACGTCCTTCGCATCATCCGCATCGAAAATGTAATCCGCCTGCGCCCAATCATCCGTCAGCTCGAACCTGGTGGGCGCGTCGATCAGATGCGCGCTGATCGTACCGTTCACCACGGAAGCGACTTTGTCCCCATCCAGGAACCGGTTCTGGTCCGCACCCGTCGCATTCGTCTCGTCCGGGTCGATCACCGCAGCCCACGAACCATCCGCATTCAGCTTGATCCAGGACTTGTCCGGATTCGGTTTCCACGTCGGGAATTCCTTGCTTTCGGTGGACTGGTCGGTGTCATTCCACAACACGGCCGCCTGATCGGACACCTTGCTGAAATCCGGCGCCGACACCGTCACATCCAAGTGGAACGCATACGTGTGTTCCAACGGCATCATCGACGACGTGTCCTTACGCACCGCCGTCACCGTGTTCGCGGCCTGGTCCCAATTGATGGTGAACTGGTCCGAGATGTCCTTGTTGTTGTCCGTCTCATCCACCACACGCATGTTCGACACCGTGTAGTCAATGCCGTTCGGCGTGATCTGGTCGGTGAAGCGCATCGCGTACCCGCCGCGGCCGGTGCCCGAACGGATCACCGTGTGGTTGACCATCTGGTCCGCCGAAACGCCCTGCTCGATCTCCTTGACCGGAGGCGCCGGCGGCACATCCACAATCCTGAACGACTCGGATGCCTCACGGTCCGCGGTATCCACCGCATTCTTCATATGGCCTTGCCTGGGCACCTGCACGTCGAACCAATACGAGCCAGCCGGCCAGCTCGCCCACCCGAAATCAGACGGAGCGAACTCCGGGCTGCGCGTATCACCCTTGGTGGTGATCCTCACGCTCTTCGTGGCGGTCTTCGCGGCCGTGTACTTGTTGCCGTCATAGTGCATGATGACGTTCGCGTTCACCTGCTGCGGGTCGCCAGCCGACTGGCTGGCATGGATCACATCCGACACCTTGTCCGTGCTTCCGGCCTTGAGATCCTTCGGCGCGTTCACATTCGTCGTGACCGTCAGATCATAATCCAGCACCGGGGGTTTGGGCTGGTACTTGTTCAACACAATCACAATGACGCCCGTGTTCGGCTTGGACGCCTCCTTCTGCATGAGCTTCGTCACGCTCATCGACGGATCATCATAAAACGGATCATTCACACGATATCCCTGACCACCGTGATATCGATTAACTGGAGCGATATCTTGGTCCCAGAGCTGTTGCCATGTGCTGGCGTCGGCATGGCCGGACCCGTCGTCGGTCTTCGAGTCCGCCACGTAGACCGCGCCCACGCCCACGACACGGCAGTCGGCCGCACCCTGGCCCGGGTGGTGCGCGGCGAAATTCGCCTCGCATTCCGCGCGCGCCGCGTCCAATGATTGCTGCGCGCGGGTGACGCCCGCGCCCGTGACCGTCACACCAGCCGCGTTGAACGCGGCCTGCACGCTCGAGAAATTGTTCGCCGGGCCGAACGACCCGCTGTTCGTGTCTCGGTATTGCCAGAACATCGCGGGTTGCTTGTTGCCGCCGGTGCCCGATCCCGATCCCGATCCGCCGTCCGCAAACGCCGCCGGCGCGATCGCGCCCAACACGGTCGTGGCGGACAGCAGGGCTGCGGCCGATCTGCGCCACAGCCCCTTCTTCAGAATGTTCCTCATATGGAAACCTTTCTTCCACTGTCCCCGGCATCCGTCGCGACAGACGCCAGCGATGGCGCATCTCGCCACCACACGCCATCACACCACGCATCCGACAGGGCCGCGGCCCACACCCGCACACACCAAGAAGGGCGGCCGCGAACACGCGACCGCCCCGAAGACGACAAAACAGCAGGCTACCGTCTAGAAGCCGTTGTGGTTGAATCCGTCATAAGTACCCCCACAGAAATCAGGACCGCATCCTCCTTGTCCCGCACCGGAATGGTTGAAGATGATACCGCCTCCGCTTCCAGTGTTGGGTGTACTTGGCGCCGCGGGCTGGGGTGCGGCCGGGGCCGTGTATTGCGGTGTGGCCGACTGTTGGGGTGTGGTGTAGGTCTGCTGTGGCGTAGTGTATGACTGTTGCGGGGCCGTGGCCTGCGCCTGCGCGGCGGCCGCAGCCTGCGCTTCGGCCTCGCGTCGTGCCTGCTGCTCGGCCTGTCGCTTGTCCTCGTCCTGTTTCGCCTTCACACTCGCGTCGACCTTGCCCATGAGGTCCTTGAGCCGTTTCGCCTGCTCGCCCATCGCCTTGGCGTCCTTGCCGTCCCGGGTTTTCGTGGCCTTGTCGATCAGGTCCTTAAGGGCCTGGCGCGTCTGCCCGTCCTTGACCTTGCCGTCCGTGTCCTTGACCTTCGCCTGCGCGGCCTTGAGCTGTGTGGCGAGCGACCCCTTGGCGTCCTTGAGGGTCTTGGCTTCATGCGACTTGGTGACCGCGTCCACGGCCTGCTCCAGATCGGCTGTATGCGCCTTGTACCATGCGGTGTTCGTGTCGATCCGCGCCGTGGCTTGGCCGAGCGCGTCCACGCCGTCCACGTTGCATGCCGACGCTGCCGGCGCCTCCTGCTTGTAGGCCGCGGCCAGGGTGGTGACGGTGGCGGCGTCCTCGACCTGTTTGCCGGTGATCGCGGCCGCTTCGGCGGCGGGACCGTCATGCAGGGTGTTGTATTCGTTCTGCGCCACGCGCGCCGCATCGCTCGCCTGCGCGCAGGCGGCCCGCGCGGCCGCCAGGCGCGTCGCCATGGTCCGTTGGCGCACCACCAGACCGATGCCGGCCGCCACGATCACGGCCAACACTATGACCACCGCCACGATGATAGTGGTCTTCCTTGTTCGCTTCCCCGCGGTTTTCCCGCCCGTGTTCATGGTTACTCTCCTTCGCTGTCATGGGGCGGCATGCGCCCGCTGATGTCCTCGGTGAAGCCGAGCACGTAGTCGGCGCTCACGCCATGGTCGTGGAAGAACTCGAAGTCACGGCGCACCCATTCGCATGCGCCGCGCTCCTTGACGCTGAGCGTGGCGGCGGTGATGCCCATCATCTCAGCCAGGCGTTTCTGCGTGATCCCCCGGCTGCGCCGCCATAGGGCGATCGGGTTGGCCCGTGCCTGCGTGTTCCTGGTCATGGTCCCATCATACCACATATTAGATGTCATCTAACCATGGGTCGCGCCCGCGCGCAAACACCCATTAATCGACGAGGACGAATACCACCATCGCCCATATGGCCGCAAGAAAAGTGACCCAGTGACACATGTGTCATTGGGTCACTTTTTTGCGTCATGCGTGCCGCGTCGGCGGCAGCCACGGGTCGGGCCACGACCAGCCGTCCGCGTCGTCGTATCCGTATCCGTCGTCATCGCCGTCGATGATGGCCGGGTCGATGGGCGGTCCGGCGAACAGTTCGCGGAAACCCCCGTACAACACGGCCGCCTCGACCCCGTCCGCCACGGACCGCCAGTCGCGCGTCTCTATTGAGATCGCCGGGTCGACGGCCTGCGCGCCGAGGCGGGTGCGCAACGCGTCGACGTCAGCCAGGAACCGTTCCCATTGCTCGTCCGGTGTCGTGCCGGCGTGTTCGCCGGCGTCCCTGATTATGTCGGCGTCCACGAACCAGGTGCCGTTCTCGCTGGACATGGACAGGTCGAACATGTCGCGCATGAGCGTGCCGTATTCGTCCGGCGAGGGGATGTCTGCGGGGTCATGCTCGCCGGCGCGCAGCCTGGGATGGTATCCGTACCCGTCGCACCCGTCCAGCCATGCGCCGAACGCGCGCTCCAATGCCGCATCGACGGACACGAAACCGTTCCGGTCCGGGACCGCCTCTTTGAGGATGTCGTCCAACGCACCGGGATCGAGCGTCTCGGCGAATTCGTCGCGCAGCTCGCGCAGCGACACGGGCTGTCCCCAACTGCGGTGATACCCGTGGTGGCGGTCGTCGGCCGGTTCGACGCCGTCACGTACGCGCCGCGCATTGACCTCCTGCCACAGCGCCTGTTCACGCCGGTGGCGGGGTCCGCCCTCCGCAATCCATTCGCCGACCTCCATATAGGTGCGCAACCGCAGCATCTCGCTGTTCTCCTGCATCACATGCTCCTTTCCCGTTTCCGCCAGCCCATTGTGCGGCCCCGTACGGGCGCGCATGGCCCACCAAACGGCCGGGATTCCCGATCGGGGTGCCAGTGCTCATAGCAGGTCTTGGACGCATTCGAGTTTCTTTCCCGACAGCTCGGCGAGCCGTTCTTCCAGCCGTTTGATTTCAATGGCATATCCACGTGCCTGGCTGCAGATCCGCTTGCGAACATCGACGGACGCGACCAGCATGGGATATCCGAGGATATGCTCCTTCCTCCCGCGGGGCATCTTGACCCCGGTCACGTCCTGCATGACGTATTCAAAGAATTTCCCACGGCGCAACTGGAAGTATATGAACTCGCTGTCATACCCGGGTCTGGCGCGCAGCACCAGCACATCGTTCGAGCATCCTCCCTCGAAATCGGCAAGCCATATCTTCTGCAAATACGGGCGGATGTTCGACAACAGGATATCCCCCTTGCCGAACGCGATGGCAGATGACGGCACCGGACCGGAATAGGGGCGTATGCCACTTCTGTTTTTCAGCATGTTGTCCGTGGTGACATAATGATCGGAACTGAGCGTTGAACCATTCACCCGCCCATTGCAGAAGTGGACGAAGTCGCCTAGAGGCTGACCCCCCCCCCGTTATTTCCAGATCAGAGAACAGTTGTTCGAGTCTGCGCTCGTACTCCGCGATGCTCATCCGGGTGCGTTCGTATTCCTCGTCAATCGACCGGCACGTCGCCACGACCCGATCCTGTACGTCCTTGGGCGGCACAGGTATCTTCACTTCCTCCATCCTGCTGACAGACGCACGGTAGGATCGTGAAAAGCCATGCCGTGCCCCCACGACCGACAACATCAACGAGACGTAGTAAGGATCTATGTCAGGGTCCAGAACCCGCAGTACCCCGCAATGGTCAGTTGGGTAGAAAGGCACACCCGGTTCGACGTACGATGTCATCCAATCGCCGTCAATGCCCCACAAGACCGAACCGGAAGAGAAGTCATCGGTCAGCAGACGGTCGATATATCCGAACGGTTCCTTGACATTCGCACTGAACACCGGATATCCACCGGCATCATGGACCTCGGATGAAAGGACCCGGCGGCCAATGCTCAGTTTGAATTTATCCGATCCAAGGCTGACCAACGGGTACCTGGACTGCACCGGCCCCTTCCCGGCGACATTCATGCGGATGGCGTTGTTGAATGGTATGCGCTCGAAATTGATCATATCGGCGAGACACGCCCACTTATAGTATCGCGACAGGTCCTCCACATCGAGACGGTCCCCGCGGAATGCCGTCCGGACCAGCGCGGCAAGCTTTCCATCGCTGCGCCTGTCATCCTCGCAGTAGAGCATTCCCCCGGGGTTGGTGATCGTGATGCCTTCGTTGCCTTTCCGGTTGCTCCAGTCGTATCCGAGGAACTCCTTCTGTCCCTTGTTGTCCGAAGGCGCATTGATCACCAGCACCGTTTGGTCGTAGGTCAATGCGAAATATGTGATCTTGTCACGTTCGCAAGCCTTCGTCCATGAGTAGAATTCCTCATTCATCCACCGGTCCTGTTCCGTCTCGGACATCGCGAGGAAGGATTTCTGCCGCCGCTTCTTGACGACACGCGGCAGTTTCTCGAATGCATCCACGTACTCGTGCAGATAGGCGTCGTCCGCAAACGAACGGTAATCGGCTTGCTCCCGGACGAACAGCCCGTATGAACGGGCGTCGGCACCGACCCTTTCGACATACCGACGGTAGATGTCGGCGTCGCACCACCCCCGCAGATCCTCTCCGCCCATGATCGCCTCCACGCTGTCCCGTACAAGATCTATACGGCGTGGAGGCTCGTTGAAACGCTGCAAGAACAGGATCACCGTGTTCGTTCCCGTCGCCCCGAAGGTCTTGCTCCCGAATCCCGCCACTGCCCTGACACGGAAATTCTGCAGGATCTGCTCCCGGGCGGCGGCATAGGGACCCGAATCGTTGCTGAGGATCGTGGAGGGGAGGATCACCGCGGCGACACCGGACGATTTGAGCAATTGGGCAATCCTCTCCACGAAGAGGACCTCGATCTCCGACCCGTCATTGCTGATGCAACGCAGCAGACCCAAATCGTTCCTGATGTTCAGATGCGCCTTGAACGCCTTGACCGAATAGGGAGGGTTGGCGACCAGCACATCGAAACTCTGCGGTTCGATTCCTTTCTCCTCATAGTTCTCAAGCCCATCCCCGAAGACGATATTGGCGTCACCAGCGCCATGCATGAACAGGGAGATCTTCGACACCCGCGCCAGACGGTAGTCCTTTTCGATGCCGTAGAGTTTCGTGGACACCCATGAATTGTCCTTCGGCGCGCCGCCGGATACACGTTCCACCGCATCGTTGATCGCCTCCACGCCCTGCGTGAGGAAATGGCCCGCCCCGCACGCGTAATCGATGACCTTGAGGTATTCGCCGCCATCCTCACTGCCTATGAGCCTTTCCAGAGGCAGGCTGTCCCAGATGAACCTGGCTATCGGGATGGGAGTGAAGAACTGCCCCTCGTTCTGTTTGAACCCCTTGTTCAACAGCTGTTCGAACAGGTCTCCAAGCATCTGCACGTCGGAGGAGCCGATGATCCGGTAGCCTTCGAACAGCTGCACCATTTCCACGACGATCTTTCCGTTCTGGTAGAACAGTTCCTCGTTGTGCACATCCTTGAACGCGAAATCGTTGTTCGTATAGAACTTCAACGTGCGCAGAGTCTTTCGCAGCTCATCGATCAGATGCCTCCGTTTTTTGCCCGTGTATTGGTTGACGATATCCTCGGCATAGGTGTCGGGAACATAGAAGATCCGCTCGCGCATGAACACTTCCATCCCCTCCTTGTGCAGGCGCTGCAGCCTGTCCTGCAACGACTCGAAGGTGTCCGAACCCACCTTGTACTGGAATTCGACGACATCATCATCACCCTTCTGCATCTCGTCGACCAGCTTGCAGATGAACAAGGCGATGAGCCTGTTGAACGCGTTCTCCTTATCAGAGACATTGTTATGCCGCAGGATCTCCTCGAACTTGTTCACCACCCGGTCGTTCTCGCTGAAATCCCTCAGGTCCCGTTTCCTCAATGGTTTGATATCCGGCTCGTATGCGCGCGAATCATCGCGAAAGACCACATCGCCGGCGAGCCTGCCCTCATAGGTGTCCTTCCACACCTCATGCAGTTCCCGCAGACTGTGTGCACCGGAATACAGATGCACGGACCCGTCGGCCTCGGCGAGCTTGAGGATGTTGGGGTCATCAAGGCAGGAGACGGTCTCGGTGACGTATTCCACCTTCCCCTCCTGCAGGTCGGATGCGTAGAGAACAAGGTAGTCGCAGCCGCGTTCCTGCTGCCAATAACTGAATAACTGGCCGCCGTCCTCCCGAAGATTACGCAGTTCTTTGGCGTATTCCCGCCCGAAGGTCTTGCATTCAATGATGAAAAGCGGCTCCTCCGACGGTTCTCCATCAGCGTTTGGCTTATAGACGCAGATGTCCGCGAAACCACTGTCCTCACCGCCACTGAGACGATGGCCCAGCGACCATTTCTTCTCCAGTTCCATATGGGCCGGCCTGTACCCCTTCGTCAGAAGCCGATCCACGCATTCAAGCACGACGAAATTCTCGTTATGGGAAAAATCAACAGTCGTCATACGCCCCAACCGCATCCCCATGGAGACCGGGTATGCGATCCTCTTTCTGCCCACATCAACCTGAATGGAGCAATCGACGCCATCGTATTCCTTGCGATACACCTTGTTCCCTATTTCACCGAAGCCCAAAGCATCCAGAAGCTCAACAAGGTTGTCCTTGGTGATCACAGTCTTCTCCCTCACACCCATACACGGTCATCAATAATGGCGCAAGAACCGTCAGATGGTCGTCAAACGGCGATGGGCCATACATGGTCCCGCATCATATCATGCAGGTGCACGCCAACAACAGGCAGTACGATATAAAAGCACTGTATTGTTCCGGACCGGGAACGGCCGGTAGGCGAAGCGCGGCATCCGGCTATCATGGACACCATGGACCAGGTCATGAACATGGAGGGCGCGCCCCTGTCCCGCCGCTACTACGGCGGGCAAGCCGGGCGCAAGATCGGTGTGACGTTCGACGGGTGCGACTGGCTGCTCAAATACCCCGCGGCCACACGCCGGCTCGCCGGATCCGTCCCCTCGTACACCACCGCGCCACTGTCCGAATACCTCGGCTCGCACATCTACGCGGCCCTCGGCATCCCCGTGCACGACACCAGGCTCGCGGTGCGCGACGGCAGGATCGTGTGCGCGTGCCGGGACTTTGTCGGCGACGGCGAACGGCTCGTCGAGTTCGCCCAGCTCATGAACTACATGGACGAGGACGACCTGCCCTCCTCGTCCTCCCCCGACACCACCCACGGCCAACGGATCGTGTACCTCGCCGACGCGAGGGCCGCGCTGTACAGGGTGCCCGAGCTCGCCGGCACCGAGGGCGCCGCCGAACGGTTCTGGGACATGTTCGTCACCGACGCGTTCATCCGCAACATCGACCGCAACAACACCAACTGGGGTCTGCTCGACCACGGGCGCGAACGCGCGTTCACCCTCGCCCCCGTCTACGACAACGGCAACTCACTGGGCAACAAGAAGACCTCTACCGCGATCGGCAAGGCATTGGACGACCCAGGCAGGATACGGCAGGACGCGCTCGACGTGCGCTCCTGCTACCACGATGACCGGGGACATCCCATCGCGCCGTTCAAATACATGCGCAGCGGGGACGACGACTGTGTGCAGGCGCTCGACAGGTTCATGCAACGTTGGGACCCCGCCCGCCTCGACGACATCCTGGCGGCAGTCCCCGCGCGCGCATACGGGTTGAGCGTCATGGACGAACAGCAACGTGACTACCACGCCCGCGTATTGCGCGCCAGATACGAACAGGCGTTCACACCGATATGGCGTGATACCGCCACGCACATTACACCCTTCGACATGGCGGCGCCCTGGACCATCACGCCGGACGGCGCCACGCACGGCCCGAACCATTGATGGAGGCACCCATGCATAAGCCAGTGCAAGGGGAAATCACCGGACTGGCACACCTCCAGCGATGCAAAAAGCCGGGAAACGATTCCCGGCTTTTTGCTCTACTCAATCAACGAATCGAAACCCTCTGTTCTCAGAGTCTCATCCGCCCGCGCTGTTCGTTCCATGGCCGACATCATTCGTTTCCCGGCCTCGATTATCGCAGAGACCTGCTCCCAGGAATCCGGTACCGGGACCGGCAGTCCCCAGATATGGCGCGGTTGAAGATGCTGCTGAACCGAACCGAACTCGTCCAGTTTCATCAGGCTCATCGCGGTCGATGACATCAGGAACGCGATGAGATAAGCCCTCATATCGTCATCGGGCACACGTACCCTTACGAGGTCGTCGCTCACGACATACTTTTCAGCCATCACCCGCGTTGCGTACGTCACCTTCCCAATGGTTCCCGATCTTGAGATCAGAATGTCCCCATGCTTTACACGAAGCATCCCGATACAGGCTTTTTGATGATCGCTCGCACGGGACAAGTCGAACCACTTCACGCTCATGCGCCGCTGCTCCAACGCCCCGTTCGCCGTCAGATACGGAGTAAGCCGTTCTGTTGACTCCGGGTGCTCCACGACCAGATTCCGCGAGCTCCACCTTGGCCCCATGTAGATTTTGATGTTCTTGTCCAACTGGCCGATAGTGGTCACAGACCATCCTTCCTTGTTGTCGAACTCATTGACTTTCTCCAAGGTCGCGTTCAGATCCGGCGAATAGTGCTGCGGGTTCAGGTTCAGGTTCTCATCAAGCCGCCCACGCGTTGTCGTAAAGCAGATTTCAGATTCCGGGAACATGCCTTCGCTCTTGAACCTTCTGTAGTTGTCCGAGATCGCGCTGAGATCCTCATCCAGAATGTCCGTGGCCAGACCCTTTTCGTCTACGGTGTAGACAAGGTCTCCCTTTGAATCCTTGCCGACCCTCCGTGACTGCGCCATGAAAATGGTGTAGTCGGCGTGACCCGCATCCGCCGTCGTCTCCGGCTTGGAAAGAAGGAGAATGCATGTGCGGACGCCCGTATCGGGCTCGAACGTATTCTTGTGGAGCGTCACCACACCATCAACACGGCAGTGCTCCAGCAGCCATCTCCTGTACTGGACGTATGTCTTGTTGTCCAAAATGCCTTTGGGAAGCACGATGCCGATCCTGCCCCCTGGCTTCAACCAATCGATGCACCTTTCCAGGAACAGCAGTTCCGGAGCCTGTCGCGCAAGCAGGACGGGGGTGGACGATGACTCGTCGTCCGGGTTGTTGACAACCGGGAAGTTCCCATCCGCATCGGTCTTATGTCCAAATCCGAACAAGGAGAGGATGTCGTCGTCTGTTATCATCGACTCTATTTTCTGGCCCGAGAATGGCGGATTGGTGACGATGACATCCGGCGTGCCCTGAGGGCAATGGCTTGTTATCCACCCGTCCAGATGACTGTACTCGCCAAGTGAATTTCCTTGGGTCATCCCCGTGTTTCCGTCACCTGTAAGCAGCATCGCCGTCTTGGCGATCTTCACGAGCCTTTTCGAAATCTCGACCATGAACACCGAGTTCTTGCATAAGTTAAGCTGCCGTTCCCGTTGGGGGCTGCCCGGCCTGGTCCCGTCGATCGCCTTGCGGCGCTTGTGCCTGAACGCGGCGGTGGCGAAACCACCGCTCCCCCCTGCGGGATCCAATACCTTGTCGGCTATGCCGGGATCAAGCATATCGACCATGGCCTTGACTATCAGGCGATTGGTGAAGAACTGCCCCTGCTGCCGTTTGAGCGTGACATGGGTGAACTGCTCGTATGCCGCGCCCATCAGATCCCAGTCGTCCGCATCATCCTCTCGACTCACGAACGAATAGTCCTGAAGCACCGAAGCCGCCTCCACCAGCGTGGAATCCCCCACAGCGATGTCTTCGTCCTTCTCGAACACCGTGGGATACTGCTCGGCATACTCACGGAACAAAGACCTGATAGTTTTCGCCACTTCGGCGCGACCGGATTCGGATTTGTACTGTTCGGCGGTAATCCAGAAATGGGGATATGCCGTGTCGGACGTGACTGTTTCATCATAGATTTTCGCAAGGAGGATTCGAACCATGTCCATGGTAAGATCAGAATCCGCGTTCTCCATGCCCCTGCCGTAAAGACGATTGTGGCACATCGCCAACAGTCGACGCACATTGCGCGGCCGTTCCAATTCCCCTATGCGCGGGATTTGCCCATCTTCCCACCCTTGCCCGAATCTGGGTAGGCTGGGCGTCTCCTCCAGGATGTGCAAACCATCTTTGTCCTTCCTCCTATAGAAGACCGCTCCGTCACCGTTCGTCCAGACACCGCCGTTGGCGCTTGTGTTGAAGATATACGAAACCAGCTGTGAATAGCCATCCTCCACCTTGTCACGTTTGCATTCAACCACGAAATTGATCTTGCCTTGGTCCCGGCTCGAACACGCGTCCTTGGAAGCATAGACAACGATATCCGCTCGTATGGGATTCCCGTCCTTGTCCTGGAGCTCCTTGGACCCGTGTTGAACAGGAACCTCTCGCCGTATGGTATTCGGCGGGTAACGGTATTCGTTGATGAGGGTCTCTATGAACCTTTGCCTCACCCGTTCTTCGGGAGTATTCTTAAGAACACCCCCCCCCAGAATATCTATGATGTCACCGTTTTCATCAAAACATACTTTGTGTTCCACCGGGGACTTCACTTGCCAACCGCCTCCTTGTCACCTATCTTCACTTCGAATGACAAGCCAAGGCATCCACCATGCCCGTCCTTCGTGTTTGATGACTACAGTGTACATACGACTAAGCCGTTTCACCCTCCAGTAGTTCATCGGCCCGCCGCGCGTCAAGCCAAACCACCAGCCACCGGAACAAGGGCAGCCACAACGAGCTCGGCGCGCACGTATGCCCGATGAAATGGTAGCGGAATAGCTCGCAACCGCCCAACAGCAACACCCAACCCGCCACGATCACGACACTCTTACCGGCATACCATTCTATCCCCGTATCTGCACGATACCGATTCCACGGCGCTCCATCATCCTGCCCATCGTACATACTGTTTGCCTTCGCGCCGATCGTCGGCCAGGCCCCGCACCTGTGGTAGCGTATACTCCCGTAGATATGGAGGTAGGGTTGCCCGCGTCCCCGTCGTACCGTGGGGCACGGGGCGACATGCCTCAGGCAACGAGAGCAGGCAAGGAGTCACGGAACATGGCCAGGGACATCACCCCCCCCCCCGTTAAGGAGTAACCGGACAAAACGCGTCCGCGGATGCCGGGGAGGCGCGCGATGACACTCACCGAGGACGATGTACGCAACAGCGCCGATAGGATCTTGGGATTCGGCAACGACGACGAGGCACTGTCCGGGACGGGTCAGGTCACGACGTTCAACCAACTCGGATTCAAGGGGGTGATGGACAAGCCCGACGGATGGTATCTGCCCAAGGACACCGGTCAGCCGGCAATCATCCTGGAGACAAAGGCCGAGGATGTCGACATCGATTCCCACGCATGCGTCGCCGAGCTCAACAAGAACGTCGACATCGCCATGCGCCGGTACGGCAACGTCATCGGGATCCTGTACAACGGCCGGGCCGTCCGCTGCTTCGAGAACAAGTCGGAGGTGCAGACGCCGCGCGAATTGCAGGACAAACGGTTCTACATCGATCTTCTCCTCGACAGGGGCATCGACAAACAGCTGATCTATGAACTGACCGCCAGGATCAACAACCTGCTGCACGCCGAGTTCGGCGTCACCAACCTGTACCACAGGATGATCCTCACCGCCTGCGCCCTGGTCGCGCAACGCTATGGTGCGAAGTTGGAGAACCTGAGGGAATCACCCTTCCAGACCCTCAACGCGACGGTGGTCGCCACATTGTCCAAATCGTTGGAGGGCGATCGCAACCAGAACGGCAAGATAGACATCCTGCTCGACCAGTATTCCACCATCAGGATGAACACCACGGAGAAGCAGGAGGCCATAGCCGAATTCATCGACTGCGTGGTCAGGATCTCCGCGTGCATCAACTCGAACCAATGGCGCGGCGAGGACGTCATGGGCATCTTCTTCAACGAGTTCAACCGGTACCGCAAGAAATCGGAGGCCGGACAGGTGTTCACCCCCGAACACATCACCGACTTCATGTACCGCATACTCGAGGTCGACCACAACGACCGCGTGCTGGACGCCGCATGCGGCTCGGGAGGGTTCCTCGTCAAGGCCATGAGCAACATGATCCACGAGGTGGGAGGCATGGGAACCGCCAAGGCAAGGCAGATCAAACGGTCCCAGCTCTACGGCATAGAGTTCTACGAGTATGTGTACGCACTGGCCTGCGCGAACATGCTGCTGCACAAGGACGGCAAGACCAACCTCGAATGCCTCGACTCCCGCACCGAGGAGGCCGGCGCGTGGATCAGGTCGAAGAACATCACCAAGGTGCTCATGAACCCGCCGTTCGAGACGAAGTTCGGCTGCATGGCCATCGTCGAGAACGTGCTGGACAACGTGCCCGCGCACACCATGTGCGCATTCATCCTGCCGGACAAGAAACTCGAGAAGACACGCGGCACCACGAAACGCATCATGAGGAGCCACCGACTGCGCAAGGTCGTCAAACTGCCCGAGGACCTGTTCCAAGGCACCGTCGTGACGACCAGCATCTTCGTGTTCGAGGCGGGCACGCCCCAGAACGGACGCGAGTTCTTCACCTGCTGGATGAAGGATGACGGCCTCGAGACCGTTAAGAACAAGGGACGGCACGACGTGCACGGACACTGGCCCGCGATCGAGAACCACTGGATCGACGTGGTGCTCAGGCAATCCGGCGACGACACCTGCATCTGGGAGAAACCCGAAGAGCACCTGTCGTACCAGAAACCCGTCGAACCGTTCCGCATCAGCGAGGAGGACTTCCGCAAGACCGCGATGGACTACCTCATGTACAGACGCGGCATCGACGGCCAGGAATTCAGCCGCAGGATGTTCGACAGAATCATGTATTCATCGCAGGTCCACGATGATTCGAACAGGGTCATCATCGAGCTGGAAAAGGACTGAGAGAAGACATGACGCCCATGGACACACGACACTGGCGCCGGTTCCGAATCGGAGAGCTGTTCACGGTGGTCAAGGGAACAAGGCTGACCAAAGCACACATGATTCCGGGGAACACCAACTTCGTAGGAGCCTCCGCCATGAACAACGGCATCACGACACGCATCGGCAACACGGGACACGTGTTCGAGGCAGGAGCAATCACCGTATGCTACAACGGCAGTGTGGGACAGTCCTTCTACCAGAACGAACCGTTCTGGGCGTCCGACGACGTGAACGTGCTCATACCCAGCGAACGGATCGACGAGTCCGCGGCCCTGTTCATCCTCCCAATACTGCGATTAACCGGCACACGATATGATTTCACCGACAAATGGAACCAGAACGCCATGGAGAACGACCAGATCAACCTGCCCTCGACACCAGAGGGCAGGCCGGACTGGGACTATATGTCGAACTTCATGAAGACGGAACTATCCAATTCCTCTTCGACGATCGACGCATTGCTCAGCGCCAAGCTCAATGATGCAACCATGAACGATGCATCATGGCGACCCTTTGCAATCGGCGAACTCTTCATCATCCAGAAAGGAACACGGCTGACACGCGCCACGATGATCCCCGGCACGACCCCGTTCATCGGAGCCACACTGGAGAACAACGGAATCACCGCGCATGTCGGCAACACCGGACACATCCACCCGGGCGGCACCATCACCGTCGCCTACAACGGACAGAAGGCCACCGGCAAGGCGTTCTGGCAGCCGAAACCATTCTGGGCGTCCGACGACGTGAACGTGCTGTACCCGCAATTCGAGCTGACCGAGGAAATCGCCCTGTTCCTCCAACCATTGTTCTGGGAGGCCGGCCGCCCCTATTCCTTCGGAGACAAGTGGAGCGTGGCCCGCATGGAACGAACACCGCTGACACTGCCGACACAAGACGACGGCACCCCCGACTGGAATCGCATGCATCGATTCATGCGAACCATCATGGACAACGCGGGCGAAACCATAGACCATCTCGACGCGACCCCCGAACCGAACATATAGATACGGAACCAATCGGATGAAACAGAAGGGCTCGTAACATAGACATCGATCATCGCCACGAACCCTTCTCCACGGCAAGACCCATCGCCTTCTCTCCCTACTTCCTTATCCCCACATTGCGAACGGTCAAAACAGACACAAGACAACCACCACACCGACAACCGCCAACCACCCATACATCGGTACAGCCTCACAACCCTACCGCGGCATCACCATGGACCCGCCGATATGGGTGAATCCCCAGAGCACGATTCCCGTATTCCCGTAAGTACGGCGGTAAGGTCAATGCGTGAGCTTCCCGTATTGAGCACGGGAACACGGGAATCCTTACCGCCTTATCGGTTTACAACCGTATGGCCGTGATGCCATCAACGCGTGAATCCCCCTTGCCGGAACGATTCGCATCCCATGGCCATTGCGTCGATGTAGTCGGCCTGCAAATCCACGACCGCATCCGAAGGTTCGAGTCCCTCCTTCAAGGCCATCCGGTAGGCAGGTCGCAGTATGTACTCACGACGTGCGTTGAGCGTCTCCCGGTAGAAGTCGCGATGCAGGTCATCCAGACCCGGCACCGACTCCACCACACGGTCGGTGGTCTCCGCCCCAAGGTGAGGCCAGAGGCCGACGAGCGCGCGACGGAACTCGCGGGCATGGTCCGAGGTGAGGAAGAACGCGTATTTGCGTCGTTTGCCACGCACCGTCATCGACATCACCGGGGACGCCACATTCGCCTCCTTCATAAGCGTCGGATCGTCGAGCCTGGCGCGCATCTCGTCGCGGGACAGGTGCGGGGCCAATGACGATCCGCAATCATAGACCGGTGCAAGATCCACGATATTGGCGCCGCCGTCCGTGATGAATCCCCAATTGTTGGAATGCCTGTCGAAGTTCCCTATCAGGGCGTCCACACACGTCATCGCCGCAAAGCGTTCCATGACACGACCGCGCAACGGTTCGATCAGCGGACTGTCCTCGATCACATGCCGCACGAATTCCCATTCGGGCCGGGCCTTGGAACGGCCGGACTCCCCTGGCATGCTGATCTCCAACTGCTTGAAATGCACCAGGCGCCATGTCGGGTCAAGCCATTGCATGAAGTCCTCGCACGCCACCACGGACTGGCCGCGCCACTCGCCCAGCATGACATGCTGGGTCGGCAATCCCACGGCCGCGAACACGTTCGAGCCGATGTACTCGTTGACCGGAACGTTCACATATGAGGTGCGGCTGGTCTCGCGGTTGCTCGAATCCAGCACATATCCGAACTTGACCATGTACCGCCGGCCGTCCCAATACATGGTCCGCTTCTCCGCGGCACCATCATAGAGACTGACCCGCAGGTCGGCCGCGGAGAAATCATGCAGCTGGCTGTCCATCGCCATCGGAATCCTCCCTCGCCCAGCGTTCACGCAGGTAGTAGTCGCGCACCGCCATCTCCTGGTCAGGGTCCACGATGTCGCGGGTCGAGCCATCCAGTTCGTCGTACAGGTCACCCGTCCAGCGTGCGCCGGTCGCCAACGCGTCGATCAGCTTGTTGATCGCGTCCGCCGTGAACTCGGGAATCTCGAACGGCCAGTCCTCGGGCTTCCTGATATGCGACACATCCATCACAACCACCATACCTTCCTCGCCACCTGTCTATACATATCCAAAAATACGGCCCCCACCCGCAATCGGGGTGTCCGACCCGACTGCGTGCCTGGTTCGCGACTCATGCGGTTGCGGGTTCAATGTTGATGCGCCCTCCCAGCGCTTTGACGACTTTCAGGATGGTTTGGAAAGAGGGGTTCCCCTGTGCCGATAGGCTCTTGTACAGGCTTTCGCGCCCCACGCCCGCCTCTTTGGCGACCTGTGCCATGCCGCGCGCCTTGGCGACGTTGCCGATGGCCTGTTGGAACAGGGCAGGGTCGTCGTATTCCATGACCGCGTTGAGGTATGCGATGATGTCGTCCTCGTTGTTGAGGAATTTGCTGGCGTCCCAGTCGCTGATGGTTACCATAGTTGCTGTCCTTTCAGTGCGTCGAGTATCTGTTGCGCTTGTTTGATATCGTTGGGTTGGCTGTTTTTGTCGCCGCCTGCGATCAGCAACATTATCTCGTTGTGTTTGTGGGCGAAGTATATGCGGTATCCGCCTCCAAAGTGGAAGCGCAGTTCACTGATGCCGCCACCCACGGGTTTGATGTCGCCGGTGATGATTCCGGTCATTTGGATGATGTCGGTTTTCGCGATGATCCTGGCCTTCGCCTGTCTGTCCTTGAGCTTGTTGAGCCATGTGTCATATGTGCTTGTGGTCTTTACCTCCATGCACACAATTGTATCCCACAAAATACAATCCTGCAATTTGCCGTGCCCCAGGGGACTTGTTCGAGAAGAGGCCGCCCCGCCTTGGATGGCGAGACGGAAAACAGCGTCAGCAGTCCCCCGGTCCTCGCCGCGCAGCTCCCTGATTCGGCTTGGCGACAACGGCTCATAGGACACGTGGTCAAGGTGTTGGATGAATCCGGTCCCGGCGTACACACACCCGGACGACGAGGACAAGGTCCGGCATGCCCTCCACAGGCCTCGTGATTTCCGGGATTCGCAGGATTTCCCTCGTGGCGTCGTCACGTCCGTTCTCGATGTCATGGAAACGCCAGTGGGTGCCCCACGAGCATGCGTGGTTCGGGGACAATGGTCTCGTACGGAACCCGTGAGGCCCTGTAGCGTCCGCCGGAGGTCTGGATGGCGATGCGGGTCGCTGGATGGTAGCTGCCTGCGCCATGGATGAGGCTGGTATTGAGGTTGTTGTTGAGCATAATGGTTTCTTTCGGATCGGGGAAGGCGTTGTTGCCGTTCCTGCGCTCTCTATGCGTCCGCTCTCTATGCGTCCCGGAATCGGATAGGGACCGTTTTCATGGCCATTATGTTGGAATCATTGGGTTTCATCGGCGTGTCGCGAATATGCTCACGGGCATGTGAGCATATTCCATCAGGCGCGCCCACAACCGCCACGGTGTTCCGACTGCCTATCGATTGGGATGCGCGAGCCGTCGGGCAGAACCGCGTCCAGCGCAAGACGCGCATCCAGACCATCCAGGTACCTGCGCAGCGTGCCCACCTTGAGCGTGTCCAGATCCGCGCACTCGATGCGGCAGACACGGGTCTGGCTCAACCCGGCGCCATGCGCAGCCTGCGTCTGACTCAATCCAGCGCTCTCACGCACGTGCCTCAGATTCATCTCGCTCTCCCCGCGCCATCGCCCAATCCCGGCATGAACGGCAGGGCATCCGGCAGCTGGGCACCGGTCTCCCCTAGATCGGCGCGGATCGAGTCGAGCACGGCGAATGCCCCGGCATTGCCCGGCGTAAGCCCATGGGCCAATGCCTCGAGCCTTCCGGTGATCCCGACCACGAAATCATGCTCCCCCGCAGTCAGCGCGCGCGTGAAGCCATCACGCCACGCCAAAACGAACGCATCCGTATCATCGCCATCCATGAGCACACCGCCGTCACGGTCGATGACCGTCAGACGGTCGAACACGCCACTGGATGCGATCTCGCGCACATTCGCCGGCAGATTCGCGACCGTGACATCATGCGCGGCCGGTGGCGTCCACCGTGCACGCCCCGTGCTCTCCAAATCAAAGTAGAACCGTGCCAGAATGGCCACACGCGACAACACAGGTGGCACCGCGAGCAGCACCGCATGCGTGGAACGGCCCAGACCATGCGCATGCCAGGCCTCGTCGAGCACCGTGCGCGGATTGCGCCATGTGCCCTCGATGATGCTGCTCACCGCATGCGAATCGGCCCACTCGACCGCCATGCCCGTCCACACACCCGCCGCATGGGCGGTCACCTCCGGCATGCGCAGCGGATCGTCGCGCATGAGCCTGCCGAAATCAGGATGATACTGGCGGAAATCATCACCGATGATCGGCAGAATGGACTCGCCCCCATGCAAGCCCAGAGCCAGCATCTGGGCCCTTGTCTTGCCGGCACCAGGCTGGCCTCCCAGAAATATGCTCACCGGCCCATCACTGGATTGCGCATCCGCCGACAGGTCGGGCAGGATACGCGCATCGAATATCCGACATAGTTGTTCATCGTTCACAGCTGCGACTCCAACTCGATGCGACGGTCATTCCATTCCCCGATCCTGCGTTTCTGCATCTCCGTGTCGGCGGGATCCACGTTCCGTCGTTCACGGTTCAACCCAAGATGCCGTTCCCGCCAATGCCGCAGCGCATCCAGATCTCCCTCACGTTCGGCCTTGTCCATCAGCTCCACATAGACGCCACCCAAACGTGTGCCGGCCTCGTAGAAGATGTCATACAGCACCGTCTCCCCGATGTCGTCGAGAGTCAGCCCTGATCCATTATTCTCATTTGCCATATGCGCCGCCTTTCTGTCCGGTTATGTCACATATAGCATAACCGGACGAGAGAGGCAATTCCCCATGAAAATACAGGCGCACGGCGAACCTTATACCCCTACACCCATACGCCCGTACTTCCTTACACGCTTATCCCCGCACCGGATTGCGACTTAGACCGCCATGCTCTGCAAGCTGGTCCTGCGTGAGATTGCCCCTCTCTCGCATACGGGAGACGGCGACCTCGGCATCAAGGGAACGGCATTCCTGCCTATACGGTCGTGCCGTCTCCGGATCCTCAAGCCGTTCACCGAGAATGTCATCGAATCGAATGAGAGGCATGGCCCCTATCTTTTTCTCATTAGTGCATCAAGATCCATGCACCCCTATGTCCGCATAGCCTTACAATCTTACCGCCGCATCACCGTACGTCCGCCGATATGGCGGACCCCACAGACCCATGGCGACCATTCAACGGGACCGCCCGCACTCGAACGGCATGCTCGGCGGATCCGCCAGCACATCCGGTTGCCGAGTTGCGACCGACTCCATCTGCACCTGCGTCAGCCATGGGATACTCGATGCTGTCGAACAGGAACTGCCACGCATGCTTGATATTGTTGACCACCACGATGTCATCGACCCGCATGCCCTGGGGAGCCAAGCTTTTTATTTATCACCCTCAGTTGAGCAACGTATCGCCCGCAAATCCCGTATGGCAGACGCACCAAGGCGCACATCGAAAAGGGCTGCAACAAGCCGTCAAGGAATCCATCACGCAGATTCAGGCAAGCATCGCCCTGCTGGAGGAAGCACGACATACCATCGTGACGCGTTGTCTCAGCGACAACATTATGTCGTTGAGACAGATGTCGAAACTGTTGGAGGTCAGTCCAGCGACCGTTTCCCGTCAGTATCGCACGAACGTTCAGGCGCCCCGTCTCACCTCCGGGCGGCACCTGACGGACACTGAACTGGCGAGAACGGTGGCGTCGTTCTACGATTGGAGCCTCGGCGACAGCACTGAGCTCATTGATCTCAAAGGCAAACAGATCGGGCAGATCGGGCACGACATCACCCAAACCGCAGCGGCGATGCGCGAACTCGGCTGGTTCTACGACCCTCTTATAGCCTCCATTGGCGTGCAATGGTCAATCATGCCCGGACAGGATGACGAAGCAAAGGCCTCGCAAATGATTCGCAACCTTCTGCACTGCGGGATGTATTGGATGTATGACAGCAATGGTGAGCCAGTTGTGCGCATGCGCGACGGCAGAAGACTGGAAGAGGTCCGAAACGACTTCAAGACGCTGCCTCAATATGCGGCATACCGCAGTCACTGACAGCATGCACACCGCTAGTAGGGTCCGCCATCCACCGCTTTTCACGTCAAGACAGCGGACCCTACTACGTGCATTGCTCAGTCCCCTCTTTTCCCAAGGACCTTCTCCGCAATGCCCAGAAGCCGTTGATCGCGTCGGACGGGAGGGGTATCGAGGTAATGGTCGTCGGCCAGTATGCTCAGATCATCACCGAGGGGCAAACCGTCTACCCACAGGCGCAGCCTGTAGGTGTCATAGGATCGTCCATCGCGAATGATGGTGCGCCTGTGCCACAACTCGAACCATATGGGACACCACATGCGTTTGACCCATACCACCCGCGCATGGCATGGTGGCTCATCCTCCAGCCGTATGAATCCGATCGTGGAGAGTTTCCGGTACAGTTCGCTGTCCCTCCTCACCAGAGCCCTGTCTATGCTGTCGTGGCCCGGGTAGAACAGCATCCATGGCAGATTCCTGCGCGTCGCGGCGCAGTGCTGCCAATTCCTTCTCGCATACCACCGGGTCAACAGATCCTCCGCATACTCGGCGTCCAGCCGAATGCCGGTGCTGCGCTCGAGATCCTCCACGATCAGGTCGAAGCGCTCCCGCATGAGGTTCTTCATCACCAGCTCCGTCTCCCGACTGGTCTGACGTCTCACGCACTCTTGGGCATGGTCGTAATCCGCCCACCGGCATGCGAAGTACTCATCCCTGGAGATGCGGGCGAAGCACCCGCCGGCATACAGGCCAGACAATTGCACCGGATGATCGCACTCGTAGCATGTCCGGAAGCAATCGTGGCCATTCCAGTCGTTTGCCTGCATTCCATCAGTGGCCGTCACCCGCACCTCCTCAATAGGAACTGATTAAATTGACATCCTGCATGCCCCACCATTCCGGTGACAGGGTCGGCACCGCACCCTGCTGTTCGGCGAACGAAAGGCATGTCAGCACCAGATTGACGCCGATGAAGAACTCCTCACCGGCAAGGCGCATCCGCAACTCGTAGATCGTCAGGCTGTCACATGGCGGATCAGTCTTATGGTCGAACATGCCGGCCGCGCGCAATCTCGCCTCCGGTATCGCATTCGGATCCCAGTCCACAGGCTTTTGACCCCGCAATTTCCTGCGCAGCGGTCTCCCGTCGCATACGACCGATGCGGCCCGTCGCCACCAGGCCGCGCTGATGCGGGGCACGCCGCCATCCAGTTCGGCGAACCGCAGGCACGCGAGCAGCGTGGACAGGCCCAGCGTGAACTCCCGTTCCCTCCTCACCAGACTGAACAGATACTTCTCACCGTCCTTGTCCGGGTCCATCGCCATGGCGACGATACGCGCCGCCGCATCATCATTGGTGTTCATCCCGCATGGTCCTTTCGGCGCATCCTTAGCGCCTCACCCGGGATGGCCCAGTAGTCGGGTGTGAGCATCCTGCCCGTGAGGGTGTCCTTGAGCTGCCATTGGTCGGCCCTGCAGTCCGGCGGCAGTGTCCCCAGATGCCGGGATTTCGCCCGCCATGCGGAAAAACTGAACTCCTGCTCGCATGTGCATCCATCACCCGGATACAGCCGGATTTCACGGCCAAGGGTCGTGTGCATCCTGGGGACCTTCACCCCGCATATCGTCAGCGCGAACCGTGGACAATGATCGTATACCGAGATCGGCGCATTCGTCGTATTGGCGGCACGCCAACGCAACCGCAATATGCGTCCACCGCTCCTCAACTCCAAACCGATGTCACCGATGCCCGTCATGTCCTCAGGCTGCCAGTCCAACGGCAGGCCCAATTGTATGGAGAGTCGTCTATTGCGTTTCCAGTCGCTGACCAACCCGCAGGCGAGCACAAGGATGAACGCGGTCAACAAAACCGATTCCATATTCGAAAGTTCCTCCATCATGATTCCTTTCCTTGATTCGGACCGCAATCCAATCCGTCTCCGTCCGTCTCCCTCATGCACAGGCACGTCAACCGCACCGGCAGCAGAAGCGCCGCGCCGGCCAACGCGGCCCATGTCAGTGCCGACCATCGCCCGAACCCATACCCGACGCCGATAACAATAATGAAATACGCGACTGCCAACCCCATGAACACGATGGCCAACACCATGTGCCACCAGTGCCAGCCCAGCCGGCCACGCCCACGCATGTCATCAGCCACGGTCGCATCCACCAACGCGTTCGCCGAGCACACGACGAACCAGATCATCGCCGCGACGATGCTCACGACCATGACCCGCCCTCCTTCAGGCATCCGGCCAAGACCGGCGAGTAGAGTGCGGCGCAATGCCTCGCCGCGCTGTGCCTCAGGTTGTAGAACCCTCCGGGCCGCCCCGCGTACAGGCCACGCACCAAAGGCGCGTCATCACGACACCCCCTCAACACATCGGCCAGCATCCACATCAAAACATCCATTACGAATCCTTCCTTTCCCGGAAAATCACATCACCTTCACCGTCACTGTCAAATTCCTGGAACATCCACACGGATGAGCCGGGCAATAGCTCCCTCTCACACCTGCTGGAGCATTCCCTCAGGGAAACACCGTTGCGGAAAGCCACCAACAGGTCGTTGGCACAACGCCGATCCTCCGAAGCGCCGACAATACGGTAAGCGACCAGAAGAAGCCTTCCAATGCGGCGAACACGCACATCCCGCACCCTTTCATCATTCGGTTCCAGTTCGTACCTATCCCAACGTTCGACATCCCTGAGTGAATACCGCCGTCGTGCACGCACCACCATCTCACCAGCCATCGCGATCGACGCGACAAACAGCAGCGGCACAGCTACCAATGCGCACAAACCGGATAAACCACACAAAACATCCCCCATCACGGTCATGATGCGCCTCCTCCTTGGATACGAAATTGGACATCCCTTACAATCGACGTATGGGACAAGCCGGGAAAAAGCCTAGGAAAAAGAATCTGAACGACATCCACGAATCCCTTGACCGCATATCTCAGCAGCTCGGCGAGAAGGCCAAGTACCATGAGCCAGTGCCCACAAGCCGCTTCGGGAAACTCCTGTACCCGTGGCGGGAATGGGTGAATTTCTGGATATCGTGCGCCGCCTTCGCGATCGCCGTCATCGGAATCCCTTTCGCATTCATACAGATAGGGCAGGCCAACGCCTCCTACCGCCAGGCGATCGAGCAGTTCGCCGCGGAGGGCGCCACATACCGGATCAACATTATCGAGGGACCCGCCATGTCCATATCTCCCGAGGAAAGCACCGGGCACCTGACCTATGTCATCACCAACACCGGGCGCACCCGCGGCACAATCCTCGACATCGACCGCGACCTCGAGGATGAGAACCTGACCATATGCGTCCCGCGCATGACGGACAGCGGAGACCTCGAGCAACCATCCACCGGAAGCTCGTGGGATGACATCATGCCGATCAACCACCAATTCACACTGGAACCGGGCCAGAGCCAACTGGTATTCATCACGGCACCAGCATCCAGGCCGAAACCCCTCATCGGCAAGGACGGACAAGTAGCACTGGCCCTCGGCGCTCCGCTGACGGTCACTGGCAATCTCAGGCTTCACAAATCGGACGGCACCAGCGAACTGGTGCCCACCGACACCGCCGACGACATCGCGGTAACGCACTACACACAGCTCAAGGGGTACGAGCAGGACGTGGACCATTGCTCTCGCGTCGCCAACCAACAGGAATGACCTCACCATGGCACGGAACACCCTCTCATTTCGTTGAGTGCAGCATTGGCAGAGGCATGCCCGTGCTCCTGTCGATCAATGTCAACCCGTCCCGCTTCCCATGGCCTGTCTTGCGTTTTGCGAACAGTTGCTCCAGAAGACAGGAAGCGCTGGGCATGAGCGATAACGTTTCAATCTCGGTAGCGTCATAACATTCCACGCCATTCTCATACAAGGCAAACAAATCGTTCGACACAATCAATGGCTTGCCACTCTGATTGATCACCCGATAATGCGCCTCATATCCGACTATTCCGTACCTGTCGGAAATAGTATGCAAAGCAATCACGGATACCGACAAAGTGTCATCGTGCACATGTACGGGGGCCCATTGACGCGAAGGCCGTTCCGCTGCGATCTTGAGCCATGCACCAAGAAACAACACAGCTGCAAATCCCCACCACGGGTTGCCCCATATGAATAAGATTATGGCAGCAATCCATCCGATTACGAACAGGGTTCCTTCATTTTTACTCATCATTTGAATTCCTCCCGCGATGAATGATGGAATCCGCGACCGCCAACCCCATGAACACGATGGCCAACAGCATGTGCCACCAATACCTGCCCAGCCGGCCCCGTCCACGCATGTCATCAGCCACGGTCGCATCCACCAACGCGTTCACCGAGCACACGACGAACCAGATCGCCGCCGCGACGATGCTCACGACCATGACCCGCCCTCCTTCCTTTCCGTGCCCAGCGAATTACGCTGGATGACCAGCGCCGATCCATCACGTGCGTCGAACACCTGTGAGAACCGGGTCTCGGCGCCTTTGAGCAGGACACGCGACACGTGCATGCCCCGCTCCTCCAGGCTGACACCGCGCTGGAACACGCGGATGAAATCATTGCGATACTCGTGCTGGCCCGGCAGCCAGTTGGCGACGCTGTACGCCACCTCGATCCGCTCGTCCACACGCCGCCATTGCACATCCCACAGTTCCCAATCATCCATATCCACATACAGGTCGTCATGGCGCCATGGGACCTCCCGGCGGCAACGCCTGCCAATCCGTGACCTGACCGCGTCGATGATGAGGTACACCACGAAACCCACGACCGCCAACACGAAGGCCGCCACGGCCAGGATGTAGACGTCACACAGCAGTTTCGTCACCCAGTCCTGCGCCAGCATGTCATACACCCAGTCCGGCATGTCGGGTTCCTTCCGTTCCCATGGTGGTGTGGTAGTCGGCGGCGAGCCATGCGCAGATCAGCTGGTTGGCGCTGGATCCGTGGCGAATGGCCGTGCGGCGCAGTGTCTCGTACAGGCCGCGCGGCAGCAGGCAGTGCAGCCTGCGCGCGCCGGCGACGCTGCGCTGCATCACCGGCTGTTGTGTTTCTCCGGTGTCCAGGTGCCGGCGCACGGACGCGTATACCAGGGCGTTGATGGACGATCCGGTCTCGAACGCGCGTGCACGCAGCGCGGCGCGTGTGCGTTCGGGCACGCGCAACGTCACATCGACGCGTTCCTCACGTTCGCGTAGCAGGTCGATGCGGTGCTCGGCCCACACCGGTGTGGTGATTTCCATGGTCTCTCCTCTCGGATGGTCAGTGGGTGCGTGTGTGGAACAGGGCGTGCAGTTCACCGGCCAGCGCCGCGGCGCCGGCATCGGCCGGCGGGGTGCGTCCGCATTCGATCATGTGGTCGAATGCCATATCGTCGCTGATCGATGCGACCGTACGCGCCTGGCGTCGCTTGTCGAGCCATGCGTGCGCGCGGGCCATGGCCTCGGGGCCGGCGCCGGCGACCAGTACCGATGACGGGATGGCCAACAAATGGGACATGCCGCATGCCTCGCGCAGGCAGTCCTCACGGTCGCGTGTGACCACGACCGCCAGCGTCGCCCCGCGCAGTGCCGTGCACGCGCCGGCACCCGCGGGAACGTCGATCAGGGTCCATTCGTCACCATCGCCGCCCGGGCTTGTCACGTGCGGGGATACGGTGAACGGCGGCGTATGCCCCTGTTCGACGGCACGCGCATGCCATGACATCATCGGCGCGGCCGGATCCGTGTCCGTCACGCGCACGCTGCGGCCCGCACGTGCCAGTGCGTGCGCGACGGCGAGAGTGGCGGTGGTGGTGCCCATGCCATGGGAGGCGGCCGTGAACGCAATTGTCTGGCTCAACCCGGCCAGGGGTGCGGTCTTGTGGCCGCGTTCGGACCGTCTCGCCTGCGCGTGCATGCGCCGTGCCTGTTCGATCGCTTCGGGATACGCGTCCAACCAGGCGACGAACATGGACCGGGACCGTTCGCCGCCGTCGAGACGCACGCCCGCCGCCTCGGCCAGACGCGCCAGCTGCCTGCGTGCTTTGACACGCAGGCCGCCGAACACGCCGTGCTGGTCATCGTTGCCGATGGCGTCGGCCAGGCACGACGAGCGGATCGGGCACATCTCGCAGATCACCTGGGCGGCGGCCGTCAATGTACGCTGGCGGCCCGCGTCGTTGATCGTCTCGGGCCCCCACATGATGTCCTGCACCCCGTACGGCAGTCCCGCGCACAACCCCCGTTTCATCGCTCCTCCCCGGGTCCGGCAGCATCCATGCAGGGACGGAGCCCGCGGCACGGGTTGGGCCGCACACATTCACGCCGGCTCTGTTCGCACAGGCGGTGCAGTACACGGGACGTGTAGGCCTCCACGGCGAGGATCATGCGCCGTCCCAACAGTCCGGCGCTCGGATACCCGGCCGTCACGTCTGCCAGCTGCGCGTCGATCGACTCGTACGCACCACGCGCCATGAGGCGCAGCACCCCGGTTTCGCCGGTGTCGGCATCCTGGCGATCCAACCGTTCGAGGATGCGCTGCCCGTAGCGCAGGTCGGCCGACAGCCGCGGACGGGTCAACCGCAGCCAAACCCTCACGATGAACGTGTTCATGCCGCACCCCCTTTGCGGGCGGCGGTGAACATGCTGCCGCCATTGCGCGCCCTCGCTTCGGCCAGCTCCTGTTGCACCCGTGCCTTGTCGCGGGCAGCTTGCTCGGCCTGCACACGCTGCGCCTGCGCGTCCTCACGCAGCAAACCACGCAACACCATGCGCAGTTCCGCCTGCGACAGGCCCCGACCGGCCAGTTCCGCCAGATGGGCGTCATGCGCATGCCGGGCCGAGAACACCGGGTATTGCTCCCGGAACTCGGCCGCCTCACCGACAGCGCGCACATGCTCGCAATCCTCCCGGTGCCCGGCCTCGCACGACACGGCGGCCTGCGACGGTTGTGTGGCTGACCGGTTTTGCGCCAAGGTCATGTCGTCCATGAGCTCGTCCCAGCTGTCGGCCAGGCGACGGCCCGAGCGCAGACGGCGACGCCACCAGTCACCGCCCGGACCCATCGCCCAGTCGACCGCCGAGCACACCCGGGCCACCGGATCGGCCACCCCATCAGCACGCAGACGCTCCAACAGACGGGCCACCGAACGCAGGTCACGCTTCGTGGCATCGGGGCATGTCAACCCAGCCGTGCGCCGTGCCCCGGCCAGATGCGCACACACCCGGCGCGCGTTCCCACCGGCCTCAACAACCGGATCCATGACGGACGCCACGTCAGCGTCCTCCTCGCTTCGATCATCCTCCTGTTCGGGGCTCTCCCCGCTTGCGGGGGGATACCCCGTAGGGGTAGGGGGTAATTGTTGGTTATTAGTTGGTTGGGTGACATTGTGACACCCCTGACCGGTCACAATGTCACCCCTGCCCGGGGCGTCCGATCCAGGGGTGACATTCTGACACCCCTCACGAATCGGCGTGTTTCCAACGGTTTGATCAGGGGTGACATTCTGACACCCCTGCCCTGCAGCGGTCTCCAGCTCGTCGCGGACACGCTCGGCGGACACATCCTCCACATGCTCGAACCGCTCCACGAGCACGTCGTAGACGACCGTCCTGTAGCCTTTGCGTTTCCACTCGCCCGTCTCGGGATCCATCTGGTTCCACTGCTGGTTCGGGTTCTCCCGCACATACCCCAGGTCGATCAGCTGCCCCAATGCGCGGATCACCGTGCGCCGTGACAGGAACGTCGCCGCGGCGATTGTGTCCCGTGATGGCCACGCGCACCTGCCGTCCTCGTAGTAGGCGCGGAACGCCAGATACGTCAGCACCGCGCCCATCGCGGGCGTGACCCGTCCGTCACGCAGACGATACACTCGTTCAGCAGTACCCGCCGTCATTACGACCACCTCCCCGCATATCTGGACGCATCCGCCACCGTACGCCGCAAACGCGCACGCTCCACGGCGACCATCGGCAACGGCATGCCCACCATCATGGACACATAGAAATCCTGGCTGCCATCCGACGGCGACGACACGATCAACCGCACCTGCCTCGCCGTATACCGGCGCGGCATCGCATGTTCACCACGCTCACGCATTCATGTCCCCTTTCCCGCCGGTACAATCGGCGATATGACGTTTGGACGAATCAAGGATCTCCTGCGCGGACGGACCGAGCGGCACATACCTGACGGGACCGTCCGGGTTGTCATCGCGCGCGACGATATGCAGGCACAGATGATCTGGGACCTGCTCACCGAACAGATCACGCATGGCTGGGACCAACGCATCGAATATCCCGGAGCCAACCCCCACGACCTGTTCGGGCCGACGCTTGTAGGGGCGTGGGCCGGCGACGACCTGGTAGGAGGAGCGTTCGTCATGCCAGACGAACAGGACGCCGAGCAATACCGGCTCACGATAGGCGACCAGGGCGCGCAGATCATCGAACGATACTGCGTAATGATCCAGGGGATCGCGACGCTCCCCCAACACAGGGGCAAAGGCATCGGAACCCATCTCAAGGACTTCTGCGAGCTGTGGGCGCGTCAGCACGACGCTCTGCTCATATTGAGCATCCCGACCACCGATCAGGCGCACGCACTCAACCGCCGCTGCGGCTACCACGTCCTTGCACCGCTGGTCACGCTGGTCATCCAGCCGGGCCACGCGGACACGGGCCTGACGCCCATCGGTCTTCCTTTCACCAGGCAGACCCCCGAAGCCAGATGGGCGTTCAAGATACTCGGACAATCCACACGGCCGGCCATCCGCGTCGGCCAGGCACTGCAATCCGATATCCCGCGCCGAGGCCACCAACAGGCCACCGTCGAGTGGCTCGACCACACCTAGACCGCAGGACGACTCAACCGGCGGTCCCCCGCCCTCCCCCAGGGGCAACGTCATCATCGTGCTCATGAGCACCTCCTATCATCGGTGGCATGGGATCGTTCGAACGAATCAAGGACCTCCTGCGCGGACGGAGCACCGTCCATCAGCCACCGGCGCACCCGGCCGGCCCCGTACTCGCGGCACATCCAACCGCCGGCATTGACATCCGGCCCGTCAAAACGCAGGTGGAGGCAGACATGGTCTGGGCGCTGTTGTCCGAACAGATCGAGCATGGCTGGGACGACTGTCTGCCACAACCCCTCGTCCACGATGACGACACGTTCGGGCCGACGCTGATAGGCGCGTGGGGATATGACGGCCTCGTAGCAGGTGCGTTCGTCATGCCAGACGAACAGACAGCCGACGCTTTCATGGCGAACGGCGTCCAACACGCCGCACAGATGACCCTGCGCGCGGTAGCCGTCACCCAGGGCATCGCGGTCGCACCGGAACACCGGCGCGAAGGACTCGGACTCGAGGTCAAGCGTTTCTGCGACGCCTGGGCGGCACAACACCACGCTTGCCTCATGCTGTCCGTCATCACGGCCCACGAGGCGTTGGGCCTGAACAAGAAAACCGGCCACCACGTCCTTCCAACGGACGTCGTCCCCGTGATACAGATCCACGACAACACCACGGGCGCCGACTGCCTGACCGATCTGGGCCCCCGCGATCAGGCAGGCGGGTACAGCCAATGGTCGATCGGCGTAATCGGCCAAACGCACGGGCTCACCGTCCACCTGGGACAATACAGGGCGGCCATGGGCCCGCCTCGCGGCCCGGACGACGTCACATGGCTGACCCATATCGAAAGCTGAATCACGCATCAGCACACCCCTTATGGATGAACGGGTTGATGACCGGTTTGCGCCCGATCGCCGCCATATCGAATTCAAGCCCGGCCCGACCTTCACGCCCGCGCACGGCGGGCGCGCCGCCACCGCACACCGGCATGAGCAGATCCGGGTTCGCCCCCGTCTTGCCCGCCGGATGGCACACGCGGGCCGCGGCCACCGCACGGTCCCTCGCTCTTGATTTCCTTGATTTCCTGGACATCATGTCCTCCTTCCCCACGGCCGCTCCAATACGGTCCGCGACTACGCTCCGGGAGATGCCACATTGACAATCCCCCGCCACCCCGATACCCTGAACAGACAGAAGGCCCGGGAACAGGCAATGCATCCCGGACGCCTCCTTCCCCAGAAGCCGCCGGGCCCGAGCAGTACATGGATCCCGGCGGCTTCGCTCATTCCCACCGGTCACCGGTCCAGATCATCGACGCCCAGCATGGACGCCACGACCAGCACACAGGCCGCGAACCCAAACACCGCCAGATCCACAAACCGGCCGACGGCCGCACGGGCACGGGCCGTGACCTCAGACACCATCAGACACCCCATCCCCGGCGGACGGCGCTTCCGCGGGCTCATCACCGGCGATCCTCTCCAGTTCCTGACGGCACTCGGCCGCACGCTCACGCTTACGCTCACGTTCGACCCGCTCACTCGACGCGATCAACTCATCAAGCAGCGCGTCCACGCGCTCCTTGGCATGCCGGTAATACGCCACATCAGCGCCATAGCCACGGGGCTCAGGAACCACGAACACCCATAGCGGTTCCGTGTTGTACTCCTCCTGAACGACCCGGTACGAATACCCCGGATACAACGGAACCTCGAAACGACTGTCATTGGACATGATCCAACCTTTCAAACAAACCAATACGAAACAAGCCACACGCCGCACACGTGGTCCGCGGCTCTTGCAGGAACCGCATACCATGCGAACCGTGGCAGGAAACGCGCCTCCCCCACGCCCGACGAGTAGCAGTCGCCGGACGCGGGGGAGGACGCAACAGTGCCGGCAAGGAATACAACCGGCACCGCCATCCCGCCACAGCGAAAACAACCGGGACTAATTCCAACAGTCCCCCGAATGCTCGCCATGAACGTGGCGGGAAAGGAATTATGATTATGGTCATTCTCAAAGCCATGACCACGGACGGCACCGTTCACACGTGGCAGATGCCCGAAACGGACGCCCGGCACTGCTTCGACGACACCAAACCACTGCCGAACCGTGTGCCCGCTTTCACGACCGAGACACCCATACAACAGGTGTATGTCAACCCGCACCAATTCCTGCAATGGGAACTCCACCACATCTGACACACCCCGGCCATCCGCGTGGTCCGCTGCATACGCCACGACCGTATAACGTGACGAACGTGGTAGGAAACGCGTCTCTTCCTGCCCGACGAGTGCAAGTCGTCGGACAGGAGAAGACGCACGGAACCGGCAAGGATACGACCGGTCCCGCGACCCCACCACAGCAAAGTAATCGGAACCAACCAAGTTCCACCGATCACTCGCCACGAACGTGGCGGGGAAGGATACAACCATGAGCATCGAACTCATCACATGGGAACCACAACGCAGGAGGCCTCTCGCTGACGACACCGACCCGGAATCGTTGCACGACGAACTCGCGGCGGGCGCACGCACCGGTGAGACAGTGGACGTCACCGGCGGCGACGGCGAGACGATCACCCTCAACCCGGCGCGCATCCAAGCCTGGAGCATCGAAACCAAGCGTGAATAAGGCGCAACCGTGATTCCGGTGGCCAGCACATGGGTGCGGGCCACCGGAATCACACCCGAATGCACCCTGCCGCACACGTGGCCCGCGGCATGCGCCAAGACCGCATACCGTGACGAACGTGGCAGGAAACGCGCCCCACCCCACACCCGACGCCTAGCACTCGTCGGATGCAGGGAGGACGCAACAGCGCCGGCAAGGATAAGACCGGCGATGCAACCCCGCCACAGCAAATAATCGGGACTTTTACCAGAGTTCCCCCGATCATTCGCCCTAACGTGGCGAGGAAGGATATAACCATGGTGATTCTCAAGGCCATGACCGCGGACGGCACGATGCACACGTGGCGGATGCCCGAAACGGACGCCCAGCACTACTTCGACGACACCAAACCACTGCCCGACCGCGTGCACGCCCTCACAACCGAAGCACCCGTACGATGGGTGTACGTCAACCCGCACCAATTCCTGCAATGGGAATTCCACATCTGACACACCCCAGCCACGCGCGTCGAACACGTGGTCCGCGACATGCACCAAGACCGCATACCGTGACAAACGTGGTAGGAAACGCGCCCCTTCCATGCCCGACGAATCACAGTCGTCGAGCATGGAAGAACGCACGGCGCCGGCAAGGATCCAACCAGCACCGCAATCCCGCCACAGCAAGAACAACGGGTCCAAACACAAGACCCCCGAAGCCTCGCCACAAACGCGGCGGGAAAGGATTGAGACATGCAATTGCACATACTGACGAAAACCGCACGCACGATTCTCGCCCAACACGGCGAGACCCGATTCTTCTGGCGATATCAGGACCAGTACGTGCCAACCGCACAATTCGAGGTGCTGTTCACGGCGACCCTCCCCACCGACGGCAGCATCGGGGATGCCGAACTCTTCATATGCCAATGTGGTGGAATCAACAATCCGTGGAATCACTCCTTCAGGCTGTTCATGCGCAACGGAACCTACCAATGCTCCGCCAGGCTCGAGAGCAGGGACTACTACGCGCTGATCAACATCCTGCGCATCGGACGCCGACGGCAGGGCACCGACCCGTGGAGTCCTGCGATCTTCCTCGGCGATGTCGACGGATCCTCCGCACATGTACGGAACAGCTGGGCAAGACACCGCATACGGACCATCAATGACCTGCCCGCAACCTACCGATCGAACATCGAGGAATCGAACAAGATCTACTACATCTGCGCACGGGAAATCAGCCCGAACGGCCCCACCGAGGCGAATCAAGAAAAGACCCGCCGTCTGATCGGCCCCATGTGGGCACGGCAATGCAAGAAGCTGAGAAAATCCACCTGCTGGACGGATCAGCCGCCCAGGGATAAGAACGGACGTCCCATTCCCCTGAAACTTCCGAAGGACACCGATGCCATGGACAACTTCCACTGAGAACCGAATCATCACCACGCATCCCCTTCCTGCGTCAGCAGCAACGCCGACGCCACAGCCAGGGCAATGTCCTCCAGCTGCCCGGTCAGGAACACGCGTTCCCCGACCGGGAACGAGAACACCAGATCAGTCCACGATTCACGCAGCACACGCACGCCAGCCGACATGATCTCGCTCTCAGGATCACAACGCTCGCCAAGCACGACCCGAACCAGCATGCGCTCGACCGGCTCATCCAGTTGGGCGCATGCCTCACCCAACGGCTTGTGCAGACCCGCATGCAACAGCGCGCGTGCGGCACGTTCCACACCTGCGTCTGCCATAGGCGTCCCATGCCTCATACGCCAATAGCGAGCATCACGCATGGGGGCATCGGAAAGCAATTCCCGTACCTCCGGACGGCACACATCATATATGCACAGCAGCCAGTCCGCCCCCAACAACAAATCCACATACTCGTTGAACCTGGCGATCAGGGCATCATCCGACAAACCGGACAGCTCGCCCACCGACACGGCACCGTGAACACCAGCCGGCATACGAAGCGCACCGGCATGATCGATATCCAACAACACGGACCGCAGCAGATCCCGTTCCACCGGAGTGAGGAAATTCCATCCCACCGCAGACTCGCACGAGACCAGCCCCACATGCCCGGACCCTGACACGCTCAGACTACGCACGTCGATCACCCTCCCGCAACGTGTATGTCACATACAGCTCAATCGGCACACGCTCGTCAATACCGGTCATCACGCCACCCCCAACCGTGTGTCCACACGCTCAGCCTCATCACCGAGACCAAGCACAAAATCCGACGAAAGACCAAACGTGTCATGAAGAAAACGCAGATCAGCGGGCTGCCAAGCCATCTTTCCATTCACTTTCTTCCAGATATTTGAGGATGATTGCCCCATCTGATTAGCAAGTGAGCGATAAGTCAAAGACTGGCTTCGCATCCATTGCGATACAGCATTTTCCATTTGAACGCTCCTACACGATACATGATTCTTTAAAAGATACTTCTTACCATAATGTATCTGTTTAAGAAACGCAACTTCCTTACAACACGCCGTTTCAAATAAAGAAACAACATGCTACACTGAAAGCATTCGTTCGGATTTGGAGGTCATCTAAAATGCGCACAATGGTTAAACCAGATCAAGACGCCGACTACATGGAACGCGTTGTATCCTGGAACATTCGAATGCTGCTGGACGCTCAGCATCTCTCACAAACATCATTAGGTGAGGCACTAGGCGTTCAACGCGCAGCTATATCAAAGAAGATTTCAGGTTCTGCAGCTTGGTCACTCGCCGATCTTGTGAAAGCCGCAAAACATCTTCATACCACTCCAGAAGCATTGATGGACGACAACTTGATGCGCGAGTTCGGCAATGCAATTAACAAGAAATTAACAAAAATCCCCACGGCGACACGCCGTGAGGATGATGGGGAGCTCCTGCGGCTGGGCTTGAACCAGCGACCGTCCGATTAACAGTCGGATGCTCTGCCAACTGAGCTACGCAGGAATACTGCACGCCGAATCACTTCAGCGCAACGAAAAGACAATATACATGCTTCATGCATACAAAGCAAATCGGCGTGTCGCAACGGGCTCCATGCACATTCGACACGCCGACTGCTCCTCTCTTCCTGTCGACCTTGACGACCTGTCCCCATTGAGTTGGATGAGGCTCCTCCACTACACTCCCTCAGGGCTGGCTGTGCCTCTCGATCGCTGTGATACCAACCGATGCTCCACAGGTCCGGTCGATGGGTCCCACTCTACCGCCTGCGCATCCACGGGCGGCCGCGGAATCGCAAACCCATACAATTCCTTCGAATATCCACACAACCCACGCATGTTCACTCATATCGCGATATGCAAAAAAGCCGCCCGGAGGCGGCTTGGTGGCTCCTGCGACTGGGCTTGAACCAGTGACCGTCCGATTAACAGTCGGATGCTCTGCCAACTGAGCTACGCAGGAATACTGCACGCCGAATCACTTCAGCGCACAAGAAAAATAGTATACACGCAAATCCAATGAATGCAACTCGGCGTGTCCCACCTCGCCTTACATGGAGATTCGGGTAAGGGGCATCGCCGAATCAATCGGGAAATCCAACGGTGACGGGTGCACACCGGCTTCCACAAGGTTCACACCGAGCATGGCGACCATGGCGCCGTTGTCGGTGCACAGCGCGCGCTCGGGCAAGCGCACATCCACACCGTGCCGCTCCCCTTGCTCGAGCAGCGCCGCACGCAATTGCGAGTTCGCGGAGAACCCGCCGCCGACGATGAGCGTGTCCGAACCGTACTGTTCACACCCTCGCATCGCCTTCGTGGCGAGCACATCGGCCACCGATGCGGCGAGCGAGGCGCACACGTCGTCGACCGGCACCGCTTCACCCGCGGCCTGGCGTTGTTCGATCCACCGCGCCACGGCTGTCTTGACGCCTGAGAAACTGAAATCGTAAGGGTGGCGTTTGCCGGCGTTGCCTTGGGTCAGCCCCTGCGGCACACGGATCGCATGGGGGTCGCCCTGGCGCGCGTGCTCATCGATGTGCGGGCCGCCCGGATAGGGGAAACCAAGCAGTCGCGCCACCTTGTCGAAGCATTCGCCCGCGGCGTCGTCGAGCGTGGTGCCCACCACGTCGATATGCCGTGCGATGTCCTCGACATGCAGCAATGACGTATGGCCGCCGGAGACGATGAGCGCCATCGTGTTGGCGGGTAGCGCACCGAACTGCAACTGTGTGACAGCCACATGACCGATGACGTGGTTGACGCCGTAGATGGGTTTGCCGGCCGCCCATGCGAGCGCCTTGGCGCCGGAGACGCCGACGGCGAGGCATCCGGCCAGCCCTGGTCCGGCGGAGACCGCAATGGCGTCGATGTCGGCCAGGTCGAGACCGGCGTCGGAGAGTGCTTTGCTTACGACCGGAGTGAAGGCCTGGGCGTGGGCGCGTGAGGCGATTTCGGGGATGACGCCGCCGTAGCGTGCGTGTTCGTCCATGGATGAGGCGACGACGTTGGATCGCAGGGTGCGTCCGGTGACGACGGCGGCTGCAGTTTCGTCGCATGTTGATTCGATGCCGAGGATGGTTGGTTGGCTCATGGTGGCTCCGTGTGGTGGTCAGGCGTGGGTGGGTTGGAATCCGATGGTACGGGGGTTGAGGTCGAGGCTCATGGTGTACGCGTCTATGCCTTCGGGCTGGTAGTAGCGTTTGCGCAGGCCGAGGCGCGTGAATCCGTTGTTGGCGTAGAGGGCGAGTGCCGGCGTGTTGTCGACGCGCACTTCAAGGAGGATGCGTTCGGCGTGGTCGGCGTTGGCCTGGTCGATGATCTGTCGGAGGAGTGCCTGGCCGATGCCGTGGTGTTGGTGTTGTGGCGCCACCCCTATGGTCATGATCTGGGTGTCGTATCCGTCGAACCAAGTGCCGGCGTATCCGCGTATGGCGGGAATGCCGGTGGTGGTTGCGGGGTCGATGTCGGCCCAGTAGGCGCGTGCCGGCGCGTTGAGTTCCTGACGGATGGCGTTGGGGCTCCATGCGCTGGGGCCGAAGAGTTGGGATTCGAGTTGGCTGATCTGCGTGATGGCCTGGTCTTGGTCGAGGGTGGCGAGGTCGACGATCATGCGGCGTCCTTGGTGGCTGGCGCGTGGTTGAGGACGTGTTTGAGTGGGTTGGGTACGCTGACGTCTGGGCGGCGCAGGTAGAGGGGCTCGACGGGTTGCGCGGTGGTGCGGTTCTCGGCGAGGTGAGCGAAGAGAGCGAGCCCGGTGGCGCCGAGGTCGAGCGCGGTGAGGTCGAGGATGGCGCCGGGGTTGTGCAGGGCGGCCCAGTGTTGTGTGTAGGTGTGGGCGCCGTGGCCCATGATGTCGATGGTGTATTGGGTGCCAGGGTGGTGCTGTTGGAGGTCGCGTATGGCGTGGTTGACGCGTATGGCGATATGCTCGGGGTAGTCGATGTCCATGGGGATCACTGTGGTTGGTGCGCCGCTGGTGTGGCTGTAGAGCGCGAAGTAGAGCTGTTTGCGGCGCGCGTCGTTGACGGCGAGGGTGAGGGGTGTGCATGTGGCGGTCGCGTCGATGGCTGCCGTGGCCTGCGCTGGCAACAGCGTGGTGATTTGGGGGTCGTGGCGGCGTGCGGCGTCCATGGCCGCGGCGCAGGGTTCGAGGTCGTCTTGGCCGAGCAGTTCGGCTCCGGTGGCGAAGGCGATGGCCCGTGCGGTGACGATTCCGGCGCGCAGGCCGGTGAAGGGCGCCGGACCGGTGCCGACGACGATGCGGTCCAGATCCTGCGGGGTGATGCCGGCTTGCGCGCAGGCGGCTGCGATGTCCACTTGGAGGCGTTCGACGTGGGTGCGTGAGTTCTGTTCCTGGATGGGTTCGTGGCCGACGATGCCGACCGTGGATCCGTATGCGGTGTCGATGACGAGTGTGTGCATGGTGGGGTTTCCTGCGGTTGTGTGCTGGTGTGGTTGGTTGCTGGTGGTGGGTGGGGCGTTACGCCTGCCGCTCCCCCGTGGCTGGCATGTCGGGAAGATCGTGCATGAACCGGTCCCAGTGGGGGCCGATGGGCGTGAGCGTGACGATGCGTTCGCCCGCGCTTGTGGGTTCCACGGCGATGTCCGCCGCCGTGGCATCTGGCGCCGTTGCGTGGAAGGGCCGGTCGATATGCACTTCGAGTCGTTCGTCGGCGAGCGCCGCGGCCATTTGCTCGCCCCATTCCATGAGGATGACGGTATGGGTGCCGGGTTCTTCGAGTTCCTCATCGAGGCCGAGGCTTTCGAGTTCGTCGAGGAGGCGGTTCACGCTGTCTTGCCCGGGCGCGTAGTCGGTGCCGCCGAGCCGGTAGGCGTCCACATGGATCAGGTGTGCGGGCGTGCCATCGGCGAAGTGGCCGTCGAGTTCGCGGGCGATGGTGAAGGTGGGCGAGACGATTGGCTCGTCAATGCCCAGCCCGGCGCCGAATCCCTGGGCGAAGGTGGTTTTGCCGGCGCCCAATGGCCCCGACAGGAGGATGACCTCTCCCCCGTGCATGTGGTTGGCGAGATGGGCGCCCAATGCGCGCATGTCGGTGGCGGTTGCAGCGGTGATGGTGGTGTGCATGCGGTGTCCTTATGCGATGCCTTTGCGGCTGATGAGTTCGATGACGTGTTCGAGTGCGTAGATGGGGTCCGAACCGTTGGTTTTGCATTGTTCGTCCGCCCATGCGAGCTGACTGAAGCATTGCGCCATGCCCGCGGATGTCCATCCGGGCAGTTGTTTGGACGCGTTGCGCAGCATCCATGGCGCCATGTTCGATTCGGCTTGTGTGATGGTTCCGGCGCGCACGGCCGAGGCTTTGGCCATGGAGCGCAGTTTCATCGCGAGCGCGCCGATGAGCGCGATGGGTTCGGTGCCTTGGCTGATGGCGGAGCGCATCATGATGACGGCTTGGGCGCCATGGCCGGCGAGCGCCTGGTCGGCCATGGCGAATCCGGTGACCTGAGAGTCGGATATCAGGTATTGGTTGACTTGGCTCAGGGTGATGGGGTTGGTGTCGAAGTCGAAGCAGAGCTGTTCGATCATGGCGGCGAGTTCGCCCGGGCGTTCGCCGAGCACGCTGGCGAGTTGTTGGGCTGCTTGTGGTTCCACGGTGCGGCCGCGTTGTTCGAAGCCTTGGAGGGTGAAGTTGAGGCGTGCCTGTGGTTTGTCAAGTTTGGGGATGTCTTCGAGGACGGCGTGCAGGCGGGTGAGGCTGTCGATCAGCCGTTTGCCTTTGGCTGACCCGTTGTGGCTGACGATGACGAGGGAGCCGTCGGCTTCGCCGTGGGGGTTGCGGCAATGGTCGGTGATGGCTTGCGCGAGTGGTTCGTCGCAGTCTTCGGCGTGGTTGACGATGACGGCGGCGCTGGGGCTGAGCAGCGAGGGGCTTGTGGCTTCCTCGAAATCGTATCGGCTGCTGTCTTTGGCTTCCAGTTCGATCAATTCGCTGTCCGGGTGGGCGTCAAGCCATTGACGGGCGTGGCGCCGTGCGGCGAGGCGGTTGAGGTATTCGTCGCCGCCGCGGATGATGACGCAGCGGGGTGTGTGGTGTGCTGCCATATGTTCAATGTCGCCGTATCGTTGGACAATCCGCATGCGTGTTCACTCCTTGCTGTGGCTCCATGGTATGTCCATGAGCATGGTGGCCGTCTGCCGCCACCACCGGCGTGCAGCGTCCACTGGATGCATGGCGTGCAGCCTCCCGCGCCGGCCCCGGCGGCGGACCAGGAGGATGATGGCGTGCAGGTGGTGCAGTGCGATGAGCAGGGCAGTGCCGACGGTGAGCGCGCCGAGCATGAGCAGCATACCCGGGGCCCCTTGCGCCCACGGGATGCATCCATCGTCCGCCGTGCCGAACAGGCCGGCCGCCAAAGCGATCGGACGTGTGCACCATGAGGCGACCGTGGCGAACATGGGGGCGACTGGCGGGCACACTGTGGCGCAGAGGCAGGCGAGCAGACCGGTGATGGTGGCCAGATCGGTGAACGGCGCCACCATGAGGTTCGCCGGGATGGACCAGAGGGGCACCTGCGGGCTGATGAGGATCTGTACCGGCAGGGTGAACACCTGCGCGCTCACCGTCATCGCGAGCGCCTGCGCGGCGCCACGTGGCATCCACCGTGCACACCATGCCTGGATGCGTGGCATCATCATGGCAATGCCGCACACAGCGGAGCATGACAGGGCGAAGCCGAAGTTCGTGGCGCGCGTGGGGTCGGTCAACAACGCGAACATGGTGGTCCAGCACAGCGCGTGCATCGTCTGGCACGGGCGTTTGCACAGTGCATAGCCGACGGCGAACACGCTCATGGCCAGTGCGCGCGTGACCGACTGCCCGGGCACGAGCAGCATCGTCAACATTCCGGCGGTGGCGAGGCGTAGCATGGCGAGCACCCCACACGGCAGGCGCGCCAAGGCGCCGATGATGGTGCACAGGCGTGCGATGAGCGCGTAGTGACCGCCCGACACAGCCATGACGTGCATGATGCCCGCTTGCTTGCAGTGCTCTTCCAGTTGGCGCGCGTAGGTCTCGTCGACTCTGGCGCCGGTGAGGATGTCCTGTCCGAGCAGACCGAGGGTGACGCCAGGCACGAGCACACGGCCCTGGTCGTCCAAGCGGGCGGTGACGGCGAAGAAGCGTGCACGGAGTGTTTCGATGCCATGCCACCATGGCGGCGCCGCCTCATGCATGGTGGCTGTGTGCGCGGTGAGGATGACGCGGGACGTGTCCCAAGCGGCGCGCTGTGCGGTGCCGTGCACGGTGTAGCGCGCGCCTTGTTCGATCATGGCGCACACGCGCCCGCTCGCCTGCAGTGTCGCTGATGCGTGCGCAGACTGTTGCACGCCGTCCAACACCGCTTGTTCGACCGTCACGTCGGCGGCGCAATCGGCCTCGCGGTCATTGGCGCGCAGGGCGGGTGCGGTGGTGCGCACACGGTAGATGCCCAGGGCCGCTCCCTGTGCGCTCGCCGCATACACCGGGTCGGCGGCGCGCATGGCCGTGTGGGTCACAGCGGCCATGGCGCCGAGCAGCAGGCCTGCGAGTGCGAGCATCAGGACGGTCGTGGCGCGGCGTGCGAAGGCGGCATGGTTGCGGGTCACATGCGCCATCCATGCCGCGAGCGCCATGCCACCCACCGAGCACACGAGGACAGCCGCCACCGTGATCAGGGTGCGCGTGTTGTGGGGCTGCATGAGCGGTGCGGCGGCGAGCGCGGCCGTCCACATGCCTGCGGCCGCTGGCAGCAGACGCATGTCACGGCCGCCGTGTTCCCGGTCCGTCCATGGTGCGCGCATCTTACCGCACCCCCACGTAGGGCCGGATCTTCTCGAGGGTTTTCGCGCCGATGCCTTGCACGTTGAGCAATTCGTCGACGCTCGTGAACCGGCCTGCACTGGCGCGGTATGCGATGATGTTGGCGGCGGTGACCGGTCCGATGCCTTTGACGCTTTCGAGCTGCGCCTGGCTGGCGGTGTTGAGGTCGACCGGCGTGAACGTGGGTGCGGTTGTGGTGGGCTCGGCCACGGTGGATTCAGCCGGGGCGTCCGGCGTGGCTCTAGCGGGTTCGGATGCGGCTGGTGTGGATTGCGGCGCCTGGGCGGCAGGTGCACCCGTTGCCGCGCTGGCCGCCGGGGTGCCGGTCTGCTCGTGGGCGAGGCTCATCGACTGTTGGATGAGCAGTGTCAATGAGGTGGCGAGGGCGATGACGAGCACGCCGATAATGATGAGCGCATGCACTGGTTCGACACTCACCCGCGGCCGGTCACGTTCCGCTTCCTGTTCGGCCGCCTCTTGGGGGCTCACGGCAGCCAATGCGCGCAATGTGCATGCGGCAACCGTCTGCTGAGTGTCCTCATCAGGCGATGGCGCGGTGGGCGGCAGGATGGCCTGCAGCGGTATGGCGGTGCCATCCCCGTGCGGCCGACCATGCGGCTGTGCACAGGCGTCCGGCCGTGGCGGCAAGGGCACGTCCATCCACGCTGGCCGTTCGCGCTTGCGTGTGATGAGGCGCGTGGAAGCTAACCGGCCGCCACGGGACGGTTTCGATGATGCAATATGACAGGTGCCCATGGACCCACTGTGCGGGGTTCCATGGGCACCTGTCCAATGCTCCGGGCCGGTGTGGTCGGACGACCCGCCCATCCACACCGGCCCGGAGCGAACATTCGCCGCAGGCGATCACTGTCCTGGCACGATCGACACGATCTTGGGGGCCTTCACGATCACCTTGCGCGGCGGCACACCGCCCAGACGCGGGGCAACCGCTTCCAATGCCATGCGTTCGAGCTCATCAGGGTCGATGTCCGGGCTCACCTCGAGCTTGGCGCGCACCTTGCCCTTGATCTGCACCACGGCGGTCACACTGTCTTGGCCCACATAGCGCTCATCGGCCTGCGGCCACGGATGATGCGCGAGGGATGTGTCATGGCCAAGACGGCTCCACAGTTCCTCCGCGATGTGCGGGGCGATCGGGGCGAGCATGAGCACAAGCGGTTCAACGGCGGCACGGGGCGCACGCTCCATACCTGTCAGGTGGTTGTTGAGCACGATGAGCTTGGCGATGGCCGTATTGGGGCGCATCCCCTCCATCTCGGCCGTCACGTTGGCGATTGTGTTGTTGAGCAGCTTGAGGGTCTTCTCATCCAACGCCTCGTCGCTCACGACGGTCTGGCCGGTGTGCTCGTCGACCACATTGCGCCACAGGCGCTGCAGGAACCGCATGCCGCCCACCACGTTGCGCGTGTTCCACGGGCGTGACTCGTCGAGCGGGCCCATGCTCATCTCATAGAGGCGGAACGTGTCGGCGCCATAATGGTCGTACATGTAATCCGGCGTCACGATGTTCTTCAGGCTCTTGCCCATCTTGCCGAACTCACGGTTGACCCGCTGGCCATGCCACGTGAACGTCGGTTCGCCGGATGCGTTCGGCTCCCCTTCCTCCACCTCGTCGGCCGGCACATACTGACCGCGGTCGTCGGTGTACGCATACGCCTGGATCATGCCTTGGTTGAACAGCTTGTGGAACGGTTCGAACGAATCCACATACCCGAGGTCGAACAGCACCTTGTGCCAGAAGCGCGAATACAGCAGGTGCAGCACGGCATGCTCCACGCCGCCGATGTACAGGTCCACACCGCCGGCCTCACCGGCCGTGGCATTGTGCTTGGGGCCCATCCAGTAATCGTATTCGTCGCGTTCCACCATGTGCCGCTCGTCATGTGGGTCGAGATAGCGCATGTAATACCAGCACGAACCGGCCCAGTTCGGCATCGTGTTCGTGTCACGGTGGTAGGTCTTCGGCCCGTCGCCCAGATCAAGCGTCACATCCACCCATTCCGCGTTGCGACTCAACGGCGCCTCCGGGTTCGACTGCGCGTCGTCCGGGTCGAAGGTCTTGGGGCTGTAATCGGGCACGTCGGGCAGGTTGATCGGCAGCATGCTGTCAGGCACCAGATGCGGCACACCCTCATCGTCATACACCACCGGGAACGGTTCGCCCCAGTAGCGTTGGCGGCTGAACAGCCAGTCACGCAGACGGTAGCTCGTGGTGCCGTGGCCCACCTGAGCCTCTTCAAGCCACGTGGTGACCGCACGCACCGCGTCATCCACACGCATGCCGTCGATGCTCAATGCGTCGCCACGCTTCCATGTGGCGTCCACCGACGAGTTGATCACCACGCCGTCATGCGAGACGAACGGCGCCTTGCCCTCATAGTCGGCCAGTGTCTCGCCGCTGTCCGACAGCGGCTGCACGGTGTAGATGACCGGCAGGCCGAACTTGACGGCGAAATCATAATCACGCTGGTCACCGCCCGGCACCGCCATGATCGCGCCGGTGCCGTAATCCATCAACACATAGTCCGCGGTGAACACCGGCAGCTGCACGCCCGTGATCGGATTGGTGGCATACAGGCCGGTGAACAGGCCCGTCTTCTCACCGGCGTCGTCCACACGGTCCTTCGCCGTCTTGGCGGCCGCGGCCGCACGGTAGTCGGCGACGGCCTCGCGCGGCGAACCATAGCCGCCCGTCCATGCTTCAGGTGTGCCATCGGGCCACTGCTCCGGCACATCGGCGAGCAGCGGGTGTTCCGGGGACACGACGCAGAACGTCGTGCCGAACAGCGTGTCGGGGCGCGTCGTGTAGATCTCCATCGTACGCTCGCCCTGCGGCGTGGCCACCGTGAAGTCCACCGACGCGCCGTGCGATTCGCCGATCCAGTTGCGCTGCATGAGCTTGACCTTCTCTGGCCAGTCGATCGCGTCGAGGTCTTCGATCAGACGGTGGCCGTATGCGGTGATGCGCATCGACCATTGCCGCAGCTCGCGCTGGAACACCGGGAAATTGCCACGTTCGGAACGGCCTTCGGCCGTGACCTCCTCGTTGGCGAGCACCGTGCCCAGACCGGGGCACCAGTTGACCGGCGACTTGGAGATGTAGGCGAGGCGGTATTCGTTGAGCACGTCCGAACGCTCGGCCTCACTGAGCGCGTCCCACGCCTGGCCCTCATGGCCGTCGATCGGGCGTTCGCCCGAACGGAACTGCTCCACGAGTTCGCCGATCGGCCGGGCGCACCCCATCGAACCGCTCGGATTGCGTTTGTCCGGGTCGTACCACGAGTCGAAGATGCGCGAGAAGATCCACTGCGTCCAGCGCACATACCCCGGTTCGATCGTGGCGAACGAACGGCGGTCGTCGAAGCTCAGGCCCATGCGGCGCAACTGGCGACGCATGTTGGCGATGTTCTGTTCGGTCGTGACGCGCGGATGCTGGCCGGTCTGCACGGCGAACTGCTCGGCGGGCAGGCCGAACGCGTCATAGCCCATCGCATGCAGCACGTTCTCACCCTTCATGCGGTGGTAGCGGCTCACCACATCGGTGGCCAGATAGCCGAGCGGATGCCCCACGTGCAGGCCTTTGCCCGACGGGTACGGGAACATGTCCATCGCGAAGAACGACGTGCGTCCGTCCGCATGGCGCCCCTCGCCGTCGGTGAGGCTGCCGCTGACATTGGCGGCCCAGAACGTGCCCTGGTCCTCCCAGGTGTCCTGCCATTTCTCTTCGATCTGCTGCGCCATGGCGGCGTTATAGCGGAACCGTGCGGTTTCCGGCTCATTGACTGGGCTGTGTGCGCCCGACTGGTTGTCACTCATAGGCAACGATTATCACCATGTAACTGGACACGGCGTGCGTCATTGCTTGGCTTCGACGAGCCGGGGAGGGTTGGAGCCCGTGTCCACGCGGTACCCCACGCTCGATTGCAGGCCGTCGGCCGCCTGCCGCCACGAGCCGTCCGCGACCATCTGGCGCAATGCCGCGTCGATCTGCGCGACCAGCTTTGGTTGGCCCGAGCGCACGCCCACGCCGAACCGCGCGCTGCCGTACGAGTCGCCGAGCACAGCGAGGTAAGCGCTGCCGCCTTGGTCGCGCAATCCGTACAGGATCGGTTCGGGGCCGGCCACCGCGTCGGATTGGCCTGCGAGCAACGATGAGACGCACTGCTGGTAGGTGTCGCGTTCCTCGACGCTGACCGAGCCCACCTGCGCGCGCAATGCCTGTCCGGAATCGCTGCCCTGCACGATGCACGCGGTGCGCCCCGCGAGGTCGCCGGCACCGGCGACCTCGCGCTCGCCGTCATCGTGGTCGCGCACCAGCAGGCCTTGTGACGTGTTGAGGTACGGGCCGGCATAGTCGATCTGCGTGCCGTCGGCTTCCTGGCCGCCGTATGAGCCCACGACGAGGTCCACAGTGCCGTCGGCGAGCCGTTGCGCGCGCTCGTCGAGCGGCACGTTGCGGAACACGATCTGCTTGTTGGCATAGCCGAGCACTTTGGCCACATATTGCGCCACCTGCACGCTGAAACCCGAATAGGCGCCGTTGTGGTACCAGCTCATGCCCGGTTCGTCGAGGGCCACACCGATCGACAGCACAGGGCCGTCGGCCTGACCGGGCACGCTCACCTCGATGGATGTGCCGCAGCCCGCCACGCCGGCGAGCGCCAGCGTGCACAAGGCCGCGCCGATGGTGTGTCGTGTGCTCATCATGGCCTCACTTGAATAGTCGAGAACGGGTCAGGAACCACAGTACGGCCAGCGACAGCGCGATGGCCAACACGATGATGACGAGGAACCCCCATCGTGAATCGGTGAATGGCATGCCGAGCATCCCCTGTTGGAAGTTCATGCCGTACATCGAGAAGATGAGTGTGGGGATGGACAGCGTGATCGAGATGATCGTGAAGATACGCATCACGTTGCTCAGGTTGTTCGACACGACCGACGAGAACGCGTCGGTCATGTTCGCGAGGACGCCACTGTAGATGTTGGCCATTTCGATGGCCTGCTTGTTTTCGGTGATGACGTCGTCGAGCAGGTCCTCGTCCTCGGGGTATTGCTTGATGCGCGACAGCGTGGTGAGTTTCTCCATCACGATTTCGTTGGACTTGAGCGATGTGTTGAAATAGACGAGCGTCTTGCTCAGTTCGAGCAGCATGAGGATCTCGCGGTTCTGCATCGAATGGCGCAGGCGCAGTTCGAGCTTGTCGGTCTCGCCGTCGATGATGCGCAGGTAGCGCAGGTACATGGTGGCGTTGCGGTAGAGGATCTGCAGGATGAACCGCGAGCGCATGAACGTGTTGAATCCGCGGATGGTGCCCTCCATGAACGGATGGAGCACGGGGGTGTCCTGCATGCAGACGGTGATGATGAGTGTTTTGGTGACGATGATCGACAATGGGATCGTCTCATACCAGTTGCGGCCGGCGCGCTCACCCACGGTGGGGATGTCGACGATGATCATCGTGTAGTCGTCTTCAACGTCGACGCGCGAGCGTTCCTCGTCGTCGAGCGGGGCACGCAGGTCGGCGAGGTCGACGCCGGTCTCCTGTGAGACGGTCGTGAGTTCCACGTCAGTGGGGTCGGACAGTGCGAGCCACGATCCGCTTTCGGGTTTGTCGATCTGTTCGATCTGGCCGTTTACCGTGCTGAACATGCGTAACATGGGATTTCACCTGCCTCTCGGTCGACGCCGTGCGGTGCATGACGGGCGTGTGCGTCACGGACGGCGGCATGGCGCCGGTTCGCGCGCGAAAAACCTCACCCAGCTTAGTCGCAACGGTGCGACAGGGGGCGCCCGTGTTACGCTTTGGCGCCTTTGACCGGCGTCCATACCCCCATGTCGGGGTTGCGCAATGCCGCGGGTCCGTTTTCCCAGTCGCCGGCTGCGGCGATGGCGGGGCCTTGGTTGAATTCGGTGAGCACCCAATGCGTGCCTGTCGCGTCGGCGCTGACGCCCATCGTGGACCAGAACGCGTTGCGGATGCCGTCGAGTGTGTTGAGGTTGTCCATGTCCATGTCGAGCAGCGTGCCGATGGTGGCGGCGATCCATGAACCGTGGGAGACGACGAACAGGGTTGTGGGCGTGGGGTCCTGGGCATGGGTGCGCACGTAGTCGGCGATCGTCGCGGCGCCGCGCGCCCCGAGGTCGGCGCGGCTTTCGACGCCGTAGTCAAGTTCGCCGCCGGTGTGTGCGGTCCACGAACGGAACCCTTCGGGGAAGCGTTCGCGGATCTCTTCGCGGGTCATGCCTTCCCACTGGCCGAAGCTGCGCTCGCGCAGGCGTGCGTCGAGGTGCACGTCGAGGCCCAGGATGTCGGCGAACGCGTGCGCCGTCTGCTGGGCGCGGAACAGGTCGGAGCTGACCACACGCATCGTACGCCCCGAAGCGGGGGCCTTGCGGTATTCGTCCACATCCATGCGGCGCACGGATGGGTCGGCGCTGTGCGGCAACAGGTCGGGGTGGGCGGCGATGTTGCTCACCTTGGCCCAGTAGAAGCGTTGCGCCAGGCTGTAGGCGCTCTGGTCCACCTGCCATTGGCCGACGATATCGAGCGGGATGTCGATCTGCCCTTGCAATCGCCGTTGGAGGTTGAATCCAGTGCGCCCATGGCGCAGGAAGATGACTTCGTCGATCATGGGTTGTGCAGCTCCTTGTTGCTGTGGTTACCGTGCATGGAAGTGGTGGCTCCGCGCCACCATGACATAGACATGGGCCAGCCGGTCGAAGGCGACCGGCCAGCCCATGCGCCAACCTGCCGGTGCGGTCAGTCCTTGGCGATCGTGGTGCCGGCATGGGCGCCGGCGGACAGATCCTCGATCTGGTCGATCTCCATGACCGGCACGCAGGCGGGCTTCTTCGTGCCGCGCTGTTCGGCGAGCTTGACCTGCTCGTCGTAGATTGCGTCGTCGGTGTGCAGCACGACCTCACCGCGGAAGCGGTAGCCCTTCTTCTGCTCGAAATTGACAAAGGCCACGACGAGCGGGCTGCCGTTTTCGAGATTGCGGTAGGTCTGGCCGCCGGTGCGCTCGTGATAAGCCAGATGGTTGTCATCGAGCGCAAACATCGACATCTTGGGGCCGAGGTCCGGCACGCCATCGGCACTGACGGTGGCGACGAACGCCAGGTTGTCGTTGATGAACTGCTTCATGTCTTCGGTAAGTGTTGCCATGGGAATCCTTTCACAGGGGTGTAGTGCCCACTGTACGCGAACGGCGCCACCGCCGGCGCTGTTTACGCTCTCAAGGACATAGGGCATATAGGAACTAAAGTTATTGATTTAGACTCCGGTTTGCCTTTGTGGCAGT
>ERZ778510.44-NODE-44-length-114967-cov-90.696489_pt1 | contig 114967 bp, 84 predicted proteins | sample MGYA00510348_ERZ778510 | MGnify/ENA primary metagenome ERZ778510 (study PRJEB29527, sample SAMN07138969) | mouse gut metagenome | material: feces | host: mouse | place: China:Nanjing | collected 2016-01-25 ... | reverse complement strand
CCCGTTTCAGTATAACATAAAATTTATGAATATGCAAAAGTTAGTGCTTATGGGGTTTGCCCATGTGACCCGGAGCATGAGCAAAGCCGGATACCCATACGATAATGCGCCAATGGAGAGGTACTTCAACACCCTGAAGAACGAATGCACCAACCTGTATGAATTCAGGACGGAGGAGGAACTGTACCAGACTGTGGAGGAATTCGCCTATGCGACCTACAATCATGTGCGTCCACACAGCTATAACGGCTACCGCACGCCATACCAGGCGCGGACAGCAGCATAAGGAGAGGCGGGAGCATGCTTACTGATTGGATTGCTTGATTACCCACAATCGGGGCTGTCAGGTTTTGTCAATGGCATGGCCGCAAAGCGGTGCGCAGCACCATTGACAAAACCTGACAGCTTTGATAGACTCCAAGCAACAATCCAATATATTTTTAGCCACAAATGTTACAAAAAAGCTTGACCACTACACCTTATGACAATGCCTGCATTGAATCGTTCCATTCTGTACTGAAAGAAGAAGAAACCTACCTTCATAATTATCAGGATTCTAAAGAGGCTCGAAGAGTAACCTTTGAATACATAGAGGGCTGGTATAACCGTAAGCGGATACACAGTGCTATTAGTTATATGACACCTCAGCAAAAGGAGGATGAGGAACTAAAAAAATCAGCATAATCTTTCAACTTTTTTTGTCCAAAGTATTGACATAAGTCCATATAGTTCATGCACGCATTTCTAAAATTTTTATAAAATAAAGCTACCAATTAAGATTGATGGACGAATTGGAAGCAATTCCATCTTTGGAAGAGATTGTCACAGAGTATGAGAAGTAGAAATTCTGGTTATACTACGAAAAACAGTAGAATGAAAGGAATAAAGCAATGAAATATGTATGTGATGTCTGCGATTGGGTGTACAATGAGGAGGAAGGTTATCCAGAGGGCGGTATTGCGCCAGGAACAAAGTGGGAAGATGTACCAGAGGACTTTGTTTGCCCATTGTGTTTCGTAGGGAAAGAGCTTTTTACTGCAATGGTTGAGTAGGGGAAGATTTATCTTCCCCTACTTGAATATACATAAGAAAAATTTTATGCGGAAGCCTCAGCCAATTGAATAATTTTTTCCATATCTGCTATTAACTCCTCCGAGTAATTTAACGCTTCCCGATAAACATGCATTGCCTTTCCGTAGTCTTGGTTGTTGATTGCATTGATAACTGTCTGACCATATGTATGGAATTTATTGTGCTTGTTGCCAAGTTCTTCCCAGATAGGAAGGACACCAGGAATATCAGGCGTGACAGCATAGTAAAAGTGACCAAATCCACACTTGGAAGAATCTAGCTGCAGTGGCGTGACATTGCGGCTATCCACAATTCTCTTGAGATTGCTTAACCATGTCTGGTGTGAGGAGATGGCAGTGCGCATATATTGGATAAATTCTTGATTTTCGATATGATAAAATGCATCTTTTGACATATTACCCATCTTTTTAACAGATTCATCAAGCGTTTTTTCAATATTTATAACCGGTTCAATAGCATATTTCAAATCACGACCAACATTGCGCATAAAATCTGTGCTGTCGTTAAGCTGATTTTCCATCTCTGCCATGGAACTGCTAATTTCTTCGCTGACAGATGCCATTGAGCTTATAGAGTCATTAATCTGTGACACATGGCATTTACTCACGTCGTTTAATTCCCAGACATTGGCAATTTTGTCAGCCATAATATTGAGGGACTGAATCGTACTTGTAGAACTCTGCACACTCTTTTTGGAGGCATGTTTCATATTTTCCACAAATGTACCCATATCTTTTGTTAGTTTCTGTGTCTCCTCTGCAAGCTCTCGAATTTCCCCTGCAACAACAGCGAACCCCCTGCCTGCTTCCCCAGCTCTTGCCGCCTCCACAGAGGCATTTAAGGCGAGCAGATTTGTCTGGAGCGATATGGTGTCGATGCCGGAGAGAATAGAACTGATATGTGCGATAATATTGACCAATTCATCCATATCTGTCTGCATTTCGCCAGCGGAGAGAATTGTCTGTGCGGAGAGCTCCTTGATGGCAGTCAGTTCCTCCTGTCCCTCCTCAATTTTTTTATAAACTTCGTCTGTCTCGCCGGAGATTTGAATGATAGTGTTGGTCAGTTCCTCCTGTGGATTGTTGGTGCTTCCGGTAGTCGTTCCAAAAATGTTCTCAGTCGCTTTTGCAATTTTTTTGGAGATATCAATAATTTTCTGTGTCTGGTGCTGCATGGTTAGGTCAAGCGAACTAATTTGCATAACGGCGTTAATGTTTTTGTCAAACACATCTGCAAACTGTTTTCTGCCATTGGATAATCGATTGTATATATGATTTAATTCGGGTTCTCTGGAATAGTCGGTTCTTTTTAATTCCGATACAGCTTTCATAAGAACGGATTTTCGTTTTCTGTTGAACATGTCTGCTTCCTCATTTCTTCATTTCTTCATTGTAATTCTTTTAAGAATGCCATCAATATTTTTGTTGCGGCGTGAAAGTCAGGGCTGCTGACATATAATCTATTCGCACGCTTGCAATAAAATAATCGATACTTATATCTTACGTGATTTTTCAGTTTTTTCAAGTATTTTCTTGATTTTCTTTCAGGAATTTATTTCATTTTTAGTTTTGGCAAAAAGAATAGGCATGGGAAAATTAAAATTTTCCTATGCTGCGTTCTGCAAACCGTAATGTTTTAATAATTGGAACAATTAAAATACCACAGAAGAAATTGCTAACACCATGAATGCAGTCAAAGGGAAAACCTGCAATAATCCATGCAATCATTCCCTTAAAACTCAAACCGTACAAAAGGGCTTGTGCAGGGGCGTATAGTGTCCCATACAAAAAACCGTGCGCAGCGCAGACGATCATGTACACAAGCGGTTGTATTTTTGGGGATATCTTTGCCGGGAGTAGCATGACAACGCCCCAGAGAACAGTCCATAGATACAGATAAGGTATCCACCATGTCGCAAATCCATAGAACATTCCTGTCAAAAGTACATAAATGTAAATTGAATACAGTGCCTTCTTGCGATAGACAACGGTAAAGGCGACAATAAATGTGCCAAGCAAATGGATATTTGGCGCAAATTCCATCAGGATCTTGGAGGCGTACATGACGGACCCTAACATTGCAAAGACAACGATTTCTCTTGTTGAAAGCTTCATGGTTACTCTGCTTTAAAAGAGTAGCTGGCTCCGGTTGTAATTGGTGTCGTATCAACGCCGGATGTAGCATATTCTCCATCGACATAAAATGCCCAGTATTTTCCGTCTTTATCATAATCGACCGTGATGTTGTTGACAGTCTTTACAAAAAGACCATATTCACTGTCATCACCGTCAATCAGTCCAAGTTCAAGCAAGGCACTGCCAACAGTATCCTTGTCAGTATGAATTTCAAATGCGGTGGTGTTTCCTTCCAAATCAACAACAGTGAAGGCAAAACTAATATTACCTTCACCAAGGACAGTGACATCTGGCGAGGTGCTTTCCTGGGAAGCATTTTGGGGGGATTCGTTTTTCTGACTGCCATTGCAACCGGTGATAGAGGGTGCCATAGCCACAATCAGCACCATACAAAGGATGAATGACATTGTTTTTTTTCTGTGTTTCATCTGCATATTTTGCATCTCCTTTGGATATTTTTTAGAAATTTTCTCCGCAACCGGCGCCCGCGGTTGGAAGCAGTAAATAGTCATGCTTCAGAGAACTTGAGCTGTTTCGATATTCCGGCTTAACACTGCATTGACCAGCCTTCTCAGAGAAATTCCAATGGCTTGTCCCGAAATTGTGGCATTCCGGTGAGGTCAATGACCAAGACGTGCTTTACGGTGACGGGCTCGCGCAGGAATTGCACCTGTTTCCCGAAACAGTCTATTTTTTATAATAATCATTCTTAGCAGTTTCGTCAAGTATTAGAAATGGTTTTAGGAGAAGCTGATTTTGTGCGTAAACGCGCAATATAGTACAGTGCGGCAAAGAGTAGAAGGCTTAGGATAGAGACTATTACTCCAGCAATCAAACCCTTTGGGAAATAGCGCAGTGCAATTGTGTGCGAACCTGTTTCAAGCGCAATGCTGATAAAAGTCTCCTCAAATAAATCCATATCTGTTTTCTCTCCATCAACATACAATGTCCAGCCAGGATCATACGGTATAGACAACACGAGATGCCCGGGGGTGGTAATATCAATCTGTCCATTTAATGATGTTTCATTGTAGTGGTCAACAGTCATAGTCTGACGGTTTAATTGACTGACAAAATCAGCAAGCACAGGCTCGTTGATTTTATATGCCGTTAGATTAAGATCTTTACCATTTTCGGATTTGAAGGATAATGTTTCGCCTGCGTTGTGATAGCCAAGATCAAGAATGTATTTTTTCTTAATTTGGCTAAAACTTTTCGATTCTTCTTCGTACTGCATCTTAATCGTATCAACCTTGGTATTGGAAGTATAGGCATAGTAGTGCGCATCTTCTTCAATATAAAGATCCGCCTGACTGCCGTAGGAGCCAATGGAAACTTCTGAAAAAATATCCTCTATGATGCCAAAACGATGAACCAAGTTGTTCTGACGCTGTATTGGATTTAGACTTTTTTCGTCAGTATCGTCTTCATGAATCGTTTCTGTGACATTTTGTGCCGTGTCAAAGCGAGCTTCAGGAGAAGTGATCACATATCCAAGCGGAACCGAGTAATTGTTCTGATACAGATACAGTTTTCCTTCTGTGTCAGCGAGTGTAAAGAGATTATCATACCCTCTGTCCAGTGTATACAGCATGTAGCGATTTGCGAGAAGCGCCGCGGTGACTGGTGTTGCACCGTCATAACAGTAATTGACGCGGCTTCCTTTCATACCATATTTTTCATAAAAATCCGAAACCAGCGAATTTAGAACAGAAGAGAAATAGGAACCACCCTGAAAACCAATAAGCATTGCATCATTTTGCGTTCTGCGCGCAAATTTTTCAAATCGGAAAAAATCATTATTTTCGTTTTTCATTGTTCGGTCCGTTAGGATTTGATATGAATCATAATTGGAAAGGTATGTGGTTCTTGACACTGTGGGAACACTGGTGAGATAGGTGTTCACCCCCGATTCTGTCACCGTCACAAACACTGCGCAAATGCAAAAGAGTGTATTGAGCGAATTGCTGTTTCTGCGATAATAAATTAGTCCAGCGTAGAGGAGCAAATAAATGCCGGTGACTAGGAAACAGCTACCTGTAATCGCGTCATCATCAGCGATTTTTTCGCATAGCAAAAGAAAGAACAACACTCCAGCAAATACAGACGCAAGTTCTTTGCGGCTGTATTCCTGCAAATATAAGAATGCTTCATAGCATACAGTGAGCAGCAATAGTATATATAGAAAGGACTGCCTTGCAGGAAGGGAGTCTGGATAATTTAGACCGTGCCATATAAAGTTTAATGTATTCGTGGAGAAGCTGACCAAAATAAAACCGAGAAGTAGCAATTTGGGCGCTTTTTCCCGCAAAGGAATTTTTTTCTGCAAGACATATAGTGGAACAAGCACAAATATAAGAACGCCGCAGTAAATGTTTGGCCAGTGGTCCAATCCTGTCTCGACAGTGACGTTAAAGCAGTGTCGAGCAAGCATATCAAACACAGGAAAGTATGTTTTTACTTTGGTCGGAAAATTAATATCACTAAATTCCGTAAAGCGAAGTGCAGCAAGTTCAGGCAGCAGAAGAACTGCCGCCATACCGCCTGCAAGCAAAGAGTACACGCCAAAACGGATTGCTGCCTTGACATAAAAGTTTTTTATGTTGCCAAGACCTGGAAATGCAAGCGGAGCAGAAGTTTTTTCCTGCAAAGGATTTCGAGCAATCAATAGTACGACAAAATACAATACAAGAAATATGCACACCATAATAGAAAGGTAGTAGTTTGATAAAATGGACAAGCCCAGACAAATACAATACAAATAACATTTTCCCTCGTCTACAAGTCGCTCGACACCAAGGATGACAAGCGGCGCAAGAACAACCACATCAAGCCACATTACGTCCCAATTGTAGGCCGCCATAAAACCAGAAAGTGCATAAAAAAGGGAGAAGCACAGAATGCCCCAAGAATTATTGTCAAAATGTTTGCGGATATAACAGGTAAATGTCAAACCACACAATCCTGTTTTTACGACAACCATATATGACAGAAATTCCATAAGATAATTTTCAGGAATCAGCACACAGAGCCAGTTAAAAGGACTTGCCAGATAGTAGGCATAGAGTGCAATAAAATTAGAACCAATGCCAGTATGCCATGAGAAAAACAGGCTTTCACCGTTTTTTAGTTTGTGGTAAAATTCCACCAGAAAAGGAAAATACTGGTGATACATATCAATATGAAGAAAAGAGCGTTCGCCAAAGGGATATATTTTCTGCACAATAAAAATTGTGAGCAGAATGAGTGCAGGCACAAAAAAGGAACACAAATACAGCAAATCACAGTGTAGTTTCCTTATTTTAAATCGTTTGAAATTCATAATTGTCCTCCTGACAGTTTCCAGTCTATCTTTTGCCAAAGATACAATCATATTGTAAGATTGCATAGTTGTTTAACTCGCCCATCACATTTTTGGTGTCAGTACTTTTGCCTGCCGAGTTTTCCGTGCGAATGGATGTGATTACCGGATAATTTTCGGAAAGCTTATGGAGATACTGTTCCTGCGCAGTCATTGGAATGTTTGCGGCTGCAAGAATTTTCGATGCGAGAAAATTTGCACTAATCTCTACATCGGTTTCTGTCTCAAGGTCAAAGTTACACCAGATAAAATAAGGAACTTTATATCTGTTTGCCTCGTCCCCGTCAGACAGTTCATTTCCGTTTTTTCCATTGAGCTTCCACACATTTGAGACCACGGAATTTGTTGGTTGATGATCTCCAAAAAAGACAATCATAGTATCCTCTGTTACACTAGAAAAATAGTCTGTCAAATCTTTTATGGAGGCATCTGAAATTTTCATCAGTGACAGATAATTGTTGAGCGCTTTTGATTTGTTGCCTGTCACTTTGATATCTGGTTTAAAATTATCAAATTCCTCTGTGTAGGAGGAGTGGTTTTGCATAGTGACATTAAAGACAAAAAATGGCGTTCCATTCGGTTTTGACTTATACATATCTATAATTTTATCGTAACATGCTTTGTCACTTACATATTTGCGGATTCGTTCTGGATTCTTGTAATCTTTTATAAAGTACATCTCATCAAAGCCAAGCAATGGATATACTTTATTTCGGTCCCAACCCGTACTGTTGTACGGATGCGTGGCAATTGTCTGATAGCCCAATGCCTTTAGGTGTGAGGCGAGAGAGGGAATTTCCCGTTTAAGATATTGCTGATATGCCACACTTCCATGCGGCAAAAATGCCATCGTATTACCAGTAAGAAATTCAAACTCTGTGTTTGCTGTGTTGCCGCCGAGTACAGACACGTTTAAATATCCTGAAATTGTGTTTGGAGTCTCCCCGTTTAGGATCGAATGCACATAAGGCATGTAATCTTCATTGGTTTCAAAAGGACCTAGCACAGCGGGATCGGAAAACGCCTCATTCATAATCACAATAATATTTGGAAGTCGATCAGGGATTGCCTCTGTCTTATCTGGCGCACTGTAAGGGGCAAGAATCTCACTGACAGCAGAAGCGCTGTAATTGGCGGGCTTGTCCACAGAAATATACTGTAATTCCATTAAAAATGCGACAGCGGTTCCATCGCGTTTGCTCATAACAGTCGGTGTAAAAAGTTTGTCATACATGCCATATTTACTAATTGTACTTTCTTGGTGAAGCATATTTGTAAAACTGCACAACAGAGCAAAAAACAAAACGGAGCCCGCAATACGAATGCCCCAGAAACGTTTTTTCCATTTGTCAGTGCCTTTTAATTCCAAGTTCACAACAGATTCTGCCACAATCAATAGAATAAAACCAATCAATACAAAGATTGCCTGTCGGTTCAGTGTGTATTTAAAGTCTCCGGCGACGCTCAGTGCAGTTTTGACAGAGTAAATATCCCAAGGCATAATTGGCGCAGAACGGAAACTTAAAACATAGTAATTTGCCAGCCCGATAAGCATGAAAAAAATGCTCTGCAGGCGCAGAGACCATTTCAGGCGCCCAAAGAGAAAGAGAAACAAAACCATCAACACTTCAAAAAGGTAAATGTTGAGGAATTGAATTGGAATTTTCATGGATTCCCATGGATTGTGTGTGTACCATTCAAATAGATAAAAATTTGCGACTGGAAACAGCAGCATTGGAATCAAATTTCTGATACACCATATAATTTTATTGTGTTTTGATACAAATTCTTTCATTGTAATCCCCTTTTCATCCGTATATCATTTACAAAATCTACATTTTCTATGATATATTCTGTCACAGTAACCAAAAACGGCAACCCTGTATAACAATAGCATTTTTTTCCAGCGTTTTCAAGTTTGTTTTTAAAACGGTTTTCATTAGGAACTGTTCAGAAATAACTCATGACAATTACTTGCCTAAACGTCTATCTACGGCATCAGAAAATCTTGACATAGCACGCTATGCCTGCGATTTCCTTCTTTGTAGCTGAACATTTATACGGCGTCCTTGTCACAAGTTATTTCTGAACAGTTCCTTAATTTCTTTCAAAAAATGTCAGAGTGTGAACTGTAATAAGTTGTTGACGTGAGGAACAGATTATTCTATAATACATAGGAATCAGAAACGAAGGAATTGTGAATAATCAGGAGGAACAGCATGATTAAAAGTATGACAGGTTTCGGCAGATGTGAGATTACGGAGGAAAATCGCAAGTATACCGTTGAGATGAAATCCGTAAATCACAGATATCTTGATGCTAATATCAAGATGCCCAAGAAGCTCAGTTTTTTTGAGAGTTCTGTCCGAAATGAACTAAAGAACTATGTGCAGCGTGGAAAAATCGACCTGTTCATCACATATGAAGATTTTTCCGAGGATAATGTGTGCATTCGGTACAACAAAGATATTGCAGCAGAATATATTGAATATCTAAAGCAAATGGCTGTGGATTTTGGTTTAGATAATGATATTCGAGTTTCAACGCTCTCGCGTTATCCAGAGGTTTTCTCTATGGAGGAGCAGACTGTGAATGAAGAGGAAATCTGGAAAGGTCTTGCAAAAGCCATTCAAGGTGCAGCGGAGGGATTGGTACAGACACGCATTAAAGAAGGAAAGAATCTGGCGGAGGATTTGATTGGCAAACTAGATGGAATGCTTGAGCATGTCACATTTATTGAGGCGCGTTCCCCGCAAATAATTGATGAATACAGGAAAAAGCTTGCGGAGCGTGTACATGAGTTGTTGGGTGACGCGACGGTTGATGAGACAAGAATTTTGACAGAGGTCACTATTTTTGCAGACAAAGTATGTGTTGACGAGGAGCTGGTGCGCCTTAGAAGCCACATAGAAACGATGAAACAGTCTCTGGCGGATGGAGGCAGTATTGGGCGGAAGCTGGATTTTATTGCACAGGAGATGAACAGAGAGGCAAACACAATTCTTTCTAAGGCAAATGACCTTGCAGTCTCCAACCGTGGAATTGATTTAAAGACAGAAATTGAGAAGGTAAGGGAACAGATACAAAACATTGAGTGATCTACAGTGAGGTGGCAGGTGAATAGACTGATTCATATAGGCTTTGGAAATATTGTTAACACGTCAAAGATTATAGCAATCGTTTGTCCTGATTCAGCCCCAGTCAAAAGATTGGTGCAGAAGGCAAAGGAAAGCGGTACTGTCATAGACGCCACGCAGGGAAGGAAGACCAAATCGGTTTTGGTGATGGAGAGCAGCCAGATTGTGTTATCGGCACTCCTCCCTGAGACGATTGCCGGCAGGGCACAGGGGGCGTTTGCAGACGAAGAAGCAGAAGAGACAACAGAACAATAAAATAAATAGAAAAAGTGAGGAAAAGATTATGTTACATCCATCTTATACAGATTTAATGAAAGTCGTGAACAATGAAGTTGAGCCAGGGGAAGCGCCGGTTGTCAACAGCCGCTATTCCATTGTTATGGCCACATCAAGACGCGCTCGACAGATTATTGCGGGCGAGGAACCACTTGTGAACACGAAACAGACAAAACCGCTGTCAATAGCCATTGAGGAGTTAAACGAAGGCAAAATTAAAATTACACATGAGGATTAGAGTTTGAAAATATTATTTATTTCCCTTGGCTGTGACAAAAATTTGGTTGACACAGAAAAAATGCTCGGTATACTGGTACAGCGGGGATATTTTATTACAGATGACGAGCAGGAAGCAGATGCTGTGGTAGTCAACACATGCTGCTTCATTAATGATGCCAAACAGGAGAGCATCAACACCCTTTTGGAGATGGCACAGTTGCGTGAAAACAACCATGTGAAGGCATTGATTGCAGCAGGATGCCTGGCGCAGCGCTATCAGGAAGAGATTCAAAAAGAGATTCCAGAAGTAGATGCCATTTTAGGAACAACAGCGATTGATGCAATTGCAGACGCTTTGGATGAGGTGCTTTCTGGCAAAAGCCAAAATCATTTAGAGGATATCAACCGCACTTTGGCAGGTACAAACTTTTCAAGAAATAGAATTGTTACGACTGGAGGACATTACACGTATTTAAAGATTGCGGAAGGGTGTGACAAGCATTGTAGTTACTGTATTATTCCAAAAGTGCGGGGGCATTACAGAAGTGTGCCTATGGAGGACTTGGTTCAGGAGGCAAAGCAGCTTGTTGCATCTGGGGTGAAGGAGTTAATTCTTGTGGCACAGGAAACAACCTTGTATGGGGTGGATTTGTATGGGGAGAAGCGCCTTCCAGAGCTGCTGCGCAGACTTTGTGCAATCACAGGACTCTACTGGATAAGAATTCTCTACTGTTACCCAGAAGAAATTACAGACGAGTTGATTGAGACGATAAAGAGTGAGCCGAAAGTTTGCAATTATCTTGATATTCCCATACAACATGCTTCCGATACAATATTAAAACGCATGGGAAGACGCACCGATCAGAGTGGGCTTGTAAAGATTGTTACAAAATTAAGAGAACAAATACCAGATATTTGCCTGCGTACAACACTTATCACTGGCTTTCCAGGCGAGACGCCAGAGGACCATATCGCTCTAATTCAGTTTGTTGATGAGATGGAGTTTGACAGGCTTGGTGTCTTTTGCTACTCGCAGGAGGAGGACACGCCGGCGGCATTGTTTGAAAACCAGATTGACGAGGAAGTGAAATTGGAGCGACAGAATGAACTTATGGAACTCCAGCAGGAAATTGCATTTGAGAAAGCACAAGATGCGATTGGAAGCACGCTTCTTGTTATGGTGGAGGGCAGTGTGCCAGATGAACATGTCTATGTGGCAAGAAGTTATAAAGATGCGCCCAATGTGGATGGCTATGTGTTTATACAGACTGAAAGAGAATTGATGACAGGCGATTTTGTGCGAGTGCGGATTACGAGCGCGCACAGATACGACTTGATAGGAGAGATAGAAGATGAATTTGCCGAATAAACTTACTGTTTTCAGAGTGATTTTAATTGTGCCGTTTGTGATTTTGCTGCTGGGCGGACATGCACAGTGGGGGTGGTTTCAGGCGGTGTTTGGCGGAATCGCGGACATTGCAGATTATATTGCGCTGGGAATATTTATCATAGCAAGTCTCACAGATATGTTGGATGGAAAAATTGCCAGAAAGTACAATCTTGTCACCAATTTTGGAAAATTTATGGACCCCTTGGCGGACAAGTTGTTGGTGTGCGCCGCACTTATCTGTCTGATTGAACTTGATAGGGTTCCGGCGTGGATTGTAATTATTATAATTAGCAGGGAGTTTATTATAAGTGGTTTTCGGCTGATTGCTGCGGACAACAGAGTGGTGATTGCAGCAAATTATTGGGGAAAATTTAAAACCACATTTCAGATGATTATGGTCTGTCTAATGATTGTGAATTTGGATGCTTTGACAGTGCTCACACAGATTGTGATGTGGATTGCGTTGGCATTGACGGTGATATCGCTCGTGGATTATATTCTACAAAATAAGGGTGTGCTGTTTGATGGAAAAATATAGAGGAATAAAGGCGGGCAGGGAAATCTGCCCGTTTGTTGACTCCTCTCATAACTGATTTGTAGCTACTATTCACGGCATGGGAGCTGCTTATAGTAACGATTCGGAGCGATATTCAAAATTTTGCTTCGCAAAAATCGCCCTTCGCTTCTGAATTATGTTCTTACGGAATGCGCAGTTCAGCGCATTCCCGACCTGTGAATGGTAACGCGGTTACATATGTTCGGCAAAGTGTAAAAAATCGCACTTGTTTTACTATGATTGATATGTTAAGGTGAATAAAAAATAAAAAATCGTGAAATAGGGCTTGACAATTGCGAACAAATGTTTTAAAGTAGAAATATCAAAAACATTCGTTCTGAAAAGGAGAAATAAGATGGAAAGAGAAGAAAAATTAAAGGCATTGGACGCCGCACTTTCGCAGATAGAAAAGCAGTTTGGAAAGGGAGCAGTTATGAAACTGGGTGATCCCGCTGCACAGATGAATGTGGAGACAATACCTACTGGCTCATTGAGTCTTGACATTGCTTTGGGTTTAGGCGGAATACCAAAAGGAAGAATTGTGGAAATTTATGGACCTGAGTCTTCTGGTAAGACAACAGTCACACTTCATATGATAGCGGAAGTACAAAAACGAGGCGGGATTGCAGGGTTTATCGATGCAGAACATGCGCTTGACCCTGTGTATGCCAAAAATATTGGTGTGGATGTCGATAATCTGTATATATCACAGCCTGACAATGGCGAGCAGGCGTTGGAGATAACAGAGACAATGGTGCGTTCTGGTGCGATTGACATTGTGGTAGTTGACTCAGTGGCGGCACTTGTTCCGAAGGCGGAGATTGACGGTGATATGGGAGATTCGCATGTAGGACTTCAGGCACGTTTGATGTCGCAGGCACTCCGCAAACTGACAGCAGTAATCAGTAAGTCAAATTGTACAGTAGTGTTTATAAATCAGCTTCGTGAGAAAGTTGGCGTAATGTTTGGAAACCCTGAGACGACAACTGGCGGACGCGCATTAAAATTTTATTCCTCTGTGCGTCTTGATGTTCGTAGAATAGAGTCTTTAAAACAAAGTGGAGAAGTAACTGGAAACCGAACAAGAGTTAAAGTAGTTAAAAATAAAATTGCACCGCCTTTTAAAGAAGCAGAATTTGATATTATGTTCGGAGAGGGAATTTCTGTAGTGGGTGACATCCTTGATCTGGCGGCATCACAGGGCATCGTTGTGAAGAGTGGTGCATGGTACGCGTATGATGGAAGTAAGATCGGCCAAGGACGTGAAAATGCAAAACAATACTTAAAAGATAATCCCACGATATGCAGTGAGATTGAGATAAAGGTGCGACAGCATTTTGGTCTGCAAGGAGCGGAGGAAGAGACTGCTGCTACACCTGAGAAATCTGAGGGTAAGGGCAAAACAAAATCTGCAAAAGCAGAGACGACAGAAGCAACAGAAACGACAATTACCGAGTAGTGTCAAGGACAAGAAGAATGATAATTACAGATATTGTTGAAGTGACTGGGACAAAAGCAAAAGTATGTGTTGACAACGGAGTAACCTTTATGCTCTATAAAGGCGAGATTCAAAAGTTTTCACTTGAAAAGGATGGCCTTCTGCCGGAGGAACTTTACGACAAGATTATAAATGAAATATTGTTAAAGCGGGCAAAGCTTCGATGTATGAATCTATTAAAGAACAGAGATTATACAATGTATCAGCTTGTGGCAAAGCTTCGACAAGGAGGATATCCAGAGGCGGTCATTGAAGGTGCAACGGCGTATGTCGCATCGTTTGGTTATATCGACGATTTTCGGTATGCTAGAACTTATATTATGTCTGCGGGGCAAACTAAGAGCAGGAGACAGATTGAGAGGGATCTGTTGCAAAAAGGAATATCCAAGGAACAAATCTGTGCGGCGTATGCACAGTGCTCAGTGGAAGAAGACACAACACAAGAACAAAAATTGATTGAAAAACTTCTTGAAAAAAAGCGTTTTGACAGTCAGAACGCCACCTATGCGGACCGCCAGAAAATCGCAGCGTTTCTTTACCGCAAGGGGTTTTCAATGGACGATATCAATCATGCAATTGGTGCAGTATATAAATAGTGCTAATAATATATAGTACTAAATACAAGAATAAATGCTTGACATAGCCTGATTAAAAGAGTAAAATTAGTATGTTGTAGTATCTGTAAAGATACAATAAAGTGACTATTCGGAATACTTTATAGATTTCAGCGTTGAGCAGGAAACTGTGGAGGCACTGAACAGTTGCACAATGAAAATTTAATAAGGAGGTGCTCCTGTACATGCTATACTACGTATTAGAGGCAGTTGTCATCATTGCGGTATGTGTAGCAGGCTGTTTTTTCGCATTTTCAAACTACAAGAAAAACGTAGAGACTACTATTGGAAATGCTGAGGATAAGGCAAGGGAAATCGTTGATGAGGCTCTAAAGACGGCTGAGACAAAAAAACGCGAGGGACTTCTTGAGGTTAAGGAGGAATCCATTAAGACCAAGAATGAGCTTGATAAGGAAATCAAGGAGCGCAGGGCGGAAGCACAGCGCTATGAGAGACGTATTCAGCAGAAAGAGGAGAGCATTGACAAGAAGGCGGAAGCGATTGAAAAGAAAGAAGCCATCCTTGTTGCACGGGAAGAAGAGCTTGCAAAACAATCGGCAGTTGTTGCAAGACTGAACGAAGAGCGGATACAGGAACTGGAACGGATTTCAGGATTAACCTCTGAACAGGCAAAAGAGCATTTATTAAAAATTGTTGAAGACGAAGTAAAACATGAAACAGCAGTGATGATCAAGGAAATGGAAAGCAGGGCGAAAGAAGAAGCTGACAAGAAAGCGAAAGAGTATGTTGTCACAGCGATTCAAAAGTGTGCTGCAGACCATGTTTCCGAGACGACCATTTCCGTTGTACAGCTTCCAAATGATGAGATGAAAGGCAGGATTATTGGCAGGGAAGGACGCAATATCAGGACTTTGGAGACACTTACAGGTGTTGAACTGATTATTGATGATACGCCGGAAGCAGTAATTCTCTCAGGGTTTGATCCAATCAGGAGGGAAATTGCCAGAATCGCACTTGAGAAGCTGATTGTGGACGGACGGATTCATCCAGCAAGGATTGAGGAGATGGTTGAGAAAGCCCAGCGAGAAGTTGAAGTAATGATTAAGGAGGAGGGCGAGGCAGCAACTTTGGAGGTTGGTGTGCATGGCATTCATCCAGAATTAGTAAAGCTTCTGGGCAAAATGAAGTTTCGGACGAGTTATGGTCAGAATGCATTGAAGCACTCCATTGAGGTAGCACATCTCACTGGTCTGCTTGCTGCAGAGATGGGATTTGATGTCAGAATGGCAAAGAGAGCTGGCTTGCTGCATGATATCGGCAAGGCAGTGGACCATGAGATGGAAGGTTCGCATATACAATTGGGAGCAGAATTGTGCAGAAAGTACAAGGAATCTCAGATTGTTATCAATGCAGTTGAATCTCATCATGGTGATGTGGAGGCTCGTTCATTGATTGCCTGTCTGGTTCAGGCTGCGGATACCATTTCGGCTGCAAGACCGGGAGCAAGACGTGAAACACTCGAAACATATACAACCAGGTTGAAACAACTGGAAGAAATAACCAACAATTTTAAAGGTGTCGATAAATCTTTTGCTATTCAGGCAGGTAGAGAGGTTCGGGTAATGGTAGTTCCTGAGCAGATCAATGATTCCGACATGATACTGCTGGCGCGTGATATTTCTAAGCAGATTGAAGCAGAGCTTGAATATCCAGGACAGATTAAAGTAAATGTTATTAGGGAATCTCGTGTCGTTGAGTATGCGAAATAATTGAAATGAGCATTATGAACCATCAAGATCTAAAAAGATTTTGATGGTTTTCTTATGTTCATGCCGATGCAGAGGAAATATGTCATTATATGGTGTCGCGGCGAGTAGGGGAAGAAACCTTCCCTGTTCGATTATATGGAACTGTAGAAAAATAACTGACGCATCTTGACTTGGCTATTTCTCCGATTATGCATGCCAAAAAGCCTCGCCGCAGCCCGCTACGCCTACGTTTTTTGACATACCTCCTCGAAGAAATATCCTACGCAATCTGCATCACTTATTTTCCTGCAATTCCATATGGGCACTTAAAGGAAGATTTGTCAATAAAGTTTAGGAGTGTCCAGAGAAAGATTGGAGGTTTTTGTATGAATACAGAAATAAAAAGAGTAAAAAGAGAACTACAATGTAAAGGGACGATTATAAATTATTACAAAGATACTGTAATCCTGCCAGATGGCAAAACAGAACAGTATGATTTTATAGGGCATAATGGTGCTGCAGCGGCAGTTGGTGTGCTGAATGATGGTAGGATTGTGATGGTCAGACAATATCGCAACGCCTTGGATAGATTTACATTGGAGATACCTGCTGGCGGGTTGAATCCCGAGGAGCCGACAATTGATGCGGCGGCGAGAGAATTGGAAGAGGAGACGGGCTATCGGTGCCAAAAGATTGAGAAGTTACTTACAATTCGTACAACAATAGCATTTTGCAATGAGAAGATTGATATATATGTGGCTACAGACCTGCAAAAAACGACACAGCATCTCGATGAAGATGAATTTGTAAATGTAGAAATTTATACGATTGAGGAACTTGAACAAATGATCTATGATGGGACGATTGAAGATGCGAAAACAATCGCAGCAATTTTGGCATATAAAAATAAAGAACAGTAAACTTTCATAAAGTGACAGAGTAGTCCATATATTAAAGTAAGGAGTAACTGTGTGGGTGAAATGTTGGATGAACAAGTTTGATGTGGAAGAACAGACGGAGGAGCAAGCTGTATGCAGTGTTGAACAGGACAGGGACACATATATTGATTATAGAAAGCTGCATTATAAAAATACGATGCTTGATAACAGGGTACTTGTATTTCTTACAGGGTTTTGTATAGGCATGGTATTTTTTTATTTATCGGGTGGTCAGAATACAGGAGGCAAAAGTCTATTGGATAGAGAACATCTGTTGTTATTGCAGAGTTTTGAAGTTAATCAGTCAGAATTTTTAATGTATACCTTAGGACTTCGCGTAAAACAACTTCTTTTTATGGTAATTTGTGTTTTGAGTAGTATTGGCGGCTTGCTGGCATATTCCATTATGGGCTGGTGTGGATTTGAAGTTGGGCTGCTGATTTTTTCATTGGTATATCAGTATGGGGTAAAAGGGATTTTCTTGACATTCTCAATGTTTTTGCCGCATGGTATTTTTTACTGTATGGTCTTTTTGATTGTGTTTCGGAAGTACTGGTCAAGTAACACAAAATGTTGTCATAATGAGGAGACCATAAAAAATAAAAAGTTCCATCAAAGAATGGAGAACATCAAAGCAATTTTGTTGGTCTTGTTGATTTTTGGCGTTGGTATATTGTGTGAAATCTATATAAATCCCGAGATTATGCGGAAAATGGCATTGTTTTTCTAATGAATAAACAATTGTAAAAATAGGAATAATAGGTACAATTTACAACTAAAAACAAAGTTATTTGAAAATTTTTAAAAAATTTTTTAAATTTTCTGAAAAAACATTTGATTTTATGTAAAATTCAATATATAATAGAAGCAGGCATAAGGGGTAAATTAAATCTTTTAGGAGGTTTTTCAAAATTTATGGAAAAAGAAATTAATAATTTTATTTCTTATTTACATAATATAAAGAAAACTTCTAATAATACTGAATTATCGTACAAAAGGGATTTAGGCAAGCTGCGCCAGTATTTAGAAGAAAAAGGTATCAAAGATGTGAATGGCATCACATCAGAGAACCTGAAATCCTATATTGTGTATTTAGGTGACAATCATTTTGCGGCTGCAACCATATCCAGAAACGTCGCTTCTATAAAGGCTTTCTTTCATTATCTGTGCAAGGAGGGCATACTAGAAAAAGATGTGTCTGATGGGTTGAAAGCGCCGAAGATTGAGAAAAAGATGCCTGAGATTTTAACTCCAGAGGAAGTTATTTGGCTTCTGGAACAGCCAAAGGGAGATACTCCCAAGGAAATTCGCGATAAGGCAATGTTGGAGCTTTTATACGCGACAGGAATCCGCGTTACGGAACTGATTACCCTAAAGGTTTCCGATGTGAATATGCAGATGGGTTTTATTATCTGTAGAGATGCCAGCAGAGAGAGAGTGATTCCGTTCGGAGCTGCTGCAAAAAAAGCAATGACAAATTATCTGGAGAAAGCGCGTGATGTAATGCTTTTTGATTTGCATTCGGACATCCTGTTTGTGAATTGTTCGGGACAGCCCATGAGCAGACAGGGATTTTGGAAGTTAATCAAATATTATGCAAAGAAAGCCGGTATTGTGGCTGACATTACACCACATACACTCCGCCATTCTTTTGCTGCGCACTTGGTAGAGAATGGTGCAGATTTAAGAAGTGTTCAGGAGATGCTTGGGCATTCCGATATTTCGACGACACAGGTGTATACGAATTTGACACACAACCGTATTCGGGAAGTGTACGCAAAAGCGCATCCAAGAGGGTAAGACGGCATTGAAAAATCCACTCTTTCAAAGATTGAAAAGAGTGGATTTTTTATGCACACGATTCTTTCTTATTCCATTCTCTTAAATAAAATCTGCAATTCTATAAATTAAATCTTCCGTGTCTTTCCAGCCAAGACAAGGGTCTGTGATAGATTTTCCATAAATATGTTCTCCAATCTTTTGGCACCCTTCCTTAATGTAGCTTTCGACCATAACACCTTTCACTAGATTTGCCAGATCGTCGTTTGTGCGACGGGAGTGCATAATTTCGTGGACAATGCGAATTTGTTCCTTAAATTGTTTGTTGGAATTACTATGGTTCGCATCGACGATACATGCCCGATTTACAAGGTCACGCTCGTTGTATTTTTCTAATAGAAACATGAGATCTTCATAGTGGTAATTTGGTATATTGTTGCCGTGTTTGTTGACCGCACCGCGCAAAATAGTGTGTGCGAGTGGGTTTCCAGTGGTGTTGACTTCCCAGCCGCGATAAATAAAAGGATGTGGATGCTGTGCGGCATACACAGAGTTGAGCATCACGCTCAAGTCGCCACTTGTCGGATTTTTCATTCCAGCGGGCACATCAAAACCACTGACAACAAGCCGATGCTGCTGGTCCTCCACAGAACGGGCGCCAATTGCTACATAAGAAAGAATATCAGATACATAACCCCAATTTTCGGGATAGAGCATCTCGTCTGCGGCGGTGAGTCCAGACTCGCTCATAACGCGCAGTTGCATTTTTCTCATCGCGATAATGCCTTTGAGAAAGTCGGTCCCTTTTTCAGGATCAGGCTGGTGTACGATACCTTTGTAGCCATCACCAGTTGTCCGTGGCTTATTGGTGTATATTCGCGGAATAAGGATTAGCTTATCATTAACCTTGTCATTGACTTTTGCAAGTCTTGATACATATTCGCATACAGCATCCTCGTTGTCGGCAGAACAAGGACCTATAATCACCAAAAATTTGTCTGATTTGCCAGTAAAGACATTACTAATTTCCTGGTCTCTCTTTTTCTTTAATGCCTGCATCACATCAGGAACAGGATATTCTTCTCGAATTTGGTCAGGCGTTGGCAGTTTCTTTATAAACTCAAAACTCATTTGTTAAACCCCTTTCGTAAAACAATAAAACGCTATTTTTTATCATATAACATGTAGCGTCGTAAAGCAAGAATAATTAGAAAATCCAAAAAAATTTGACTGCAGAGTGTGCCGTAGATATAGCCGGAGAATCCAACTGTAGGAACCACAAAAAGTACAAAGGCAAGGCGTAGCAAAATACTAGATACATTGAAAAAAAAAGTGATACCAGTCTTACCAAGCCCGTGAAGAATGCTGCAAAGTGTGCCTGACATGTACAGAAAAGGACATACAAAGGAGAGTGCGCGAATCTGGCTTGCGGCAATATCACTGCCAAAAAGCATCTCTCCAAGCAAGTCTGCGAACGTGAAGAAAAACAGGAAACAGCAGACACCGAGCAGAAAACAAAATCCAATGGTCAGATAGATGGTCTTGCGTATTCGCCGGTCATTGCCTTGCGCTTGCGCTTCTGACACGGAAGGGAGTAGAAGGGAGGCGATAGAGCCGGTAAAAGCGCTTGGAAACATAATTAGCGGAATTGCCATTCCTGAGAAGACGCCGTATAACGATAGTGCTGAGGATGGGCTTAAACCGTTGGCAACAAGCTTTTTGGGGAGCTGTATAGTTTCTATGGAGGAGATAAAGCTAATGCAGATTCTATTGAGGCTGATTGGCAGTGCGAGGGACACGATAGATTTCCCTTTTTGAAAAGAAAGTGCCTTGCGGATGCAAAAGTCTGTTTTATCCTGCCGAATTGCAAGCATAAAGCAGGAGAATAACGCAGAAGAAAACTCGCCTACAAGCAGTCCTATACAGATAAATGACAGCGAAATATTTAAGCCAGATTCAACAGAAAGACGGCATAAAATGTAGACAGTGACTACGCGGCAGGCTTGTTCTATAATCATGGACCATGCCGGAATAGCAGCTTTTTTCTGTCCGTAGAAAAATCCATTGATACACGAATGGAGCGTAGCGAGAGGAAAAGATAGCGCACAGATGCGCAGCAGAGGAATACAGCGACGCTCACCGATGAGTTGGACTGCGATATAGTCCGCATAGTGAAAAATAAGATACGCCATAGTTCCAGAGAGCATAGCAGACACTATAATTCCAGTAAAAAGAAAACTGTAGGCTTCCGCAGCTTTGTCTTTTTTTACGGCAGCAACAAACCGCGTGATAGCATTCTGGATACCAGCGGCACAAACGGCGTGCACAAGCATCATAACAGGACCAATCAGGCCAAAAATCCCAAGGCTTTCTTCATTAAAGGTTCTTGAGAGAAAAATGCGGTAAAAGAATCCAATCAATTTTGTGATAATGCCTGCGGTAGTGAGGAAAAAGGTACCAGTGACAATGGGATTTTTCAGATATCTAGGATTGAGATAGCCTCGGAGTTTTTTTGTAGATATGTTTGACATAGGGTGACTCCAACATGTTCACTTTCTATAATGTATGGAAAAATTTTATAAATATGTCTCTGCCTTGACAGGATTGAGAGGGAGTGTTATTATCCATGAAAGAAAGGCGGGAGTGGCTATGGGAAAAAAAGTAGTAGTTGGCATGTCGGGTGGAGTAGATTCGTCCGTAGCGGCATATCTTTTAAAAGAGCAAGGATATGATGTCATTGGAGTGACAATGCAAATCTGGCAGGATGAGGAGCAGCAAGCGGTAGAGGAAAACGGAGGCTGTTGTGGCCTGAGCGCGGTGGATGATGCGAGGCGAGTCGCTGAAAAACTTGAAATTCCTTTTTACGTGCTAAATTTCAAGAAAGCATTTCGAGACTGCGTAATAAATCCTTTTGTGGAGGAATATTTGCATGGCAGAACGCCAAATCCCTGTATTCTCTGCAACAGACATGTAAAGTGGGAGGCATTGCTGCAGCGAAGCTTAGAGCTGGGGGCGGATTATATAGCGACGGGGCATTATGCGCGTGTTGCACAACTTGAGAATGGCAGATATGTGGTTCGTAGTTCAGTCACTGCAAAAAAAGATCAGACGTATGCACTCTATAATCTCACGCAATATCAGCTTGCGCATACGCTGATGCCAGTGGGCGATTATAAAAAGGATGAGGTTAGAGTCCTTGCCAAACAACTTGATCTTCCTGTGGCAACAAAACCGGACAGTCAGGATATCTGTTTTGTGCCGGACAACAATTATGCGGCAGTTATTCGTAAAGAGGCAGGGGACCACGTGCCAGCACCAGGGAATTTTGTAACCGCATCGGGAGAAATTCTTGGTCAGCATAAGGGGATTATACACTACACTGTGGGACAGCGCAAAGGGCTAAATCTTGCAATGGGGCACCCTGTTTTTGTGACGGGGATTCGACCGGAAACGAATGAAGTTGTGATAGGGGAAACAGAGGAAGTATGGACAGATGTGCTGGTGTGTGACGATCTAAACTTTATGGCGGTTGAAGATATCACAGAACCAGTGGAGGTGACAGCCAAGATTCGCTATTCTCATGCGGGGGAAGCCTGTGTGATTGAGAAACTGTCAGGCGGACAGATTAGGTGTCATTTTAAAAAGCCTGTCAGGGCAGTCACACCCGGACAGGCAGTTGTGTTTTACGTGAATGATTATGTTTTTGGTGGAGGGACGATTGTGCAGTGATTTCAGAACGGTTGCTTAGAGTTTCAAATATTCTGGTATACGAGACTGAAAAACACAATAGTATTTGAAGCCGCAGGTTAACAGAAGTTCGCGTGTTTGCTCGAATTCTTGTGCGATTTCGCTGGGCTTGTGCGCGTCAGAACCAATCGTAATGATTTCACCGCCTAGTTTCCGATATCGTTTTAGGATATCGATACAGGGATTTGGCTGGCCAAGTCCAGCGCGAAAACCATTTGTATTGACTTCTATTCCCTTTTCATTTTCAATAAGGTGAGATAAAATTTTGTCGATGACATCAGCATGTTTTGCGTAAGTGTACTGTTTATTTTTGGTGGGACCATAGCGAACCACATAGTCCAGATGGCCATAGACATCAAAATAAGAAAGCGTTTTTATACATTCTAGCACAGATGTAAAGTATTCATGATGTGCATCATCCTCGCTGCGTCCCTCAAAAAAAGCAGGATAGTAGGGGTCTTTTCGGTTGCATAAGTGCGAGGAACCAATAATAAAATCAAAATCATGTGATTTGACATACATTGCTAGAAGGCGTTTTAAATGTGGTTGTAAGCCAAGTTCGACGCCGAAACCTACAGCGATTTGACTTTTATACTTTTCACGCAGTTTTAAGAGCTCATATAAATACGAGTCCGTGTTGAGTTCAAAAATTGCGTCCTCCTCCGGTGCATAGACATAATCAGGGTCATAATGTTCCGTGATGCAAATATGTGTGAGTCCAAGTGCGATAGCACGCTGTATCACTTCTTCCATGGGAGCATCACTGTCTCCCGAAAAACTTGTGTGCATATGAAAATCGGCTTTGATTGCCATAGGAAGTCCTCCTTTGCCAAAATCGATTAGGGAAGTTTCATTTTCTCTAATCGCCGTGCTGGGCACCTGTCAGCTTTGCTGACATTTTTCCTCTGGTGCTCATGTGCATAAAAAAGTCTATTTCTTATTTTATCACAGATTGCTATAGAATCCTATAAAAAATGTGATGAAAAAATATGAAAAATTCTTATCAAAAATTTTACATAACTTTTTAGGATTTTTTCAAAATATGTCTTGAATTTTATGCCATAATTAGGTAAAATAAATTTGTTGATAAAATTTTGTCAAACATTTTACACAATCTGCCAAAATACGAGACTTTTTTTATTATGTCTATGTATAAAAGTTGTAATCAGGTCAGAAATGAAAAGTATCTGTGTGTAATTGGGGGACAAGAGAAAGATGATAAAATAATATTATCTATTTTTAGGAGGAAAATAACATGGCAGTAAGAGTAGCGATCAATGGTTTTGGCCGTATTGGCCGTCTTGCATTCAGACAGATGTTCAATGCAGAGGGATATGAGGTAGTAGCGATCAACGATCTGACAAGCCCTAAGATGCTGGCACATCTGTTAAAGTATGATTCTTCACAGGGAAAATATGAGTTGGCGGACAAGGTTTCTGCAGGTGAGGATTCTATCACAGTGGACGGAAAAGAGATTAAGATTTATGCTTTTCCTGATGCAAACAACTGTCCTTGGGGAGATTTAAAGGTTGACGTTGTATTAGAGTGTTCTGGTTTCTATACAAGCAAGGATAAGGCTCAGGCACATATCAATGCTGGCGCTCGCAAGGTTGTTATCTCTGCTCCGGCTGGAAACGATCTTCCTACAATTGTATACAATACAAACCATGAGACATTGAAAGCATCTGATACAATCATTTCAGCAGCTTCTTGCACAACAAACTGTCTGGCACCTATGGCAGATGCACTTAACAAGTATGCACCGATTCAGTCTGGTATCATGGTGACAATCCATGCTTATACAGGGGATCAGATGACTCTTGATGGACCTCAGAGAAAGGGCGACTTGAGAAGATCTAGAGCAGCAGCAGTTAATATTGTTCCAAACAGCACAGGTGCTGCAAAGGCTATCGGTCTGGTTATCCCAGAGTTGAACGGAAAGCTCATTGGTTCTGCACAGCGTGTTCCGACACCGACAGGCTCTACTACAATTTTGACAGCAGTAGTAAACAAGGCTGATGTGACAAAAGAAGGCATTAATGCAGCGATGAAGGCAGCAGCAAATGAGTCTTTCGGATACAACGAGGACGAGATTGTTTCTTCTGATGTAATCGGAATGAGATTTGGTTCTCTGTTCGATGCTACACAGACAATGGTAAATAAGATTTCTGATGACCAGTATGAGGTACAGGTTGTATCTTGGTATGACAACGAGAACAGCTATACATCTCAGATGGTTCGTACAATTAAGTACTTCTCAGAGTTAGCATAAACAATCGAGTACAAATAAAAAGACCTATCAAGGTCCGGTCTGATGGACCGGACCTTTCTTTTATGCACACGGATGCGGAAAGGAAATATGCAGCTAAAGTTGCCTGCGTCCGGCGCACGAGATGCGCGGCAGGAGAGGAAAGTCTTCCATGCTCGACTAAAAGAGCAAAAAGGATAATAAACACTGACTATGAAGTATAAAGTTACCTAGTACATCCGGTGGCTACGGCGATTGACGACAACAAAAGGACTGCAGTCCTTTTGCAGATGAATAATCAGACAAGTCAAAGTGTCAGTTAATTATTATTTGATGTACTAGAATCTAGGGACAAAGAAAATTTAGGAAAGGAAAAGCGAATTAGATGAAATCCCACAAAAATCACATAAGTAAGTAAAAGTGGGAATGTACGACTGTGGCGTGTACAGGAATGTAACTTATAAAAATTATCAAAAGCATACACGAAGAAACAGGAAATCATCTAGCATATATAATGTTGTATATGTTTTTCGCAGCAGAATGTTAAAATGGGATTGAATAAGAAGTCGGTTGATGATATCAATGCAAAGGGAAAAAGAGTGCTTGTGAGATGTGACTTTAATGTGCCACTCAAAAATGGTGAGATTACGGATGAGACACGTATTGTGGCAGCACTTCCTACAATTAATAAGTTGATTCAAGATGGCGGAAAGGTAATTCTCTGCTCACATTTAGGAAAAGTAAAGAATGGACCAAATGAAGGTGAATCATTGGCTCCAGTTGCGAAGAGACTTTCTGAGAAGCTCGGAAAAGAAGTAAAGTTTATTTCTGATTACAATGTAACAGGCAAAGAGACTACAGACGCAGTGGCAGCGATGAATGAGGGAGATGTTATCCTGTTGCAGAACACACGTTTCCGCGGCAAGGAGGAGACAAAGAATGGTGAGGAGTTCAGCAAAGAACTTGCGGACCTTGCTGATTTGTATGTATGTGATGCGTTTGGTTCTTCTCATAGAGCACATGCATCTGTTGAGGGTGTCACAAAGTTTATCACTGCAAAAGGTGGCGAGAATGCTGTTGGATACTTAATGCAGAAGGAGATTGATTTCCTTGGCAATGCAGTGGAAAATCCTGTAAGACCATTTGTGGCAATTCTTGGTGGTGCTAAGGTTGCGGACAAGTTAAATGTTATCAATAATCTGTTAGAGAAGTGTGATACTTTGATTATCGGTGGCGGTATGGCATTTACCTTTTTAAAGGCAAAAGGTTATGAGATTGGCAATTCTCTGGTGGATGACGAAAAACTTGATTATTGTAAAGAAATGATGGAGAAGGCTGAGAAGCTTGGCAAGAAGCTCCTTCTTCCAATTGATACTACAATTGCAGATAGTTTCCCCAATCCTATCGATGCAGATATCGCAGTTGAGATAGTTGATGCAGACAAGATTCCGGCTGGAAAAGAAGGTCTTGATATCGGTACCAAAACAGCAGAACTTTTTGCAGATGCTGTAAAATCTGCTAAGACTGTTGTGTGGAACGGACCAATGGGCGTATTTGAGAATCCAACACTTGCAAAGGGGACTATCGCTGTGGCAAAGGCGCTGGCAGAGACAGAGGCTACCACAATTATTGGCGGTGGTGATTCAGCAGCGGCTGTAAATCAGTTAGGCTTTGCAGATAAGATGAGCCATATTTCTACAGGCGGCGGTGCTTCTCTTGAATTTTTAGAGGGCAAGGAGCTTCCGGGTGTTGTTGCAGCAGATGACAAATAATTAGGAATTGTTCAGAAATAGACAAGTTAAGATTATAAATTATTTTTGAACAGTTCCTTACAATATGTTGCCTTTATAGTGGGCAAAGCTGCGAAAGGAAATTTTAACAGTTTGATAGATAGGAAATGACAAATACTTTTGTCGTTTCCTATCAGCTAATTAATGGTTAAGGTCCTGAAAATTAAGGGCAAAATGAATAGTTTAGGAAAGGAAAAGCGAAATTTTAGTAGCAGAATAGATAAAATGGCAAGAAGAAAGATTGTAGCTGGGAATTGGAAGATGAATATGACTCCCAGTGAAGCTGTTAAGTTAGTTGATGAGTTAAAGGATTTGGTAAAATCCGATGGTGTTGATGTTGTATACTGCGTGCCAGCGATTGATATTGTGCCAGTTGTGGAGGCAGTGAAGGGCACAAATGTAGAAGTTGGTGCAGAGAATATGTACATCGAAGAAAAAGGCGCTTTCACAGGCGAGATTGCACCAGGAATGTTGGTAGATGCAGGTGTTAAATATGTTATTATTGGACATTCTGAGCGTCGCGATTATTTTAAGGAAGATGACGCGTTCTTAAACAAAAAAGTTTCTAAAGCATTTGAGCATGGTTTAACTCCAATTCTCTGTTGTGGGGAATCTCTTGAGCAGAGAGAGATGGGTGTGACAATGGATTGGATTAGATTGCAGATTAAGTCTGACCTTGTTGGTATTACAGCCGATCAAGTGAAGAAATTAGTTATTGCATATGAGCCAATTTGGGCAATTGGAACAGGTAAGACAGCAACCACAGAGCAGGCACAGGAAGTCTGCAAGGGAATCCGCGATTGCATTGCTGAAATGTATGATGCTGCGACAGCAGAGGAAGTTCGTATTCAGTACGGCGGTTCTGTAAATGCAGGCAATGCAGCAGAACTTTTTGCGCAACCAGATATCGATGGTGGTCTTGTGGGCGGCGCAAGTTTGAAGGCTGATTTTGGGAAGATCGTCAATTATAAGTAGGCAACAATATGCACAATAAAAAGCACTAAATACAGGGTAGAAAATCCTGATATTTAGTGTTTTTTGCTGTTTCTTGACAATATATTTGTGTGTGATAATGTTTTTAATGTGAGTGATATCGCTTTTTGGATATACGGAAAATAATACAATGTATTTGTTTTTTTGTTCTATAAAAGTATATACTAAGATTACATGAGGTAGAGTCTATTGTATCAAAATCTTGTGAAGTGGGTATTGCGATGGATTCTGACAAAATATTAGGGACAGATGAATGTAAAAAGATTTTTTGTAAGATATGTACAAATTTATAAGGAGTATGTGGAAGATATGCTGATTAAATTTGTGTGCATATGACAGAAAAGCTGGTGCAAAAGTAGATGCAAAGTGGATTTCCAGAGGTTATTTAGTTAATAAGGAGGATATTAAAATGTACGACATGATTATTATTGGTGCTGGACCGGCTGGTATCAGCGCAGCTATTTATGGAAAAAGTAGAGGAAAAAAAGTTTTGGTGTTAGAAAAGAGGCAGGTGGGTGGTTTGATTGGTATGGTATCTACAGTCACACATTATGCAGCAATTGTGCAAGAAGAAACTGGCAATACATTTGCGGAACGAATGAAAAAGCAGGCGTTAGATGCTGGTGTGGAGATTCGTTACGAAAGTGTGATAGAAGTGAAGCTTGCAGGTGAAGTAAAGAAAGTTATTACGGATAAACAAGGTTATGAGTCCAGAACCTTGATTCTGGCAAATGGTGGATCTGGCCGTATGCTGGGCATTCCTGGGGAAAGTTTAAAAGGGGTTAGATTAAATGCCCCAAAAGATGGTTTAGCTTATAAGGGGAAAAATGTTTATGTAATCGGCGGAGCAGATGGAGCAGTGAAAGAAGCTCTTTATCTAGCTGAAATAGCAGGAAGGGTAATTATTGTATGTGTGGAAGATGAGCTTGCATGTATCCAGGAATTTAAAGATAAAGTAGTCATGCATGACAATATTGAAGTTATGCCACATTCAAGTCTTACCGCAGTATACGGAAGCGAAACGGTAGAAGAGCTTGAATTTACAGATAACAAGACAGGAAAGAAGCAGATTGTAAAGGATTCGGAATGTGGTGTATTTGTATATGCAGGAATTATTCCGAACACACAGATGTATACGGAATTGAGGTTAGACGAGGGCTATATTCCTGTTGATGACTGTATGCAGACAGAAATTCTAGGAGTATTTGCAGCAGGAGATATTCGTGTTAAAAAAGTAAGACAAGTGGCTACAGCAGTTGCTGATGGTGCAGTCGCTGGGATTCAGGCAGCAGCAATGTGTTGAGATTGTGTTTTGCAAATCAACATCTGCTAAGGAACTGTAGAAAAATAACTGACACATCTTGACTTGTCTACTTCTCCGATTACGCATGTCAAAAATCCTCGCCGTAGCCCGCTGCGACTACGTTTTTTGACATACCTTCTCGAAGAAATATCCTACACAATTTGTATCACTTATTTTCCTACAATTCCTAAGGAACTGTTAATAAATTACTCAATGTAATAATTTGTCTAAATGTTCATCTATAGTATCAGAAAATCTTGATACAGTTCGTTATGCCTGCGATTTTGTTTTTTTGTATTTGAACATTTATAGGATGTCCTTGTTACAAATAATTTCTCAACAGTTCCTAATATAGTCGCTTTTAATGCTTAATGGGTATATGTATATTCGGTAGCCGCTGGAATTACAAGTGCGTTCTGAAGCCATATTCTGGGATATTGTTCCAGAGAAAATGGACAATCTACATTACCAGTTTCAAGAGTAATGGAACAAACGGGGTTATCGCTGTTGAATATCCAATCAAGATAACTGCCAGATGCGGTTCCACTGCCCATTCTTTTATATGGGACAAGGGACAGAATATAGTTGGAAAATTCCATATTTATCGCTGTGTATCTGCTTTCAACAGTGTTCCAATAAGCAATCTCACCCATCGAATGGTAATTGATAATGGCAGACGGCTGGTACAGTAGGGTGACAGCTCCAAGAGATAAAGTTTCTGGTTCTGTGAAAGGGGCAATGCCTTCATAGCCCATGTAGGAGGGATGAGATGCCTTTGCATTGGCGCCAAAGCCGAATGGAAAGTTTCTGTTGAGATCGACACCGCGGGCGTTGGCTTTCCAGCGTGAGAGGTAAGTTTCGTAGGAGTTCTTTGTCCTCTTTGTAGCGACATCATATACATAGCAGGTCTGTACTAGGCGTATCAGTTCAGGCGAACGCAAGGCGCTTTCTCCAAACTGGCTGAGTGCGATACCGTCTGGGTTGACCATAGGAACGATATGTACTGCAACATTGTCAAAGAGTTCCCTATAACTTTTGTTATGGAAATTGCCACAGTCATAATATTCAAGGCATTGTTCGAGCTGCTCCATAACAAGGTATGGATTATCATATTCGCGGGCATGTATGCCGGCATGTACTAATATGCTTTCAGGGGCATTTGGGTTTCCGAGAACAAGTTCATATAAATTTCTGTTGTCGGCGGACTGACCTGTTAGGTTGACATGGAGCAGATCAGGATATTTTGCCTGTAACAATAAAATATCCTCTTCCATTTCCTCATAAGTATAAATATCATAATCATATACAATGGCATCAAGTCGTCGGAGATATCTTATATCTACATATCCTTCCAGCCCTGTGTCATAGACTCTTATTCTTACAAGGGAATCTAATGGACCAAGTAGGATCTGGACATAAGTGCCATCGGGAAGTATTGCTATAGGCTCACCGGACATGGAGGGATCTATATAAACATTCAGTCCAGTCCCTGAAAAACGGACATAGCAGACTGGGAGCGCAGGATCTTCTGCAGCAGATGTTTGAAATGATAAAAGGGATAGGACAAAAAGTAAAGTCAGTATAGGAATGACAATAGCTCTAAAAAGTTTCATAGTCAAGTCTCCTTGTACAAAAGTAAAGCTGGATGGGACGTCAATCATTGTAGCTACTGCCATGGTTTATTCTTCAGCCTTACATACAAAACAATTATTTTTCGTGAATGTACTAAAATTTAAATTTTGCTATACAGATATAATATTAATACAAATGTTCAACGGTTTCAAGAAGATATTTGGGTAATGATAAACAAACTAAGGAATTGTAGGAAAATAAGTGATGCAGATTGCGTAGGATATTTCTTCGAGGAGGTATGTCAAAAAACGTAGGCGTAGCGGGCTACGGCGAGGCTTTTTGGCATACCTCCTCGGAGAAATAGCCAAGTCAAGATGCGTCAGTTATTTTTCTACAGTTCCTAAGCTGGTGATTTCTATGTTTTGGAGGTTTTATGTTTTTACAAAGTAGTAAAAAATTGTTGCCAAATTCCAAAAAACTTAATTTTAATAGTAATAAAGCAAAAAAACAGGAAAAATTAGAAACAAATGTGTATTCTATAGAGAATCAAGCAATGCCGCAATATATGTTTGCTGGAAAAAATGAAAAGGCATATTTGCCAATTCAGCGATATGTGAAAAGGAATGGTTATACACTATCGGCACCTGCAGATAATGGGGTAGAGGAAGGGCATAGGTGTTTGATGGTGAAAGATGGTGAACCAGCATCACTTTATATAAATACAATTGTTGCCGATATGGATTTGAAAAACAATTTAAAAAAACTTGGCATAGAATCAAAAGGAAATACAATAAACTGTTCTGAGGAATGTTTTGAAAAATATGGACAAGGGAAGATTCCGAGAATCTATCTTAGACCAATTACCAGAACAATGGAAATAGTTCCTTTTAGAGAAAGAAGTTTTGGACAAAAGCTAACGAGTCTTTGTACTTCTCCTATGCGGGAAATAGAAATATACGGAAATTCTGTGTTGAGTGGTGAAGGACAATTGACTCGCTCTGCGGATAATAAACAAAAAGCAGAAGCACGTTTGAGGATACAATATAATATGCTTGAAAACGTAATACCCATCGCTGAATGGTATTTGCAAAAATTGGTGTCGGGAAATTCAGATACACTAGAGGAAGAATTTCAACAAAAAAAGGCGTCATTAGATACATTATTGAATCAGTATAAAGTTAATGAAGAAGGTTTATCATTAGTAATGATGGGAACAGATACCTTCCGTTCAATTAGATTGGTATATGATATTATAAACGGGGGATTGGAAAATTTAGATAGAGGGATTGAAGAGAATCGCTTGAGAGAAGATAAAAAGATAGCACTGGAAATTGCTATAGAGGATTTAAATTATCGTTTTGAACAGGTTAAAAGTGAACAAGCTGTATCAACTTTGGAACCATATATATCAACAGGATGTAATGCTTCAGCAGATGAACGTTTTAGATTGCTTGGTTTCGATACGAATGCGGGTGATAATGTAGCAGCAACGTTTAAGAACAAAGACGTTTTTCCTAATTTGATTTCTTGGACATGGCATTATGCTACAGAGATAAAACAACGACTGACAAAAGATTCATTATTCATTGAAGATGCTGTTGGTAAGTCACTAAACGATAACGAGATGATGAATGCACATTGGTCAGCCCATATTTACGGAACAGATGAAACTATATTAGATGAATCTAAGCTTGTATTACTTGATGGTGGGAATGCGGCACATCTGGCGGGAAAAGTGGTACAATCTCAATGTCGATTTAATCAAATGTCAGATAATTTTCGGTCACTTTTTTTGAGAAATGTGGACAGAGCTAGAACGTGGAAACTTAACTATCAAATAGGGAACCAAGTAACAGGAACACTAGAAGTGATTATAGAAAATAATTTGATAAAGTATAGGTTTATACCACAAAGGGGAGAAAATTTTACCGCTGCAATGCAACATTTTCTTTTAGAAACAGCGGATTCTGTTGTTGAGGATTTTGTAATTACTACGATTATTGGAAAAATGGATACAGTAAAAAATCAACGATATAAGGAGATTGCTCGTAGTATTTCCTTTTCTGGATTGCCAGGTACAAGAGCAAACGGCTCTAATTATTTAATAGAAGAGGTGAATATAGGCTAATTAATGGACATATAAAATCCTGCCTTGTAACATTCTATCAATCATGATAGAATAAATATCAAAGTGAAAAATGATCATACATTTGGAGGTGGTATTGTGGGCGCTAGGATTTTAGTGGTTGATGATGAGAAAGAAATCGCTGATTTGATAGATGTCTATCTAAAGAATGATGGATATGCTGTCTATAAATTTTATAATGGCGCGGATGCGTTGAACTGTATTGAAGAAAATGAACTTGATTTGGCGATATTGGATATCATGCTACCAGATATTGACGGTTATCGTATTTGTCAGAAAATCCGTGAAAAATTTTTTTATCCAGTCATCATGCTTACCGCTAAGGTTGAAGATGGAGATAAGATTATGGGGTTAACGCTCGGCGCCGATGACTATATCACAAAACCATTTAATCCGCTTGAGGTAATGGCAAGAGTCAAAACGCAGCTACGGCGCTATACCAGATACAATCTTGGAAAAGGAACAGTGGCGGCACAAAAAGAGATGGATATTAGAGGATTGCATATTTCAAAGGAGAATCATAAATGTATGCTAAACGGTGAAATCCTGACACTGACGCCGATTGAGTTTGAGATATTGTGGTATTTGTGTAACAGGCGCGGTGCAGTCGTTTCTTCGGAGGAATTATTTGAGACAGTCTGGGGTGAAAAATATTTTGACAATAATAATACGGTTATGACACACATTGCCAGGCTGCGCGAGAAAATGAAAGAACCTGCGCGGCGCCCCAAATATATAAAAACAATCTGGGGGGTGGGGTATACGATTGAGTAAGCAGTTTCAGTTTACGAGATGGAAAGAGAGAAAAAAAGGAAAGGACAACAGCTACCAACAACTAAAGACCAAGCTGTTTCTGGTTTCGGTTATCACAATGTTTCTTTCTATTGTCGGTATCTATGCATTGTATGATTTTGTTTTTTTTGGACGGTTTGCAGACTTTGCGGTAGAATTTCTGCGCCGTTTTATTTATATTGGACAGAAGGATGCATATCACAAAGCCTTGGAGACCTATCAGCGTGTGGTGCGAAATTACATGGAATGGTATTTTATGGGGGGGATTTTGCTTCTGTTTATGACTGCTCAGATGATTTATCTCAACAGTTTTATTAAGTATTTTAAGGAAATTAATCGCGGTATTGATGCACTAATTATGGAAAATACCGGTGATGTAATTCTGTCACAGGAACTTGCTGTGACGGAGCGAAAAATTAACTCGATTAAGCATACGTTAGAAAAGCGAAAAAGTGAAGCACTTCTTGCAGAGCAGCGTAAAAATGATTTGATTGTCTATCTGGCACATGATCTTAAAACGCCACTTACAAGCGTTATCGGATATCTCACACTACTTCGAGAGGAACCGCAGATTTCACAGGAGCTGCGCTGTCGTTATACGAACATTGCACTGGAAAAAGCAGAACGCCTGGAGGAATTGATCAATGAGTTTTTTGATATTACACGCTTTAATTTGACAACGTTGATACTTGATAAAGAGCGAATTTATTTCAGTCGTATGTTGGAACAGCTTGCAAGTGAATTTTGTCCCATTTTGGCGGAGCGGGAGCTTGTATGGAAGTTGGAAATTGCGCCGGATATTACATTGGTGGGAGACGTGGACAAGTTGGCGCGTGCTTTTGACAATCTGATACGAAACGCAGTGAACTACAGTTATACAGGAACAGAAATTTCCTTATATGCACAGACGGAAGGAAATCAAGTAAAGGTCATACTCAAAAATCAGGGAAAAACAATTCCACAAGATAAATTGGAACATATTTTTGAACAATTCTACAGAGTGGATGCATCGCGCTCATCGGTGACAGGTGGCGCGGGATTGGGGCTTGCTATTGCAAAAGAAATTGTGGAATTGCACGGAGGAACGATTACGGCGGCGAGCGCAAATGAGAATACAATTTTTATTGTGATACTTCCAATGGATTAAAATCGTAAGAAAAATGTAAGGTTTTTGGGAGAAAAACTTTATAAAGACGATAGGAAAACGAAAAACATTAGGAAACTTGTTTTGATACAATTTTAGTATCAAGACAGGTTTCTTTTTTTATGCGCACGCCGATGCAGAGGAAATATGCCATTGCATGGCGCATCGGTGGCGCGCGAGTAGGGAAGATGAGACTTCCCTACTCGATTATAAATAGACCCGTGTAGAGGAAATAAGGCACAAGAGTGATGCATGGGTCGCTCAGCAAGCAGGGGAGTGATAGAAAATGGAAAACATAAAAAATATTGCAATTATTTTTGGTGGTGCGTCGTCAGAGTATGCTGTGTCCTTGCAGTCTGCGTATGCAGTGATTTGTAACATGGACAGAGAGAAATATAATCCGATAACAGTTGGCATCACGCAGGAAGGAAAATGGTTTTATTTCTGTGGAGAAACAGATAAGATTCAAAATGATACTTGGTGTAATGAGATGGATTGTGTGTCTGTGGTGCTTTCACCAGATAGAACTTGGCATCGGTTAATGGTATTGCATGAGAAAAATAATGAAATAAAGATAGAAACCATTTCTGTAGATGCTGTCTTTCCAGTGCTGCATGGACGAAATGGGGAGGATGGGACTGTTCAGGGCATTGTAGAGCTTGCAGGAATTCCGCTGATTGGCTGTGGAACATTGTCCTCGGCATTGTGTATGGACAAGGACAGAGCACATCGATTGGCAGAGTTATCTGGTGTGCGCGTGCCGCGTGCAATCGTATTGATGGACAATACGGCGGTTAATAAGGCGTGTGATTTTGTAAAAAATATTGGATTTCCAGTATTTGTGAAGCCAGTTAAGGCGGGTTCTTCTTTTGGTATCACAAAAGTGGTCACTATGGAACAGCTACCGCAGGCCATTGCGTTTGCATTTCAATATGACAATCGTGTCATTTTGGAGGAGGCAATTGACGGTTTTGAGGTGGGCTGTGCTGTGTGTGGGCGTGACAGTCTGATTGTTGGAGAGATTGATGAAATTGAGCTGAACGAAACAAATAGCAGTGATGGATTTTTTGATTTTACAGAGAAGTATACACTAAAAACTTCTGCAATTCATGTTCCTGCTAGAATTTCAGCAGAAAAGGCACAGGAGATAAAAGAGGTTGCAAAGCGAATCTATCATGCATTGGACTGTGCGGGATTTGCGCGGGTGGATATGTTTGTGACACTAAAGGGAGAGATTGTTTTTAACGAGGTCAATACGATACCAGGTTTTACGGAACACAGCCGTTATCCAGGAATGATGCAGGCAGCAGGTTATGGCTTTGCTGAGATTGTGAACAGAATTATTGGGCAGGCATTTGAATAATGTATGGTATTCCTTATGTGATTATGAAAGTCAAGCGACAGATGTATTGGGAATTTGATGGGAGATAGAGCGATAGAAAGGACAAGTCATGAAGACGGCAAACAAAAGTTACATAGGGATTGATCTGTTTCGGGTGATTGCAGCGATTCTTATCATTGCGATTCATACATCGCCATTCGGTTCTTACAACACGTGGGCAGATTTTGTTCTAACGCGCGTGATTGCTCGCGTAGCAGTTCCATTCTTTTTTATGACATCAGGTTTCTTTCTGATTTCCAGATATCAATATAGCACAAAAAAATTGGGAGTGTTTGTCAAAAAGACAGCGTGGATTTACGGTGCGGCGATTGTGCTTTACATTCCTATTAATCTATACAATGGATATTTTCAGGCAGAAAATTTGCTGCCAAATATAGTAAAAGATATTGTGTTTGATGGGACAATGTATCATTTATGGTATCTGCCTGCCTCACTGAGCGGTGGGGTATTTGTGTGGTATCTGGTGAGAAGACTGGAATATGATAGAGCGTTTGCAGTGGCAGCAGTACTTTATTTTATAGGTTTATTTGGGGATAGCTACTATGGACTAATTGAAAACAATACTGTTTTAAATGGATTTTATACACTTTTATTTCAAGTGTCGGATTACACTAGAAATGGTATATTCTTCGCGCCAATCTTTTTCTTATTGGGTGGATGGATCGCGGATAGCGGGATACATTTTAGCCGGATAATGGCATGGGTACTGTTTGTATCTATGATGTTGTTTATGTTGGTTGAAGGACTTATTTTACACCAGTTTCATTTACAGCGCCACGACAGCATGTATTTTTTTCTGGTGCCATGCGTGTATTTTTTGTTTCAAGCGTTATTATATTTTCGAGGAAAGCGTCATGTCTGGATGCGGGATATCTCACTTTTGATTTATATGATTCATCCGTTGATAATTGTATTGGTTCGGCTTGCCGCAAAAGTATTGCATATGCAGACGCTTCTTGTGGAGAACAGTGCAATACATTTTTTTGCAGTAGTTTTGATGTCAATCATTTTTAGTGTGGCAGCAGTGGCATTGTGGAGACGATTTAGCAATAAAAAGAAAAAACAAGATACGGAGATAGACAGGGCTTATATTGAAATCAATCTGGGAAATTTGACACACAATGTAAAGGTATTGCGCGAGGCAATGCCTCCTAAATGCGAGCTGATGGCAGTTGTAAAGGCGCAGGCATATGGGCATGGAATATATGAGATTGCAACACACTTGGATAAAATGAGCGTCGGGGCATTTGCGGTAGCAACAGCTGACGAAGGGATTGCGTTGCGCAGATATGGTATCCAAGGGGAAATTTTGATATTGGGATACACACCGCCAGAACAGGCAAAAGTACTGCAAAAATATAATTTGACCCAGACATTGGTTGACTATAACTATGCATACAGGTTAAATGCACAAGGATGCAGAGTTAAGACACATATTAAATTGGACACTGGAATGCACCGATTGGGGTTTGACGTGTATACGGATAAGAGTGTCGGGAGAGAACTGCGAAATATTGTCAATGTATTTTCAATGGAATATCTTAAAATAACCGGCATTTACACACATTTGTGTGTGGCGGACAGTCTTGTGCGGGAGAATATTCTTTTCACAAAACGGCAGATTGCAATATTTTATAAGGTTATAAATAGATTAAAACAACAGGAAATACACATTCCCAAAATTCATATTCAAAGTAGTTATGGACTGTTAAATTATCCAGAACTCAAATGCAATTATGTCAGGGTTGGCATCTCTCTATATGGCGTGTTGAGCACACCAAATGCACAGACAAAATTGCAACTTGATTTAAAACCTGTGCTTGCGCTCAAAGCACAGATTGTCTTGATTCGGAAAGTTCGAGAAGGGGACAGCGTGGGTTATGGCAGGACTTTTGTGGCTGGCAAGGATTGCCGTATTGCCATAATATCAATTGGTTATGCAGATGGATATCCAAGAGTATTGTCTGGAAAAGAACAGTATGTGCTTATTAATGGGCAGCCAGCACCAATTATTGGTCGAATTTGTATGGACCAGCTTGCAGTGGACATTACGGAACTTACTGATGTTTCTGTCGGTATGATTGCAACGCTGATTGGCAGAGACGGTAATAGGGAAATTGCTGCGCCCACTGTGGCGGAAAATGCAGAGAGTATTACCAATGAGCTTTTAAGTCGTATAGGAACAAGGGTACGTATAAAAGAAATTGAAGAGTAGTTCTTGCATTTTATTGTATTCCCCGTTATGATAAAACTATGATTAAGCCAGTGGTTTATATAGAAAGGAAGTTCCTTTATGGAAGTACATAAAATTGCAATTATCTCAGATACACATGAAATGCTACGGCCGGAAGTTTTGGAAATTTTAAAAACTTGTGAGGCGATTTTTCATGGCGGAGATTTGAGCAGCCAACAGATATTGGATACATTAAAGGAGATTGCGCCAGTTTTCGTGGTGCGGGGAAATAATGACAAGATGTGGGCAAAAAACATTGAGAAAGAACTTGAAATGACTTTGTATGGCGTGCGGATTTATATGGTGCATGATAAACAGCATAGAAAAAAGAATTTCAATGGAATTGATTTGTTTATTTATGGGCATTCACACAAATATGAGGAAAAGACCATAGATGGTGTTCTTTATTTAAATCCGGGCAGTTGTGGTCCAAGACGATTTCGATTGCCAGTGACAATGGCAATTTTGGAAATTGAAGAGGAAAGCGGAAACTGGCAAGTGAAAAAAATTGATCTGACAGAGAAAAACAGAGATGGCGAATCACTTATAGGAGTAAAAGAAGGAAAATTAAAGGCAACAGTGGAGATAATCATTCGGGAGATGCGAGCAGGACGCAAGATAGAACAGATTGCAAAAAAGCTGCATATTGACAGTGCGTTTGTGGAACAGATATGCCGTATCTATGTGACGCATCCCGGAGTGGATGCACAAGGAATCGTGGATAAAATGGAAGTCAGCGCACTGTTTGAACGAAAAAATGCGTAGTGGGAAAGGCATTCCCACTACGCAAATCCTTGTATTTCAAATCCGTTTTCAGTTAGAAGTTTTAGAATCGAAGCAGCACTTTCATCATCAAGTTGCATCATACATTCCGCGAAATCCCATGTGGCATTTTCGCCATATGTAGCATATTTACCATATGTTTCTCCAGAATTGATGTTCAATGATGTTGCGCCATGAATGATTGGCAGAGCATATATATGTAGTTCTTTGTCAATCACCAAGTAATAGCCTTTATCTGTCTCATTAAATTCATTAGAAAAAGTTATTTCCATGTGATAAGTTTTATCTTGTTCCAAACGGGGATACATTGACTTTATCAGGGTATCTTCTTTTTTTGCAGCTTCCTCAGTAGTTAAATCCATTTGTTCAGCGATGTGTTCCCGCAATAAAACTGTTTTCTGCTCAAAAAGCGATTCTATTGGTTCGCCAGCTTTAAGGACAATCCTGTTTTCATTTTGACATGTTTGTAGTTCAACTATAAGATTTAGATTATCTTCTGAATCTTGAGTTAGTGGAAGTTTATACTCAAACAAATATTTAACAATGTTTTCCATGTTGGATGGGACTGCATTTTTGGGGGAGGCGTTCTTTAATTGTAAATCTTCAGGGATACGCCAGCCAAATTTTCCAGCCATTGCTGCGTCATTTACATTGTAACTTTTCACAATAGAAGTAATGCTTACTGGTGTATGGAATCCAGTTTCGTCAATAGAAATTTCTTTTGTTTTTTTCCAGTCATCTTGCATACTACCAACTTCTCCGGAAGAAGAGTAGTAGGCAGTGCCATCATAAGAAATAATAGCATTTGTATCTTTTACACTGTCAAAATTAAGCAGTGGGTGTTTCATGGACAGCAATTCTAACACAGATGCGTAATATCGTCTTTTTGTGCCGTTTTGGTCAAGCTCAATCTGCATATACATTTCAATTGGAGACATTTCTGGAAAAATAAGAGTGACTGTTTCACCAGCATCTAGGAGCTCAGAGGAACTATTTTTAGGTGCATTATATATCATCGTTTCATCTAATAAAGCTACTTTTGTATTAACTTTTTCATAGACTGGATAGGGCTGCGTGTTCTCCTCCATACTATCGACAAGCCGAATGATATCATCTGTGCATAATTCAGGAACATCTTTTTGAGGAACATATCCTCTTTTTCCTTCATATTCAATTTCTGCCCAGTCGGACTCAATTTTAATTGCTTTTTCAATAATGTTTTTATCAATGGTTTCAATCGAAAGATAATCTGTACCGGGACCCGCATATACAGTAATCTGCTCTGTAACATCTGAAACAATTATAGAAGTCTGCTCTGTTGTGTTTTGTTCTATGGAAGTCGATTCTAATGATTCTTGCGGGGAAGGTTTATTTGCAGTCGTGTTGGCTTGACATGCGGAAAGAAGGATTGCGATTCCAGAAGTAAGAAGGATTGTGGTTGTTTTTCTATGATTTTTTAACATAAGGTACCTCCTTGTCGATGAGAAGAATTTGTTTTTTTCATTATATAATACCAGAAAAATATAGTAAATGCAAATTTAGAAGGTGGAAATTTTTCGTTTGCAGAGGAAGGATTTGAATCTAAGTAAAAAATGAATCAGACAGGGCAATCATCAATGGACAACCGGCTGCAGCAGAGGAGTTTCAGAAGCAGTTTGATCTGGCAGTACTACTGAAATATAGCAGTATTATTGCGTGCTGCCAGATTACTACTGGAGATGATGTCATCTTGGTATTCAATGGGAAACAATACCAATAAAAGAGATGGATATGAGGGTGTTGTCATAGTAATCTGACAAAAGAAAGTTTTCTACAATCAAATCAGCCGCGCACACAAGCGATAAGAACACGCACACAAGTTCCGTCAATGGAATGAACACGATATGCCCCTGCGGCTTCGGGTACGATGCATGTTTCCGCATAGTGTAATTCCATGGAAGTGAAACGCCCATCCTCGCTGACAAGTGTGGCACGTTCGCCTTCCACCAGATTGAGCATATGAACGCTGCCATTTCTGTGAATTGGAAGTTCTGTCGATGTACTGACGCGATAAGTATCCAGAAATTCCCGTTCGTGCAATCCAGTGCGTTCAACAATGCCCTGCTCGCTTTGATGTATGAGGGTAATGGCATTGACAAGATTTTCTTGTACCCACTCTGTATTGCGGTGCCATTGGATATTTGCAGTGCCATGATCTATATGGATTGGACGGGGAGTGCCATCTAGATCAAGCCGCCCCCAGTCCCACAGCTTGAATGTGAAAATATAGGGCGTGGCACTAATTTCCAGTACCATGGTATTTGCGCCGGAGCAGTGGACTGTTCCAGCGGGTATCAACAGATGGTCGTGCTTTTGCACAGGGATGCGATTGATGTATTTTTCTGCTGGAAAAGGTTTGCCTTCTGTCTGCGCCTCTTTTAGTGCATGCACCATTTCATCAGGGTCGGTTCCTGTACGAATTCCTAAATAGACACATGCGTCGTCCTGTGCGTCTAGTAGATAATAGCTCTCATCTTGTGTGTAATGCATGTGAAAATTTTGTTGAATATATTCTGTCAGTGGATGTACCTGTAAGGAAAGATTTTGCCCGTTCATAGTGTCCAGCATATCAAATCGAATAGGAAACTCTTTACCAAAGCGCGCATGAACTCGGTTGCCAAGCAGTTTTTGAGGGTGAGAATAGACCAGATTCAGAGCTGGTGTCTGAATCATCTTTCCGCCGAAATCTAATAGCAGACTGTTTTCTTCTGGGACTCCATCAAAGCTCCATGCATAGTTGCTGCCATTTTCTGGAAGGTCAAAATGTGTTTTCATCCAGTTGCCGCCCCAAACGCCCGGATCAAAGTAGGGTACCATGCGAAAAGGCTGACCTACTACTTGTTCTAAAGCATCACGATAAGCATTACCAGAAACTATTGCAGGTGTTTTCTGTGTTGTCATATCCAAATAAAAATCTATTTTGGGAAGTATTCTGTCTTTGATGCGGTCCGCCCAGCGCCATTCGGCAAAAAAGCCTCTTTTATATTTTTCATTGCGTGGAAGATCTGTATGCCTCGTCCGCCAGTTGGATAGCCCACGTCGGTAACGAAGCTGGATTTCCCAGCGTGTAATATCCGCCAAAATGAGGATATCGCCCTCACACACAAGAGAGGCGCCCACTCCGTAGACAAGCACAATGCCAGATTGAATGTCGTTGATTTTGTGGCGGGCTCCCTCAAGATTTTCTGCTGGATAGAATTCTTCTAATCGACGAGTTGTCATAATACCAAAAACTGGGTCATCTGTCAGCTCTCGTTTTATTTGCGCGTCAATTTCTGCGGGTGGTAGCGCGAGATCATCGCTATGGATGAAGGCATTGATTTCAAGCGGAGAAAATAACATCTTTAATTCCTCCTGATCTACACCAGGATAGCATTCTGCCACAATAACAGTTTTGACACATTTTTGGCAAAGCATAGATATTTGGGAACAGATGGCAGTGCAGCCCGTAACGACGGCATTGTCATGTCCGTCTATTTTAATAGAAGGAAAACGCCGGAAAGTTTTTTTTGTGTTCATAATAGTACCTCCAGTTTTAATGGTATTTGTAATTTAGCGGTTGATTTCAATTTGAAAACTGCTTCGGCTTGCCGGATAATAGCTCTCTGTGTATTCCACTACAAGTTTGTCTTTTGTGTAGCCTATGGAAGTGATATATGCTGTAGGTTCAAAAGACGTAATGCCAAGACTGGCGGCAATCTCGGTAGGGGGTATGACAACTTCCAGTTTGCGAGAGGCATGAACGATAGATAATTCCTTACGGTCTAATGCATCATAGAAAGAAATATCTGTAAAATCCAACTGGGACATTTCTGGAAAGAGGTTTAATGGCACATATACAGTTGTGTATACAACAGGTGCGTTGTTATACATATTTTCCAGGTATCGTGTTCTTGTCAAGCGCGTTACAATATCGAACGAATTTATTTTTAAGGCGGTACCAATTTGATCTCCAGCTTTTTCTGTTTGAAGACAGATTACTTGTGTGTGTAGGATACGATTCTTTTTTCGGCTTTCTTCTCGATAGCTGGTCACGAAACTGGTGGATTCATGGACTAACTTTGGCTGCGCTACAAATGTACCGCTGCCTTTTACACGTACCAATCGTTCTTCCGCAGTGAGTAAATCCAATGCATGGCGTACTGTGGAGCGGCTTACTCCTAGAGATTGAGCCAGTTTGTTTTCCGTTGGAATTTTCTTTCCAATGGGATATTCTCCGCTGACAATCTGGTGGCGAAGCTGTTCTGCAATCTGAATATATTGTGGTTGCATTATATCAATCCTTTCTTTAATTGAATAGTTCTGGAATGATGCAAGTTGTATACAATACTATGTCTCACCCATTATATAATAATAAATTTAAAAAGTAAATATGTATATACAAATTTTAAAATAAAAAATTTGTATATACATTTTCTGTTGACTTTTTTGCAGGATTTTTGTATGATTGCGAGTGAGGAACAAATTAGATTGCAGTTCTAAAAAGATATTTAAAAAGGAGTCAGTTAATTATGGAAAAATATAAGGATACTACATTGTCTATTGAAGAGCGAGTGGCGGACTTGCTTGCGCGGATGACGTTGGATGAGAAGATCAAACAGACAGACCAATTTTATACCAATGATTTTAGCACCAAAACTGCGGAGGGTAGAGTGGATGAAATTCAATGGGAGGTATTAGAGAAATCAATACAGGGAATGAGTGTCGGTAGCATACAGCTTAGAGGAGCATCTTCAAAGTTGGCAAATGAGTTGCAAAAATATGCTGTAGAAAGGACAAGGCTGGGGATTCCGTTTCTGTTTAGTGAGGAGGCGCTGCACGGAATGTTTGATCGATATGCTACTTGTTTTCCGCAACAAATCGGACTTGCAGGGACATTTGAGCCAGAATTAGGAAGGCGGATGGGACATGCAATCGCTGCGGAGGCACGGGCATATGGTGTGCATGAAACCTTTAGTCCAGTAATGGACCTAACAAGAGATCCGCGCTATGGCAGAGTGGAGGAATCATTTGGAGAGGATACATATCTGTGTGGGGAATTTGCGCGTGAGATTGTAAAAGGTATGCAAGGAGAGGATTTGAAACGTCCAGATACAGTAGCAGCGGAACCGAAACATTATGTTGGATATGGAACACCTGTAGCAGGATTAAACTGTGCACCTTCTGCTATGGGACGGCATGACGTTTTTGCGTGGTGCTTGCCAGTATTTGAAGAAGCTTTCATTAAAGGAGGCGCGTGGAATACGATGTGTTCTTACAATGCGATTGACGGCACACCTGTGGCGTCTGATCGTGAACTGTTGACAGAAGTTTTGCGCAGTCAATTTCATATGCCCGGTTTTGTACGGTCTGATATGACAGCAGTGTCCAGGCTTTATGGGAGTCATTACACAGCAAAAGACAAGCCTGATGCGATTCGGCAGGGCATGGAAGCAGGGGTAGATTTACAGTTATATGATTTCACTCATGAGGAGTGGGCACAAGGAATCCATTATCTGATTGAGAGCGGGCAGATGGCAGAGGAAGTGTTGGATACTGCCTGCGGTCGGGTATTGAAATTAAAGTTTTCATTGGGGCTTTTTGAGAACCCTTATGTGGATATGTCTTTATATGAAAAAATAGCAAACTGTGAGGCGCATCAAAATCTTGCGCTGGAGATTGCAAGAAAGTCTATTTGTCTTCTAAAAAATGAGCGGAAATTACTGCCTTTGTCGGAAGAATATCGGACAATTGCGGTGGTAGGACCGGGAGCGGATGTACCTGTTTTGGGTGATTATTGTACGGATTTTGACAAGTCTCATATGGTGACGGTAGTTGAAGGAATCAGACATTTTGCAGGAGATGAAAGAACGATACTCTATGAGAAAGGTTGTAGTTATCTCGGTGAGAGTATTCAGCTGTTTCCTTCTGCATGGCTTACAGATGACGATGGGAATTCGGGACTGACAGGACGTTATTATAATGGCTGGGAGATGCAAGGAGAGCCAGTTGTAGTATGCAATGATCCTGCTATTCGCTTTAACTGGATTTATGCAAAACCGCATCCTGATTTGCAGGCGGATTGTTTTTCAGTTGTGTGGACAGGAAAATTAAAGGTTCCAGAAAATTTTACAGGTTGTATTGCAATTCCTGGACAGGACAGTATGCGTCTGTATGTGGATAGAAAATTAGTGATAGATGGCTGGAATCAAGGCCGCAGTGATGATAAAGCGAATGATCGGATAGCAGATTTTATCTTTGAGGCTGACAGAGAATATGAAATTCGGCTGGAATTTTGTAATGATGCCAGAGGCGCAAGGGTTTTTTTGGGTTACAATAAAGGTAGAGAAAATTGGAATCCGGCGCTAGAACTGGTGAGAAAGGCAGATGTGGCGGTAGTTTGTCTAGGCGACAATGTGGAGACGAGCGGTGAGAATTTTGACCGGACTGATTTAAGACTTCCTGGAAAACAACTAGACTTTCTAAAGGAAGTTGCTGCTGCTGGAAAACCTGTAGTGTTGGTGCTGCAAAATGGCAGACCGTTGTCTTTGACATGGGAACAGGAAAATATCTCCGCAATTCTGGAATGTTGGTTTCCAGGAGAAAAAGGAGGGCTGGCAATTGGGGAAATTCTGTTTGGAAAGACAGCGCCGTCAGGAAGACTTCCAATGTCTTTTCCAAAATCGGTAGGACAAGTGCCTTGCAATTACAATCGTCTGCCAGGCGGGGGTGTACGCTATGTGGAGATGGATTGGAATCCACTATATCCTTTTGGCTATGGATTAACTTACACAACATTTGCCTACAGTGACCTGCAGGTGGAGGGAGATGGTATCTCTGCTCGGGAAGTGGAAAAAGGCGCACAAGTACAAGTGTCTTTTACTATTACAAACACTGGAGATTGTTTTGGTGAAGAGACAGCGCAGGTGTATTTGCGGGATATGGTGTCAAGTACTGTAAAACCAATGAAGGAACTAGCAGGATTTATGAAGGTTGCGTTACAGCCAAGCGAGAGCTGTCAAGTAAAGATTGCAATTGGATATCGACAGATGCGCACATTGAATCAGAAATTTGAATGGCATGTAGAACCAGGCAGTTTTCAAGTTATGGTGGGGGATAATGCTGCAAATGTGCTTCTGACAGGACAATTTATAATTGAATAATTTTTATGAGAGTTGTAGATATTAATATGGTTATAAAAAGTGAGGAATAATTATGGGAAAGCAGATTAAAGAGGTATACATTGTACATCATTCTCATACAGATGTGGGATATACAGACTTACAGGAACAGATTATTTACAATCAGGTGAATAATATCCGTGATGTGATAGCAACCATTAAAGATGGATATGAGAATAATACTCCTGCGCAAGACTTTAAGTGGAACTGTGAAACTTATTATTGTGTGGAACAGTTTTTAAAGACTGCTAAAGAGCAAGAAAAGACAGACTTTTTTGAGTTGGTGAAAAAAGGAAATATAGGTATTTCTGCTACGTACTTGAATTTTAATGATTTGGTGGATGCGAATATGCTTGATCATAAAACTGCAAAAATGCAGGAGATATTTCAGGCAGAGAATATCTCTGTAAAGACAGCAATGAATGCAGATATCAATGGGATTTCAATGGGAGCACGAGATGTGTTGATAAAAAATGGCATTGAGTTCTTATTTACAAATATACATACACATCACGGAATGTATCCACTATATCAGAATCAGATACCTTACTTTTGGGAAAATGAAAATAGAGATAGAATTCTGGTGTGGAGTGGAGAACACTATAATTTAGGAAATGCTTTGGGTATAGTGTTTAACAAAAATATAAATTTTATGACAGAGAGTTATTTTGGAAAAAATACTGATAGCACGGCACTGGAGGCCTTGCATAACAAGTTGAGTGATAGCATTGCAGAATATGAGGGGAGCGGATATCCTTATGATTTCTATATTACGAGTGTCAGTGGTGTGTTTTCTGACAATGCACCGGCAAATCTGGATATTATCACCACAATAAACGCGTTTAACCAGCGCTTTGGCGAGGAAGAGATACTCCGCATGGTAACTTTGCAGGAGTTGTATACGCTGATTCGAGAAAAAGTGGCAGATGCGCCTGTATATCGAGGTAGTATTAATGATTGGTGGGGAAATGGAGTGGGCAGCACTCCGTTTGCAGTGAAGCACTATAAAGAAGGGCTGCGCCTTGCGCATATATGTGATAGGTTGGAGAAAAAGACAAATTATTGTAATGAAAAATTACGGGAAGTAGGAGAGGAGAATGCACTGCTCTACGCAGAACATACTTGGGGGCACTCAGCTACAATCACCAATCCATATGATACGATGGTGACGAATCTGGACATTCGCAAGACTAGTTATGCCTCGAAGACACATGAGGCGAACGTGATGCGCAAGAGTGAACAATGTCATTTGATGGGGGATATTCTGCGCTATTATAATACCAAAGGAAAGGTGAAAGCGGTTTCTCTGAGTAGCCAAAAGGGTGTGTTTCCAGTAGAATTTTATATAGAAACCATCTCTTTGCCTGCAGTGAAAGTGACAGATACAAAGACAGGAAAGACAATGCCAGTACAGATTTCTGCTCACCCAAGAGGGGTTTTAATAAGTTTTATTGCGGAATTTGAGCCGATGGAGGAGCGCATTTTTATCTATGAGGAGCAAGCAGCATTGCCGCATAATCTTTATACTCGTACAGCTTGGGTAGGTGCAGAGCGTGTGCGTGATATTGTCAATAATTATGATCAGGAATCGTATCAACTTCCCTATCGTTTAGAGAATGAATGGTTTTGCATTCAATATCAGATTGGGCAAGGAGTGATATCCTTTCAGAACAAAAAAGATGGAACAGAACTGTTAAGAGAAGGATTTGAAAAATTTTTTACGCCGCTTTATGAGTGCACAAAGATTCGCAATGGTATTTATGAGGAACGCCGTCTGTTAGGACGTAATATCAGAGGTCTTCATGCAACACAATATCAGGGAGTTTTACAGGAGATTAAGATTCTGGATCATGGATCGATATTTGACAGAGTAGAACTGATATTTGAAATGGAAGGAACGTATCATAACAGTGTCATTATTAAGATGTATAAGCAGTTACCGCGATTGGAGTTTACCTATCGCATAGCCAAAACGTTAAGTGAGGATATCGAAAGTATTTATCTGCCACTTGGTCTGAATCTGCCAGATAATGCACTCTATATTTACAATGGTGGTGTGGCGATGCGTCCGGGTATTGATCAGCTTCCTGGCAGCAACATGGAATATTATATGACAGACCAAGGATTACTATATCAAAAAGGAGCACAAGGGATATTGATCAATTCTTTTGATACACCGCTAATCTATATGGGACAGATGCGTCATCATCCGATTCTATTGTGTGATAATAAAGAACAGAATAATCACCGACCAGTGTACAGTTGGATTATGAATAATACATGGGAGACAAATTTTAAGATGGATCTGTCTGGATTTGGAGAATTCCGATATGCATTGGAATTGCAAGAGAGTTCTTTAAAAGAAAATCTGCAAAAACTTCAGGAGAATGATATGGGTGTTTTATCATTTATTGTTGGCTAAATGAACAGGCTGGAAAATATGAATAAATTTTCCAGCCTTGTTTGCGCATATTATTGTTTGATATGCGGTATGATAATGGAAGGCTTTACAAAGGTTAATTCCTGTGGTGCTTCTGGATGTTCGGAACGAAACAGCAGTTGCAGAGCGAGTCGTTTGCCAAGAAGAGCAGTCGGAACATTTGCGGTGACAATGCGCCCTGCAACATTGGTGTATTCACCAGTGTTATCAAAGCCAGTCAGCACAACAGGGTGTGGCAGACGATATGAATTGTTATCAAGATAGGCTTGTACGAAATTGGCAACATAATCACTGGCACATACAAAAGCGCTGGGCCAAGTTTTCAGATCATCCAGAAAAGTATGTAGCTTTTTGTCATAGGAAAAGATATCAATGCGACCGGTTAGGCAGTACTCTGATCGGACAACAAGTTCATGTTTGTTCATGCAGTCACAGTAGCCAAGATAACGCTCCTTGTTAGTCATTGCGTAATCAATATCCCCTAGAAATCCAATTTCTGTATGTCCATTTTGTATTAATAAATCTGTGATTTTGGCTTCTGTGCGGAAACCCTCAATCAAAATCAAATCACCGTTAAGTTGACCGTCTGTCAGTGTAGGAATTGTGTCCAGAAATACTTTTGGAACGGATAGTTCATTCACCATATTTAGAATTTCTGGATCGTATACATTTAGTACAACAACACCATCGACATTCCCGTTTAAGAGGACAGAGGGCAGACAGAAGGATCCTGTGTAAACAGAAGGCACATAAGTGTAGAGTAAGTTTACATTGTAATTGGCGAGTTCCTGCGCCATGCGGTGGATAATGTTGGTCCAGAATTGGGCAGAGTCCGGCCTTGATACAATCAATGAGATTGTGCGCTGTTCTTCCTGAGGCTGTTCTCTGACCTGATAGGGAATTTTAGCATATCCAAGTTCTTTTGCCTTTGCAAAGATTAAATCTCGGAGAGAGTCTGATACGCCTGATTGATTGTTAAATGCTTTGCTGACCGTAACCCTAGATATATTGAGTGCATCTGCAATATCTTTCATTGTAATTTTTTCCATAATTAAATCTTCCTTTCCGTCAACGATTCTATATTAAGGTACATTGATAGAAACTTTCTATTTGCTCTATACATCTGTAAACCCGATACTGACAGGTGAAAAGTAAATCTATCTGTGCAGAATATAATTTATCATTATTATAACATAGTAAGACTTAAAATACAATCGATTGGTTTACAAATGTTAATACAAGGGTAAAATTTGATGAATTGCTATGATATTCTTACAATTTTTCGTCAAAACGTATGATTAGACATATTATGAATAGATATGTCAAATTTAGACATATACAATATGACGATATTTATGTAGTATTAAGTGGAGAATTATCAGCATATTTTATAGGGATATGGCAAGATGAATTGTGTATTTTACAGGCTTTATTAGTTAATGTTAATAAATGTAATTGTGCATATTAAATATAATATTTGCAATTTGAAAATAAATTGAGTAAGTATTTACAAAATATAGCGATTTAAATTGGATAAAATAATGAAAATGCTAAAATTTGTTGACACAATAATTTATAAATGTTAATATAGCGTTAACAAAAATTAATAAAAGGAGGTACAACAAATGGGAAATCGCAAGACGACTGATGGAGGGAGGATAAGTGGTAAGCCCTGGTGGAAGCGGTGGTCGCGTGACGATACAGAGTTGTTTGTACTGTCTCTGCCAACGCTAATTTGGTTTTTAGTATTTTCATACTTACCAATGTTTGGTGTTATTATCGCATTTAAGAACTACAAGCTACAACAGGGCGGACATGGTTTTCTATACAACTTGCTACACAGCGAATGGGCAGGATTTGGAAATTTTAAATATTTCTTTACTTCCAATTCATTTACAATGCTGCTGCGGAACACCATACTTTACAATATCGCATTTATCATTATCAGTGCGAGCGTTGCAGTAGGGGGTGCGCTGATGCTCAGCAGTATGCGAAACAAAAAAGGTTCTAAAGTCTATCAAACCATGATGTTTTTACCTTATTTTATGTCATGGGTTGTTGTCAGCTATTTCGTTTATGCACTGTTGACCCCAGAGAGAGGATATATTAACGGAATTATTGCTTCTCTTGGCGGAGAGCGCATTATGTGGTATCAGGAACCAAAATACTGGCCATTTATACTGATTTTCCTAAACACATGGAAAGGTATGGGATACGGAATGGTACTCTACTTGGCAAGTATCACAGGAATCGACCCCTCACTCTACGAGGCGGCGGTGATGGACGGTGCCACAAAGAAACAGCAGGCTAGGCACATTACACTACCGGCGATCAAACCAGTGTTTATCATGATGTTGATTCTGGACTGCGGTAAGATTTTCAACTCAGATTTTGGTTTGTTCTATCAGGTAACCGGACGTATTCCGGCATCATTGTACACGACAGTATCGACTTTTGATACTTATATTTACAATGCGATTCAGTCAACAGCGCCGATTGGACAGACAGCCGCTGCTTCATTCTTCCAGGCGATTTGTAGTTGTGGAACAATCTTGCTGGCAAACTGGGTTGTGAGCAAATTAGACAACGAAAACAGAATTATCTAATAAGGGGGTGCTCGTGTGGCAAAAGAAGAAAGTGGTCAGTCATTGAACCAAATTAAAAAATCCACCAATATCGTGTTCAATATCATATTTTTGATTTTGGCAGTGATGTGTGTGATTCCACTATTGTTCGTATTTTCAATCTCCATCACAGATGAAGAGGCATTGCGTACAAATGGATATCAATTGATTCCTTCCGTATTATCCGGTTCCGCTTACAAGTTTTTGTGGAATGAGCGCGGCATGATTTTGCGCGCAGCATTTATGTCAATTCTTGTTACAATCGTTGGTACGATTATTGCAATTGCGCTGGATACATCAATGGGATATGTTGTTTCCAGAAGGAATTTTAAATTGAAAACGCTGTATACATGGCTGATATTTATACCGATGGTTTTTAATGGCGGTATGCTTGCAAGCTATGTGGTAGTAAATAATATTTTAGGTCTGAGCAATACAATATGGGCATTGATTCTGCCTCTGGCATGTTCTTCTTTCAGCGTGACAATCTGCCGTACATTTTTTAGAACGACAGTGCCCGACTCCATTATAGAGTCCGCAAAGATTGACGGCGCAGGACAGTTTCGTATTTGGTCCCAGATCGTAATGCCAATCTCTAAGCCAGTTATCGCGACGATTGGTATGTTTGCAGCATTCGGATACTGGAATGACTGGTTCCAGGCTTCCCTGTACATACAGGACAAGAATCTACAGACACTGCAATCTTTATTGAACAATATACAAAAGAATATTGAGTACATTGCCAATAACCCTTATGGTGGTCTGTCTTTACAGCAATATAAGTCAGCTATGCCAACTGAGAGTGTGCGAATGGCAATTGCAATTGTTATTATTGTACCAATTGCATGTACGTATCCGTTTTTCCAAAAGTATTTCATTTCCGGTCTGACCATCGGTTCGGTGAAAGAATAAATTAATATTAGAAGGAGGAAGTTATTATGAAGTTAAAAAAAGTATTGGCATCAGGTCTTGTTGTAGCGATGATGGCAGGAATGCTGACGGGCTGTGGTGGTGGCAGTGGAGACACTGGAAACTCAGAGAACACTGGGAACTCAAGCAGCAACAATGCAGCGTCCTCGTCAAACAACCAAGACAGCAGCTCAAATTCAGAGAGTGCAAACAGCGGAGAGATTGTGAACCTGAAGTGGGTGACAATTGGAAATGGTATGCCGACAAACTATGATTCTTGGATTGCATCGGTCAACTCTTATATTGGCGAGAAGATTGGCGTAAATTTGGAGATGGAAGTGATACCATGGGGTGACTGGGATAACCGTCGTAACATTATTGTCAGCACAAATGAGCCATATGATATTATTTTTGGAAACGGCAATAACTATATTGCAGATATCAACTTGGGTGCATACGCGGACATTACTGATTTGCTCGATGCAAATATGCCAGGATTGCTGGAGTTGATGCCAGATAAATATTGGGACGGTGTTCGCGTAAAAGATAGAATCTATGGTGTTCCTACTTATAAGGACAGTTCTATCACAAACTATGCAATCTGGGATAAGGAGTTAGTTGACGAGTACAGCCTTGATATCAAGTCCCTGACTACTCTGGATTCTTTGACAGAGACTTTTGAAACACTCAAAGCTGACAAGAATGACTATCCTGTATATGTAAAGAATGACGGTCTGTATTATATCTTTGACGTTTATGATCAGATTGGCGGCGGTACACAGATACTCGGCGTGCGGTTTGATGATAAGGAAGGCAGAGTATGCTTCACCCTAGAAGAGGAAGACATTATGAGCCAACTCAAGATTATACATGAGTGGTATCAGAAAGGTATTATCAATCCAGATGCAGCGACATTGACAGAAGGACGTGTTTACAATATGTGGCGTGTTGCACAGGGTTGGGAATCCGCAGGTGTAACTTCGTGGGGACCACAGATGGGCAAAGATGTAGTAGTACAGCAGATTGAAAAGACAATTCTTTCCAATGAGACAGTGCGTGGCTCTCTGAACATGATTTCTATCAATACAAAGTATCCAGAGAAGTGTTTACAGCTTCTGGATTTAGTAAACTGTGATACAAAACTTCGTGACCTGTTCTACTTTGGTGAGGAAGGCGTGAACTTTGAGTACACTGCAGATGGCAAAGTGCACAAGATTAACAATGATTGGGCGCTTGCAGGCTATACACAGGGTTCTTTCTTTACTGTAACTTTGGAAGACACTGCTGAGTTTAATCAGTGGGACGAGGTAAAGGCTTTAAATGAGGCAGCAGAATCTTCTGTAATGCTTGGATTTACATTTGATACTAATCCGGTATCTGACCAGCTTGCAAACTGCCGTGAAATTTGGCTGCGTTACCGCAGTGAGGTTATGACTGGTGTGCAGGACCCAGAAGTGGTTGTGCCAAAGATTAAAGAGGAACTGCTGAAGGCAGGATGGCAGGATGTTATGGATGAGGCTCAGAAACAGGTTAACGAGTTTATGGGCAAATAAAATATTAATGGAAAACAGAGGTATCAGCGTATGGCAAAAATTATCGGAAAGAATCTGCCCAACATGCCATGGCAGGAGCCGGGAAATGCGGAAAGGCTGCCAGTATGGCGTTACAATGCAAATCCAATTATAGAGCGGTTTGCAACAAAAAATTCCAACAGTATTTTTAATAGTGCCGTTGTTCCTTTTGAAGATGGATATGCAGGTGTATTCCGCTGTGATAGCAAATCTATTAGCATGGATATCTTTGCTGGATTCAGCAAAGATGGTATTCATTGGGATATCTCTGATGAGCCGCTTATCTTCCAAGAGGCGCATCCTGAGGTCGCCAAAAGGGATTTTCGGTATGATCCCAGAGTTTGTTTTATAGAGGATCGGTATTATATTACATGGTGCAATGGCTACCATGAATATCCAACTATTGGTGTAGGATATACGTTTGATTTTAAAACTTTTTATCAGTTGGAAAATGCATTCTTGCCGTTCAACCGCAATGGCGTGTTGTTTCCTCGTAAGATTCGGAACAACTATTATATGTTGAGTCGTCCAAGCGATAATGGCCACACACCATTTGGAGATATTTTCCTTAGTGAGAGTCCTGATCTGAAGTATTGGGGTTGTCACCGCTATGTGATGGGTACAATTAAAGGCGATGCTTCGGCATGGCAATCTACAAAGATTGGTGCGGGAAGTGTACCGATTGAGACAGATGAAGGATGGTTGTTAATTTACCACGGTGTTATTAATACCTGTAATGGCTTTGTTTATAGAATGGGCTGTGCGCTGCTGGATCTGGATGAGCCATGGAAAGTAATAAAGAGAACAAAGAATTATATTTTGGGACCTCATGAAATGTATGAGTGTGTCGGGGATGTGCCTAATGTGGTATTTCCGTGTGCAGCGCTTACAGATGCGGCGACGGGAAGGATTGCTATTTATTATGGCTGTGCAGATACTGTGACCGGGCTTGCATTTACGACTGTAGACCGTCTGATGGATTATATGGATTGAGAAAGAATTTCATATAAGAACTAACAGGCTGCCGCAAAAAATTGAAAGCAAGGAATAATGTTCCATCGCTGAATTGCTTTTTTGCGGCAGCTTTTTTGGATAATAAATGAAATAGATTCTGCATAGGAGTGCAGATATGGAGGGAATTATGCATTTTTTAGACAAGAGGGTTAACGTAATCTGCGAGGAACTCAAAAAGCTTAAAGTGAAGCAGAAATTTGTGATTGATAACTGGATGTATAAGGAAGGGAACTTTATTCGCCCGGAGGAAGCCGAGGCAGACACTGCAGCGTGGGAAAATTTTGACTGTCAGAATATGCATTGGTATGGAAAAGATCGTCATTATTGGTTCAAAACGACTTACCAGGTGCCGCAGGAGCTCGATGGGAAGCGCATGTGGCTTCATGTCCGCACCCAGATTGATGAGTGGGACGACGCGAAAAATCCACAGTTTTTGCTGTTTGTAAATGGAGAAGTTATTCAGGGAATCGACATGAATCATCGTGATGTGTTATTGTCGACAGCGGCAAAAGCAGGTGATGTGCTGGAGCTTGGTCTTCAGTCATACACAGGAATACTGCACACAGAATTTAATCTGATCGTTGAGATGCAAGAAATCGACGCGCTCATAGAAAAACTTTATTATGATCTGTGGGTACCACTTGCTGCTTTTTCCAGAATGGATGAGGATGATAAGAACCGTAAGGATATTTTGGAAGTTTTAAATAATACCATCAATTATCTGGATTTACGTACACCGTATTCCGAGGAATTTTATCGCACGCTACAGGAAGCGTCTGATTATATTGACAAGGCGCTATACTCTGACATGGCTGGGTATCAGGATGTGATTGCAACCTGTATCGGACACACACACATTGATGTTGCGTGGTGGTGGACTGTTGCGCAGACAAGAGAAAAGACAGGACGCAGTTTTGCGACCGTTCTAAAACTGATGGAGGAATATCCAAATTATAAGTTTATGTCGAGTCAGCCACAACTTTACGCCTTTTTAAAAGAGCGTTATCCTGAACTGTATGAAAAGGCAAAGGAGCGCATTCAAGAGGGACGCTGGGAGCCAGAAGGCGGCATGTGGGTTGAGGCGGACTGCAATCTGACTTCCGGGGAGTCTCTGGTGCGTCAGTTCATGCATGGCAAACGCTTTTTCCGAGAAGAGTTTGGCGTGGATAATCGGATTTTGTGGCTGCCAGATGTATTTGGATACTCTGGTGCATTGCCACAGATTATGAAAAAGTGTGGAATTGACTATTTTATGACCACCAAGCTGGCATGGAATCAGTTTAATAAAATCCCATATGATACTATGATGTGGAGAGGAATTGATGGCTCAGAAGTATTGACCCACTTGATTACAACGTTGGGAGTAAACCAGCCAATTAAGGATTTCTTTACGACATACAATGGAATGCTTCACCCAGATGCGATTATGGGTGGATGGATGCGCTATCAGAATAAAGATATCAACAATGATATTTTGATTTCTTATGGTTATGGTGATGGCGGTGGTGGTCCAACCAGAGAGATGCTTGAGACTTCTATTCGTATGGAAAAGGGAGTAAAAGGGATTCCCAAAGTACGCCAAGAATTTGCACGCACTTACTTTGATGAGTTAAAGGAGCGCGTTGGCGGCAGCAAGCGTCTTCCGGTGTGGGAAGGAGAACTTTATTTCGAGTATCACAGAGGTACTCTGACTTCTATGGCGAGAAACAAACGTTCTAATCGTAAGTCGGAGCTCGGATTGATGGATTTGGAATTGTTGTCTGTTTTGACACAGGAGACAATGGGATATCCGCAGGAAGACTTGGATGCAATGTGGAAGGTAGTACTGCTCAATCAGTTCCATGATATTCTGCCTGGGTCATCAATTCATGAGGTTTATGAGGTGACAAAGGAAGAGTATGATGCGCTCGCAGCACAGCTTGCAGAGATGACTGCACAGCGCAGCAAAGCAATCGCTGGAGATGGGGATGCAGTTACAATCTTTAACACTACAGGTCAGATTAGAGATGATATTGTAAATCTGGGTGCACTGGAAGGGAGGGCATTAATCGACACAGATGGAACCATATATCCTATCCAAAAGACTGCAGATGGAAATGTAGCATTTGTGCGCAGTTTGCCGTCCAAGGGTTATAAGTCATTCCGGGTGAGCGATACAGCGGACAATAAGACGCCGTTTACTCTGGTTGGAGACAATCAGTTGGAGACACCCTTCTATACGATAAAACTTGACGAACAGGGAATGTTTACCAGCATTTATGACAAGGAGAATGATCGCGAAGTCATACAGGACGGACAGCGTGCAAATCTCTTGCGCATGTATGAGGATAAGCCAATTTATTTTGACAATTGGGACATTGATATTTATTATACAGAGAAATTCTGGGATATAGACAATGTGGAGTATATGGAATGGACAGAGATTGGTACGGTGCGTGCAGTGCTCGATATTACCAGAAAAGCATCACAGTCTACAATTCAGCAAAAAATTATTTTCTATGCGAACAGCCGCAGAATAGATTTTGTAACACATGTGGATTGGAAGGAACATCAGACACTGTTAAAAGTGCATTTCCCGGTGGCTGTGCACACAGATGAAGCGACATTTGATGTGCAGTTCGGCAACCTGACAAGAAAGACACATCAGAATACAAGCTGGGATGTTGCGCGTTTTGAGAGTTGCGGACAGAAGTGGATGGATTTGTCGGAGGGACATTATGGCGTATCACTGCTAAATGATTGCAAATATGGGCATTCAGTAAAGGATGCAAATATGGCGCTTACGCTCATTAAATCAGGAATCGAGCCAAATCCGACAACAGACCAGGAAGAGCATGATTTTATCTACGCAATTTATCCTCATGCAGAAGGATGGCGTGCTGCGGGAACCGTCGCAGAGGCATACAAGCTAAATCAGCCATTGTTGGTACAGCCACAGGCGAAAGCGTTAGAAGTATTTTCTTATGCATCTGTCACAAATGCAAATGTTATTATCGAGACAATCAAACGTGCCGAAGATGGAGAAGGAACGGTTATTCGTATGTATGAGTCAGAGAATGCTTATACCAAGACAAAGCTGACTATGAATGCGGATTTCAAAAAGGCATTTATCTGCAATTTGCTTGAGGAGACAGAAAATGAGGCTGTTGTGTCAGGCAAGGAGATTGAAGTGGTGCTGAAACCGTATGAAGTGGTGACTGTAAAAATCGTATAAGCATAATAGCCTCTCGGATTCTTTTGGCAAAGAAGGTCTGGGAGGCTATTATAGAAAAAGGAGACACAAATTATGATACGAAAAAAATTATATAAAAAAAAGATAATGAGTATTCTTCTAGCAGCATCTATGACCTTCAGTCTTGCAGCGTGCGGAGGCAATAAAGGGCAGGATACGCCGCCGGCAGCATTACAGGAGCCGGTTCAGACAGAGGCATATTCAGAAACAGTGCCAGAGACAGAAGCATCGCCAGCAGTGTCGGAGACAGCAAAGTATACTGTAACTGAGGAGAATGAGAATAAAGAGCTTACGATGACGCGTCAGCCGGAGTCTTCTTATTGGTTTCCAGCACAGTTGTTGGAGTGGAAAGCCACGGAAGATGAGGATTTGATTTTTAATGTGAGTACAGTACCACTTGCAGAGCGTGCGGATATAGCATCTCTTGAGACAGTTAATGCTACGCAGAATAAGGATACAAAATTGATGTCCATCTCTATTATGAATGGCAGTACGAGCGGAAATTCCCCACATGGACTGAACAAGGTGAATGCAAATACCTTTACATACTGGCAGTATGTCGATACGCTGGTGTACTGGGGCGGCTCTTCTGGTGAGGGACTGATTGTTGCGCCTAGCCCGGACGTAGTGGACGCTGGACATAAAAATGGTGTGAAGGTGATTGGTACTGTGTTTATGCCGCAGGCAGCGCATGGTGGAAAGATGGAGTGGCTTAACGATTTGCTGCAACAGACAGAAGATGGAAGCTATCCAGTCGTGGATAAACTGATTGAGGTGGCAAATACGTATGGATTTGACGGGTGGTTTATCAATCAGGAGACAGAAGGAACGGACGAGGCACCATTGTCAAAAGAACATGCGGATCTGATGCAGGGATTTCTTGCTTATTACAAAGAGAAGGCACCAGATTTAGAGCTGGCGTACTATGATTCTATGACAGTGGATGGCGAGATGGACTGGCAGAATGCACTGACAGAGAAAAATGCGGTATATTTGAAGTCGGAGGAAGGCGCTGATGTGGCGGATTCCATGTTCTTAAATTTCTGGTGGACAACGGATACGCTTGCGCCGGAAGAATTGTTAAAGACTTCCTCAGAACTGGCGGCAGAGAAGGAGATCGACCCATATGATTTGTATGCAGGTGTTGACATACAGAGCAATGGATATGACACACCAATCAAGTGGAATCTGTTTGAAAACCCAGATGGTGGAACCTATACTTCACTGGGACTTTACTGCCCTAGCTGGGCATATTTTTCTTCAGATATGATACAAGATTTTTGGAAAAAAGAGAATAAACTGTGGGTGAATGGAGCAGGGGACCCTTCCGCAGATGTGAGTGCAAGTGAGGATACAGACTGGAAAGGAATATCAACTTATATTGTGGAGCGTACCGCACTGACAAAACTTCCATTTGTGACAAATTTCTCTACAGGAAACGGTTATGGCTTCTATAAAAATGGAGAACTGATTAGTATGCTTGACTGGAACAACCGCAGTATCTCTGATGTGCTTCCAACCTATCGCTACATTATTGAAGATGGCGAGGGCAATAAGCTGGCGGCGGACCTTGACGTGGGTGATGCATATTACGGTGGTAACAGCATGATTTTGCGCGGTACAGTAAAACAGGGTGTGCCTTCCACAATCAAGATGTACAGTGCAGATATGCCAGTCTCTGACAAAATGACTTTTACAACTACTGCTAGAGCAAAGGGTGCAGAGATTGCATTGGATGCGGTGCTGACATTGGAGGACGGTTCTGAGTTGGTGCTTGAGGGTGATAAAAAGGTTGTAGATGAATGGACAACTGTTAATTATCAGACCTCTGAACTTGCAGGAAAGACGATAAAAGCGATTTCCTACAGATTGACATCAGATGCAGACAGCAGTTCTTTACAGTTCCGTTTTGGAAATATTACAATGATTGAGGCGGATACAGTGCAGACGGCGACTGTCAGCAATGTACAGGTACTTGACAGTGAGTTTGACGAAGATGGAATGTATGCAGGCGTGCGTCTCTCATGGGACAGCGACATTGCATCAGACTATTATGAGGTATATCGCATTAATCAAGATCAGTCAAAATCATTGTTAGGTGTATCTAACACAGACAGTTTTTATATCAACACCTTGCCGCGTACAGACGAGACAAACAAGTCCACATTTGAGGTAATTCCTGTAAATGCGCTGTTGGCAGAAGGCACTGGCGCGACTGTGACAATGGATTGGCCGGACAACAGCATTCCAAAGGCAGCATTTACAGCAGATATTACACTGGCAGCACCGGGAGAGACAATTACATTTGAGAGTCTGTGCTCGCAGAATACGCAGAAGGTAACTTGGACATTAACTGGATCAGATACAGAGACCGCGGAGGGGAACAGTGTGTCTGTGACTTACCCAGAAGAGGGTGTCTATGCAGTTTCTATTAAGGCAGAAAATGAGTCTGGCAGCAGCGATGCGTCTAAGGAAGGCTACATTGTTATTACAGAGAAGGCTTCAGAAGGGCTAGTATTGCTTTCACAGGGCGCTGGCACAGAAGCGGATGCTTATGTCAATGAAAATGAGGCACCACAGTTTGCGGTGGACGGTGATTACACAAAGAAATGGTGTGCAACAGGAAGTGCACCGCATGAGATTACATTGGATCTCGGTGCTGTAAAGACTGTCAGTGCAGTGGATGTTTACCATGCAGAGGCAGGTGGTGAAAGCGCAGATATGAACACGAAATCTTACGCAATTTTAACCAGCGAAGATGGCGCATCTTTTGAGGAAGTGCGCAGTGTGACTAGAAATACAGCGGGAACGACTCATGATGCGTTTGCGCCAGTTAAGGCACAGTTTGTCAAACTTGTGGTAAATAAACCAACACAGGGAAGCGACAGCGCAGCGCGTATTTATGAGGTAGAAGTTTTTGGGTTAGAGGAAACATTAGAATAGTTTTGTGCCACAGCCCGGTTTTCCGGGCTGTGATAATATAGGGGGATAACTATGTCAGATAACAAAAAACAGGTGGTCATTGGAATTGACCTTGGAGGAACTGCTGTAAAAATAGGAATTTTGGATGCATCTTATGAGATTTTGGCACAGACATCAATACCAACAAATGCCCAGCGACCATATGAAGAGGTTATAGCGGATATTGGAAAGACAGCAGCCGCGCTTTTAATCGAAAACGGATATGAGATATCGGATTGCTTGGGTGTCGGTGTAGGAAGTCCGGGCATTATTGACAGCAAGAATGGAATTGTGTTATATTCAAATAACATACGCTGGGATCATGTTCCTTTTGCGGAGACATTAAAGAAATACCTTTCTGTCCCTGCATTTATTCAAAATGATGCGAACTGTATGACACTGGGAGAAGTGCTGAAAGGTGCAGCAAAGGGATATAAAAATGCAATTTTTCTGACACTTGGAACAGGAGTTGGCGGTGGAATTGTAATTGATGGAAAGATATTTGAAGGCGGGCATTCTGGCGGCGCGGAGTTGGGACATATCAAGTGTGGCTCTGAGCGGCGCAGATGTACTTGTGGCAGATATGATTGTCTGGAAGCATATGCGTCTGCGACGGCGCTGATTGAAGATGCAAAGAAACTTGCAGAGCAGCACCCGGAATCACTTCTGTGGGAATTGTGTGGTCACGATTTGGAGACAATGAACGCCAAGATTCCATTTGACGCGGCAGATGCTGGTGACAGTTGCGGCGAAACATTGGTGGAACTCTATATTGGTTATCTGGCAGAGGGCATTACGGACCTTGCAAATATTTTTCGGCCAGATATTATTGTGCTTGGCGGCGGCGTGTGTGCGCAGGGTGAGAAACTTACCAAACCGCTCAACCAATTTTTACAGGAAAATTGTTTTGGCAATGAAGTTACCTATATTCCGAAGGTTGTGATAGCCCAGAATGGAAATAATGCGGGAATGATTGGAGCGGCAGGTCTTGTGCTTGGTGCCGATGAATAGTGCTTGTGCGATATATTGGGGCAGAATAAAAAATCTAATGCGGAGTAGTCTGCATTGGATTTTTTTTCGTTGTTTTTCACACTCGCACCATGCACTTGCTGCATGGTGCAAGTGTGAATTGCAACTTTTTTTGTGCACCAGCCATTTTATGGAATCTATAATATATATTACATTGACAGTGCTTTTTTTGGGTGATATGATAACAATATAGAAGGAACGCACAATTATTTAGATATTTTGATGTATATTTGCTGTATTTTATGTGCAGAATGTATATTTGAAATTGTTTTATATAGTACAACAGAGAGGGAGATTATATGACAAATAGAGAGGCACAGATATTTCAGTGGATAACAGAGAATCCAATGATCTCGCAGGAAGAACTTGCAGCAAAGGCCGGCATTGCTCGTTCATCCGCAGCAGTACATATTTCAAATCTGATGAAAAAAGGTTATATTCTTGGAAAGGGATATGTCACAAGTGGTCCGAGCTATTGCACAGTAATTGGGAGTGCCAATATTGATATTGGAGGAACACCTGAGGAAGCACTGACAGAAGGGGATTCTAATTCTGGAAGAGCGATACAATCCCTTGGCGGCGCAGGAAGAAATATAGCGCACAATCTGAGACTTCTTGGCGTTGGAGTGAAACTGATTACGGCGATTGGTGATGATACTAATGCGCGCAGTATTATTGAAAGTTGTGAGGAGCTTGGCATAGATATTACACATTCCCTAAAGACCTCCAGCGAACCTACGCCGATTTATCTGTATATAGCGGACGAAAAAGGGAATGTAAAATTTTCTGTATCAGATATGCGGATTTATGATAAGCTGACAACGAAATTTATTTCTTCCAAGATGGAACTATTAAATAAATCGCGCATGGTAGTATTAGATACCAATATACCAGCAGGGACAATCCAATATCTTTGTGAAAAGTGTAGAGCGCCGATGTTTGCTTCTGCGGAGTCGCGTAAGAGAGCGGAAAAACTGTTGCCAGTTCTTGACAAACTTTGCGTTGTGATGACAAATGAGGCGGAGGCAGAGGTGTTGAGTGGTATTCGGATTCAGGATAAAGATTCCCTGGAACGGGCAGCAGATATCATTTTAGAAAAAGGTGTGAGGAATGTTTTTATTTTGCCAGAAAAAGGCGGTGTTTACTGTGCTTGTAATGAGGAGCAGTTTATGGTAAATAACTTTGGGGGAGAACATGTTCATTGTAATGGATCAGATCATGCGTTTATGGCAGGTGTAGTGCTTGGATATATGAAGCATTTAAGTATCCGACAGATGGCAAAACTTGGATTGGCAGCCTCAGGCATTACAAGTGAAGGAAAGATAGCAGTAAATCCACAATTGTGTGTTCCTGCGCTTGTGGAGAGAACCAAAATAGTAATTGAGTAGGGAAGAGTTATCTTCCCTACTCAATTACTATTTTATGCACACGTCGACGAAGAGGAAATATGTCACTAAAAGTGGCACATCGGCGGCGCAGCGAGTAGGAAGAAAATTCCCCCTGCTCGATTTTTATGGAATTGACCAGAATGATCCAAACGGATTAAAGTATCCATTTTCATTTTCTCTGGATTCTTGGCGTTGTTGATTACGTTGCGTGTTATCGGCATCGTCTCCAAAGATATCTTTTGTACCAAGAGTTATCTGAACAGTTTTTTCGATATAGCCTTCTGAACTTTGTACCATAACAACGACATTGACTGTCTCACCAGCACTGTAATAAGTAAGCAGTGATATCAATTCTTCTCGGGTTTTCACGGTCTGGCCGTCAAATTTTGTAATGATATTGCCCTTGACAAGTCCGGCAGCCTCTGCAGGAGAGTTTTCATAAACGAGATTGATATAGATGCCGACAGGCATACCATAAGTTTCATAAATATCATTTGTCACATCAATAGGCTGAATACCTAAATAGCCTTGTTTTTCTTCTGAAACCACATCTCTCGTCTCCTTTAGCATAAGTTCTTCAATAATAGATTGAACATCTGAGATTGGGATTGCATACCCCATACCCTCAACAGAACTAGAGGAAACTTTTACGGAATTGATTCCAATCAGTTCTCCGTCCATGTTTAAGAGTGCACCGCCAGAGTTGCCTGGATTGATTGCTGCATCTGTCTGAATCAATTTGTTTGTAATGCTGCTGCCACTTTCATCAGAGACAGTAACATTTCGACCAAGTGCACTGATAATGCCTGTGGTAACAGACTGACCGTAGCCAAGCGCATTGCCGATTGCCACGACTTCTTGTCCAAGCACTAAACTGGAGGAGTCACCGACAGTTGCAATTTTAATTTTGGAGCGCATCTCATCTGTGATGTCGTCGAGAGAGACAGAGATAACAGCGAGATCTTTGTCCGCTTCATAACCCTTAACTCTTGCGCTGACCAGTGAAGGTTCATCGCTATCCTCATCATAGCTAAATACAACGCTCAGTTCATTGCTTCCTGACACAACGTGATAGTTTGTTACAATCAAAAGTTCTGTGTCGTTTTCGCCGATTATAATACCAGAACCGCTACTTTCTGTATCTTGCTGGTATGTGCCAAACATAGTGCGAACTTCCGTCACACCTTTGTTGGTAATCGATACAACACTTGGCAGGCAACTGTCAGCAATCGCAGACACTGTAGCAGATGTATTATTGTTGTGGAGAGTGTTGGAGGTTGTCAGTGAGTCCGCTGTGGTTGAGAGTGATGTTTTGCTGGAAGCTGCACTCTGATTGTCCTGCATCTGCTGTATTTCCAGTTTTGCTTGTTTCAGCTCTTTTGTGGCAATCGATGCAGGAATGCTGAAAGCTGCGCCAGCAGAAACACCAAATACCAAGCCAAGACAGACAATGGAAACTGCTTTTTTGCCAAAACCGTTTGTCTTTTTGGGTTTGCTTTTTGGCGCGTTCACTGGAGGGCGCTGTGTCTGCTCGTAGTTGATGTTTGGAGCGCCTGTAGAATAGTAATATTCTGGATATCCATTGCCAGTGCTTCCTGAGTTATTCGACTGCTGTGAGTAGTTATTGTTGTTTTCGTACATAATAGAATCTCCCTTCAAAATTAAAAAGAATCGTTATATTTATCATTACAATATTTTGATGTTTTATTTCGTTGCTATGGTTATACTATAAAATGAATTTGTGTTTCAATTGTTATCTAATTGTGATAAAATTGTGAAATTCACAAGGATTTTTATTTGATATTTTTGCTTTTGTATGTTAATATATACAATGTAAGAGCTTACACCAGTAAAGAACGAAAAATATGAGACGAAGAATCGTTTCGGAGATAAGGAGCTGAGCATATGGATACAAACGCAAATACAAATAAGGAAGTATTCAAACGACGAGAATTTGACTTGCTGGCATTAGGAGAGATTTTACTTCGTCTTTCGCCGCCAGTGAATGAGCGGCTTACCAGAGGAGATGTGTTTCAGAAACAAGCGGGCGGCGCGGAATTAAATGTGGTGTCAGGAACTTCGCTGTTAGGTTTAAGAACAGGAATTATTTCACGGGTTCCAGCAAATGATTTGGGAAGGTATATTCAGAATAGGGTGCGTTTTTGTGGTGTGAGCGATGACTATCTAGTGTATGATAGCACAAAGGATTCCAGATTGGGTATCTATTATTATGAATATGGTGCACACCCAAGAAAACCAAATGTTGTTTATGACAGAAAGAATACAGCATTTACAGAGATCTCCATTGATGATTTCCCAGAGAAAATGTTTACCTCTGCACGTTGTTTCCACACGACAGGAATTACATTAGCACTTGGACAGAAGACCAGAAATACTGCGGTCGAGATGATTAAGCGTTTTAAAGAAAATGGTACTCTGATTTCTTTTGATGTGAATTTTAGAGGAAATTTGTGGACAGGTGAAGAGGCAAAAACGTGCATTGAACAGATTCTTCCATATGTAGATGTATTTTTCTGCTCGGAGGATACTGCCAGACTAACCTTTAAAAAGGAAGGCACTGTGCAGCAGATGATGAAAAGTTTCACAAAGGATTATAAGATTAGTGTGGTTGCATCAACACAGCGCGTAGTGCACTCGCCAAAAGTTCATTCTTTTGGTTCTTGTATTTATGACGCAATCAACGACTGTTATGTGCAAGAGCCAGCATATGAAAATATTGATGTAGTGGATCGGATTGGAAGCGGTGATGCCTATATATCTGGTGCATTGTATGGATTGCTTGCGCACAATATGGATTGCACAAAGGCAATGGAGTATGGAAATGCTACGGCGGCAGTTAAAAATACGATTCCTGGAGACTTGCCCTCTTCTGATTTAAAAGAGATTGACGGAATAATCAAGAATCACCATGCGACAGGACCACAGCTTGAAATGAACCGATAGATAATGAGATTGTGATAGGAGATAACGAGAAATGAGCGTTATCTCCTTTTCATATCAAAAAACGCAACGGCTACGGCGAGGCTTTTTGATATGTGATGTTCTCAAGAGAATCTATAAATCGATGGTTTGCAGTTTCTAAGATAAAGGTTTACTTTATGTACAAAGAGCTTGTCTTGATTTTATGGAAAACGAACAACCGATGGAGTGATAAAAGTCAGCTCGTAGGGGGCATCTGGGTGCTGCGTGCGGAACAGTAGCTGTAGTGCAAGGCGTCTGCCGAGCAGTTCGGTTGATACATTGGCTGTGATAATGCGGCCCGCGACGTTAGTGAATTCACCAGTGTTGTCGAAGCCCGTCAGTACAACGGGAGATAGCAGTTGTTTTGACTTCTCATCTATATAACTCTGTACAAAGTGCGCGACGTAGTCGCTGACGCATACAAATGCGGTCGGCCAGATGGTCAGGGAATCCAGAAAAGCGCGCAGCTCTTGACCGTAAGAGAAGACGTTGATGGCCTTGGTGAGACAGTATTCGGGGCGGATGGGAAGACTGTGTTTTTGCATGCAGTCACAATAGCCGCGGTAACGTTCTGCGTTGGTGCGGGCGTAGTTGATATCACCTAGAAATCCGATATTCCTGTGTCCCTCTTGGATGAGAATTTGGGTGATATTCCACTCTGTTTGATATCCTTCGATCAAGATTAAGTCTCCCGTCAATTTTTGTTCGGACAGCGAGGGAACCGTGTCGAGGAAAATTTTGGGAACAGGCAGATAATTAACCATTTCCAAAATTTCGGGAGCATACACGTTTACCGTGATGATACCATCTACACTGCCATTTAACAGAATAGAAGGCAGCATAAAATCTCTGGTGTAGATGGAAGGGACGTAAGTGTATAGGAGATTGATATTATACTTTAAAAGTTCCTGTGCCATGCGGTGGATGATGTTGGTCCAGAACAAGGTAGAGTCAGGTCGCGAGACAATTAGAGAAACAGTGTGCTGCTTCTGGACAGATGGTTCGACAAACTGGTAGGGAAGCTTGGTGTATCCCATTTCGCCCGCTTTTGTAAAGATTTGTTCTTTTAGTATCTCGGACACTCCGGTCTGATTGTTGAATGCTCTGCTGACAGTCACTCTCGAAATATTGAGTGCTTCTGCGATATCGTTCATTGTCACTTTTTCCATAGAGAAACTCCTATCTGCTGGTACACCATTTTGTCAGTGAATACGCGGATAAAGGTGTGCAGCGGGTATTAATTTATGGATGTAAAAAGTAGTAATATTATATATTTATCATACCATATCAAAATACAAAAAACAATAATAAAGTGTAAAGTAAAGGCATGTTCAGCGGCATAGAACATAGATAAATAGGACATTGAGCGGACAAAATAGACATATTTACTAAAAAATAAAAGAAATAATAAATTCTACTTGCAAAATGTAAAGTAAATTGTTATAGTGTGATTAACAAAATGTAAAGTGTTTTAGTTACATTTCAAAATATTTTTAGTCATAGTTTATAATTTAGGAGGAAACGGAAATGAATCTAATGTCCACACCAGTCCTTATAGAGAGGATACTGGCGTATTACCAGAGCGGGATGCCTTATTGTGACAAGGTTGATGTACCCGAAGAAGTGTTGTATGCTTTTGCGGAACATGCAGCCTGGTTGCGGGAGCATGTGGCATGGTGCAGTGAATTGCCCGAAGAGATTTTTTTAGAGAATGTGGCAGCATATAGGGTGAATAGTGAGCGCATTGAGGATTGTTTCAAGTTATTTTATGACATGGTGATGCCTCTGTTGGAAGGGCTTTCCATGGAGGAAGCGATTCTGCGTGTAAATTTGTGGTGTGCCCAGAATGCGACATATCATCAGGCGGACGCGCGCACAGCGAATGCAGTGACAGTCTACAAGAGCGGTTTTGGACGCTGCGGTGAGGAGAGTACCTTTGCGGTGACTGTGTTGCGCAGTGTGGGTATTGCCGCTCGTCAGGTATATGTTCCTCTGTGGGCACACTGTAATGACAACCATGCGTGGGTGGAGGTATACTGTGGCAACCGCTGGCAATATTTTGGTGCTTGTGAGCCGGAGCCAGTGCTCAATCAGGGATGGTTCAGCCTTCCGGCATCTAGGGCGCTTCTTGTACATACACGAAGTTTTGGCCGGCAGGAGTACGGTGAGGACATTATTTCTCACAACGGTGTCGTTACATATCATAATGTTACAGCGCATTATGCAAAGACCGCCACTGCAGTTCTGACATTGTGCGCTGGAGATGGTAGTGTGCTTGCCGATGCGCAGGTGCGTTTTGAGGTGCTCAATTACGCACACTTTGGGATGATAGCTACGCTGTGTACTAATGAAAACGGCGAGGTGCAAGTGCAGTTTGGATTGGGTAGTATGCGAGTTAGTACGGTGAAAGATGATATATATTACATAGGCACAATACAGATGATGAAGCCAGGTAAGCATAGGGTGGTTCTGGAGCCGGTCGCTTTTGATACATGGCTGAAAGGGGAGTTTACTGCGCCGGAGGGCGATAAAAGTATAGATGTGAATCCACATGTGCCAGATGCATTCAAGGAGGAGCTTGATCAGGCGAAACGAATGCGAGAGGAGCGAATAGCATCTTATTATGATGCGGTGCGCAGCGTACAGTTTCCGCAGGCGGAGGAGCTTTTGAAAATGGCGGGCGGCAATTTTGAGGAAGTGATAGGCTTTCTGGAGAAGGACAAGAATCTTTGCCGCATGAAGATGCTCAAGGCGTTGTCAGAAAAAGATTTTTACGATCTCGATGCTGTCGTGTTGGAGGATCATCTGACAGGAGCGCTGGAGTATGAAAGTGGCATGGACGAGCAAATTTTCGCAGAGTATGTGCTTAATCCACGCATTGAGTACGAAGAACTTTTTGCATGGCGCAGCGGCATAAAGGAAATGATGGGGACGCGTGCAGCAGTATTTCGACAGGAGCCTGCACGTATCTGGAAGGAAGTGTGTGCGAAGGTGGAGATTCCGGCAGGAGATGCATATCCTACGCTCCGCATGAATCCGCTCACAGTGCTCAAGGGTGGCAGAGGAAGCGCGGCGGACCAGAAGATATTATTTGTGGCAGTTGCACGTAGCTGTGGCATTCCGGCGCGTCTGCATTCTGTGACAGGGGAACCACAGTATTATCAAAACGGTGTGTTTTGTACTGTGACAGAGTACGGCAAGTGTCCAGAGCAGGAGTACAGCAGCATTGTATTTCTGGCAAACGGAAGCAAGTGGGTGTACCTTACGGACTGGAGTGTGGAGTACATGGAGGACGGTGCGTTCCATATGCTAGATATGGAGAAAAGTGTCTGGGAACAAGAGCGGCTTGCACTGGAGGTTGAGCCAGGAGAGTATCATGTGACGACCACAGTGCGCCTGACTGATGGCAGCCAGCGTTTTATGGAGTACTTTTTCACACTTTGTCCAGGAGAACACAGAGAGATTGTGCTTGAGCGGAGTAATGCGAGACAGGAGGAGACACTACATATCGAACTGCCCGAAGTGAGGCTGCATCTGGCAAAAGCAGATACAGAGCAGGCTGCTGAGAATACGCTGGAGTCGTTGAGAGCGGGACAGCGCGCGATTTGTGTCTGGATTTGTGAGGGTGAGGAACCTACGGAACATATTCTGAATGAGTTACTCGAGCGCATGCCAGATGTGCTAAACTGTCAGGATCGCATTTTTCTGCTAAGTAGGCAGGTGCAAAAGCAGGATGGAACACTCGCAAAACTCATGCACGCCGCGCCGGACATTCGCCTCGCATATGTTGACGATATGGAGGCAGCCGCGCAGATTGCAGCAGCAGCGGAACTGTCGAAGGAAACATATCCTCTTGCGGTTGTACTTGACGAGGGTGGTAGCGCAATCTATGCAACTTGTGGATATAATGTGGGAAGTATTGCACAGATGCTGATGCGGATTTAGTGTTTATACTAGTACAACGAATATTAAGTAATCGGCACCTTAACTTGCCTGATTGTTCATCTGCAAAAGGACTGCAGTCCTTATGCTGTCGTCAATCGCCGTAGCCACTGCTACGACTCATTCTCCGCCTTGCATATGAAACAATTATTCTGTGTCAATATACCAGAAACTTAATATTTGTTGTACTGGCGGTCAAAAAACTGATCACTCAGTATAGGGTGATGCACACAGCCGGCATAAGGAAATATGCCGCTTTGCGGTCGCGACTGGCGCGATACACACGGCAAATTCATTTACCATGAGTATAATAGAAAAAAGAAAAACGGAGGTAATAAGCATGAATCGTTTAATAGGGTATGTAGGTGAAAAGGAACTGGCAAATATGCTGGAGAAGGATGTTAGAGCACTCGATATTATCAATATTGCATTTGGCCATGTGGTTTCTGGGCGTGTTGTGTGGGAACATCCTGAGTGTTGTGAAGCGATTGAAAGGATTCGCACAATTCACCCTGAGGTGAAATTGGTGTTGTCCATTGGAGGATGGAGTGCGGGTGGATTCTCTGATGCGGCAAGCACGTGGGAGGGAAGGGAGATTTTCGCAAAGGATTGTGTGGCGTTAGTGAAAAAGTATGGGTTAGATGGTGTGGATCTGGACTGGGAGTATCCATGCATGGATTTTGCTGGTATTGACGCGAGACCGGAGGACAAAGAGAACTTCACATTGTTGCTGCAGGGGATACGAAAGGCGTTTGAGCAGGAGGCATCAGGGCGCTATCTTCTGACAATCGCGGCAGGGGGAGATAGCTATTATCTTAAAAATACACAGATGGCGGAGGTGGCAAACTGTCTCGATTATGTACAGCTTATGACATATGATCTGCGTGGGAGTTTCCAGGTTCTCACAGGACATCATACCAGCTTGTTCGCAGACCAGACAGACCTGTTTGACCCTTGCGTGGAGAAGGCTGTGCAGGTTTTCCATGAGGCGGGTGTGCCTCGTGACAAGATTGTAATTGGCGCTGCGTTTTACAGCAGGGAGTGGGAGGGTGTTCCTGATCGAAATCACGGTCTGATCCAACATGCAAAAAGCCCTGTTCCAGGACATCCATTCCATGTGTTGATGGCAGATTTTATCAATAAAAATGGCTTTACTCGTTACTGGGATGACGAAGCCAAGGCACCCTGGCTTTTTAATGGGGAGCGGTTTATCAGCTATGATGATGAAGAGTCTCTTTCATGCAAGATTACATGGCTCAAGGAGCAGAAGCTTTGTGGAATCATGTTCTGGGTTTACGAGGATGATGGTACACACACGCTGGTTTCTCATATGCGTAAGGAGCTTGACAAGGAATAGTGAATTCTGGTGTGGGTGTGAATTGTAACTTGTTTTGCGAAAAAACTTACATAAGAGAATGGATGAGAATTTAGCATTCTCTGCAATAACATTTAAATTATAGGAGGAATAGATTATGGATTATAGGATACCAAAACCAGACATTAGCTTCAATCCGCCGGTATATTATTGTAGGCGTGCCACAAAGCCTTTTGAGTTAGATGGACGTTTGGATAAGGAATTTTGGGAGGACGCGGAGTTTACAGACGCATTTGTTGATATTGAAGGAGACAAGCGGGAGAAGCCTCGTTTCGTGACACGTGCCAAGATGCTGTGGGACGACGACAATCTTTATGTCGGTGCAGTACTTGAGGGAAATGAAATCTGGGGACACCTGACAGAGCGCGACAGCGTAATTTTTCAGGACAATGATTTTGAAATTTTTATTGACCCAGACTCAGATACACATCAGTATTATGAATTTGAGATGAATGCTAAAAATACAGTGTGGGATTTGTTTTTAACTAAGACCTATCGCGACGGCGGCAAGCCACTTAATGGATTTGACTTGCATGGTATGAGGAGTGCAGTGTATATCGATGGTGTACTGAACGACCCATCTGCGGACAATCAGCGTTGGTCAGTGGAGGTGGTGATTCCGTTTTCTGCTGTCAATGAGTGTGCGAAGGAAAAGAGAAATCCTAAATCGGGCGAGTATTACCGCGTCAACTTCTCACGAGTGCAGTGGAAGGTGGATGTAAAGGACAATACGTTTGTGAAGCGCTGTGATGCCAATGGAAATACGTTGCCTGAGGACAACTGGGTGTGGGCGCCTACCGGAATCGTAAACATTCACTATCCCGAGCTGTGGGGATTTGTGTTTTTCACGGAAGGGACAGAGACTTATGAGATTCCGCAGGACGAGCGCGACAAATGGGAATTGCGCCGCCTGTATTACGATGTGAATTGTTACTACGACGAAAATGGTCATTTCCCCGAAAGTTTGTCCTCCTTTATGGAAGGAAAAGATTATACGATTAATCCGTCTTATGCAGCGACATGCCACACCTTTGAAATTTGGTGTGACAGCAAAGACAAAAAACGCCAACTCGCTGTGCAAGGAGACGGCAGAGCTTATGTGTACGAGAAGAATTGATGTGTACAGAGCGAATATGTATACTGGTGGTCAAAAGGTGAGCGCTCAATATAAACGGAGATGATAGGCACAGATACGTATTTGAGTACTATGTATAAAAAGGATATGATGATTTAAGAAAGGATTATAGATATGGAAGCCTTAAAGGAAGAAGTGGATATGAAGGAAGCACTGTCCAACATAGAACAGGATAGTGAGCAGGAACCGGAAGAGGAAATTGTGAAGAATGGCGTTCACAACTACAGCACAAAGGACCGCTATGTGTGGACCGAAGATCCCAAGGTACTGCAAAAGATTGAGTGGTTTCGTGACCAGAAGCTGGGATTGATGATGCACTGGGGGGTTTATAGTCAACTTGGAATTGTGGAATCGTGGGCACTCTCGGACGCGGATGCCTGCTGGTCAAGACATTGTATTGATTGGGAAGTGACAGGGGAGGCATTCAAGAAGCAGTATTTTGATTTGAATAAAACCTTTAATCCAATTCGTTTTGAGCCAGAGAAGTGGGCGGATATTGCGAAGGCAGCGGGCACGAAGTATCTGCTGTTTACGACAAAGCACCACGATGGATTCTGTATGTGGGACAGCAAATATTCCGACTATAAAATAACAGCGTCAGATTGTCCGTTTCATACAAATCATTATGCAGATATCTGTGCGCACTTATTTGAGTCTTTTCGCAAGCGTGATTTGGGTATTATTGCATATTTTTCAAAGGCGGACTGGCATGTGGATAGCTACTGGAGTGAGAATTTTGAAAGAGGAAGTTATCAACACAGAGGGCCATCTTACAACCCAGCGGAAAATCCAGAGGAGTGGGAGCGCTTTGTCACATTTACACAGAACCAGATTATGGAGCTGGGGAGCAGATATGGACAGATTGATGGAATGTGGTTTGATGCAGGCTGGGTGTGTGCACACAATGGGCAAGATATTCGTCTTGGCGAAGTCATTGAGCGGGTGAGGAAGTTCCAACCGGGAATGCTTTGCGCCGACAGGACAGTGGGAGGTGTGTACGAGAACTATGTCACTCCAGAGCAGTGTGTGCCTGATGAGCCGCTTGACATTCCATGGGAGAGTTGTATTACGCTTGGAACGTCGTTTTCCTTTGTGTATGAGGACACCTACAAGGCACCAAGGGAGGTTATTTGCCTGTTGGTAGATATTGTGGTGAAGGGTGGAAACCTCGCGCTTAATGTGGGACCGCAGCCGGACGGGCGTCTTCCAAAGGGGGCGGTTGAAAGCCTGCGCGGAATCGGTGAATGGCTGGGCGTGTATGGTGATGCCATCTATGGTACGCGGCCATGTGCACCATACAAAAAGGACGGGATTGGCTTCACGCAGAAGGATAATGTGGCCTACGCGATTCAGACTTTTGCTGTTGAGACAGACGCAGTTTCCGAGACGGTCTGGATTCCTTATGAAAGTAGCGTGCAGAAGATTACAGCGCTGGATACAGGCGCGGTGCTCTCCTTTGAGCGCAAGAATGGCGGCTACCTTGTTACGGCGGAGCCGTGGGCAGGTGACAAAACGCCGATTGGAAGAGTGTTTTGTCTGCATTAGTTTGATTTGTGATCAGTGGAGGATTATCATGGTAAATGTTATATTCCGGGAGACTGTCCCAGAGCAGTTACAGATACAGTTTTTTACAAAAGAGCAGGCGAAAGCCGAGAACTATGGTAAGTTTTTTGAAGGTGACTATCTGCAGACCTGTCTGATTCCAACTGTAGGCGGCACATTCCGTCTGCTGGTCGGCATTGGTGATGGTGCAGCAGACTGGATGGAGGTCAAGAATGTCTACGCGAAGGCGGTCAACGTGTCCAGACCATATACAGATGCGTTAACCCTCCCGCTTCTGACTACTGGTCAAGTGGCGGATACACTCGCAGGAAAAGAGCGGGAGCTTATAGGGGCAGCGCTTGAAGGGGTGTTGCTTGCCTGCTACCAGCCTGCAAAATACAAGTCCGAGCAGGATACCTCTAGCGCAGTTCGTGAGATTGTGCTGTGCGGCGTGATGTCGAATGAGGAGAACGGGCGCATATTGGATGAGAAAAAGGCGTTTGCGGAGGGGATTTACTTTGCGCGTGATGCGGTCAACAGTCCATCAAACTTGCTTCGTCCCATGGAATATGCAAGGCGGGTGAAAGCACTTTTCGAGGGATTGCCTGCGCAAGTGGAAATCTACGACCGCGCAGCGCTTGCAGAGCTTGGAATGGAGGCGCTTTTGACAGTGGGGAAGGGTAGCAGCTATGAGCCGTGCCTGACAGTAATCCGCTATCTGCCGCAGAAAGATGGTGTCATTACTGCGCTGGTTGGCAAGGGTGTCACAGTGGACACAGGTGGCTACTGTGTGAAGGCGGCAAACTCTATGGAGGGAATCAAGGGAGATATGGCCGGTTCTGCTGGCGTGATTGCTGCTATGTACGCATTGGTGAAAACTGGTGGAACGAAAAATACAGTGGCGGTAATTCCTATGTGCGAGAACCGCATTTCGCCGGATGCTATGCTTCCGGGTGATGTGATTTCCTCCTACAGCGGTAAAACGATTGAGATACTGAACACAGATGCGGAGGGACGCTTGATACTGGCCGACGCGGTGTCGTTTGCAGTCCGGCACGAGCAGGCGCAGCGTGTGTTGGACATTGCAACGTTGACTGGTGCTGCGGGGATGACCTTTGGTAAGCATATGGCACCTATGCTGGCAGATGGCGAGGAATTCTACGAGGAGTTTGTGCGCGCGCAGGAGATTTCCGGTGAACACTATGTGCGACTTCCGTTCTATAAAGTGCATGAGCGTATGATTGAAAGCAAATGGGCGGATGTTAAGAACACAGGCGGGGAGACTTGTGGCACCATTACGGCGGGGTTGTTTATTCGTGTGTTTGCCGAGGGGCGGCAGTGGATTCATCTTGATATAGCAGGTATCGCGGAGTCATATGATGCCGAAAACGCTCCAGCATTCTACTCCTATGGCGGTACTGGGGCGGGTGCTTCTACAATGTATGCACTATGCTGTTAACACTTGTATAGAGCCATGTAAATTAAAAATAGCAGTCTTTTTACAGAAAAGGCTGCTATTTTTTGGTAATTTTTTCAGAAATAATAAATAGATGAAAAAAAAGCTGTAAAAAAAGACTAAAAAAATACAAAAAAATGCTTCCATAAGTTTAAGTTTTATAGTATAATAATGAAAATGAGATAAACGTTTGTCAACATGCAACTATTAACAAAAGTAACTTAGTGTTACGCTTTAAAGAACAGAGGGGTGATTATTTGAAAACCAAAACAACCAAAAGTTTAAATCAGCCAGCTATTCCGGTCAAAAAGCGCGGTTTCGTTGAGAGCATCAAGAAAGACTGGTCTCTGTATATGTTCTGTTTGCCAGGAGTTATTCTGACATTTATTTTCAGTTATATTCCAATGTATGGCGTGCAGATTGCATTTCGGCGTTTTAACGCGAAGCAGGGAATTTGGGGAAGTCCGTGGGTAGGTCTTCGCTACTTTCAGCGGTTTATTGAGTCCCCATATTTTGGACGGACGATCACGAACACGTTGATCCTAAGCCTATATGGTCTGCTGGTTTCATTTCCAATTCCGATTATTTTGGCTTTGATGCTGAATGCATTTCGGCACAAACGCTACCGAAAAGTCATCCAGACCGTTACCTATGCACCCAACTTTATTTCAACTATCGTTATGTGTGGTATGTTGATTCTGTTTCTGTCCCCGAGCGTTGGTATCATTAACACAGTGATCAAGATGTTTGGCGGTGATGCAGTCAACTTTATGGCGAAGAAGGAATATTGGCGCCATCTGTATGTATGGTCCGGCATTTGGCAGGGCATGGGGTGGAGTTCCGTTATTTATTTTGCTGCTTTGTCTGGAATTAGCCCAGAGCTGCATGAGGCGGCAAAGTGCGATGGTGCCACGAAATTCCAAATTATTCGTTATATTGACTTCCCATCTATCCTTCCGACAGCGACGATTCAGCTTATTTTAAGCTGCGGCAGCATTCTGTCCATTGGCTTTGAGAAAGCATTTGCTTTGCAGAATGACTTGAACCTTTCCGTATCAGAAATTATTTCTACATATGTGTACAAAGTCGGTCTGCTCGATAATAATATGTCTTATTCTTCGGCGATTGGTCTGTTTAATACTTTGATTAACATGGTCATGCTGATAATTGTCAACAAGGTTGCGGATAAGATGTCTGGAACGAGCCTATTCTAAAGGAGGGATACAGCATGAAAAAAGAAAAAGAAGTGGAAGTTGAATCTAAAATCAAACGTTGTAAGGAAGACGTGATTTTTGATACAGTTATCTTCATTGTCCTGACAGTTTTGCTTTTGATTGTCGCGTATCCACTCTGGTGGGTTATCATCTCCTCAGTCAGCAATCCCAAGGCTGTGTCTGGTGGTCAGGTAATCTGGCATCCGATTGGTTTTACGTTAAAGGGATATGGGGAGGTATTTAAGGACGACTCGATTGTGCGAAGCTTTCTAAATTCTGTGTTATATACAGTATGTGGTGTTCTAGTGAATTTAGCTGTGACGTTGCCTACTGCGTATGCGCTTTCAAGAGACAGATTTTCAGGCAAGAAAGCTATTACGATGTTTTATGTGATTACTATGTTCTTCAGCGGTGGTTTGATTCCTACCTATTTAGTAGTGCAAAATATGCATTTGCTTGATACTATGTGGGCCTTGATTCTTCCAGGCTGCTTGAGCGTATACAACATGATTGTGGCAAGAACGTTCTTTAAGACGAATATTTCAGAGGAGCTTTATGAAGCGGCGGAGATTGACGGCTGCACACAAGGACGATTTTTCTTCCAAATTGCGTTACCGCTGTCTGGTGCGATCACAGCGATTATGGTTCTGTACTATGGGGTAGGCCATTGGAACTCCTACTTCTCTGGTTTGATTTACCTGTCAGATCAGAATAAATACCCATTGCAGCTTGTGCTGAGAAGTATTTTGATTACGAATGAGTCCGCACTACAGCAAGCGGCAACAACTGCGGAGGCAAGAGCGGCGCTCAATGAAAAGAAGGAACTGATTGAGGTTATGAAATACTCGTTAATTATCATAAGTAGTATTCCAGTATTGGTATTGTACCCGTTTATTCAGCGTCACTTTGTAAAGGGCGTTATGATTGGTTCTGTAAAAGGCTAGAATTTTATAATAAGGAGGATATATATATGAAGAAAAAGTTAGTGGCAATGCTCTTGATAACAGCGGTGTGCGGAACAACACTTGCAGGTTGTGGCGGTGGTGGTACCGACAATAGTGCGAAGAACAAGTCGGATTCTCAGACATCTGCAGAACCAAAGGAAGTGGATGCAGACGGAAAGATTGATGGTATTATGTATGCAGAAGGGCTTCCGATTGTGGATGAGGGCACATATAGTTTTTCTATTTTCTGTGACGATTCCAGTGCTACTGGTGAGTTTTACATGATGGATGAGCTTAAGAAACAGACCAATGTGGATGTTGAATTACAGCTCAACGCTTATGAAAATGCGACAGAGAAGATGAATCTGGCGTTGAACTCAGGTTCTTATGCAGATGTGCTCGGTGGATGGATATTGACTGACGCGATGATTCTTACATATGGTGTGGAGCAAGGTGTATTTATCCCACTTGAGGATATTTTTGAGCAATATTGCCCGAATATTTCTGCAATTTTGGATCTTCCCGGTGTGCGGGAGAAGATGACTGCGCCAGATGGTCATATTTATTCGATTCCTTATGTGTGCGGTGATACCACAGTAAATTATAGTCCATATATCAATAGCGAGTGGTTAGCGAATGTCAATATGGAGATGCCAACTACTACGGATGAACTTGAGGAAGTTTTGAAGGCATTTAAAGCACAGGACGCAAATGGAAATGGTGATCCAAATGATGAGATTCCGTTTTCAACAGACCCAAATAACAAGTACCTAGAAGGAATGACAGGATACTTTGGCATGCCTATGACAAAAGAGGCACTTACCGTTGTGGATGGGGAGACTGCTTACGCTGGTCTTAGCTCAGAGTATAGACAGTGCTTAAGCTGGCTCAATAGACTGTATGAGCAGGGACTTATTGACACAGAAATCTTTACACAGGATTCCGCGACATGGGAAGGAAAGGGCAACAGAGATATGTATGGTGTATCCATCGCATATGGTTCCAGTGAATTTTCAGGACTTGAGCAGACTACTGAAAAGCCTAAGTATGACCCACTCCCTGTTCTGAATGCGGATCAGGGTGGACAGTGGATGAGAGCAACACTTGGAAACTCTACTTACAGAACACAGGCAGTTATCACAGATAATGCAAAGCATCCTGAGATTATTGCAAGATGGTTTGACAATGCGTTTGCGCTTGAGAATGGTATTGGTTGTTCTGTGGGACCTGTAGGTGTTGTATGTTTCAAGGAAGGCGAAGGAGATCAGTATCGCAGGATTGATACCAAGACTTTAGATTCGGAAATGCAGGAAAAGATTAGTTGGTCAAATCTGTGGCCACAGTCTTTGCCAAAGTATACTCCAATTGGATGGAAACCAATTGAAGACAATCCACTCTATGATGAGAAAAAGGCAGTAGAAAACTATTATGAGCCATGGCTGACAAAGGATATCGTGGAGCCAATTTGGGTCGATCAGGATTCTGTTGAAATTTATTCTGAGTACAAGACTGCAATTGATGATTACTTCAGACAGCAACAGGCATTGTTTGTCTCTGGTGAGCAGGATATCGATGATGATGCAGTTTGGCAGGCTTATAAAGACGGTTATGAAGGTCTTGGACTATCTAAATACCTTGAGATTCGTGGGGTTACAAAGATTATTGAGTAATAGTTGTTTTGTTGATGTATTATAAATAAGAGTGCAGTAATTTGACAATTATGTGTTAGCTGCAATGCTGTACTGAATGAGGGCAGGTTACAGTTTTGGCTGTGACTGCCCTTATTTTATCGGTATGTATCATTTTATATATAAAAGGAGGGTTTGCCTTATGATGCAACAGTGGTTTCGAGATGCAAAATTGGGAATTTTTATTCACTATGGAATTTATGCAGTAGGGGATGTTTCTGAGTCGTGGTCTTTTCACAACGGTGCGATTTCCTATGAAGATTATATGAAGCAGTGCGAGGGTTTCACCGCGTCTAAGTTGGATATGCGCAGTTGGGCAAAATTGTTTAAGAAAGCAGGTGCGCAGTATGCGGTCATGACAACAAAACATCATGATGGTGTGGCGCTGTTTGACACGAAGTACAGTGATCTGAGTGTCGTGAAAAAGACACCGGCGGCACGGGATCTGGTGCGGGAGTACACGCAGGCATTGCAGGAGGAAGGGCTTAAGGTTGGTTTGTATTATTCCCTGATTGACTGGTCGGACGCGCGTTATCGCAGCGTTTATCCAGATGGAAAGACGAAAGAGGAAAGTCTGGAGGATATCTATGGCTCGCCTGCAGGAAAGGATGAGGAGCCAGAACAGTGGGAGCGCTTTCTTGAATTTAATAACAATCAGTTAAAAGAGTTAATGACACAATATGGCACAATTGATTTGTTGTGGTTTGACGGCGACTGGGAAAGAAGTCCAGAACAGTGGAAAATGCCGGAATTTCGAGAGTATCTGCACACACTAAATCCCAATGTAGTGCTTAATTCGAGAATGCAGGGTTATGGGGACTACCAGACACCAGAGCAGGGTATTCCTATTTACGGGTTGGATGGTGAGTGGGAGTTCTGTACAACTGTCAATGACTCTTGGGGCTATAGACCCTCTGACAACGCCTACAAGACGCCAGGACAGATTGTGCGTATGTTCTGCGATTGCATTACATTAGGGGGAAGGATGCTGTTGGATATTGGACCGCGCGAGGACGGCACAATCGATGAGCGCCAGGAGCATGTACTCACGGAGCTTGGTAGTTGGATTGATGATAATAGAGAGGCGGTGTACGGCACAACAAAAGGGCTGAGCTATCATCAGTTTCTGGGCGGAAGCACCATCTCGGCAGACAAGCAGACATTGTATCTTTTTGTCTATGATAAACCGCAGGAAACGCTGTGTCTTAAGGGAATTAAGACGCCGATTCGGCGTGTCAGCGTACTACATACAGGGGAGGAGCTCAAAGTCACCTACACAGGATCTCTGCCGTGGAGCGGTATCCCTGGAACTGCATGGATCTGGGCAAAAAACATGAAACTTCATCCTTATGCGACTGTATTGAAGGTTGAATTGGAAGGAGAAATTACGTATAATTTAGGTCATGGAGAAGGATGGATGATGTCGGAAGCATGACAGCGCGGAGGATATGGGATATGGAACTAAATCAAAATGAAAAGAAACTTGCTGCCTATCGGGAACGTGCGAGGGAGCTTGTAAAACAGATGACGTTGGAGGAGAAAGTAGCACAGACGCAGAACCAGTCTCCAGCGATAGAGCGGTTAGGAATTAAGGCGTACAATTGGTGGAACGAGGCATTGCATGGTGTTGCCAGGGCAGGTACAGCAACCGTGTTTCCACAGGCAATCGGCATGGCGGCGACATTTGACGAGGATTTGATGGAAAAAGTGGGGGATGCTGTCTCCACAGAGGCGCGCGCGAAGTTCAACATGCAGCAGGTGGGGGACGACACAGACATCTACAAGGGACTGACCTTCTGGGCACCCAATGTTAATATATTCAGGGACCCACGCTGGGGGCGCGGACAAGAGACATTGGGGGAGGACCCTTATCTGTCCGGCCGTATGGGATTGCGCTACGTGGAAGGTCTGCAGGGACATGATGAGAACTATCTCAAGACAGCCGCATGTGCAAAGCACATAGCAGTGCACAGTGGTCCTGAGGAGGTACGTCATGAGTTTGATGTGCATGTCAGTGAGCAGGATTTGCGCGAGACATATCTGCCTGCATTTGAAGCCTGTGTGAAGGAGGCAAAAGTGGAGGCAGTGATGGGGGCGTACAATCGTCTGGACGGTGTTCCGTGCTGCGGAAACCGTCGGCTGTTGATAGACATTTTACGGGAGGAATGGGGCTTTGAGGGCCATGTGGTATCTGACTGTGGGGCGCTGGAGGACTTTCACCTGAGACATCATGTGACTGTGACGCCGATTGACACTGCGGCTATGGCAATGAACAATGGATGTGATCTAAACTGTGGCAAGACTTTTGGATTTCTGGTGCAGGCTGCGAGGGAAGGACTGGTGGACGAGGCGCGTATTGATGAAGCAGTCATTAATCTTTTCACAGCGCGGATGAAGCTTGGGGTATTTGACCACAAGGGGGACAATCCGTTTGACGCGATTCCTTTTAGCGTGGTGGATTCCAAAGAGATGGAGGAGCTGAACGAGGAGGCAGCAAGACGCTCTATTGTGCTGCTTAAAAACGACAATCACACGCTACCGCTAGATTTGTCAAAGATAAAGACAATTGGCGTTATTGGACCAAATGCGAATAACCGACGTGCCCTTGTCGGTAATTATGAGGGTACTGCATCCCGTTATATCACAGTTCTTGAGGGCATTCAGGATTATGTGGGGGAGGGTGTGCGTGTACTTTATTCTGAGGGAGGTCATCTCTATAAAGACCGCACCACCAGGCTTGCACAGGCCAATGACCGCGGGGCGGAGGTGCGCCAGGTGTGCGCGGACAGTGACATTGTCATTGCCGTGATGGGTCTTGACGCCGGTGTTGAGGGCGAACAGGGGGATGCTGGTAATGAGTATGGAAGTGGTGACAAGCCGAATCTGAATCTGCCCGGTGTGCAGCAGGAACTACTAGAAATTGCAAAGCAGAGTGGGAAACCGGTGATATTGATTATACTGTCGGGTGGCGCGCACGCAATTACGTGGGCGGACGAACATCTGGATGCGATTCTGCAAGGATGGTATCCGGGCGCGAGAGGAGGCAGGGCGATTGCACAGATATTGTTCGGGCACGCGTCGCCAGAGGGGAAACTTCCGGTTACATTTTATCGGACAACAGAGGAGCTTCCACCCTTTGAAGACTACACAATGGTGGGTAGAACATACCGTTATATGGAGCAAGAAGCGTTGTATCCGTTTGGCTATGGTCTGACTTACACCACGTTTGTATACAGCAACACACAGCTTCTGACAGGAAGTACGCTGACGGAGAATGGGGTGGAGATTCAAACCACTGTGAAAAATGTGGGAACGATGGACGCGGTGGAAACTGTTCAGGTGTATGTGCGTGCAGAGCATTCCAAGATGCCACACGGACAGCTCAAGCATATTGTGAAGCTGCCACTGAAGGCGGGGGAAGAACAGACAATTGCAATCCATCTGCAGATCGACGCATTTATGTTGTATAACGAAAACGGGAAAAAGGAGTTGTGCAGTGGTCGCTACACTGTATATGTGGGTGGTCAGCAACCAGATAAAAGAAGTGCGCAACTTACAGGGCATACTGTTGATAAACTGGAAATTGATGCCTAAATCAATGCTTAAAAAGTAAAAGAAGAAAATGATGAAGTGAATGAGAATGGAGGGAAATGAAAATGGCAAAAATAATAGGAAAAGGCCTGCCCAACATGCCTTGGCAGGAACCGTCAGCGAACAGTAAGCTGACGGTGTGGCGATATGACAAGAATCCGATTATCGACCGTTTTGCGACAAAGAATTCCAACAGTATCTTCAACAGCGCAGTGGTTCCGTTTCAAGATGGATATGCAGGGGTGTTCCGCTGTGACAGCAAATCCATCAGCATGGACATTTTTGTAGGATTCAGCAAAGATGGTCTCCACTGGGATATATCGGACGAGCCAATTACTTTCCAGGGTGCGCATCCTGAGGTGGCAAAGCGCGATTTCCGGTATGACCCAAGAGTTTGTTTTCTGGAGGATAGGTACTATATTACATGGTGTAACGGATATCATGAGTACCCTACAATCGGGGTAGGTTATACTTTTGATTTTCAAACATTTTACCAGATGGAGAATGCATTTTTGCCATTTAATCGCAATGGTGTTCTTTTTCCGCGGAAAATTGGTGGCAATTACTATATGTTGAGCCGTCCAAGTGACAATGGGCACACACCATTTGGTGATATCTTCTTGAGCGAAAGTCCTGATTTGAAGTACTGGGGATGTCATCGTTATGTGATGGGTGCAATTAAAGGGGATTATTCTGCATGGCAGTGTACCAAAATTGGTGCGGGCAGCGTCCCAATCGAGACGGATGAGGGGTGGCTGTTAATTTACCATGGCGTTATCACCACTTGCAACGGGTATGTGTACCGCATGGGATGTGCACTGTTGGATTTGGGAGAACCATGGAAAGTATTAAAGAGAACGAGAAATTATATTTTAGCACCGCATGAACTCTATGAGTGCATGGGAGATGTACCCAATGTGGTATTTCCGTGTGCTGCCTTGACAGATGCTGCTACAGGCAGGATTGCCATTTATTATGGGTGCGCGGACACCGTTACCGGTCTGGCATTCACCACTGTCGACCGTCTGATGGCAAGTATGGAGTAGCGAGAGGAAGGTCGCCGTAGAAAAAATGAAGGCTTTGATTTGTTTTGCGGCGGCTTTCTTTGCGAGATTTTTGTTATAGAAATTTTTGGATAATAATAGGAGGAAGCATTATGGATTTGCTGCCAAAACCAAGACAGGTGGAAGAAAAAGAGGGATTTTATGAGCTGGGATGGAACAGTGTTATTGTGGTCGATAGCGTGATTGGCGACATGGCGGAGGAGCACGGGACGGTTTACGCCGCGATTCTGCGGGACAACCTGCAGCAGGGAACGGGGATTACCTGTGCAGTCACAAAGGGAGCGGGTCGCGGAGGAGATATTGTACTGATGAAGGATGCCGCGCTCAAAGCACAGGAATATCATCTGTCGGTGACAGAGAATGGAATTGTGATTGCGGGTGGTGATGGTGCAGCAGTACTCTACGGGGTGCAAACACTGAGTCAAATTGTGGCACAGAGCGGCGGCATGATACCATGTGTAGAAATCACAGATGCGCCAGACATTAAGAACCGTGGATATTTCTTCGACGAGACAAGGGGACGCATACTAACGCTTGACGGGTTAAAGGATATGGTTGATCGCATCAGCCGTTATAAAATGAATCAGTTTCAGCTTTATGTGGAACACACATACTTATTTCGTGATTTGACAGAGATGTGGCGTGACGAGACGCCGTTAACGGCGGAGGATATTCTGGAACTGGACCGCTACTGTAGGGAGCGCCATGTCGAGCTAGTTCCGGCACTGGCAAGTTTTGGTCATTTGTATATGCTGTTGTCGACAAAGAGTTATGGTGATTTGTGCGAGCGTGAAAATTCATGGAAAGAACCATTCTCCTTCTGGGACAGAATGCGCCATCACACGCTGAATGCTACAGACGATAGAGCGTTGGCATTAGTAAAGAGTATGCTTGCTGAGTACGGCGCACTGTTCACTTCAAACAAATTTAACATCTGTGCCGACGAGACCTTTGACCTAGGTAAGGAGAAGTCGAAGGAGACAGCGGAACGCGACGGCGTTCATGAGATGTATATCCGATTTGTGAACGAGCTGTGTACCTTCCTGACAGCGCAGGGCAAGCAGCCACAGTTTTTTGGCGATATTATCTGTAAGAACCCAGATTATATTAGCAGGCTTCCTGAGGACACACTGTGCCTGACATGGGGTTATGCGCCCGAACAGCGCGAGGAGGAATGCCGTCTCATGGCAGAAGCGGGCGCCAGACAATATGTTTGCCCGGGTGTTTGTGGCTGGAATCAGTGGATGAATCTGATAGAGAATTCGTACAAAAACATTACTAGAATGTGCGGGTACGCTCGCAAATATCATGCGGAGGGCGTATTGAACACGGACTGGGGTGACTGCGGTCATGTCAATTATCCCGCATTTTCCGTGCCGGGCATGATTTATGGTGCATGTTTCTCATGGAATCCGTTAGAGATTGGTTTTGAGGAAATTAACGAGCAGATTTCACGTCTGGAATACCGTGACCGCTCTGGTGCGCTTGTGGGATTGATGGCACAAATCTCGAATTATAGTAAGTTTGACTGGTGGGCGGCAAATGTGTTTTACGAGAAATATGTGTTGGGTCATGAGCCGGAGAATGACAAGCTGCTCCCAGATACAGTGCAGCAGGAGGACACCGTGGCGCAGGCTGACCGAAAGTTACGTGACATTATGCGGCAGATGAAACAAACCGCTACTAGCATGGACTCGCAGATCAGATCGATTGTGGCGGAAGTCGATCTTGCAGTAGAAGCAATACGCATCTGGAACATGGTCGGAACTATGCTTGCGGTAAAGGAGCGCGGAGAAAACTGGGATGAGGTGCAGGCGTATGGGCTGGCATCCAAGATGGAGCGCTGGTTTATGGCGTACAAGCAACAGTGGCGTGCAATTAGCAAAGAGGGCGATCTACATCACATTGCAGAGATTGTATTCTGGTATGCAGACTATTTGCGGAGCAGAACAGATGTGGTACAGATAAAGTAATATGTGCTTTTATAGGTAAGGAACTATTAAGTAAAATAAACCAATTAAAAAAGATTGAGAAGCAGTTGAGAATATTTGAAAATAATTGAAGAGGGCGTTTATGCGTCCTCTTCAATTGTTTTAAGATTGGTAATATTTCGCCTGCGCGTGCCATAGTCTGTGATACAGACCAGTGGTGGCAAGTAACTCCTCGTGTGTGCCTGTCTCGACAAGTTGTCCACTCTCAAACACCATAATACGATGGCAGAAGTGACAGCTAGACAGGCGATGGGAGATGTAGATAGCTCCCTTTGTCTCGATAAACTGGTTCATTCGCTGGTAGATGTCAGCTTCAGCCACTGGGTCAAGTGCCGCTGTTGGCTCGTCCAGAATCGCGTATGGTGCGTCCTTGTATAGGCACCTTGCGATAGCGACTTTCTGTTTTTCACCGCCGGAGAGTTCAACACCATCATCATAGAAATATTTGTAGAGTTGCGTATGTAATCCGTTCTGTAGCGTTTTCATCCGCTCTTTAAATCCGGCATTCTCAAGGGCGCGCACCACGTCTTTCGCGTCAAAGACACTCTCTGATGCTACATTTTCGCCTAGTTGTAGTGCAAAGATGCAGAAGTCTTGGAACACAGTGGAGAAAAATTTTAGATAGTCCTCATAACGGTATTCGCGAATGTCTGTTCCGTTCAGCAGGATTGCGCCTTCCTGCGGGTCATAAAGGCGGCAAAGTAGTTTAATAAACGTCGTCTTTCCAGAACCATTTCGCCCGACAATAGCGACCTTTTCCTCTTTTCTCAGTACACAGTTGATGTTCGTTAGACTTGGCGTTTCTGCGCCAGGATACGTGAAAGTCACATTGCGAAACTCAAATACATAGTCGTTTAAAATATCTTCAGTGACCGGCTTGGTGCCTGTAGACGTGCGGTTTTGCAAATCCTGGTATGCAAAATAGTCATCAATGTAATGGATGTTCTGCCAGACATCTCGAATAGCATTGCACATGCGTTCTATACCGCCGCTCATCTGTTCTACCATTCCCGTGTATTTTAATAGGCTTCCTGCGCCGAATGCCCCATATAATGCTTTTAATCCTACAAAAATATATGTGAATAGATTAAAAGCGCGCGCCGAGATTAATGACACAAGTGTCATTTTTTTGGCGTATTTTTTCGCGTTTGTCTGGAGTGCTGCAAGTTTATCAAACAGCGCTAGAAGGTGACGGCGCACCATTCCTTGCGCACAAAACATACGCAAATCCTTTCCGCGCTGGTATTCCGTGCAACATGATTCAAAAATGCCAGTGACCTGATTAAAGGGTTGTTCAATATCGTTGTCTGTCTGGTAGCGCACCTTCTGTGTCTTGGCAGCCGCCCAGATATTGTGGTACGCCGATAGCCCGAACAGTGCTAGGAAGATCACTAGCGACAGCCAGTGGTTTAGTGCCTGTGAAAGTGTGCTGTCTCCTGTGGTTTTGAGCGAGAAAAATTCAATGACCAACACCGTTGAAATAGCGATTGTAAACAAGGCACTTAGGAGTTCACTCATTTGTTTGACGAGGGCGAGTACCCCATGGTCATAACCCCAGTGGGGAATAATATTTGCCTTCTCATGTACTTTAGGGTCACAGACAGTTTCATAGTCCATCTGCCACGATTTTTCCGCGACTTTTCCGTCGATAATCTTCATTTGTCGATACTTGAGCACATCCTGAAACTGATATAAAAATGCTAGTAGAAGTCTAACTACACAGTTTGTTACTGCCATCACAATGGCAAGAAAAAACAGATGCTTTATATCCCGGTTCGGCAAGGTGAGTTCTGTGACAATTTCTGCTGAGAGCAGAATGCTGATATAGGGGGAGACTGCCTCAAACGCCGCCATGACAAATGTGCAGGGGATCAGTAACGGGGAGTCTTTCATTAGCATTTTCAACGCTCGTATTAAACTGGTCCACGCACTTCCTTTTTTGATTTTCATCAGATAACCATCTCTCCTTCCAATCCCGCTTCTGCCAGTTGGTAATACTTGCTCTGCAACTGGTACATCTCGGTGTATTTTCCACCTTTCTCAATAAGTTCCTTATGGGTTCCCATCTCTGCAATCACACCGTTCTCCATTAGAAGAATTCGATCACAGAAGTGTGTGCTGGCAAGTCTGTGGGAGATGAAAACGGTGGTTTTACCTACTGAAAAATCGCGGTAGCGTTCATACAGTTCATTTTCCATTAGCGGGTCAAGCGCAGCCGTGGGTTCATCCAGAATCATTAGCGGCGCCTGCTTATACAACGCGCGGGCGAGCATCAGTTTCTGGAATTCACCGCCAGAAAACTCGACTGCACCGTCAATGATTCCCATGCCAAACACTGTGTCTAGCCCGTCAGGCAGTTTATTAATTTTTTCATCCAAATCAGCTAGCCTCAAACATTCCCATAAACGCTCCTCGTCCACATCGCCTTCGGGCACTAGATTTTCACGGAGAGTAAACGAGAAAAATCCTGTATCCTGGAAAACGCCAGTGAAGTAATGGAGCCAAGAGGAACTGGTGTATCTGCGGCGATCTGTTCCGTCAATTAGTATCCGACCTGATGTGGGATGGTAAAAGCCGCACAAAAGTTTGATAAACGTTGTTTTGCCTGCGCCATTGAGTCCCACTATGGCAAGATTTTCGCCCGGTTTAATAGTGAGATTCATATTGCGAATGACAGGTTCGTCAGAACCTTCATATTGGAAAGTGACATCCTCAAAGCAGATTTCAGGAACGTAGTTTTCTGGAAGTTGTAGTTCTTCTATTTTAGAATGTTGGCTGGCATTTCTGTCAGAGTAGTAACTGCTGCTTTTATCAGTGCTTTTGTCATTGTCTTCGTTGGATTGAAGGTCAGTGATATACTGTTCATTCTCTTCGATATTCAGTGCTGTCTCGTGCAGATTTTTGAACTGCCACACAACTAGATTGCAACACATGGAAAAATTATTAATGGCTCCAAAGTAAAAGACACATTGCGCAGCAGTCAGATTTCCTTGGCCTGCACAGTAAATCAGATACAGAGAAGCGGTTATCTCGGTCACAAGCCAAATAAGCCGCCAGGAGAGTGTCATCATAAAATAGTTTGCCTGTTGGCGCACTGTACAGCGCAGTCGTGCTGCGAGTACTCCGTGATATAGTTTTCCGAGCCATGACGGCATATGGTACAAATGTATATCTTTTGCCGACTCATAGGACGAGAGTGTTAAGCTTAGGTATTGCATTTTGTTGTCCAATGCCCACCATCTGTGTCGGTTGTTGACCTCCCAGCGGTTGCACCACATGCTTACATAGAAGTTGAGTAATGTTCCGCCAATACACAGAAAAGGAATCCATAGAGAAATTTGGGTCAGAATACCAATATAGAGTATCATGCCACCGACGCCGGTTAGCGCGAACCTCAGGGAATCCATGAGCTTCTTTGTGAAGGTGTCGGACCATAGATGCATTTCCTGCAATTTCTCGAACACATGCTGCCGCTTTGGTTTTTCTGTCTTGGCGTACTCCGTACCAATGACCGCCTCTGTGAGTTCCATAGAATGCAGATAGCGTATTTTTTCTCCGGCAACCATCTGCGTCTGTTCCGCCCATTTTTGGGTGAGATGCATCAGGTTGAGTCCACCGCCTAACAGTACTAAATCGACAAACACTAGACCGAGCGTTTTGTGTTCTGTGATGTCTGCTACTAGCGCGGAGGGAAAATATGTTCCTAGCAGCGAAAGTCCAATTTCTAGTGGCACCTGCACCAGAAGTAGCAGGACAAAGAGGGGGGATTCATGGTAGAGTTTGCAAAGCCAGTTTTTCAGACTACGCAGAAAGGTGAAGGCTTTTTTCTTTTTGGATTTTTGTGTTTCGTTTTCTTTTTCCATTTTTGTGTACTCCTATTTCTTGGTATGAAACGGTTTGCAGATAAAATGAATAATTTTCGTTTTGTATGTTATGACAGTCGTGCCTAGATAGATGAATCATAGCATATTTTAATGAAAAGATAAAGGTTTTCTTCCTTTTTGATTTTTGTATTTTCTTTTCTTTTTCCGTTTGCGTATTTGAATATAGGAGATGAATATTGTACAAAAGTACTAAAAAGGAGTGTGTATTTTCTCACATAGAAGTTTAGGGTGGATGTATTGACTTTCTTTTGGCGTGATGCTATGATAAACATACATGCGCAAGCGGTTGCGCAAAATAATCTATTTACGATTATTTGACAATAAGGATCTGTAGAAAAATAAGTGATACAGCTCCTAAGACAGATTATTACAATTTCTAAAATAATAAGATTGGAGAAAATTATGTTGGATTATATTAAAGGAATGGATATCTCATCATTAGATGAGATTGAAAGGCTTGGCGCGAAATTTTATGATCATGGCAAAGAGAGAGATTTGATTCAAATTCTAAAGGATTACGGCATAAATTATATTCGATTACGGCTTTGGAATGATCCGCAATCTCCTGATGGAAAGCCATATGGTGCTGGAAATACAGACTATGAGACAATGCTTCGCATGGCAAAACGTGTAAAGGCGGCAGGGCTTGGCTTTCTTTTGGATTTCCACTATAGCGATTTCTGGGCAGACCCTGGCAAACAGCGCAAGCCAAAAGCATGGGCGGACTTTAATGCAGACCAGCTTGAGCAGGCAGTATATGATTTTACCAAAGAAATAATGAATCGTTTGCAGAAAGAGGATATCGTGCCAGATATGGTACAGGTTGGAAACGAATTGTCTAATGGATTGCTCTGGCCAGAGGGTCAGACGCCAAACTATGCAAATATTGCGCGGTTTGTCAGCGCAGGTATCAAGGCAGTGAAAGAGATTTGCCCTACAGCAAAGATAATGATTCATTTGGATAATGGCGGGAACAATGCGTTGTATCGCGCATGGTTTGACCAATATATCAATGTCAACAAAGGGGCAGATTTCGATGTGATTGGATTGTCTTACTATCCATTCTGGCATGGCACACTTGATGATTTGTCAAATAATATGAATGATATTGCGGTTCGTTATGGAAAGGAACTTGTTATCGCGGAGGTCTCAATGGGACATACGCTTGAGGATTATGCTGACTATGAGAAACTCGATCCAGAAAATAGAAAAGGCATGGCAACAAAACCTGCGCTCTGTGAGAAAGTGCCATTTTCAATGACAAAAGAAGGACAGTGTGCATTTATGAGAGCATTTTTTGAAGTGCTTGAGAAAGTGTCAGAACAGAAGTGCAGAGGTTTTTTTTACTGGGAGGCAGGTTGGCTTCCAGTGGCGGGAAGCGGCTGGGCGACAGAGCAGGCACTCGCCTATATTAAGGAGGCAGGACCGGGCGGAAATGAGTGGGCGAATCAGGCATTGTTTGACTATGACGGAAATGCACTTCCTGCATTGGAAGTTATTAGAGATTATACTGGCGGTCAAAAAGGCTGACCGCCAGTATAACAAGATGCGCACAGCCGCATAAGGAAATTTGCCGCTTTGCGGCTGCGGCTGGCGCGATACTTACGGCAAATTTCATTGACCGTGAGTATACAAAATATAAATTATAAAAAAGGAGGGATTTTTATGATTACAGAAAACATTAATACTCTTGTGAACTATGGCATTGCAGCAGGGCTTCTTGCAGAAAATGACAGGATTTATACCATCAATAAGCTCTTAGAATTGTTTGGGGTGGATGACTATGACGCGTCAGAAAGTGCAACGATAATCGTCAATCCAGCAGAATTTGATTTGGAGGGACTTCTGAAACAAATGCTCGACTATGCGGTGGAGAAGGGAATTCTTTCTGATGACAGCATTGTGTATCGGGATTTGTTTGACACAAAGATTATGGGAATGCTAGTTCCGCGTCCATCAGAGGTAATTTGTCAATTTCAGAAGCTTTATGATGAAAAGGGTGCCAAGGCGGCGACCGATTGGTATTATACATTTAGTCAGAATACAGATTATATCCGGCGATATCGCATTGCACGGGACAGAAAATGGAAGGCAGATACAGAGTATGGAGAGATGGATATTACTATTAATTTGTCCAAACCAGAGAAAGATCCAAAAGCGATTGCGGCGGCGAAAAATGCAAAACAGAGTGGTTATCCAAAATGTCAGCTCTGTATGGAAAATGAGGGGTACGCTGGGCGCGTAAATCACCCTGCACGGCAGAATCACCGGATTATTCCTGTTACGATTCAAGGGAATCAATGGGGATTTCAGTATTCGCCATATGTGTACTATAATGAACACTGTATTGTGTTTAACAGTAAACATATTCCTATGAAGATTGAACATGACACCTTTGTGAAGCTCTTTCACTTTGTAGAGCAGTTCCCGCACTATTTTGTAGGGTCCAATGCGGATCTTCCAATTGTGGGTGGTTCCATATTGAGTCATGATCATTTCCAGGGCGGCAACTATGAATTTGCAATGGCAAAGGCGCCGATTGAAAAGGAATTTACCGTGAAAGGTTTTGAGGATATTGCGGCAGGTATTGTCAAGTGGCCTATGTCTGTCATCAGACTTTCCCATAAGGATTACAATCGGATTATAGAGCTTGCGGACGTGATTCTTGCAAAGTGGCGCGGCTATACAGATGAGTCCGCATTTATTTTTGCTGAGACGGATGGAGAACCACACAATACAATCACGCCGATTGCCAGAAAACGCGGAGAGAACTATGAGCTGGATTTGGTGCTTAGAAACAATATTACAACAGAGGAGCATCCGCTTGGCGTATATCATCCACATGCGGAGCTACATCATATAAAGAAAGAAAATATAGGTTTAATTGAAGTGATGGGGTTGGCAGTGCTGCCGTCAAGATTAAAATCGGAGTTGGAGCTGCTTGCAGATGCCATTCTTACAAAAGAAGACCTGCGCAAAAATGAAGTGTTGGAGAAACATGCAGATTGGGTGGAGGCGTTCTTGCCAAAGTACAATGGAATCACAAAAGAGAATGTGATGGATATGATTCAAAAAGAAGTAGGAATCGTGTTTGGAAAGGTGCTTGAGCACGCGGGCGTCTACAAGAGAGATGAGGCTGGCAGAGCGGCATTCCAGCGATTCATAGACGGTTTGTAAAATGAGGGATTCCAAGATTACAATCGCGGATGTGGCGGAGGCGCTCCATGTATCCAAGACCACTGTATCGCGCGCGATATCTGGGAAAGGGCGCATCAGTGATGAGACGAGGCAGCGCGTTCTTTCCTACATCGAAGCGAAAGATTTTAAGCCGAATGTGATTGCAAAAGGACTTGCGCAGAAAAAAACATACAATATTGCATTTGTGATTCCTGGAGACTGTAACCTTGTGGATATGCCCTTTTTTCAGAACAGTATGCAAGGCATCTGTGAAGAGGCATCTGCAAATGATTATGATGTTATGCTTGTGCCAGTAACCGGTCGTCATTCGGGAAATCTTGAGCGCATGATAGCAAACAAAAAGGTTGATGGTGTAATACTTAGCCGTTCTCTAGTGAGAGACACAAATGCTGCTTTATTGAAGGAAGAAAAGATTCCATTTGTGATGATGGGAACTTCGCGGGATGCAAAGATTTTGCAGGTAGACAATAATCATCAAGCGGGATGCTGTGCTCTGGTAAGCCGTATGTTAAATAGTGGAACTGTAAGAATTGGACTGATTGGCGGCAGTAAAAACTATGTTGTCAACCGGACCAGAAAACAAGGATACGAAGATGCATTTCAGGCGGTGGGCATAGAGCCGGACGCGGCATTGTGTATAGAGGATTGTGACAGCGTGGAAAAAGTTGCGTCTGCGACAGAAAAATTGGTTCAGTTAGGTGTTGGGGCGATTGTCTGCATGGATGATTTTGTCTGTTCCGTGGCATTGCAAGTTTTGGCGGGGAAAAAAATTCAGGTACCGCAGCAGATTCAGATTGCATCGTTCTATGATAGTACGTTGTTAAAATATGCAAAGCCGGCAATTACTTCACTTTGGTTTGATGACAGAGCGCTTGGCGCACTTACATGCAAAGTATTGTTGCAGTACATTCAGGGGATAAAGGCGGAGTCAAAAACGTTGTTGGGTTATGAATTGGTTATTCGAGAATCCACACTTTTTTGAGAAATATTTCTGGAGGCAATAAGATGGCGAAGAAGAAAAAGGGGTCTGTGGAGTTTCGGTTTTATGAGGTGCCACAGGGAGAAATTGTTCTGGCATTGATGGGAAAAAAGTGGATACAGGTTTACGGCGAAAATATTGACAAGATGCATTTTCACAATCTGATTGAGATTGGATACTGTCATTATGGGGACGGGGACTTAATTATTGAGGACGGTCAGTACCGTTTTGGAGCGGGTATGGTTTCCTGTATTCCAGCAAATTTCCTGCATGTAACGAGAAGTGACACAGATGTTATGGCATTCTGGGAGTACATATATCTCAATCCGGCGGACATACTAAGGCAGCAGGGCAAATCTACACAGGAAATCAAAGCGATTATTGATGCCATCAACGGCAGAGCATTTTTTATAAAGGTTGAGGAGAACCCAATGATTGTGACATTGATTCGCGCTATCTTTGAGGAAATGCAGGATAAAAACACCTATTATCGCGAGTGCGTTGGCGGTCTTGTGTATTCGTTGCTGTTTGAAATTGCACGGTTTAATGGAAAAGATATTGTGCAGTCTTGTGAGAAGAACAACAGTTTGCAACTAGAAAATGCAATTGAATATGTGGATAAAAATTATGCAAATAATTTTAAAATTGCGGACTTGGCAAATGAGTGTCATATGAGCGAGACACATTTTCGTCGTGTTTTTCAGGAAAAAATGAATATGACACCTGTTGAGTATGTAAACTTTGTGCGGATTCGCAAAGCGTGTGATTTGATTGATAAGACGGATATTAGCATGGAAGATGTGGCGGAAAAAGTGGGATTTATCACGCCTTCAACGTTTAACCGGAATTTTAGGCGCATTATAGGAACGTCTCCCTATCAGTGGAAAAAACGCCCAGACAATCACGAAGGGAAACTTTTAGAATATAAAATATCTGCCTTAAAAGGGTGGTAAACATGAAGTTTTGCAATAAATTTGCGCGAAATAAAGGTGATTATAAAAACATAAAAGAAAAGACGGATGTTATAGTAGATGCATACAGATTATTGGAATCCGCCAGGGAGATAAAATATGCAAGAGAAAATAAAAAATCCTCTATTTTATGAGGAAAACAGGATAGCAGCACATTCGGATCACAAATACTATGTGAATGAAGCCGAATGTGCACAAAAGATGCAAAGTTTAAAAAGGTCTTTGGATGGTGTTTGGAAGTTTCGATATGCAAAAAATATGGAGGATTCTTACAAAGACTTCTATCAATTAGAGATAGACTGTCGGGATTGGGAGGATATCCGTGTTCCAGCGCACATACAACTTGAGGGTTATGATAGGCCGCAGTATGTAAATGTACAATACCCGTGGGACGGACATGAGGTCATTGTTCCTGGTGAGATTCCAACACGGTTTAATCCCACAGCAAGCTATGTCAAATATTTTACAGTGCCAGTGCAGTTTGTGGGAAAGCGAATCTTTATTTCTTTTCAGGGGGTTGAGAGTGGATTTGCACTGTGGTGCAATGGCAGTTATATTGGATACAGTGAGGACAGTTTTACGCCGTCGGAGTTTGAATTGACAGATGCATTGCAAGAAGGCGAGAATAAACTGGCAGTTCAAGTGTACAAATGGACGAGCGGAAGTTGGTGCGAGGATCAAGATTTTTTCCGGTTTTCAGGAATTTTTCGGAGTGTTTATCTGTATGCAATACCCGATACTCATGTCAGTGATATAAAGATTCGGACAGATTTAAATGCGGATTTCATCAAAGCAGATTTGGTGGTTTTTCTGACAGTGACGACCAAACAAACAGCGAAACCTGCAAAGGCAAAGCTGGTGCTCTCAGATATCTCAGAAGTTGCTGTGACAGAGATTGCGCTTGCAGATGGTGAAAATCCGGCGGTTCATATGCCAGTAAATGCGCCAATGCTCTGGAGTGCAGAGGAGCCAAATCTGTATGAATTGCTGATTACAGTGTATGATGTGGACGGAAATATAGTGGAAATCATACCGCAAAAAGTCGGATTTCGGCGTTTTGCAATTGATAATGGCATTATGACTATAAATGGAAAGCGTATTGTGTTTAAGGGGGTTGACAGACACGAATTTAGCGGGCGCTTTGGCAGAGTGCCAGATTATGATGAAATGCTGCAGGACATTATCACAATGAAACAGCACAATATCAATGCAATCCGCACCAGCCATTATCCAAATGATTCCAAACTGTATGAACTTTGTGATATATATGGGCTGTATCTTATTGACGAGTGCAATATGGAATCTCATGGAGCTTGGGATATGGTTATTCGGGGGGAATGGCCGATAGAGCAGGCACTTCCAGGTGATAGGAAGGATTGGGAACCACTTTTGCTGGATAGGGTTCAATCTATGTATCAGCGGGACAAGAATCACCCCTCTATCTTAATTTGGTCCTGTGGAAATGAATCATTTGGCGGTTCTGTTATTCATGCAATGTCAGAAAAATTCCGCGAACTGGATGATACAAGACTCGTTCACTATGAAGGCATTTTTCATGACAGACGTTACAATGACACTTCGGACATGGAGAGTCAAATGTATCCAAGTGTTGCTTCTATTAAGAATTTTTTGGCAGAGAACAGAACAAAGCCAATACTGCTCTGTGAGTATACCCATGCAATGGGGAACTCGTGCGGCGCTATGCATAAATATACAGATTTGACAGATGAGGAACCACTTTTCCAGGGAGGATTTATCTGGGATTATGTGGATCAGTCAATTTACCATAAAGACAGATATGGAAATGAAGTACTTGGCTATGGCGGGGATTTTGACGACAGACCTTGTGACTATAATTTTAGTGGAAATGGTATTGTCTATGGTGGAAACAGAAAGCCATCGCCTAAAATGCAAGAAGTGAAATTCAATTATCAAAATATACAGATTCGAGTGGATGGTGACAGTTTTGAAGTCATCAACAAAAATTTATTTACCAACACGTCAAAATATCAATGCATTGTCACGTTAGCACTAGATGGGGAAAAGCTTGCAAAAGCAACGGTTGTCACAGAAGTGGAGCCGCTTTCTGCAAAGGTTTATAAACTGCCTGTGTTTGGATATATGACCCCGTGGAGCAATGAGGCGCCTTGGAAAGCAGTCCAGGGTGGGGAGTATGTTGTGACCGTGAGCTTTGTTTTACTGTATGACACGCTCTGGGCAAAACGCGGTCATGAGGTTGCTTTTGGACAGGGTGTGTATCCAGTAGAGAGAACAGGGGACTTGTCTGACATGACAGATGCAACTGTGTTTGAAACTGCGGAGGGCACTTATAATATTGGCGTGCGTGGAATGCATTTTGAAGCTTTGTTTGACAAAGGTGGAAAAGGTTTGGTTTCTTATGTGTATGCAGGAAAGGAAATGATAAAAGCAATTCCAAAACCGAACTTCTGGCGTGCACCGACAGATAATGACTGCGGCAATCAAATGCCATATCGCTATGCGCAGTGGAAGACAGCGAGTTTGTATCAGCAGCCCAAAGAGACAGTGATTACAAAAAATGACACAAGTGTCATAATTCGTTATTGTTATGTGTTGCCCACAATCCCTGAATCTGAATGTTTTGTGACTTATAAAGTAACAGGAGATGGAACAATCAACACTACATTGGAATATGAGGCACCAAAAAATATCACAGATATGCCTGAGTTTGGTATGTTATTTAAATTTGATGCAGATTTGGAAAACCTGACATGGTATGGTCTTGGTCCAGCGGATACTTACTGCGACCGCGAGAAAGGTGGAAAACTTGGTACGTATCACAAAAAAGTAGCAGAAAATTTGGCGGAATATCTTGTTCCGCAAGAGTGTGGTAATCACACGGGAGTGCGCAGTGTGCGTATCACAGACAATAAGGGACGCGGTATTTGTTTCACGGGAAAAGATTTGAGTGTGAATGTACTGCCATATACACCGCATGAGCTGGAAAATGCCGTACATGTCTATGAACTGCCGCCTGTTTATTACACAGTGGCGCGCATTGCCCTAAAACAAATGGGTGTTGCGGGTGATGATAGTTGGGGTGCAAGGACACACGAGGAGTACTTGTTGGATACCACCCAAAAATTAGTATTATCTTTTGATTTTAAAGGGATATAAAAAAGCAAAAAGGAGGAGAGAAAAGTGGATAAATTTGTAGTAAACATTATCCATCGACCAGAGATGGTTCCGGAGTATTCTGCAACGGTTACGGGACAGGGAAAGGAGGAGGATATCGGGGACAAGGCACTTTTGACAGAGTCGCTTGATATCTTTAAGACACAGCAGAGACTGGCACATGAAAATGGTCTAAAAGTGACAATTCAGATGACCTACGCTTCATTGTTTAATGATGAGGCGGTGGAAATTGCAAAGCATGACCATGAGGAATATGGAGATGAGATTGCACTTTCTTTGCTCGGACTTCCCTGTGAGGAGTTCCGTGAAAAGTACAAGACAAAAGACTTCTGTATCTGGATGTTCTCAATGGAGGACAAGAAGGCAATAGTAAATGATGTTTTCGAGAAGTTCCATGACAGGTTTGGCTTCTATCCAGAGTCAACAGGCTCTTACTATATGGATGCTGAGCTGACAAATTATATAAAAGAGAAATATCCGACTGTGAAATGTGCAGTTGCGACTTGCTGGGAGGAGGGACCAAAGGCATATCATACCTGCAATAACTCATGGTACACGCTGTTTGACGGCGGTCCGTGGGCACCGTGGATTCCATCGAAGCAGAATACCCATGCTCCGGCAGCAAACGCAGAGGAGGATTCTGGAATTGTTGCTATTCCGCATCTTTCCAGAGACTTGATTGCATGTTATGACGGAAATGGTTCCAATTTTGGCACACACCCGCAGAATGTACTCCGCGGCATGATTTATGATACCAAGACATGGGAGTATCCATATCTCTACAACTTGATTGACCAGTATCGTGACCTTGCAAAGTACAATAATGGATATTCCTACAATATGATGTTTGTTGGACCAGGCTGGATGAACAAAATGGGACGCTGGGAGCAGCCATATGAGCTTCTATATAAATCCTACAGTGATGGCTGTAAGTACTATGGTGACTTGAAAAAAGAAGGCAAACTGATTGATATGACAATGGCAGAGTTTGCAGATTACTATAGAGAAAAGAAAGGTGTTAACGCAGGAAATTACAATGAGCCAGAGTGTGCACCTTGGAGAGACATCCTCTATGGTTCAGACAAACAGTTGTTCTGGTATTGTGATCCTTATATGAGAGCTTGTGTCAACATGGACCAGGGCGGTGCAATTGTCGATTTACGTCCATATGTGGCAAAATTAAATTGGCCTGTTGGTATTGGCACACCACATGTCCAGGATGCTTCCTATCCGTTCTTAATTCAGGAGAAATACCGCGCAGGATACTTTACACACTATGCAGGAGCTGGTACGGTAAGAAGTGCAAAACTTTCGTACAAGGGTGAGGAAATTGACCTCTGTCTATGCCCGACACACAGCCATTTTTCAGAGGAAGTGATTGATGGCAAGAAGACACGTATTTTGATGCTTGATCCCGTTGAAATTCAATTTAATAGCGTCACAGTGAAGTTACAGACAAAGGAATATTTTGAGGAAGGTGCTTCTAATATTAAAATTGAGAGAAACATTCTTGAAATCAGTGATCCTTCTGCTGAGATTACGCTAGATGAGTATATCACAGCATGTTATGGCACAACAGAGTATCCAGAAGATATGACTGGAATTACTCTTGCGTGCGAGGGAGAAGGCGGCGAGACAATTAATTATGAATACAGATGTCGTGATGCGAAGCTTGACGGCGCGAGCGCAGTGAGCGCAGTAATTCCAGCAATTGAGACAAAAGTTTCCCTCACTGCCTCTGACAAGGCACTTGGCTATATTGAGGAGGGATACGCATTCTCACCGATGTTCAAGCTTGGCTACAAGAAGACAATTTCTGATAAGGAGGTATTTGCAACATGGCTCAACTTGGAAAAGGCAAATTAAATTATAGATGTCCATCCTGCTTTATGCGAGACCTCGACATCGATATGTTTTACAATAAAGATACGGGAATCTATAGCTGTATCCGTTGCCAGTATAGAGGAACTGAGGAGGATGTGCTTAAGAAAAATGAGATGGTAAGATTCCGATATCTTGACAGGGCAAAGCGGTTTACGAAGTTTGATTTTGACTAAGAAACTGTGAATCAATAAGACGTATAGACTATTTGTTAAATCCTGAAAGGAAGATAAGGGCAGGTTCTTTTGTGTGAGAACCTGCTCCTTTTTTATGCACATGAGAACCTGGTGGCATCGTTGACTGACGACAACGTGGCAATGATGCAAATAGCGAGTGCTTGGTATATGAGGAATTAAAAAACGGTGTACTAGCAAAGCTGGTGGGTGCCCAGCGTGGCAAGTAGGGGAAGTAGCGTTCCTAATTCGATTTGGTAAAAATTTTTCTTGACGATATATCAATTTAGTTGAGCCACATACCCAGCTTCAATAGCTTGTTGATTGAGAATTTCTTTATGGTGTGATAAACTTTATTGTAACAGGAAATATTATAATTATGAGACTGTAGGGGAATAAGTCTTAGATGCGGAGGAAGAGAATAATGCTCGATAGAGAGAAAGTCGGGAAGGCACTTTTAGAACAGAGAAAGATAAAAGGCATGACACAAAAGCAGCTTGCGGATCTGTTGAATGTGTCTTATCAGGCAATTTCAAGATGGGAACAAGGAATTAGTCTGCCATCAGTGGATATGATGTATAATATTGCGCAGGTTCTTGATACGACCGTTGATTCGCTGCTGAATGGTCTTTCTGGGGAGAGAAAAAGCATCAGCTATATGGACACCGGACTTGACACCAAAAAGCTTTATATGGTCAAAGATAGGTTAAACAGCATGATCACGCCGGATGATAGGCTGATTTACACAAGTGTTACAGCTCCTGTGTTTTTTAAGCCAAACCTAGCAGGAATGGAGGAACCAGTGTGTTCCTTTGCACTTCATGTTCCTGGTTCCAAAGAGCGCTTTGCCATGAAAAATGGGTACGACAAGGAAATCTGTATGGATTTGGTGGCCAATGCGTCCAATAATTTGATACGCTTTGGCGTGAGACCATCGGTCTTATTGGCAAATATTGTCTGCGGAAACAATGACAGCAGTCAGTTACTGCTCATGGGTGAGTCACTCAAGAAAGCCTGTGAAAACAACGGAATCATATTTGCAGGATTGGAGGTAGCAGCGCAGGCTGTCAATTATCCTGCAAATGAATACAAAATAGGAGCTGTAGTAATGGGGATTTCTGACAAAAAGGATATCATAACCAAGCACAGGATTGTGGAGGGTGATATGCTGATAGGCTTACATACAGATGGCATATCATCACTCAGCTATCCTTTTATAAAAGTAATTCTCGACAGAAGACCTGACATTATAAATACAAAGTTTGCTGGGGACAATACTTTTATAGACGAGCTGATGAAACCAAATACTTGTTATGTTACGGTAATTCAAGAACTTAACAAGCAAAATCTTATTCATGGGATATTTGTCATCAAAAAGTCATTACTTGATCCAAAAAGCTATGTCCAGATGCCCAAAGGTCTCGGAGTAAGTATTTCTTTTGCATCGATGCAGATGCCTGCACTGTTTCAATATCTGTATGACTTGAATATGATGGATAGGGAGTGTTTTCTGAACGATTTTTCACTTGGGATTGGTATGCTGCTGGCAGTACCCCAAGAGCAGTGTGACAAGGCACTGAGACTTATTGAAAAGTATCATAAATGTTATTGTCTCGGAAGGATAGAAAAGGATGAGGAGCATCCTGGTGCGCGCGCTTGGATTGTGTAGGAAGCATCTGTGGATCAAGTTATTTGTGAACAGTTCCTAACAATGGAGGGATAAAATGATGGTTATGACAAACAGTAATTGTATTTGCCCAAAACATTTAGAGTCTGAGAGAATCCAACTGTACCCGATTTCTAAATGGGATGAGATGAATAGGGATATGAATATATGGTATTTGATTGTCTGCAAAGAAGAGGAGCAGTCAATTGGTAAAATAGGAATGGTGCATTGCCATCCAGAATGGAAAAATACGCAGCTGCAGATTGTGATTCAGAATAAGAAAAAGCGTGGGAAAGGATATGGCACGGAAGCGCTAAAACTTTTGGAGAAGTACATCTTTGATGTTCTTGCATATCAGCGAATTGCAGTACAGATAACGGATTCTAACAAGGAAGCAATACAGTTTTTTAAAAAAGCAGGTTACAAATTGGAGGGGGTTCAGGAACAGGGATATTTTTACAATGACAGATTTTACGATGTGATATTGTTTCGGCTTCTTTGGAAAGAGTATATGAAACAAAATTTTTTATAGACAAATGAAGAAATTTGTGATATGATAACAAACGTGATACAGCATTGAGAGTATGCAGAATCCAAGCACCCGTAGTCTAATGGATAGAACGAAGGCCTCCGACGCCTTTAATGCAGGTTCGATTCCTGTCGGGTGTATTTTCTTTGAAAAGTTTGATGCAGATATGTGTTTTGTTGATATCGTCTGCGAAAGTGCAGGAATTTCATGATGGAAGTTTACTGTGAAGGTTATTAAGGACTTACGATCAGAACCACGCACCTGCTGCGTGGTTTGTGTATTCCCACTACAGTTGTGTGCATAAATTGTTATAATTTACACCGAAATGGCTTAAAATAAACCCAAATCTATAGGGATGTGAATTGTAATAAATTTGTTTGTAGCAGGAAGATTTGCAATAGATAGGAGCAAGAATGGATAACAAGAAATTGAATAAAGAAGTACAAAATATAGAGAATACAGAAATTATGAACAATAATTCATCAGATACGACGATAGAAGATAAAAAGGATCAGCAGATTTTAGAAAACAGTCAGTCAGAAGTGCATTTGGAGAACAATACCTCACAGAATAATAAAAAAACAGAAAATACGCATAAAACAGTGCACTTTGGCATGGATTTCCACTCTGGCAATATGCAACCTGTTGTTATAAATGCATTGAAGATTTTACTTCCAGTTGCGGCGTGTGCCATTGTAATTGCTGTGATTTTTTCTTATATGGGAAAGCAAAAAGATCCGCCCGCAGAAACGGTTAATGTGAATCCTTCAACAAGTGTGACGACTGAGATACCAGCATTAAAAGAAGATCCGTTGGCTGAAAATGCATTTACAAATGTCAATGAACTGATGAGTAGATTCTACAAAGCGCTTGCAGATGGTGACTTGGAGACGGTAAAATCTGTCAAAGATTACAACAGTGACAAGGATCTTATCACTTACGAGAAGAAGAGTGAATTTATTGAAGAATATGACGACATCAAGTGTTATACTAAGTCTGGTGTGGAGGAGAATTCTTATTTTGTTTATGTAACGTATGCTGTTAAGATTAAGGATATTGCAACGAAAGCACCAGGACTCAATGCGTTCTATGTTTATACTGCGGAGGATGGGAATCTTAAGATTGATGGGGATACCGAGGAGAATATTAAGGCGGCATTTAAACTTGTTACTAGTCAGGATGATGTGGTCGACCTATATAACAAAATTGATGTAAACTATAAGGAAGCAATCGCATCTGATGATACATTGGATCAATTTATGGAATCACTGCCGACGACAATTAAGACTTCTGTTGGTGAGGCCTTAGCGCAGCTTGAGGCACAGGAAGAAACAGAGACACCAGAGACGGAGACAAATGTTCCTCCAGCAGAGACAGAGGCGCCAGCGCCAGCGGAAAGTGAGGAGCCACCACTTCAAAATCAAGTTGTTAATCAGATTGTAAAGACTACAGCGACTGTGAACGTGCGTTCTTCTGACAGCGAAGAGGCGGACAAGATTGGCAAGGCGGAGACAGGAACACAGCTTACCAAAATTGAAGACAGAGTGAACGGATGGAGCAAGGTAATATTTGATGGAAAAGAGGCTTATATTAAGAGCGATTATCTGGAGGTAGTAACCACAGAATCTGAATCTTCCACGTCTCCAATTGGAACAGTAAAGGCTGCGACAAATGTAAATGTTAGAAGCCAAGCAAGTCAGGAATCTGCAAAACTTGGAACTGCCCAAGGAGGAAATTCTTATGAGCTGTTGGAAGATCAAGGTGAGTGGTACAAGATTAACTATAATGGTACAGTCGGATATGTTAAAGCTGAATTTTTTGAGTGACACCTTGAAAAGACATACATAAATCTAAAGATATCAATGAAAACCCATGGGCTTTATGCTGCATGGGCTTTCGTTTAATTTATTTGAAAGGTAAGGGCACATGTATGTTTAAACAAAAGCGTATTGGTATTTTGGGAACCGGTAAAATTGCAGGAGTTATGGCGAGCACCATCAAGAAAATGAAAAATGTAAAGTGCTACGGTGTTGCGTCAAGAAGCGAGGAACGAGCACACAAATTTGCGAATGAGTATGGAATCAAGGTCGTTTATACTTCTTATGAAGAATTAGTGTTAGACGATAAGATTGATTTGGTTTATATTGCAACGCCACATTCAGAACATTATGCCAATATGAAATTGTGTATTGAAAATGGCAAAAATGTGTTGTGTGAGAAGGCATTTACTGCAAATGCTGAGCAGGCTGAAGAAATTTTAATGCTTGCAAAGGAAAAAAATGTTTTTGTGACTGAGGCGATGTGGGTTCGGTATATGCCAATGCTTACAACCATTAAGGGTGTTATTAATTCGGGTATTATTGGAGAACCGACGATGCTTACAGCCAATTTAGGGTATGCTATTTCTGACAAAAAAAGACTGATAGATCCTGCGCTTGCGGGTGGAGCACTGCTTGATTTAGGTGTGTATGTGTTAAACTTTGCAGCAATGGTTTTTGGAAAAGAAATCAAAAGAATGGATTCTTCTTGTATTCTAACCGCGTCTGGAGTAGATGCTTCAGAAAGCATTACGCTTACATACAAAGATGGTAAGATGGCAGTGCTGAACAGTACAATGAATGGATATAGTGACAGACGAGGAGTGATATATGGACCTAAAGGATATATTGTGATAGAAAATATTAATAACTTTGAGTCCATTACTGTGTACGATGCAGGAGGCAAGGTGGGAAAGTCCATTAAGGCTCCCAAACAGATTACAGGGTATGAATATGAAGTTTCGTCTAGCCTAGAGTCTATTGAAAAAGGAGAGAAAGAATGTTGGGAAATGCCGCATAGTGAGACAATTCGTATTATGAAACAGATGGATGAATTGCGTGCACAATGGGGTGTTGTATATCCTTTTGAGCAGGAAAAAGAGAAATTGGAAGTTCTGACAGGTGAGGTGGAGAACACCATATGGGAGAATACAGATATACAAGCATAAGCTGTTAAATACTGGTGATAATATAGCTATCACGAATCGTTTAATAAGAAAGGATGATAGCTATGAAAAAAGATGATCAGGAGATTTTAAAAGAGGTTCAGAAAAATTCTAGTATGGCAATCAATGCCATTGAAACAGTATCTCAGATGGTTCACAATGATGAGCTGTTGCAGGAACTTTCAAAAGAAAAGCTTTTGTACTCCGTAATACAGAACAAGGCAACAGATCGGTTACAACGCGAGCGGGCGGAAGGATATCATGGCAGTGGCGTACAGGATATGATGCTCAAGGGTAGTATTCAGATGAATACACTTGCAAACTGTAGTACCAGCAAAATTGCAGAAATTATGATACAAGGCAGCAGCAAGGGTATTACGAATATGTGGAAATCAATGAACCATCATCAAAATTCGGGAAATACATCAATGGAAATTGCACGAGAGCTGGTTGCGTTTGAAGAAAAAACAATCAACAAACTTAAAAAATTTTTGTGATTAGAAATGATTTTATTGAGAGGAACGAAATGACCCGATTAAATAAATACCTAGCAGAATGTGGTATCTGTTCCAGACGAAATGCAGATAAGTTAATAGCCCAAGGAAGCGTAACAGTCAATGGGAATAAGGCGGTTAATGGTATGCAGGTTTGTGCGTTAGACTGCGTGGAAGTAAATGGAAAAAAAGTGCAGCCAGTTTCTGCAAAGGTGGTACTTGCATATTATAAGCCAGTCGGGATCACCTGTACAGAAAAAGACCAACATGCAGAAAAGACAATTGTGGAGGCGGTGAATTACCCCGTAAGGCTCACCTATGCGGGGCGCCTTGACAAGGAATCTGAAGGGTTGATTCTTATGACAAATGATGGAGAACTGATACAGCGAATGATGAAAGGTGCAAACCATCATGAAAAGGAATATCTTGTCAAGGTGGACAAGGAAATAACGAAAGAATTTTTGAACGAACTGTCAAAAGGAGTATATTTAAAAGAATTGCATGAGACAACACGATCATGTAGTGTACAGTACATAGGAAAATATACATTTAAAATGATATTGACACAAGGATTAAACAGACAGATTCGACGCATGTGTGCGTGTTTTGGGTATGGCGTAAGGTCACTCACACGCGTGAGAGTGATGAATATTGAACTTGCCGGATTAAAATGTGGTGAGTATCGAGAACTTGGCGGGGAAGAGCTATCAAAGCTTTATCGTTTGTGTGGAATGTCCAAGTGGTAAGAAGCTGTAGAAAAATAATAAGTGCAGAGGAGACCAGTTATCTTTCTACAGAATTTAATGATAGACTCTCAGAGTTTTTTGTACCTGATGTTACAAGAAGATTCCGAGAAGCTATAGAGATTAATGGAGGGAAGTATGGAAGCAAACACTGAAAAAATACGTCAGATGAAAGTACTTGTGGAGAAACTGAGAGCGGCTTCAAAGGCATATTATACGCAGGACAGGGAAATTATGAGTAACCTGGAGTATGATACCTTATATGATGAATTGGTGTCTCTTGAGCAGGAAACAGGTATGGTTCTTGCAGGCAGTCCTACGATTAATGTGGGATATGAGGCTGTGGATGAGTTGCCTAAGGAAGCCCACGAGAGTCCAATGCTCTCTCTTGACAAAACCAAGGAACGTGAGGCGTTAAAAGATTGGATCGGCGATAAAGAAGGACTGCTCAGTTGGAAATTAGATGGTCTTACAATCGTATTAACTTATCAGAATGGAGAATTGTTAAAGGCGGTTACGCGCGGAAATGGTGAAGTGGGAGAAGTCATTACCAACAATGCAAAGGTGTTTAAAAACATTCCGTTAAAAATTCAGTTTCAGGGCGAGTTGATTCTCAGGGGGGAAGCAGTTATTACATATCAGGATTTTGCGGAAATCAACAGCCATATTGAAGATGTGGAAGCTAGATATAAAAACCCAAGAAATCTCTGTTCTGGATCGGTTAGACAGTTGAATAATCAGATTACGGCAGAGAGAAATGTAAGATTTTATGCCTTTGCACTTGTGAAGGCTGAGGGTGTTGACTTTGAGAATTCACGGGAGAAACAGTTTGAATTTCTTGCCAGCCAAGGATTTGATATCGTTGCATATGCAAAAGTGAATGCGGATAATATTGTTGCGGCTGTATCAGATTACGAGGAACGTATCAAGACTTATGAAGTTCCATCTGATGGATTGGTATTGATTTATGATGATATTGCTTATGGTCGTTCCCTTGGAAGAACGGCAAAGTTTCCGCGCGATTCCATTGCATTTAAGTGGGCAGATGAGATTCGGGAGACTACTTTGAAAGAAATTGAATGGAGTCCAAGTCGTACAGGACTGATTAATCCGGTTGCTATTTTTGAACCGGTGGAATTGGAAGGCACTACAGTGAGCAGGGCATCTGTTCATAATATTAGTATTTTGAAGGCATTAAAACTAGGCATTGGAGATAAGATTACTGTTTACAAGGCAAATATGATTATTCCGCAGATTGCCGAAAACCTGACTGGAAGTGAGAATATAGAGATACCATCTGTCTGCCCTGTTTGCGGCGGTGCGACAGAGATACACGCAGTAAATGAGGTGCAGTCACTGTACTGTTCAAATCCTGACTGTGATGCTAAGAAAATAAAATCGTTTACACATTTTGTAGGTCGTGATGCCATGAACATTGATGGATTATCAGAAGCAACACTTGAGAAATTCATTGCAAAAGGATTTATTCATCAATATCAAGATATTTTTCACCTTGACAGATATAAGTCTGATATTGTGGCAATGGAAGGATTTGGAGAACGTTCTTACAAGAAGTTAATCAATAGCATTGAAACTGCCAGAGATGTGGAATTACCCAAGCTAATCTTTAGTTTAGGAATCGCAAATATTGGTTTGGCGAACGCAAAAGTCATCTGTCGATTTTATGATTTTAATCTGGAGAGTCTGCGTCGTGCAACAGTGGAAGAGCTTGCGATGATAGATGGTATTGGAGAAGTAATTGCAAAAGCGTTTGTCGATTATTTTTCCAATGAGGAAAACAATAAAAGATTTGAGAATCTTTTAGCAGAAGTTCATATCCAGAAAGAGGAGATAAATGAGGAAGAGCAGACGCTTGAAGGGAAGACTTTTGTAATTACAGGTAATTTAAATCATTTTGGCAGTAGAAATGAATTAAAAGATTTGATTGAGAAAAAAGGTGGAAAAGTGGCAGGAAGTGTATCTTCAAAAACCCTTTGCCTAATCAATAATGACAGTACTTCCAATTCCTCAAAAAATAAAAAGGCAAAGGAACTGAATGTTTCTATTGTTACAGAAGAACAATTTATGAAAGAGTATTTGGATATGGAAGTGTAGAAACAAGATAAGAACGGGACTGGAAACTATTTAGACAGGAGTGTAAAAAATGCCAATTAAAGTACAAAGTGACTTGCCAGCAAAAGAAATACTTGAGAATGAAAATATATTTGTGATGGATGAAAATCGCGCTATGCATCAGGATATCAGACCCTTGCAGGTATGTATTCTAAATTTGATGCCTGTCAAACAGGACACAGAGTTGCAACTTTTGCGCGCACTGTCCAATACGTCCTTACAGGTGGATGTTACTTTCCTTATGGTAACAAGCCATGTATCACTCAATACATCAGCAAATCATTTAAATCGATTTTACACAACGTTTGAGCAGATTCGAAACAAAAGATTCGATGGTTTAATTATTACTGGTGCGCCAGTGGAAGATATTCCTTTTGAGGAAGTTGATTATTGGGCGGAAGTGTGTGCAATTATGGATTGGGCCCAGGAGCATGTGACTTCTACGCTTCATATATGTTGGGGAGCTCAGGCAGGTTTCTACCATTATTATGGCATTCAGAAACGTCAGCTTCCTGAAAAATTGTTTGGATTGTACTCTCATAAGGTGCAGAATAGAAAAGTACCCCTTGTACGCGGTTTCGATGATTATTTTCTGGCGCCACACAGTCGGCACACAGAGACTCCTGCTGCTGATATTCATAATTGCGATAAGATTACTGTGCTTGCAGAATCAAACGAGGCAGGCGTATTTCTTGCATATGCCGAGAACGGGAAGAAAATCTTTGTAAATGGACATCCAGAATATGACCGATATACTCTTGATGCAGAATATAAGCGAGACATGCATAAGGGATTGCCCATACATATTCCTAAAAATTATTATCCCAATGATGATTCCACTCAGAGACCAAAATTACAATGGCGTTCGCATAGCAATAATCTGTATACGAATTGGTTGAATTACTACGTGTATCAGGCAACGCCTTATGAGTGGTAGAAAAATGCTTGAAAATGCTGTATTTTCTGGGATTCCAGCATATTTAACATTTTGTAAAACTATCGTAAATTATCGCATTTTAACGTCTTTTATTGCAAAAATGGGGTACGAATGGGGTACGATATATCTTAAAATGGGGTATGGGAATTGACTCATATAACTTAAATGCTAATTCCTATAATTAAATAATTTGGACAAATGCATAAGTCCATTATCAGTTGTAGAAATATGATTGATAGTGGGCTTATTTTGATGCCTGAATTCATTACCCATAATCCTATCCACCACTCATTAAACCTTCTTAGAACAGTTCACGCCTCACATCACAGAGGTATTATAGGACACTATAACATTTCATTTTCAATAATCCAAATACACGGAATAAAATCCATATTTTATTGCTCTCAAAAAGGTTATCGACAATACCAATAACAATTTATTATTCGATATTGAAAGAGACTATTATGTATCCTTTAAAATATTTAGTAATGATAGGAGTGATTACAATACAAGAGATATCATTGTAATAGAATCTGCTGATAAACAATCAAATAGTATAAACAAAACCTTACCACGAAATCGTGGTGAGTTAAAATTGATATCTGATAAACAATTAAATAGTACAGGCGAAAAGAAACAAAACAAGAAACATACTTTGTCAGAACATAAGTCTTATAACTCAGATAAGATTATCAGCCTAGATAAAGAGTTTAAAAACATTTGTAAGAAAATTTATAAAAGAAAAGGAGAAGAACAATGTCAGTAAAGAAAAAAGAATTTGCCGATAGAATGGCAGCAAAGGGCGGCATAAAGAAGAAAGACGCTATGAAGGGATTAGAATTATTTATTGATACACTTATAGATTGTATGAGTGAGAATGAAAAAGTAATGATTATGGGTTTTGGCAGATTTGAAATGAAAACAGCAAAAGAGAAAATAGGCAGAAATCCACAGACCGGACAGCAATGTATCATACCAGAACATGAGAATATAAAATTTGTTGCAAGTGAAGGACTTGCAGACAGAATAAAAGAAAGGAGGCGAGCATAATTACATGAAATTAAAAGATAGAGTTGTAATAATCAGTGAAAAGAATATGGATCGTATAAATGCTTTAGGTAAATGTACTACAGAAGAATTAGAAAGGATAGTGAATAACATGGTTGAAAATGCAATTATAGAGATAAATGAGGATAAGAGTATGACAGATAAGGTGACTAACTGCAATCAGTGTAAGTATATGAAAGCATATGATTATGGGAACAAAATATATTATTGTGATCATGAAGATAGAACAGATGATATGGGGAAATTGAGTGTTGACAAATTGCCAGTAATAAATCCTAACTGGTGTCCAATGCGAGGTAGAAATAAATAATATCTCTGCTGCTAATTGCTATTCTGGTTGTATGTATCTGTCAGTGAGACTCCATTTAGATAATGATGAAAATTAAATATTTGAAAAGAGAAATAAAGTAAGAGACCACGCTGCTTTGGTGTGGTCTTTTTATAATGTAAAAATCTAACGTTTTTGAAATTTTACAAATCAAGTTAGACATACGAAAAGTTTTGTTAAATCTAATATATATTTTGAATCTTTAATAATTGAGGAGGTTGTTTTAATGGGTAATGACATAAAATGTATGTACTTTAACCACAAATTTAAAGATAAGCCACAAGGTAAACAGTGTGGATGGGTACAGAAAAATTTGACACAAGTAAATATCACAATAGAAAATTTGGCAGATGCTTTAGTTTATGGGGCATCATTTAAGCTAGGAGTATTAGCAGGAGGAAATAAAGCTGAAAACTGGATAGAACAACAATTATTTGGATTAGATTTTGACAATGGCATACGAATAGAAGAAGCTTATAATAAAGTGATTTCTCTAGGAATTATGCCATGTTTCATGTATACAACATTCAGCCACAAAGAAGAATATCATAAATTCCGCATGATCTTCTGTAATGATATTGTAATTACAGATGAGAATATCAGGGATAAATTACAGGCTACGCTTATGGGAATTATCGGTGGTATTGATGAAGTATGTTTTAACCGTGACAGATTATTTTTTGGTGGTAAAGGACATACAGTATTATATCCTAATTATGATATAAGGATTAATGCAGAATCTATTATTGAAAAATATTGGAATGATGAATTTGAACAGTATATATCCAATGCAAAGCCGAAATCAAAAAAGAAAAAGGATAGGACTGATGCTGGTATCAAAAATAAAACTGTTGATACTGCAAAAGAACGTACTACATATGAAAATCCGAATGTAAAAGCAATCAAAGAACATGATATTGAGTATTTACGTAAAGCGTTAGCGCATGATCCAATAGAATTTGAGAATAAAAATGAGTTTTGGGATTATATCTATTCCGAATTGGATATAGCAGAACTGATTGATATAGATGATCTGAAGTCATTTTGTTGTGTTTTGCATGATGACCATAATCCATCTGCAAATATCTTTACTACGCAAAACGGCATACAGAAATATAGATGTTGTTCTGAAAATCTTACTCTAAATATTAAACAGTTAATTGAGTTATTAGGTGATTTCAAGTCAGAATATAAAGCGATACAATTTATTATGAATATCTATAACCTATCAATTAAAGAATCTCAATGGAGCATAGAACAGAGAGAAAACATTGACCTTATGATAAGCAATATCACGTTGAATAAGTTTAAAGAATTGTGTCCACAAGCTGATAAAAATATTAAATATGCAAAAGATACATTTCTTATGATGCTTTCTATTGCAAGGAATAATATTTATAGCGAGAAATTCTCTAATGATGATGGCGAAATTGTATTCTTTGTGACTACCAAGAAAATTGCTGAATACTTAGGAAAAGATTACAGTCAAAGTAAGATAGATAAGATAGGTAAATATATTAAAATGCTTGTTTACCATGATTTGATTCGTATTCTTAATGATGAACAAGTACCAGAAGAATTATTATTCAAAGCAATCAAATATTCAGGTACAGATAAGAGGACAGGAAAACACGTTAATTTCTATGCTATTCCATCATGGGTAATTCAGCAGTTAAGCACAATTGAAAACAATGGTGTCAGATGGAAGGAAAAAGGCTATAGAATTGCAGGAGTATCATTTGATATGTTCTACCGTTCTGAAGGATTCGATGTGGCGGCTTCCATATATCCACAATATAAGAAAATAAAAAATGAATATGGTGATATTGTAGATCGTTCTACCACAAAAGTCAGTGATGAACGTACTTTGAAGATTTCAGAGATTATATTACAGTGTATCCAACAAAAAGGATATTGCACTGAAAAAGAAGTTGTTTATATTCTTGGCAATAAATATAGATATAAAATCACTGAAACGCAAATTAAGCGTAGTTTGAATGAGATTATGGATTTATATGGATTGAAAAAGGTCAAAGCGAATAAAGCATTGAAAGAGCAGTACCATATTAAATCAGAGGGGTATCCGAATATAATTATTGAAGATATTACTTAATGAGCGAATAGGGAGGTAAAAGGGGAGGGTTATATAACATATATATCTTAGTTATATTACCCCCTCCTTTTACCTCAATGCTTGTCAATACCAAATTTGAAGAATATCAAAATATATTAAAAACTGAATAATCAATCAAAATCAGAGACAGTATGAATCAATAGTATTGTCTCATTTTATGATGAAATTGACAAGGATATTATATTACTGGCAGATAATGATGATATATTAGATATTGAACAGACTTTTGGTGATAATAACAACTAGGAAGAACCTGTTTCAATAGAGTATGATTTCTCTATAGAAGAAATACTGGATATGCTAACAGAGAGTGAAGCTCAAAATGAGTCTACCAAATATTGATTGTGTGGGACAAAATGAACTAAGCAAAAAGGAATCTCATGATGAATGTAATCATGAGTTATTTTGCGTTACTGGAAAAGATTCAGAACTTATAAGTATACATAATATGTTTGATGAAAGCAAAAGTGTCGTGTAGGGTAGTGGCTAAAAATGACACCACTATGTTATTGAAGAAACATTTAAATTCAATTGAGGTAGTACAAAATTTTGTACTACTTGAAAATATGAAAGGTGCGTCAAATTTGACGCTGCTATAAAAATCATCTTATCAAGTAGAAAACTATTCCATTTGATTTAGGTAATGCCCATTTTGGCTTCTCGTAAAGAACCAGTATCTAGCATGTACTTAAAAGTACGACTTCGACAGAATTGACGGAGCCAGTATTGGGTATCGAAATTCTACCCAATATTCAAGATAAGTGTGAGTTTACACTTATGTGATTGATTAGGGGTGTTGCATTTCACGACATACCACCATATAGACAATTATGTCTAATTGGTCATCAGGTAATCAATAGGGCTATAACGTTTCGTGATACCAAATTAAAGGAAAGCTGTATTTGTGTCCATTGTGGATATTAATGTTAGGGCTGCCCTGATTTGGGGTACAGTATCCAACAATTAAGAGTATGCATTATAAACATATTCTTTGAACAGTATGCTTAGTCAATTTCAATATAAAAGTAGCAAAGTAAAAACTTTTTTGGCATTAAACTTGATTCGTCAAAACGGGTGAATTAAGTTTTGTATGAGTGAAAAAATTAAAGCTTAATAGTTATGACTTGATTTTGAATATTATTTTAGATGTCGGTTAAACTTTTTCGTGCAGGAGAGTGATCATATTCCCATAATGGGAATTTGATAATTCATTTTACGATTTCGGTTCAAACCGATTTTGTCAGTGTAGAAATTGTTGTACACTATGTATAACGTGAATGTTTATTGATATGACTGTGACATTATGACATAACTGCTGCCATTATAAATTTTAGGTGGGCGGTATTTTACCGTATACCTGTAAGATAATAATTTTTATTGGCAGCAGGTGTATATTTGTAGGTATTTAAAGATTTCTATTTAGAAGCTTGCATTATTAAAGTCTCAACCGACAAAATTGGCGATTGAATATATTGGTGTGTAACGATTCGTTCCTCCCTATATTGTCAAGTGATTTTCCTTAAAAAATCAAGGAATTTATAGTT
>ERZ778510.34-NODE-34-length-130404-cov-8.083415_pt1 | contig 130404 bp, 121 predicted proteins | sample MGYA00510348_ERZ778510 | MGnify/ENA primary metagenome ERZ778510 (study PRJEB29527, sample SAMN07138969) | mouse gut metagenome | material: feces | host: mouse | place: China:Nanjing | collected 2016-01-25 ... | reverse complement strand
CTGCCACAAAGGCAAACCGGAGTCTAAATCAATAACTTTAGTTCCTATATGCCGGCAATCGCGTTCGGCGATGCCCAGCTGCCGCTTTTCGCCCGGATGCGTCATGCCATTGATCGCGAACAGCACGTCGAAATACGAAGCGAGGAATGCGGCCACACGGTGATTGACGCTCACCAGGTCGCCACGGGAGGCGGCTTTATGGATCTGCGCGTCGTATGCCGGCAGTGCGCCGTGGAGCAAGGGCATGTTGGCGTGGATGATCGCATCGCGCAGCGCGTCCGGGTACGGTACGTCGAAGCGCCGTTGGAGGGCCTCGAGACGGCTGTGGCGGTCGAACACCACCTTGCAAGTGCGTAGGTTGTGCCACATGCACGTTGTATAGCCCAGTGAGGCCTCGTGCCCTTCGACCACGCGGCGCACGTCGGCCGCGAACCCATCCAGGTCGCGGTGCAGCAGGTCCAAGTCCACACCGTCGCGGAACGTGCAGTTGTCTTCGTACTCCCAGTAGTGGTTGCCGATCTCCATGACCGTGCAATAGCGGGCGAGCAATGCCCTGCGCGCCTCTTCGTCAATCGGTGCGGTGCAGTAGAGATACACGTCGTAGTCGGAACGGGCGTCGTGTAGGCCCGATGCCCGTGATCCGCCGAGTGCGATTGCCTCGACTTGTGGCAGTTCCTGAAGCTGGGCGAACAGTTGGTGTGCGAGGTCCATGGTGGCTCCTTTTCGTTGTGCCAGATGCGGGTTGCGCCTCCATGCGCGCACCGCAAGCTCCAACATATCAATACTTTCCGAAAGAAAGAAAATGAGGCCACACAGTGGACAATCAATCTTGCGTATGATGGCCGAAGAACAATCATGCGATATGGCGTGCGCCGGCAGTGTCGTCGTCCCGCCACGCGTGCGGCCTATGTAGGAAAGAGGTGCGTATGAGTGCCAATGGCATCGACAGGAAGGCGCTTGAGCAGCTCCATGCCGAATCCATGGAAGAACAGGTCTCCTATTACCGGCGCCCGTTCATGGTGCTGTGGGCTGCGGTGCAGGAAGCATCGGTGGAACTCGAAGAGGACTACGGCATGTCGGCCGAAGTCGCGCAGGTATGGGTTGCCGAACAGCTGCGGCAAGTGGCCGATTCGCTCGTCGACCGCCTCGCGGAGAAAGCCGTTGCGCACGGGGTCAGCAAATCCAACGTGGCGCGCGCCGCAGGAGCCGACCCCACAAACGCACTACGCCGCTTCCCGCGCCTCACCGGTGACGCGCCACGCGAACGGCTCCTCATCGACGATGTACTGGACGCCTTGGAATGACACGCACAACGAATCCGACACGCCGATGCCGGACCGTCCGACCACATCGCCCCTCCCGCATTGGCACACGGATGCGTGACGGTGCATACTGTGCCCATCCACGGCATCGGCACAGAAAGGACGAGACCATGACACCGAAATCAAGAGCAGAGCACACCGCGCGCATCCGCAGAAGGCGGCGGCTGATCCGCGCGGGAATCGCGCACCGCGAAGGAATGATGCGCCGTGCCGCCGCATTCGCGCTCTGCAGTGCGCTGATGGCGGCCTGGCCGTGGGGGAAGGCCGCCATCAGCGCACAGGCGAGCGAATCGTGTACGGCCGGCATGGTGATGCCGGTGCAAGGCAGTGAGATTGTCGCACGGTTCGACGGGCCGTACCAAGCGTGGATGGCAGGGCACCGCGGCATCGACATCCGCGCACAGAAAGGGGATGAGCTCATCGCGCCCGCCACCGGCATCATCAGCCACGCAGGCACCGTCGCCGGCAAATCGACGGTGAGCATCCGCGTACGGTCATTCACACTGACATTCGAACCGGCGCAGACTGCACTGTCAGTCGGAACGCCGGTACTGCGCGGCAAACCGTTCGCCAAAGTCGCCGGCGGCAGTGACCACTGCGACGATGCATGCGTGCATTGGGGCATCAAGCGGGGCAAAGGAGCCTATGAAGACCCCGAGCGATGGCTCACCCCGCAATCGATCCGGCTTGTACCCGTGGCGTAAGGCTCACAGTCCGGCTTCGGCGAGCGTGATGTACCCCGGGTCGATGAGCTCGATCTTCATATTGCCCGCGCTCACCGAGAGCAACGGCAGGCTCATCGTCGGCACGTTCTGGCCATAGAGGTCCTGCACACTGACGAAGTCCAGACCGTCAAGGGAATCACCCCGGGCGAAGGCCGCACAGATCCGCGCAAGGTCGGCGGCGCTCGCGACACGGTCGACGAGGCCGGTCGCCCATTGCTTGCCGTTCACGATGTTGGGCATGGCACTGATATACGCGCCGAAGCCGGTGACGATGGGCCAGCGGTTCTGCGCTTTCTGGTTCTCCTGACGCACCTCTTCGGGCGTGCTGAGCGAGGGGGCGCGCTTGGGGTCGGGCACGCGGTTTTTCTGCAGGTCCTGCCTGCCCGCGATGTTGCCGACGATGTCGCCGATGGTGATCGACGGGTTGACATCGGCGGCGGACCCGGTGTATTTGAGTGCGGTGAGGCCCTTGACCACGCCGTTGGCCACATAATCGTTCATCGCGATCACGCCGTCGATGCGCACGTGCCCTTGGCCGTTGGCCGGTCGGCCCAGCCGTTGCCGGAACTCCATCTCGATGCTGTCGGCATCGGTGGCCTTGATGGTCACGTCACGCCAATCCTGCACCGTCGTGGATGCGGTCGTCCTCATCGACGGGCTGAGCACCACGCCCGAGCGGAAATACGGCCCGATGACCTCCCATACCCCATTGAACGCCTCGCGTGCGAATGCCTCGTCGAGTTGCGGATAGTCGGAGTCCGCGTCATAAGGCAGCAGGATCTCGATGTACTTGGGGTTGTACCGGCTTGCGCTGTCCAACTGCAGTTTGCTGACGAGTTGGCGCGCCTGCAGGCGCCCTATCTCGCGGGCAGAGCACAGGCTCACAAAGGCGTCCGGGGTGAACCCGGGCAGGGGAGTGGCGACCACCACAACGTGCATGCCCGCTTTCTTCGCCAATCCGAGTGCGCGCGTCATGCGGCTAAGGGATTCATCCAACGATTCATCAGTGGCGTCCTCGTCGGCGCCGGTGCCCTGTGCGAGTGATTGTGTGACGTAGTCGCCGTAGCGTTTCACCGTGTCGGTCATCGGTGCGGCCGGGGCGACAACGAGCGTCGTGGACTGCGCTTCGGGGTCGGCGCTTGAGCCGTCCGTGGAGCCGTCGAGCGCATCGACGACATAATCCTGAATGCGGTGGCTTTGCCGTTCCAAGTCGGAATCGGCGTGGGTCTGCACATGGTCTGCCTCGAACCCGCGGTCCTCAAGCGAATCCTTGGTGGCGTCGGCGAAGTCATGCCAGGAATTGAGCGGCACATCCTGCGAGACGGTGAATCCGTCGTTCGGCAGGAACAGCGCCACCGACCCCGTGAGCCTTGTCTCTCCGGCCACGGTTGTGGTGCTCGTGGGGGCGGGGCTGGCTCCCGACCCGCAGGCGGCGAGCGGCAACGCCATGCATAGGCATGCCGTTGCCGCCAAGAGTCGTCGTGTCGTTGAGCTGCTGTGGATCACCACCATACAACCGCCTTGTCAAGTCGAACGTGTGCATGTGCACCGCCGATTGTACCCGACATATGGCATAGGGCCCGCCTTCCTTCATGGTCGGCGGGCCCTATGGGTCGGGATTGCGTCAGCGTTCCTGCAACGCGCGGCGCAGGTTCGTGTCGAGCGCGTCCATGAATCCCTCCGTATCGAGCCACTCGTGGTCGGGGGCGATGAGCATCGCGAGGTCCTTGGTCATCTGGCCGCCTTCCACGGTCGAGATGATGGTCTGCTCAAGGGTTTCGGCGAAGTCGGCCACCGCTGGGGTGCCGTCGAGCTTCGCGCGGTGCTTGAGGCCGCCGGTCCACGCGTAGATTGAGGCGATCGGGTTCGTCGAGGTCTTTTCGCCCTTCTGCCAACGGCGATAATGGCGCGTCACCGTGCCGTGTGCGGCCTCGGCTTCGACCGTCTGCCCGTCCGGCGTCATCAGCACAGAGGTCATCAGGCCGAGCGACCCGAAGCCTTGGGCCACGGTGTCGGACTGCACATCGCCGTCGTAATTCTTGCATGCCCACACATAACCGCCGTGCCACTTGAGCGAGCTGGCCACCATGTCGTCGATCAGGCGGTGCTCGTACGTCAGGCCCTCCTGCTCGAAACGCGTCTTGTATTCGGTGTCGAACACCTCGGCGAAGATGTCCTTGAACTCGCCGTCGTATGCCTTGAGGATCGTGTTCTTCGTGGACAGGTACACGGGGTAGCCGCGCATGAGGCCGTAGTTGAAGCATGCGCGCGCGAATCCACGGATCGACTCATCGAGGTTGTACTGCACTTGTGCCACGCCGCTGCCGGGGTAGTTGAACACGAGGTGCTCGATCGGCGCCGAGCCATCCTCGGGCGTGAATGTGACGGTGAGCGAACCGGGGCCCGGCACCTTGAAATCGGTCGCCTTGTACTGGTCGCCAAAGGCGTGGCGGGCCACCACGATCGGCTTGGTCCATCCCGGCACCAGGCGTGGGATGTTCGAAATCACGATCGGTTCGCGGAAGATCGTGCCGCCGAGGATGTTGCGGATGGTGCCGTTGGGGGATTTCCACATCTTCTTGAGGCCGAACTCCTCGACGCGCGCTTCGTCCGGGGTGATCGTGGCGCATTTGACGCCCACATGCTCGCGCTTGATGGCCTCAGCCGCGTCGATCGTCACTTGGTCGTCGGTGGCGTCGCGGTTTTCGATGCCCAGATCGTAATAGTCAAGATTCACGTCCAGATACGGCAGGATCAGTCGGTCCTTGATGTCTTTCCAGATGACGCGGGTCATCTCGTCGCCGTCGAGTTCGACGATGGTTCCTTCGACCTTGATTTTGGCCATGGGCTGCTTTCCTCCATGAGTGCTGATGCGTCCAACAGATTCCCCATATGCATAACGCATCCATGTTTCCGGTCGTGCACAATGTCCAAAAACACGTGGTGCACCGCGGCCCGCGCCGTGTCACGGCGGGGCATTAGCCTTGGAGCCATGTCTCAGGAAATTGAAATCGGCCTCGGAAAAAAAGGCCGCATCGCATACGGGCTCGACGACATCTCGATTGTGCCGTCGCGCCGTACGCGCGACCCACAGGATGTGTCGACCGCGTGGCAGGTGGACGCCTACGAATTCGACATCCCGGTGATTGGCGCACCGATGGATTCGGTCACCAGCCCGAGCACGGCGATTGCGATGGGCAAGCTCGGCACGCTCGGCGTGCTCGACCTTGAGGGCTTGTGGACCCGTTACGACGACCCCGAGCCGATCCTGACCAAAATTGCCGAACTGCCGATCGACGAGGCCACCGCGTACATGCAGCAGGCATATGCCGAGCCGATCAAACCGGAGCTCATCGCAGCGCGCCTGCACGAGATCCGCGACGCCGGCGTCACCGTCGCCGGCTCGCTTTCGCCGCAGCGCACCCAGCAGTACTATTCGACCGTGCTCAACGCGGGCGTGGATTTGTTCGTGATCCGCGGCACGTCCGTCTCCGCCGAACACGTCTCCACCGACCATGAGCCGCTCAATCTGAAGAAATTCATCTACGACCTCGACGTGCCCGTCATCGTCGGCGGCGCCGCCAACTACACCGCCGCGCTGCACCTCATGCGCGCCGGCGCGGCGGGCGTGCTCGTGGGCTTCGGCGGAGCGGCCGTCTCCGCCAATCGCAACACGATCGGCGTGCACGTGCCGCTCGCGACCGCCATCTCTGACGTGGCCGAAGCGCGCCGTGACTACATGGACGAATCCGGGGGACGCTACGTGCAGGTCATCGCCGACGGTGGCATGGGCGATTCCGGCAGTTTCGTGACGGCGTTGGCCATGGGCGCCGACGCCGCGATGCTCGGCGCCCCGCTCGCTCGCGCCACAGAGGCGCCAGGGCACGGCACCCACTGGGGCGCCGAAGCGCGCCATGCAAGCCTGCCGCGCGGCATGCGCACGAACGTGGGCACTGTCGGCACACTCGAGGAAATCCTCTATGGGCCGAGCCATCTTGCCGACGGCAAGACGAATTTCATCGGTGCGCTGCGCCGCGCCATGGCGTCGACGGGATATGTCGACGTGAAGAACTTCCAGCGTTGTGATGTGGTGGTGACACCGACCGGGCAGTGACCGGGTCCTCCTGCGCATTGGACCGTGTGGGCCGCCGTTCCCTATGGGATGGCGGCCCACACGCGTATATGCGGCGGGGGCGAACCGGGGCGTGTAGCAGGTATATATATCGAAATTGTGAAACATTGGATATCTATACTATATATTTTCTTTAATTAACAATATGTGTAGAAAATAGGAATAATTTGTAAAGCTTATTGTATTCTCCCTGTTGGCGCAGTCTGTGGTTGCAATAATTGGGCACGGTTGGGCGTAATGCGACCCGACCGGTCCAAGGCGATATGCCACCACAAACAGCAAAGGAGGATAATGACCGAACAGAAGATAGAGGAACTCGAACCGGTCACCCCGTTCATGATGCGAAGGCCGGAGACGCTGCCGTCGTTCGACGGCGTGATTCCACTGCAATCGTCTTCGGAGCCCGCGCGCTACCGTGTTGTATCGTGTCTGTCGCGTACATTCAACGCGGAACAAGTCCACGAACTCGTCATGCACGTGTGCCGTGTGACCTGCGTGGCCATCGAGATCCTGCGCAGGCGCCAGCCGAGCCGAATCCTCGCGAAATTCGCGGAGCCGGAATGCATCGAACGGCTCGAATACATGCGTTCGCTGCTTTCCGACTACATGGAGGAACTCGCAGTGCTGCACAAGCGGCACATCTACCCGCCAGTTGAGTTCGTCTGGCTCAATGGGGTATTGACAAGCGAATGCAAACTCGATATCTCGTTGGGTATGCGCGTCGGCGCGCAGACCCATGTGGGAGGCTTGGTGTTCGAGCGCAAACGGGGCCGTTGGATCTGCATGATGGTGGATATCGGCTGATGGCGAGCGTGCGGGCGTGTGGGTTATAGTGGAATGCATGCTCAGGGAATATGGACTCGACAACATCTATGTCACCACTCAGAATGACACCGTCTATGCATTGCTTTCGGACCGCGCGTTGGCGGATCCGGACGATCTGATAGCGCAGTGGAAGGATGAGCGCACACGGCAATGGAACGACGTGTACGCCGGTGAGATGTTGGCACAGGTGCGCAGCGTGGCCAAAGGCCTCATGGCGCTTGGCGCGAAGCCGGGGAGCACCGTGGTGATCTACTCCGCCACATGCTATGAATGGGGAGTGCTCGACTTCGCCTGTGCGGCCGTCGGCGCGGTCTCCGTGCCGATCTATGAGACCGATTCCATGAAACAGGCTTCCTCGATCGTGCACGAGGTGCACCCCTCGATCGCCTTCGGCGGCGATGAGGCGCACACCCAGACGCTCGAGGCGATCGCCGAGGTTGAAGACGTGCTCACGCACGTCTTCAACCTGAGCAACGGTGCGCTTGAGGCGTTGATCAATCTGGGTGAGGGTGTCAGCGACGATGCGCTCGATGAGGCGATCGCGCGCGTGCGTGCCGATGACCTGCTCACCATCGTCTACACATCCGGCTCCACCGGGGCCCCCAAGGGCGCCATGCTCTCCAACCGCAACTTCACGCACATCGTCAAGAACGGCTACGAAGTGCTTCCTGAGATGCTCTATGAGCCAAGCCGTCTGCTGCTATTCCTGCCCCTCGCGCATTGCTTCGCGCGCTACATCCAATACACGGCCATCGGTGGTCACGGCGTCGTGGGCTATGTGCCGGGCGCCAAGCACCTGCTCGCCGATCTGCGCGGGTTCAAACCCACCTATCTGCTCGGCGTGCCGCGCGTGTTCGAAAAGGTGTTCAACGCGGCCTCTCAGAAAGCCGGCGCCGGATTGCGCGGGCGCATCTTCGCGAATGCGGTCAGGCATTTCGAGGACTGGTCCAAGATGGAAAGCGAGCACAAGCACCCATCGCTGGCCATGCGCATGAAGCATTCGTTCTACATGAGCACGGTCGCCACATCGTTCCGCTCCGCGCTCGGACCGAACCTGCGCTACCTCGCGTGCGGGGGCGCTCCGATCAACACCGACCTTGTGCACTTCTTCAACGGCATGGACGACATCACGTTCATCCAGGGCTATGGTATGACCGAAACGGCCGCACCGATGATGGTGAATTGGCAGAAGGCCAACCGACCCGGCTCCGTGGGGCGCCCCGGTCCCGGTATGGCGGTGCGCACCGCCAAAGACGGGGAAATCGAAGTCAAAGGCCCCAACGTGTTTCTGGGGTACTACAAGAACCGCGAGAAGACCGACGAGGTGCTCGAGCCGAGCGGCTGGCTGCATACCGGTGACCTCGGGTACATCGACGACGATGGGTTCCTCTATATCACCGGGCGCAAGAAGGACATCATCATCACCGCCGGAGGCAAGAACGTCTCGCCGGCGCCGATGGAGAACGCGATCAACGAATGCCCGATCGTGGCGCACACGGTCGTGGTCGGCGACAACAAGCCGTTCATCGGGGCGTTGGTCACGCTCGACCCGGAGATGATCGGCAGCTGGCTCGCCGAACGTGGGCTGGACCCCCACACGCCCCTTGAGGACGTGGCGCATAGCGACGCTGTGCATGCGTACATCCAGCAATACGTGGACCAGGCTAACGCCAATGTGTCGCGTGCGGAATCGGTGCGCAAGTTCATCGTGCTGTCGCACGATTTCAGTGTCGAGGAAGGCACGATGACCGCCAGCATGAAAGTGGTCCGGCCGAAGGTGCTCGCCGCGTACGCCGGGGTCATCGAGGGCGAGCTGTACGCTCCTGTCCCGTCGAACCGTCCCGTGCCCGTGAGCGTGCAGATCCTGGAAAGCACCACGGAGACCGTCAAGAGGGCGGGCGAATCGATGCGCCACGCCTCCGAGAACGTCTCGCCGCGTGTACGCCAGGCGATCGACACCGTGCAGGAGCGTCTCGGCGAATGGCAGCAGGACCATGCCGAGACCGCGGAAGACGCATCGGCGGCCAAGGAGCCGCCAAGCCAAGAAGAGGAGAGGTAATACCGTGGCAATCCGAGACATACGAGTGGTTCCCGACCCCGTGCTACGCACGCCGTGCGATCCGATCACCGACATCACGCCGGCCATCCGGCGTCTTGTGGACGACCTGCTCGACACGGTGAACGACCCGGGTCGTGCAGGCGTCTCCGCGAACCAGATCGGCGTAAGCCTGCGTGCGTTCTCGTACAACATCGACGGCACGATCGGATACATCCTCAACCCGGTGCTGGAAGAGACGAGCGGCGAGCAGTATGGTGACGAAGGTTGCCTGTCGCTTCCCGGCCTGTGGTACAAGACGCCGCGCGCGGATTATGCGCGTGTGCGAGGCGTCGATCTGGATGGCAACGAGGTCGTGCTCGAAGGCTCCGGACTCATGGGCCGCATGCTGCAGCATGAGACCGACCACCTTGACGGGCACTTGTACATTGACCGTCTCGAGAAGGACGAACGCCGTGCAGCGATGCGCCGCATGCGCAGTCTGAACGCCTGAGCGCATGACCACCAAGGCCCGGACCACGCCCACGCCGCGTGGTGCGGGCCTCATGCTATCATGTGCAGTTGGTGCGCCAACCGGCGCCCGCCGCGTTCGCGAGCGGTGGCGCCACCCCTAATATCGTCAACCGGCGTGCCGCCAAATTCGCGCCATGTACGCGAAGGCCCGTGTCGGTCGGTCATCGCACACGATGACTGCACGCGGGAACGCATGGCCAGGCAATAACCGACAGGAAGGTAGTAATACCATGGCTCAGATTACGATGAGCGAAATGCTGAAGGCCGGTCTCCAGTTCGGCCACCAGACCCGCCGCTGGAACCCGAAGATGAAGCAGTACATCCTCACCCAGCGCAACGGCATCTACATCATCGACCTCTTCAAGACGCTCGACCTGATCGACGTCGCCTACGACTTCATCAAGACCACCGTGGCCCACGGCGGCACCGTGCTGTTCGTCGGCACCAAGAAGCAGGCCCAGGAGGCCATCAAGACCCAGGCCACCCGTGTGAACATGCCTTACGTGTGCGAGCGTTGGCTCGGCGGCATGCTCACCAACTTCCAGACCGTCTCCAAGCGCGTCACCCGTCTCAAGGAACTCGAGGAGATGGACTTCTCTGACGTGCACGGCTCCGGCCTGACCAAGAAGGAGCTCCTGCTCCTTGAGCGCGAGAAGGACAAGCTGGAGAAGCAGCTTGGCGGCATCCGCAACATGAACCGCACGCCGTCCGCGATGTTCGTCGTCGACGTCAACAAGGAAGCACTGGCCGTCGAGGAAGCCCACAAGCTGGGCATTCCGGTCGTCGCGATCATCGACACCAACTCCGATCCGGACGTCGTCGAATACCCGATTCCGGCCAACGATGACGCCATCCGCGGCATCGAACTGCTCACCACGCTGTTCGCCGACGCAGTCGCCGATGGTCTGCTGGAGCGCTCCGGCAAGTCCACCAAGGCCGAAGGTGAATCCGATGCGCAGCCGATGGCCGCCTGGGAGAAGGAACTGCTCGAGAACGACGAGAAGACCACTCTGCGTGAAGACGCCGTGGTCACCGAGAACGCCGTCCTCAAGGCCGACGAGAAGGAAGGCGCTTCGTCCGAAGCGGCCCGCGCCGACGCGCAGTTTGAGGAATCCGAAGCGAAGCAGGACGAAGAGTCCAAGTGACGTTTCCCGGTGGCGCGCAAGGCGCGCCACCGCTTCCAATCGTTACACCATTCATCAATCAAGGAGATATCAATGGCAGCCATTACCGCAGCATTGATCAAGCAGGTCCGTGAAGAGACCGGCGCAGGCATGATGGACGTCAAGAAGGCGCTCACCGAAGCCGAGGGCGACGTCGCCCGCGCAAAGGAAATCATCCGCGCCAAGGGCATCCAGGCCGCCGGCAAGCGTGAAGGCCGCAAGGCCCAGGAAGGCACGATCGCCTCCACCGTCGTCGACTCGGCCAACGGCCAGACCGGCTATGCCGTCGAGCTCAACTCGGAGACCGACTTCGTGGCCAAGACCCCGAAGTTCGTCGACTTCGCCGACACCGTGCTCGCTGCGGCCGTCAAGGTCAACGCCAACGGCATCGACGATGTGCTCGCCGCCCCGAGCGACGAAGGCACCGTCAAGGAATCCGTCGAGGAAGCCGCCGCGCTGTTCGGTGAGCACGTCAAGATCGGCCAGTTCGCCAAGATCGAAGGCCCCCGCGTTGAGATCTACGCGCACAAGAAGTCCGCAGAGATGCCGCCGAGCATCGTCGCGATGATCGCCACCGATGAGGCCGGCGCAGCCGTGGCCCATGAGGCGGCCCTGCAGATTTCCGCCATGGGCGCCCAGTGGCTGTCGCGCGAGGACGTGCCGGAAGACATCGTGGAATCCGAGCGCCGCGTCGCCACCGAGAAGTCCCTCGCTGAGGGCAAGCCGGAGAAGATCGTCCCGAAGATCGTCGAAGGCCGCCTCAACGCGTTCTTCAAGGAGAACGTGCTACTCGAGCAGGCCTATGTCAAGGATCCGTCCAAGACGATCGGCGACCTGTTCAAGGAAGTCGGCGGCCAAGCTCTGGCCTTCGCCCGCCTCGAGGTCGGCAAGGGCCCGGAGGCCGACGCCGAGTGACTTTGACGGCATAGCCCACGCCGGGCATGCCGCACACTGTCGTGACGGGGTTGTCGACGCATGCGAGCCATGCGCCGACAACCCCGTTTTCGTATGCGTCCCGTGGTGTCGCGCGTCATGGGTGCGGTGTCGCACCGGGCCGATACGCTAAACAACGGTAAGACATGAGATACATGTGCAGAAAGGTGCGGCATGGCACTTGACAACACCGAGGACAAACCTCGTAGAGTATTGCTCAAACTGTCCGGTGAGGCATTCGGCGGTGGCCATGTGGGGGTGGACACCGGGGTGGTCCGCCGCATCGCTTCGGAAATCGTACCGGCGGTCGCCCAAGGGGTGCAGGTCGCGATCGTGACCGGCGGTGGCAACTTCTTCCGCGGTGCGGAACTGCAGCAGGCGGGCATCGACCGCTCGCGCGGCGACTACATGGGCATGCTTGGCACCGTCATGAACTGCTTGGCGTTGCAGGACTTCCTCGAGCAGGAAGGGCAGGCCACCCGCGTGCAGACCGCGATCACGATGGGGCAGGTCGCCGAGCCGTACATTCCGCTGAAGGCCATCCGCCACTTGGAAAAGGGCCGCGTGGTCATTTTCGGCGCCGGTGCCGGCATGCCGTATTTCTCGACCGACACGGTGTCGATTCAGCGTGCCCTCGAAATCCATTGCGACGAAGTGCTCATGGGCAAGAACGGCGTGGACGGCGTGTACACCGCCGACCCGCGCAAGGATTCGCAGGCCAAGCGCTTCTCCGCGTTGAGCTACAAGCGCGCCCTGGTTGACAACCTTGCGGTCATGGACGCTTCGGCCATGGCCATGGCGCGCGACAACAACCAGAGCATCCGCGTCTTCGGACTCGAGGAACCGGGCAACGTCACGGGAGCCCTCTTGGGCGAATCCATTGGTACGCTGGTGTCCAATGGAGAATCGCACCTCGCCTGACGGCGGGCGGGCACGACCAATTCCATATCAAAGGAGAACAACATGGCAAATCTTGTGGACCAGGCCAAGGGCCAGATGGAGAAGTCCATCGAATCGACCAAGGAGAACTTCGCGGGCATCCGCACGGGCCGCGCGAACCCGGCTCTGCTCAACGGCATCACCGTCGAGTATTACGGCGCCCCGACCCCGCTGAAGGCCGTGGCGACGATCGGTGTGCCGGAGCCGCGCACGCTTTCGGTGACACCGTTCGACCCCTCGCAGGCGAACGCGGTGGAAAAGGCGCTGCGTGACTCCGACCTGGGCGCAAGCCCGCGCCGCAATGGCGCGCAGATCCTGCTCACTATGCCCGAACTGACCGAGGACCGCCGCAAGGAATACGTCAAGCTCGCCAAGACCAAGGCGGAGGATGGCAAGGTCGCGGTGCGCAACATCCGCCGCAAGGCCAAGGAATCCATCGACAAGGCCGTCAAGGACGGCGAGATGGGCGAGGATGAGGGCGAGCGCCTGCTCAAGGACCTCGACAAGGTGACCAAGCAGGTCACCGACCAGCTGGATGCGCTGCTCGACAGCAAGCAGAAGGAGATCATGGAGGTGTGACCTCCTCATGGTGAACGGGTGCGCCGCATGCATGCCGCCGTCGCACGGCGGCCCTCCATGCGGCGCACCCGTTCGCATTATTCACGACAAACCGGTTTTTCGAAGACGCGAGGCACCGCATGAACTCCACAACACCACCGAACCATCAGGCCGAAGAGGCGATTGACGCCATCAACAAGAAGACGGGCCGCAACATGCCGCAGGCGATCGGCACGGCTGTGGTGCTCATCGTGCTGATCCTTGCATGCCTGCTAATCAGCCCCGCGCTGTTCGCGCTGCTTGTGGTGATCTTCATGATCCTCGGCTTGTGGGAGCTCCGTGTGGATTTCGCCGTCCGCAACCTCAATATTCCGATCGGCACGCTGTGGGTGTGTTCCACCGTCTCGTTGTGCACGGTGTATCTTGCGCCGAACCACGTGGTGGCGATGGGCGCGTGCGCGTTGGGTACGCTTGTGCTTGTGGGGATCATGGCGAGCCTGCAGATATCGCTCAATGGCCGGGCGGGCAAGGCGTTGGCCACTAAAACGCTCACGTCGCCGTCGGCGGTGCCGTCCGACGGCATGCCCACGCACAGCAGGCTGACGCATGTGGCGGTCTCCATGTTCACGGTGCTGTACATCCAAGTACTCGCCTCGTGCATCATCATTCCGCTCACATTCCACGGGCACCCTGTGTCGCATGCCATCATGATCGTGTTCATCCCCGCGTTGAGCGATACCGGCGGCCTGTTCGCAGGCGCCTGGCTTGGACGGCACAAGCTGTGCCCGGGCATTTCGCCGAAGAAATCGGTCGAGGGTCTGCTTGGGTCGATTCTCTTCGCGATGGCCGGGGCCTACGCCGTGTTCGCCTGCACCTATGACCAGGCCATGTGGGCCACACGCTGGTGGGTGCCCGCGGTGGCCGGCGTCATGATCGGTGTCGTCGGCACATTCGGCGACCTGTGCGCCTCGATGATCAAACGCGATCTGGGCATCAAAGACATGGGGCATCTGCTCAAAGGCCATGGCGGTGTGTTGGACCGCGTGGATTCCATTCTGCTGGCCGCACCGTTCACGTGCGTGCTGCTCTGGATGACGGGACTGTGATATGGAGATGGAAACAACCACGACCGAGCATGCCGTGGAAAGCGGCATCACGCCGGGTGGCACGACCGGTGCGTTCCGTGACGTGCTGGCCAAGGACCACGCGCGCCGCGGCAAGCCGCCGGTCCACTTCACCGACATGACGCCCGACGAGCGCATCGAGGCGGCGAAAGAGATGGGCCTGCCGAAGTTCCGCGTCAAGCAGCTCGCCAACCATTACTACGGTCATTTCGACACCGAGGCCGCGCAGTTCACCGATTTTCCCGCCACGGCGCGCCAAGCCGCACAGGACCTGTTCTTCCCGACATTGATCAGCGAGGTCATACGGCAGGTGGCCGATGACGGGCAGACGGTCAAGACATTGTGGAGCCTGTTCGACGGTTCGAAGATCGAATCCGTGTTGATGCGCTACCCGAACCGCACCACCTTGTGCATCTCGAGCCAGGTGGGCTGCGGCATGGGCTGCCCGTTCTGCGCCACCGGCAAACTCGGTCTGACCCGCAACATGTCCACTGGCGAGATCCTCGAACAGGTCCGCATCGCCGCACGCATGATGAGCCGCGGGGAAGTGGCGGGAGGCCCGGGCAGGCTCAGCAACATCGTGTTCATGGGCATGGGCGAGCCGATGGGCAATTACCGCTCCATCATGAGCGCCGTGCGGCAGATCAGCGCCATGCCTCCTGAAGGGTTCGGCATCTCCGCGCGCAACATCACCGTGTCCACGGTGGGCGTGGTGCCGGGCATCCGCAAACTGGCACAGGAGGGCATCCCCGCGCGCCTCGCCGTGTCACTGCACGCCCCGAACAATGACCTGCGCGATGAGCTTGTGCCGATGAACAAACGCTTCAATGTCGAGCAGGTGCTCGACGCGGCGCACGACTATTATCTGGCGAGCAAACGCCGCGTGAGCATCGAATACGCACTCATGCGCGGCATCAACGACCAGGCCGAACATGCACGCCTCCTAGCGAAGAAACTCAACCATTACGGTGACAATTGGGCACATGTCAATCCGATTCCGCTCAACCCGATCGAGGGGTCGAAGTGGACGGCCTCGAAGCCCGAGGACGAACAACGGTTCCTTGAGATTCTCAACAACGCCGGCGTCACCGCCACACTGCGCGACACGCGCGGGCAGGACATCGACGGTGCGTGCGGCCAGCTCGCCGCGAAAACCACCGAGCGCGCATGATGGCGCAGATATGGGAACAGGCGAACGCCTACTACGCGGAGACCATCTGCACGCCAGCATGGACAGTGGACGCTGGCCACGCTACATGGCCAGCGGCATGGGGTGCATCACCTTCGCGAAAACCGAACCGCACCTGTTCAGCATGCTGTTCATGTGTGACCAGAGCCGTGACCAACGCGAGCGCATGGAGCGCCAGCTGCAACCGATCATCGAACTGATCGAACGGCAGTTGGGCATGAGCGTGGACACTGCAACGGCATTCCATATGCATATGTGGATCCATGTGCACGGCATCGCGTCGATGATCGTGACGCACTACCTCGATTGGGACGAACAGCACATCGTCGACGCGCTGCGCGTGGAGTTCCACGCGCTCAGTGCGTCCATCGCCAACCAGCAGGGAAGCGGAGGCGTGCAATGACCGCGACAGACCAACAGGAAGCCATACGTGCCGAAGAGCTGACGAAGCGATTCGGCGCCACAACCGCCGTCGATGGGCTCGACCTGACCGTGACCAACGGTGAGACCTTCGCGTTGCTCGGCGTCAACGGCGCGGGGAAAAGCACCACGATCGCCATGCTCACCCAATTCGGCTTGGACTAGGTGGCGCACCAACGCGCCCACACGCTTTCGGGCGGCATGCAGCGCCGCTTGAGCATCGCGATGGGATTGATCACCAACCCGAAGATCCTGTTCCTCGACGAGCCCACGGTCGGGCTTGATGTGCTCGCACGCCATGAACTGTGGCACACGCTCACCGCGCTCAAAGGCGAGGTCACCATTAGAGCGCGCGTCGTGGTGGGCATCGCGGTCATCCTGCCCACGGCGCTCATGTACACCGCGATCGGATTGCTGTGCGGCACCCTCGTCAGCGATAAGGCCGTCGGTGGCATCTGCGGGGCCATGCTCACCACGGTCTCTTTCATCCTCTCCGGACTCACGATCCCGCTGACGGTCATGGGCCACGCGTTCCAGACCATCGCTCAGACCCTGCCTTTCTATCACGCGGCGCAAATGGCGAATGCGGCCATAGCCGGAGACTATGGCCGCATCTGGCCGCACATGTGGATCGTCCTCGTCTACATGGCCGTATTTGTCGCGGCCGCGGTCTGTGCTTTCACCATGCGGATCCGCAGCCGGTAGATTCCCGGACCGGCATCACACGATGATGTCGTCGTCATGCTTGCTGTGGGACGCTTTGACCGCCTCGATGACCACCGAGGAGATGCCACACAACAGACCCCCAATCACCCACGACAGCCAGAACAACCCACGTGGACCTCCATCAAACCCGAAGAGCATCGTCAGACCGACAATCGTGGCGATCATCATGAGCGTGCCGCAAATCGCGCCATTGACCATGTCATACGAGTCATTCAGGCCCTTCGCCTCACGGTACTCCCGCTCCGCGGCCTTGTTGTATTCGGCAAGATTGAGACGGCCGAAGTGCATGCCTCCATACACGATGGCCGCCACGCCACAGGCCACCAGCAACAAGAACACGCCAACCGGCCATCCATCATCCACATGCAGATACTCATCGGCGAAGACCAACAGCGCAAGCCCAACAAGAATCAGACCAATGCCGCCAACAAGCGCAACCGTCAACGTGCGCCGTGCCTCCGCATGATCATGCTCGGTATAGAAATCCTCAACATAGGGATGACTGCGCATGAACGCGGAATGCCCAAGCCCGGCGGGAACCAGAAACGTCAAGCCAATGATGACCCCAAGCACAATGCACAGGAACATGAGGAAATCATTGAACGGACTCACCCCAAGGATGGAATTGTCCGCATCGAAAAACATTCCGGCGCCGACACCGAAAATGATGGCAAAGATGCCAGCCGGAATCTTCGCGTCAAAACTGCGCATATGGGCCTCATATCCCGTGATGTCCCGCGGCAATGGTGCGGGATTCTGCTGGAGCATGGACAGCGGCGGGCGCTCACTGATCGCCGCTGGGACACCCGTGTCGTCTGACTCATCGGCGTGTCCCTGCGCGGGTGACGCGTTCCGACGCGGCCGGGCCACATCGCCGATGACAAGGTCGTCGAGCGTGACGTCGAACAGGTCGCAGATCACGAGCAGCTTGTCCATCTCCGGGTACGCCTTCTCGCTCTCCCACTTGCTGATGGCTTGGCGGGAGACGCCCAGAAGCATCGCCAATTGCTCTTGCGTCATGTTTCGCTGCGCCCGCAGATACTGCAGGTTGGTCTTGAAATTGCTCATCATCCTGTCCTTATGTTCGAGTCGCTCCCATTCGAAGAAGGAGCCATGGCCTCACTATGCAACACAACGAGACGATCCGTCCACCATCCTCTGGTTGCATCACACAACGCAACCGCAATTCGGCACGCAACCGATGGTTGCATCCGCGACATTCCAACGATTCCACACATACAGCACCATCGGCGCGCACACGAACCCATTTCACGATGTGAGCGCCAAACCGTACACCAAAACCGATGTAACAGGGAATCAGTACTCTTAACACCAGCACAACCGGCTACGCGCACCCGAGTAGAGATGGAGACCCAAACATGTCGTTGGCGGTACGAGTGATCCCTTGCCTGGACGTCGATGCAGGACGCGTCGTCAAAGGCGTCCACTTCGAAAACCTCAAGGACGCCGGTGACCCCGTGGCGCTCGCTGCCGAATACTACCGCCAGGGCGCCGATGAACTCACGTTCCTCGATGTGACCGCCTCCAGCTCGCACCGGCAGACGATGGTCGACGTCGTCACGCGCACCGCCGAGCAGGTCTTCATTCCACTGACCGTGGGTGGTGGTGTGCGCACGCCGGAGGACGTCGATTCGCTGTTGCGCTGTGGAGCGGACAAGGTCGGGGTCAACACGGCCGCGATCAACGACCCCACATTGATCAGCCGAGTGGCGGAACGCTTCGGCAGCCAAGTGCTCGTCCTGTCGGTCGATGCGCGCCGCGAACAGGGGGAGTGCCACACCCAGTCGGGCTTCGAGGTCACCACCATGGGCGGCCGCAAATCCACCGGCATCGATGCGCTGTGGTGGGCCAAGCGCGCCGAGGAATTGGGCGCCGGCGAGATCCTGCTCAATTCGATGGACGCCGACGGCACCCAGCAGGGGTTCGATTTGGAGATGATCTCGGCGATGCGGCGTGAGGTGTCCATTCCGATCATCGCCTCAGGCGGCGCGGGCAAGGCCGAGGATTTCCCGCCGGCGATCGCTGCGGGCGCCGACGCCGTGCTCGCCGCGTCGATCTTCCACTTCGGCAAGGTCACAATCGGCGAGGTCAAGAGCGCCCTGCGCGCCGCAGGCTACACTGTGCGCTGAAGCCACGCACTGGCGGCGGAGGCCAAGCCCGTTTACAATGCTTGGGGTAAGTGTGATATCTGGATGGAAACGATGAACGACGAACAATTCGACAATGCAGTGACACTCGATCCGCGCATCAAGGCGCGGCTCAAATACGACGGGCTCGGCCTCGTCGCCGCCGTGGTGCAGCAGTACGATTCCCGTGAGGTGCTCATGGTCGGCTACATGAACGACGAAGCCCTGCGCCGCACGCTCACCGAAGGGCGCGTGACGTTCTGGTCGCGTTCCCGGCAGGAGTATTGGCGCAAAGGCGACACGTCGGGACATGCGCAGTATGTGAAGGCCGTGCATCTGGATTGTGACGGCGACGCACTGCTCGTCCAAGTGGACCAAGTGGGCGCCGCATGCCATACCGGCAAGTATTCCTGCTTCGATGAAGGCGGCCCGCTGCCGGTCGTGGTGGGATCCCGGGACCACAGTGAGGGGGAGGCTCGATGACGCAGTGCAGTGTGACCAATCTGGAGTGGGGCGAGACCTGGCCCTCGCGTGAACTGTTCCAGACGCTGGCCGATGAAGGCTACCGCATCATCCCCATCGTGCGCCGCCTGCTCGCCGATTCGATCACGCCCGTCGGATTCTACGAGCGTCTGGCGAATGGCAGGTCCGGCACCTTTATCCTCGAGTCCGCGGAATACGGCGGATCATGGAGCCGGTACAGCTTCATCGGCGTCAATGCGATGGCGCAGTTGCGTTCAGATGGAGGTCAGGCGAGCTGGCTTGGCACTGTGCCCGTGGGTGTGCCCAGCCATGGTGACGTCATCGACGTGGCCCGCGCCACGCTCGAAGTGCTCAAGGCGCCACGCGTCGAAGGATTGCCCAACCTCACCAGTGGATTGGTGGGTACCGTCGGATGGGACGCGATCCGGCATTGGGAGCCCACGTTGCGTGCCACGGCGCCAGACGAGACGGGGCAGAATGAGCTCGTGCTCGCGTTGGCGACTGACATCGCCGTCGTCGACCACGTCTCCGGTTCCGTGTGGCTCATCGCGAACGCCGTGAACGTGGACGACAAGCCCACCCGTGCCGACGAGGCGTACCGGGCCGCGGTCGCTCGCCTCGACACGATGGAGCGCGACGCCGCGACGCCGACGCCCGGTGAATTCCGCGTCAACGTGCGCGACACTTCCGTGCCCCAGCCTCAATTGCGCTTCCGCACCGCGAAGCAGGTGTATGAACAGGCGGTCGAGCGGTCGCGCCAGCACATCATCGACGGCGACGTGTTCCAGGTGGTGATCTCGCAGCGCCTCGACATCGATTCGCCGGCGGACCCGTTCGACGTCTACCGCGTGCTGCGCACGCTCAACCCCAGCCCGTACATGTATTTCATGGCCCTCACCGACGCGCAGGGCCGTGATTTCAACGTCATCGGATCAAGCCCCGAAACGCTTATCAAGGTCGACGACGGGCAGGCGATGACCTTCCCGATCGCCGGGTCGCGCCCGCGCGGCGCCACACCCGAGGAAGACGAGTTGTTGGCGAAGGAATTGCTCGCCGACCCCAAGGAGACGAGCGAACATGTGATGCTCGTCGACCTGTCGCGCAACGACCTGAGCCGGGTGTGCCTGCCGCAGACCGTCGAAGTCGTCTCGTTCATGGACATCAAACGGTTCAGCCACATCATGCACATCTGCTCGACGGTCACCGGAACAATCGACCCGGCGCTGTCCGCGTTCGACGTGTTCACCTCCGCATTCCCCGCGGGCACGCTGTCCGGAGCGCCCAAGCCGCGCGCGGTGGAGATCATCGATGAGCTCGAGCCCGCCGACCGTGGCATCTATGGCGGTACGATCGGCTATTTCGATTTCTCCGGCAACATGGATATGGCGATCGCGATCCGCACCGCGTTCATCCGTGACCATGAGGCCAGCGTGCAGGCCGGTGCGGGGCTTGTGCTTGACTCGGTGCCCGCCACGGAATGGCAGGAGACGCGCAACAAGGCCGAGGCGAGCGTGGAGGCCATCCAGATCGCGGCCCAGCTCAAGCGACTGTAATCGCGCACGCGTATACGACAGCAGCCCGCAGAACGTCATGTTCCGCGGGCTGCTGTGTGGTGTGGGGATGGGCGCTGAACTACTCAGCCTTGTCTTCATGGTCCTTCTTCATTTCGTCGAGCTTGGCCTCTGCCTTGCCCTTGAGCTCTCCGGCCTTCATCTTGATTTCGTCGGCCTTGACTTCTGCCTTGCCTTTGAGTTCACCGATTTTTTCTGCCATATCAGCCATGATAGGCTCCTTTCGTGGTTGCCGCCGTTTGTGCGGCTCATCCCATTACACCATGCACGGCGAGCGCGCCGGGCCGGATTCCTCGTGTGGGTGAATGCCGGCCGGCCCTTGAGGTGTGCTATGAGGGTGCCTTGGCGCTATGGCATAAAGATGGGGGCTGCGATCTAATCGAATCGCAGCCCCCATCACACAGGCTATGCCTGAAGCCAAGCAGGCGAATCAGTCATCGAGGTCCAGCTGACGGCCGAAACGCTCGTTGAGCTCCACCTGATCCTCGGTCGCCTTGGCTTCCAGATCGGCTGCCTTGCCGGCCGCCTTGTCCTTCTTGTCGTCGGCCTTGTCGGTGATCTTCTCGAGCTTCTTCTCGGGGTCGCCGGCGGCTTCGCGGATCTTGTTGTCTTCCTTGGCAATTTCCTTGGCCGCATGCTCTTCGGCGCGCTCAGCGCGCTTCTCGTCACGGTTGGCTTCATGCTCCTCGTGACGTTCTTCCATGTGGTCCTTGAACTCTTCGAACTTTTCCTTGATATCTGCCATAACCGGCTCCTATCTACAAATGAATGCTACGTATTCATTAGACCACGTTTCGCATCGGTCCCCGGGTTTTTCGCCCTATAGGGGAAAACGGCGCGTCCGCATCCATGCCTTGCCCGGGTGGGGTACTGCCCTCCGCGGCTCACCATGCAAGACAGGGCTTCAGAGGTGTAACCCACTTGCCTTACAGTTACGCATGTCGGCAAACTCATTGAAGGAGGACCATTGTCTGTGCTTGACGAACTGGTAGCGGGCGCGCTGGAAGACCAGCAGGCCCGTGCACGCGAAACGTCACTGGATGAGCTGAAGGCCATGGCGGCCCAGGCTCCCGCCCCCCGTGACGCTAAGCGATGGCTCAGGCACGATGACGGCATTCCGGTGATCGCGGAGATCAAACGTGCATCCCCGTCGAAAGGCCACCTCACTGACATCCAGCATCCGGGGGAGCTTGCGGCCGAATATGCCGCCGGCGGCGCGTCCGCGATTTCCGTGCTCACCGAAGGACGTCGGTTCCTCGGTTCGCTCGCCGATCTCGACGAGGTGCGTGCGGCCGTCGACATCCCGGTGCTACGCAAGGATTTCATCACCACCGACTACCAGATCTGGGAGGCGCGCGCGCACGGCGCCGATCTGGTGCTGCTCATCGTCGCTGCGCTCGGCGATGACGAACTGGTGCACCTGCTCGCACTGACGCACGAGCTCGGCATGACCGCCCTCGTGGAGACGCATACGCGCGAAGAGATCGACCGTGCGATAGCGGCCGGTGCACAGGTGATTGGCATCAACGCGCGCAACCTGAAGAACCTCAGGGTCGATGTGGGCACATACCGCGAACTCGCGCGCAATCTGCCCGATGATGTGATCAAGGTGGCGGAATCCGGCGTGTTCGGCGCAGTCGAAGTGCAGGACTACGGGCGTGCCGGTGCGGACGCCGTCCTCGTGGGCGAAGGCGTGGCCACGGCGCACGACCATGAACTCGCAGTACAACGTCTAGTAAAGGCAGGAGCAACAGTGAAAGCTTCGGAACAGACCCCGCTGAGCACGCACGAAGGGCCGTACTTCGGCGAATACGGCGGCCGGTATGTGCCGGAGGCGCTCGTCAGTGCCCTCGACGAACTCGAGCGTGTATACGCGCAGGCCAAGGCCGACCCAGAATTCCACAAGGAGCTCGCCCGTCTCAACAGGCAGTACGTCGGGCGTCCATCGCCGCTCACCGAAGCGCCGCGCTTCGCCGAGCGCATCAAAGAACGTACCGGCTTGGACGCGCGCGTCTTCCTCAAGCGTGAGGACCTCAACCATACCGGCGCGCACAAGATCAACAACGCGATCGGGCAGGCGCTGCTCGTCAAGCGCATGGGCAAGACGCGCGTCATCGCCGAGACCGGCGCGGGGCAGCATGGTGTGGCCACCGCCACCGTGTGCGCGATGATGGGGCTCAAGTGCCGCATCTACATGGGACAGATCGACGCGCGCCGCCAAGCGCTCAATGTGGCCCGCATGCGCATGCTCGGCGCCGAGGTCGTGGAGGTCACCCTCGGTGACCGGATCCTCAAGGACGCGATCAACGAGGCATTGCGCGACTGGGTCACCAATGTGAAAGATACCCATTACCTGCTCGGCACCGTGGCCGGACCACATCCGTTCCCCGCGATGGTGCGCGACTTCCAGAAGATCATCGGCGAGGAGGCCAAGGAGCAGCTGCAGGAATGGTACGGCATCGACCATCCCGACGCGATCTGCGCATGCGTGGGCGGCGGATCAAACGCGATCGGCATCATGAACGCGTTCCTCGACGACGACCGGGTGAACCTGTACGGGTTCGAAGCCGGCGGAGAGGGCCCCGAATCCGGGCGCCACGCGATCCGGTTTGCGCCGGGCACAGGTGAGCTCGGCATGTTCCAAGGCGCCAAGAGCTACCTGCTGGAGAATTCCGAAGGCCAGACGCTTGACACCTATTCCATCTCCGCCGGCCTCGACTACGCGTCCGTCGGCCCCGAGCACGCGTGGCTCAAGGACATCGGCCGCGTGACCTATTCCTGGGCCACCGACGGCGAGGCGATGAGCGCGTTCAAGGACCTGTGCGAGACCGAGGGCATCATCCCCGCCATCGAAAGCTCGCATGCCATCGCCGGCGCCTACAAGGCAGCGCTCGACCTCAAGGCCAAGGGCTACGAGCACCCGGTGATGATCATCAATGTCTCGGGCCGCGGCGACAAAGACATGAACACGGCCGGCAAATGGTTCGGCTATCTGACCGATGAACAGAGCAAGGCACTTGAAGCGAACGGAGCACAGGGCAACAATGCGTGAATTCAACGAGACGATCATCGAAGTGGAACAGGACGGCACCCCCTCGGGCCAGCCGCTGGGCATCAGCCATGCGCCGAGCCGTTGCGGCGAGCTCTTCGCCCGCTATAAAGAGCGCAACATGCCCGCCTTCATCGGCTATCTGCCCTTTGGATTCCCCGACACGGAGCTGTCGCTTGAGGCCTTCCGCACTATGGTCGACAACGGCGTGGATATCGTGGAGATCGGCCTGCCGTATTCCGACCCGGTCATGGACGGCCCGGTGATCCAGGCGGCCAGCCAGATTGCGCTGCGCAACGGCGAGCGTATCGCCGACGTGTTTCGCGCCGTGGAGACGGTGGCCAATGCCGGGGGCATCCCGCTCATCATGAGCTATTGGAACCTCATCTTCCATTACGGTGTGGAACGTTTCGCCGCTGATTTCGCGAATGCGGGCGGCGCGGGCCTCATCACGCCCGACCTGATTCCGGACGAGGCGGGGGAGTGGATCGAGGCGTCCGACTGCCATGGGCTCGACCGCATCTTCCTCGTATCGCCCGATTCCACCGACGAGCGCCTGCGCATCGTCGCGAAGAACGCGCGCGGGTTCGTCTACGCGGCATCACGCATGGGTGTGACCGGCGAGCGCGACACGATCAACGCGTCGCCGGAGCGTCTTGTGGCGCGTGCCCGTGCAGCCGGTGCGCAGAACGTGTGCGTCGGCATCGGCGTTTCCACCCCGCAACAGGGCGCGACCGTCGGCCAATACGCCGATGGCGTCATCGTGGGATCGGCCCTCGTGCACACGCTGCTCGATGACCAAGGCGATGTCAAGGATCCGGTACAGGGCATGGGCGCGTTGGCGAACACGACCGCCTCCCTGGCCGAAGCCATCCATCACTGCAGGCTGTAATGCTTCTTGGGCGGGGCGCCACACCGTGGTGGGGCGCCCCGCCCAATATCGTTTGCGGTCGCTACCATCGGGCAGTATGAACCTCGCCTATATACCGTCGCCGACGATCTCCCAGTTCCAGATCGGTCCCGTGACGATTCACATCTACGCCCTCACCATGCTCATCGGCATCATCGCCGCGGTATGGATTACCAGCATCCGTTGGAAGCGCTACGGTGGCACATTCGACCAGATCCTCGACACGTCGTTGGTCGCGGTGCCGTGTGGCATCATCGGCGCGCGCCTGTACCACATCATCACCACGCCGGAACGCTTCTTCGGCCCCAATGGCGACTGGGTGGAGATGTTCCGCATCTGGAACGGCGGCCTTGGCATCTGGGGTGCGATCGTGCTCGGCGCCCTTGGCGCATGGGCGTGGATGCGGCACAAGCACTATCCGATGGCGTTGCTCGCCGACGCCATCGCTCCGGCGTTGCTTGTGGCCCAGGCCATCGGTCGCTTGGGCAACTGGTTCAACCAGGAGCTGTATGGCAAGCCGACGACGCTGCCATGGGGATTGAAGCTCAACACGCAGGGCTCCGCCATCGGCAACAGCGAACAATGCTACGACGGCGCCACATGCCCCACCGGCACGCTGTTCCACCCCACGTTCCTGTACGAGATGGTCTGGAACCTCATCGGCGCCGCGCTCATCATCTGGATCGGGCGCAAGACCGTGCAACTGCTCAAGGCCGGATCGCTGTTCGCGCTGTATGTGATCTGGTATACGGCGGGTCGCACTTGGATCGAGATGCTGCGCATCGATTTCTCGCACGAGATTCTCGGTCTGCGCGTCAATGTCTGGGTCTCGATCTGCGTGTTCATCGCCGGTGTCATCGCGTTCATCGTCATCCAACGGGTGGGGCAGCCCACGCCTTTGCTCGCCGAGCGACTGCGCACATCCACCGAGCTCGAGGCCCGTGAGCTCCTCGAACGGGAGCAGGCGCGCAAGGCCAAGCCTTCGCGGAACTGACGTTCGTCGCCAAGCCAATTTAGAATGGAAACCATGGAAATTCAAATCGCACCAAGCATCCTATCCGCGGATTTCTGCAATCTTGAGCGGGACCTCGAAAAGATCTCCAATGCCGACATGGTTCACGTGGACGTGATGGACCACCATTTCGTGCCGAATCTGACCATCGGCGAGCCCGTCGTCAAGCGCATCTGCGAAGTCACCGACCTGCCGGTCGACGTGCATCTGATGATCGAGGACCCGGACCGTTGGGCGCCCGGGTACGCTGAGCGCGGTGCGCATTCCGTCACCTTCCACATGGGGGCCACCCACGCCCCGGTGCGTCTGGCCCGCCAGCTGCATGACATGGGTTGTGAGGCATGGTTCGCGGTGCGTCCGGCCGAACCGGTCGAGCCGATCTTCGACATCCTCGAGGAGTTCGACACGATTCTCATCATGACGGTCGAGCCGGGCTTCGGCGGCCAGAAGTTCCTCGCCAACCAGATGGCCAAGGTGCGCCGTCTGCGTGACGAGATCACCCGCCGTGGCCTCAAGACCAACATTCAGGTCGACGGCGGCGTCAGCCCCACGACCGCGCCGATCGTGGCCGAAGCGGGCGCCAACATCCTCGTGGCCGGTTCCGCCGTATACGGCGCTGACGACCCGGCGGCGGCCATCAACCAGATTCGCGACGCGGCTGCAGCCGCCTACCGCGACTGACCGCACACGCACCGAATCAGCCCCATTGTCGGAAAGAGAGCATCACTACACCATGAAGACGTTTGAATCGCTGTTCGAAGAGCTCAGCGCCAAGGCCGCCGCAGGCACCGAAGGGTCCAAGACCGTCGACGAGCTCGCCAAGGGCACGCATTTCATTGGCAAGAAAATCATCGAAGAGGCCGGTGAAACCTGGATCGCCGCCGAATACGAAGGCGCGGACCGCACCGCGGAAGAGATGAGCCAGCTGCTGTACCATGTGCAGGTCATGATGATCGACCGCGGCATCACGCTCGAAGACATTTACAAGAATCTGTGAGGACGGCGCCCGCGAGGGCGCCTTGCCGTTGCGGCCACCTGCACGGCACAACATCTGGAGGAACACCATGCTGCGAATCGCAGTACCCAACAAAGGCATGCTCTCCGAACCGGCATGGACCATGCTTTCCGAAGCCGGATACCGTCTGCGGAGCAACCCACGCCAACTTGTTGTGGAAGACCCCGACAACGATGTAGAGCTGTTCTACCTGCGTCCGCTCGACATCGCCGTGTATGTGGGACGCGGCACCATCGATGTCGGCATCACCGGACACGACCTGCTGCTGAACTCGGGCACCGACGCCGAAGAGGTGATGGACCTGGGGTTCGGCGCCTCGACGTTCCGGTTCGCTGCGCCCCAAGACTCGGATATCCGTGAGCTCGCCGACATCCAAGGCAAGCGCGTGGCGACATCGTTCGACAAGCTCGTGCACGACTATCTCGTGGAGCAGGGCATCGAAGCCGAGACGATCCATTTGGATGGTGCGGTGGAGTCCTCGGTGCAGCTTGGCGTGGCCGACCTCATCGCCGATGTGGTGTCGACCGGCACCACGCTGCGTAATGCGGGCCTTCGCATCTTCGCCGACCCGATTGTGCATTCCGAAGCGGTGTTGATCCGTTCCCCGCGCTTGGACGCCCAGGACGAGAGGCTCATCCGCCTGTCGCGCCGCCTGCAGGGTGTGCTCACCGCCAAGCGGTATGTGTTGATGGACTTCGATATCCCGGTCGAGAAGGTCTCGGCAGCCGTCTCGGTCACGCCTGGATTCGAAAGCCCCACGATTTCCCCATTGCACGACAAGCAGTGGTCCGCCGTGCGTGTCATGGTGCCCAAGGCGCAGGTCAATCAGGTCATGGACCAACTGTACGAGGTCGGGGCGCGGGGCATCATCGTCACGGCGATCCAGGCGTCGCGCATGTAGGTCGTGGTTGCATGGCCTCTGAAGACAGTAAATACAGCCCGGAAGCCCGCGATGTGATCTTCACGGTGCCCAACGCGATCAGCGCGTTGCGCATCATCTCCATCCCGTTCATCGCATGGCTCATCGCCGAACACCGCATGGAGGGGGCACTGATCCTGCTCGCCATCTCGTCGGCGTCCGATGGCGTCGACGGACTCATTGCGCGCAAATGCAACCAAGTGAGCAAGATCGGGCAGATCCTCGATCCTATCGCCGACCGCCTGCTCATCCTCTGCAGCATCCTCGCGCTTGCCGTGTGCAATGTGGTGCCATGGTGGATGGTTGTGCTCGTGATTGCGCGCGACGTGGTCATGGGCTTCCTCACCCTGGCGTTGGCCCAGCATGACTATGGGCCGCTTCCGGTGCATTTCGTCGGCAAGACGGGCACGGCGGTGCTGCTCATCTCGATTGTCGGCCTGATGGTGGCCGACATCGACCGGTCGTTCATGCCGTTCAACTGGCTGCACTTGGCCGCCATCGCCTGCGCCATCTGGGGCATTGGTCTATATTGGCTTGCAGGCGTGCTGTATCTGCGCCAGGGAATATCGTTGCTTCGCAAGGATCGAGAATAACCATTGCCACAAGAGCATTCCACACCGCCGGCGTACCCGGTTCCCCCCAATCAGGAACCGGTGCGCCGGCGCGCTGTGTTTTCGGCGGGATTCGCCGACCTTCCCTCACACCATGCGCAATCGCCCGATGAAATCTCACACACCCCACGGCGCAGGCGCACCGGAACCGATTCGCTGCAGCTCATCGACGATCTGATCAACCGCCCGGTAGACCAGTTGTACAGCGATGCCCGGCTGGTGAGCAAGCCGGATTCCAAGATTGTGTACTGGGGCACCCGCATTGTCGTATTCCTCATCTGCATTGCGGTCGGGTTCGCGGGCTGCCAGTTCGTGCGCCTGCTCAACACCGATCCTCGCAAACAGGTGCGCGAGTCGCTGGCGAGCGAGCTGGCCGCGGAGAACACGCGTCTTGAATCGCTTGAATCGGAGAACATGGATCTGCGCAAGCAGATCGAAGCGCAATCGGCGTCCGCGACACAATCGGCGGCCGAGCGCATTGTGAAAGAGAACGAGGCTGCGGCCGGCGGTACGGCGGTCGAGGGGGAGGGAATCGTCATGACGATCGCGAACCCGCTTGCTGCACGCAATGACAACGCAGGATCGTTGCCGAGGGAAGCTAAGGCGGACCGCTTGCGCGTCGTGACTGACACCGACCTGCAGCTGCTCGTCTCGCTGATGTGGCAACACGGTGCCGAGGCGATTGCGGTCAACGACAACCGTTTGGGTGTGCAGACGTCGATCCGCACCGCCGGCAACTCGATCCTCATCGGCACCACGGCCATCGAGAGCCCATACAAAATCCAGGCGATAGGAGACAAGGACGCGTTGGCGGACGCGATGAGCGAACGGTCGCTCCCTGCGCTGTACAGTGATTTCAACAGGTCGGGCATGCATCCGCAGATCAGCAAGACCGATTCGATGCGCCTTGAAGCGGCGCCCATCGGCAAGCTGACCTATGCACAGAAGGAGGAGTGATGGCAGCAGTATTTGGACTCATCATCGGAGTGGTCGTGGGATTGTTCGTGCGACCGGACATCCCCATATTCCTGCAGCCCTATCTGCCGATCATGGTGGTGGCGGCGCTTGATGCGCTGCTCGGCGCCGCGAGGTCGTACTTCGAACGCAACTTCTCCGACAAGGTCTTTGTGATCTCGTTCCTTTCAAATGTCATCACCGCCACACTGCTCGTGCTGCTCGGCAACCAACTGGGGGTTGGCTCGCAGCTGTCGACGGCCGTGATCGTGGTGCTCGGCATCCGCATCTTCTCGAACGTCTCGGCAATTCGCCGATTCATCTTCCAGGGGTGAGGCATGAGCGACGAGCACACACCACCGCTGCCACCGCGTGATGAGGCGGATGCCGGCGATCGGCCAGCACAGGAACCCGACCTCATCAAGAAAATCGTCTCACAGCACAACAAAGACAAGGTCAACGACAACACGCAGACCGGCGCGTTTCCAGTGGTGAGCAAGCGCAAGGCTAAGACGAAGGGCAAGGGCAAATCCAAACGACTGTCCACGTCATCCCGTTCGGTCAAGGCGCGCTTGGGCACCGGTGTGCTCATCGCCGTGCTGTGCGCGTTGCTCGCCTACGGGTATGTGATCCAGATCAACAACAAAGACCTCACCTATGAGACGATGAGTGAAACCGAACTGACCCGCCTGATCAGCGAGAGCAATACTCAGGTGCAGCGGCTCGAGCAACGCAAGGCCGAACTGACCCGGCAATTGAATTCGCTTGAGGAGGCCGCCGACAAGGAGGCACAGGCAGCGCAGATCGCGAAGGAGAACGAGGAATCGAGCGGCATTCTGTCGGGCAGGCTGCCGGCGCACGGCAAAGGCATTGTCGTGCGCATCACGCAAGGCACCAAAGCGCCGATCGACGCTTCGACGATGTTCAACCTCATCGAGGAGCTGCGCAACGGAGGCGCCGAGGTCATCGCCATCAACGATGTGCGCGTCGTGACGTCCACTTACGTCAGCGAGTCGAACAACGGACTCGTCTGCGACGACAAACTGCTCGAACCGCCCTATGTGGTCAAGGCGATCGGTGACCCATCCAACCTGCAGAACGCGGTGAACCTCGCTGGTGGCGTCGCGTCGCGGTTGACCGTGAAATACGGTGCGACCGTCACGACGGAAGTCTCGGATGACGTCAACATCACCCAGACCCAGCCGGTTGAACGGTATAAGTTCGCAAAGATTGTAGAATAGGGAATTATGACAGATCCGATTCCAGGCGCAGGCGAGACGACCATCATCGGCTTGCCCGCCATTCAATTTCCAGTAACCAGTTCAGGCGACCGTCCGTTGACGCAGGAGGACCTCGAGACGATCACACGGCTCGCTGACAATACGGCGTTGCTCATCGCCACACGTTCCGCGCTTTCCGGTTCGCGGTACCTGCTCGACGAGGACGAAGTGACGGTTGGGCGTGACCCCAGATCAGACATCCTGCTTGACGATTCCACCGTCTCACGTTCGCACGCGGTGTTCCGCCGCGTGAACGGGCAGTATGAGGTCGTGGACGCAGGAAGCCTCAATGGCACCTACGTCAACCGTCAACGCGTCGACCAAGCGTTGCTCAAAAACGGCGACGAAATCATGATCGGCAAATTCAGACTCGTCTACTTCACCAATTCAGCTATCCGCGGACAATGAATGCGCCGTTGACCAGACGCCATGGGGCACCCGCACACCTTGGTGATGAGGATTCACCGAAGTATGTGGATGTGCCATTGATCGATGCCGATGATGTGATGGTGCAGGGGGAGTTGTTTCCCCTGCGTGACCTGCATGAGCCGTTGCGTGGGTACCGTGGCACCGTCGCCTCGCGTGTGGCCGGCATCACGTACCGGCAGCTTGATTATTGGGCGCGCAAACGCATCGTCGTGCCATCCATCGCGCCATCGAGCGGTTCGGGGTCGCGTCGGCTGTATGCCTTCCGCGATGTGGTCATTCTGTCCGTGTCGAAGAAACTGCTCGACATCGGTGTGAACCTGCAGAACGTGACGAACGCGGTCGAATACCTGATGCGCCAGCCGTCGGACCGTCTCGAGCATATGACGATACTCTGCGATGGGCAGCAGGTCGAGGAATGCGTCGAAGGCGAGCAGATGGCGCAGATGCTCAGCAGGGGAGAGGCGGTCTTTGGGGTATCCGTTGGCGCGCTGTGGCACCGCATCGACGATGCCCTCGCCACGGAGGAGCATGTGGAGGTGACCGACGCAGCCGTCATCGACCGGTCACTGCCGGTCAACCGTTTGGCGGCGGACCGCCTGCGCGAGACGCTCGACAAACGGCGTGTCCAACGTGAGGCGATGGCGTCCGCAGCAGCCGTTGGCGCTGTCTCGCCGACATTGGCCGACGTGGATCCGTCGGCGGCACATCAACCCATATTAAGTCAAGGAACATTGTCATGAACGCTTTACCAGCCATGCTGTGGATCATCGGAGCCGCAGTGGCGTTGCTTGTCTGCGTGATGACCGTGATGAACAGCCATTACCGGGATGGTCGCGCCAGCGAGGTGCGTCCGGTGAGCTGGACGGTGATCGGCGGCCATGTGGCCTCATTCGTGCTGTTGGCGGCCCCGTACGTGGTGTATCTGGCGAACAGCGAATCCATAGGCGCGCATGCGCGGTCGTTGTACACCAAACTCGGTTGGGTGTCCGCGGCCGTGGCCGTGGCGCTTGTGATGGTCGAACTCGTGCTGATGTACCTGCAGGCACGGCGTGCGATGCTTGCACAGGAGGCGCGCGCGACGGCGCAACAGGATGCAGCGCCGTCATCTGAGACCGGCGGCAATGCCACCGATGATGACGATGACAAACCATCGTCGTTGTGGTGAATCGGGCACGTAGTTGATGGAGCACAAAAACAGCGGGTGTCGATCATCGGGGGAATGATCGACACCCGCTGGCGCATATGCCATATATTGCTAATCTGACATAACGTACATTATCGGCTAAACGGGGATTACTGTGAATCCTTATGCAGTGGCCTTGCCCGCGAAGTATTTCTCCACGGCTCCGGACAGTTCGTCCACATGGTCAATCACACGGTATGCGCCGTGTTCGACCAGTTCGTTCGGCTCGGCGTAACCCCAGCCGCAGCCTAGACAATCCAATGCGCATGCCTTGGCGCCGTCCACATCGGTCCAACGGTCGCCGACCATGAGCGCACGGTCATCGAGCTCGCGGTTGAACCCGATGTTGTCGAACGCATACCGGATCACCGAGGCCTTGTCCACGCGCGAATTGTCGGTGCTGGCGCCATAGATGCCATCGACGAGTTCGGTGATGTGGAAATGGTCGCACACCGGCTTCGCTTGGTATTCGGGCTTGCATGTGGCCACGGCAAGGTAATAGCCGGCCTCGCGCAGCTTCGTGAGCTGTTCGGGAATGCCCGGATACAACGTGTTGTACAGCCGTCCCGGCACCTTGTGTCCGGGGTTGTTCGGGTCGTCGAACACTGCAGCGTCACCGTAATAATGCCGGTACACACGCACGGCCTCATCGAGTTTGTTGTCGGGAATGTGGTTGCGCTTCATCGATTCGAAGATCGCCGGCCCGATGAACCGCTGCAGTTCCGCCTGATCAGGAACCGGTACGCCGACCGCTTCGAACGCCTTGATCACGCAGGCGATGATGCCTGGATCAGATTTCGTCAATGTGCCGTCGAGATCCAACAGGACCACACGTTGTGGATGAGCGAATTCCATGCCGCCTCTTCCCTAGTTCGTCAATTAGTCATTCAAAGATGCGTCCCGGCGAGGCGGGACGCATGGCCGGACTCACTCGTAGTCCGGAATCCAGCCATCCCGGTGCATTTGGAGGCGCTTGTCCAGCAGGGTCTTCAGTTCGTCCTCACTGCGGCGTTCCAGAAGCATGTCCCAGTGCGTGCGCGTCGGCTTGGCGACGTCGTCGCCGGTGTTGTCTTTGTCGTCCTCACGATGCGCGGTCGCGCCGCAACGGCACTCCCATTCGCTCGGGATGTCGGCTCCTTCGGCGAACGGCAGAATCGTACGGTGCCCGCGTGGGCAGACATATGCGACCTCCATGCGCGCCGCGAAGTCGACGTTGTCGTCGGACTCGAGCGACTTCGCTCCAATGCTCATGCCGCGTAGGCTGCGTTCCGCCATACCTGTGCCTCCTCTTGATTACACAATGATTCCACGCTACAAAACAGTTCGGACGATGGGTTTATTCCTGCACTATGCGTCAGTCCACACCGGAATACGCCACAATGCCGCGGTTCACCGCATCGAACGCCTCACGTGCACGGGCGGCGAGCATGGCATGCTGCTCCCCCATGTACGGTTCGGCCACAGCAATCTGCTGCAGCACGTCGGCGAGGCGCTTCGCGTTGCGCACGAAGTCACCACCCGTCAATTCGGTGTGTTCGAGCACCTGCGCCAGACTGTCCCCGCAGGCCCAGTCGTAGATGATGTCCACAATGCCGAAATCCAGTGGCTGCAGATAGCTGTCCATGCCGGCGTCCTCACACAACACGAGCACCTGTTCGTCAAGGTACTTGAGTTCGCGCGCCCGTTGGGCGACAAGGCCATGCGGGCCACCCGGGTAGCGACGGGGTTCTCCCCCCTCGCCACGGCGTGCCTCATACAGCAACGACGAGAGCAATGCCGCGATCTGCGGGGCCGACAGGTCGTCGAGCACGCCTTCGGTGATGGCCTGCGCCAACACAAGGTCGCGCTCGGAATACAGGCGGCGCAGCAACTGGCCCTGCTCGGTGAGCGTATAGTCGCGCACGCCATCGTGATCAGTGCGTTCCAAGTACCCCAGACGGTCGAGAATCTCGCAGATGCGGTCGAATTGGCGCGCCACGGAGCCGGTACGCGAATCGTACCGTTGGCGTAGGCGCTCCAGTTCACGCGTCTCACGCATCCACCGGTGCCCCCACTTCATGTGGTCCTGGAAATCCGGGCATTGCTTGCACGGATGGTCGTGCTCAAGCTCCTTGAGTTTGGCGATCCTAGCGTCAAGGCGGCGGAAGGCGCGGGATTTGTCCGCGTTCGTGGCGAACACCTCATGCTTGAGCTTGCGGCGTTCGTTCTTCTGCAACTCGTTGAGCTGCATGCGGATGCGCAACAGGTCAGTGAAATCGCCGTATTCGCAGGTCATGGCCTCGGCATACCCGGCAAGGGCCGCGGTGAGTGCGTCGATGCGCGCCTCGATCTGCCATGCCGACTCGTTCGCTTCCCACTGGGCGAACGAATGGTCAAGCGTGATGCGCGCCGTCTCGTAATCGCTCGTGTTGAGCAGATTGACGGCCATGTTGAACGTCGGCTTGAAACTCGAATGCAGAGGATAGACACGCTTGCTCGACAGCGCGACCGCCGTTTCCGGAGTGAATCCACGGTGATCCACGACGACAGCGTTGCCGATTGTATCAATGCCGCGGCGGCCGGCGCGGCCGGTCAATTGCGTGTACTCCCCCGGCGTGAGGCCCACGATGCCGGTGCCATCGTATTTTTCGAGCTTCTCGATGACGACGCTGCGCGCCGGCATGTTGATGCCGAGGGCAAGCGTCTCCGTGGCAAACACCACCTTGATGAGCCCCTCTTCGAACAGGCGCTCCACAATCTGCTTGAACAACGCCACCATGCCGGCGTGGTGCGCGGCGAAGCCCTCTTCGAGGGCGTGACGGAAGCGCGCGAAATGCAGCGTCTTCAGGTCGTCATGCGTCAGCTGGCCTTCGATCATCTCATCGACGATGCTGCGGATGCGCAGCGCCTCGTCGTCGCTTGTAAGGCGCAGGCCGGCGTCAAGGCATTGGTCGACCGCCTCGTCGCAGCCGTTGCGTGAGAATATGAAATAAATTGCCGGCAACATGCCCAGGAAATTGAGTTCGTCCACGACCGCCCAGCGTTTCGGCTGGTAGCGTTCCACCTGACGCGCCGACCGTGATTCCGGCCTGCCGTGGCGTCCGCGCCCCTTGCGCCTGTCCGGCCGTTCGGCGCCGCGCCGACGTTGCTCACGACGCATGTATTCGTCGAGTCGGTTCGTCAGGCGGGCATTGAGTTTCGTGGTGGGCCGGCCATTGTCGTCATGCCGGTACAGGTCGAACAATTCGGGTTCGGTGCGTGGATCGCGCTGAATCAGCACGTATTGCTCAAGCGGCACCGGACGGTGTTCCGACACGACGAGCTTGGTCTCGCCACGCACCGATGCGATCCAGTCCGCAAAATCCTCCACGTTCGAGACCGTGGCCGACAGGCCGACGATGCGCACCGACTGCGGCAGGTGGATGATGACCTCTTCCCACACGGGGCCACGGAACCGGTCGGCCAGATAATGCACCTCGTCGAGCACGACATAGCGCAACGCCTGCAGTGTCGTGGAATGCTCGTACAGCATGTTGCGCAGCACCTCGGTCGTCATGACCACGATGTCGGCTTCGGAATTGATCGAGGTGTCACCGGTGAGCAACCCCACTTTGTCCGGGCCGTACAATGCCACGAGATCATGGTATTTCTGGTTGCTCAACGCTTTGATCGGCGTGGTGTAGAAGGCCTTCGCGTTCTGCTGTTGCGCCAGATAGACCGCGAAGTCGGCCACCACGGTCTTGCCGGCGCCGGTCGGGGCCGCCACCAGTACATTGGACCCCTGTTCCAGTGCCTCGTTGGCATCCGTCTGGAACCGGTCGAGCTCGAACGGCAGTGTGTCGGCGAACTTGGCCGCGATGGATCGGCGTTGCCGCTTGACACGGTCGAACCGTGCATACCGTTCGGCCGGCGTCAGTTCACGCTCCTCGCCAGTATCGTCTGGTGATGGTTTCCTTGACCTGTGATGACGTGCCATATTCCTTCATCTCGTCATAAACAATCGGTGGTGTCAGTCATTGAATGTGGACCAGCGGCTCCACGTGCGCACATGGCGTTCCTCGCGCCGTTGACGGCGTTCGATGACCTCCACATGGGCGTCGGAGTAGCGTTCCGCGGCCACGCGCAATGGTTCGGTGAAAATCGGGCGTTGGGGAGCCTGCACCGTGCTGTCATGTTCGCCCATGCGGCCCAGACGTTCGGAGATCTGCGCTCCGGTCTTGCTGACGTCATGCAGCGCGCGCATGCCATGCACCGCTGCATACACACATCCGGCGATGAGCATGCCGAGCATGAACAGTGCCAGAATAAGCCAAATCCACCAAGGCATAGGTGTCACTCCCCTCAGGATGCCGATTCTTCTGTATCTTGGGCGGTCTCCTCGGAGATGCTCAATTCACGTTGTGCGCGTGCCACCATCATCGACCGCAGCGTTTCGGGAGCCACCGCCACAATATGGCGCGCGTGCGCGATGCAGAACGCGACGAACCACGAATCGGAACGGACGAACAGATGGACCTTCTCACCTTCGCCGCATGGTTCTACATGCGCGTCCGCAAGCGTCTTGATGAACTGCAGGTGAGGTTGGTCGGTGATGAACACCGCTGGCGTGGCAGTGTCGGTGATCCATTTGCGCAAATCGCTGACCGAGACGTCGGGCACATGCAACTCGGCGGTCGGCTCGACGATCTGCGCCTCTTCGATGCGTGAGATTGTGAGCACCTGCCAGATGCGCGGCTCGCCGGTCTCCTTGTTGATCGTCATGTCTTTGTGCACGATTTCCTGCAGGTCCTGCGGAGCCACATCGGCCACATCGGTCCACATGGCCGCGTAATACACGCCCTCGTCCACGTAGATCTTGGATGGCGCCACCAGACGGCGCAGATTGCGTCCGGCTCCGTCTCGGTACACCATGTTGAGCAGCTTGTGCTCTTTGATGGCGTTCTTGACTGCAGTGAAGCTCCGCGGTTCGACTTCATAGCCGGTCAGGCTCAGCCACGGCGTCTCCCCCGGTGCGACATGCTTGACGAGGCGTTCGTAGAGATCCTGTGCCTGCTCACGCTGGTCGGCGGGCAGCAGCGACGCATGGGCGAGGTAGTTCACCGAGGCGGTGAGCATGCTCATGTATTGTGGCGAAATGCCGGCCAGACGTTCCAAACCCAGCGAGTTGGTGGCCGAGACGATGCCTTCGGCGTCAAGGAGCGACCAGTCGATGTCGAAGAACTGGCTACCGGCCATTTCGCCATCGTCGGAGACCGTGGTGAGCGTATTGATGTCTTTGTGGATCGTGGCCACGTATTTTTTGAGCTCATCGTCGCTTTTCGGCTCGCCGATGAATCGGGTGGCCAGCTCGGGCAGGGAGTATTCCTCGCCCAGATGCGCCGAAAGGAACAGCATAAGGCGCAACCTGCGGTCCACTTCGCTGCCGGTCTGGAACGAGCTCTTCTTGCCGTGTTTGCCGTCGGTCTCTTCCTCGTCGCCTTCGCCATCCGCTGATTCGATGGATTGGGCGCGCACTTTGGCGGCCGAGGAATTGGCGGAATCATCGGCGAGCTGGAATTGCGTGGCTGCGTTCAGGCGCCGGCGGAAGGCGGCCACTGCCTCGGGTGGGCTCACGACCGACGAATTGGGGTGCTCCAGCACGAACATGGCCAGATCGTCCGCATCGGTGTAGGCGACGTTGAGATGCTCCTCGCCCACGGCCACGGTGGCCGCGAACCGGCGCGAATCGACTTCCCTGACGAGGTTCTCCGGAATGTGCTGGGTACCCAGACCCGGAGCCATCGAATCAAGGCCAAGACCCGGGATCGGCGTCTGCGGCACGCGGGGTGCGGTGCGTGAGGCATGCTGCTGCGTATGTGCCGGCGCGGACGACATCGACATGGAACGGGCCAGATAGTTCGCCGCGGCGAGCACGGGCAGGTCCGCCTGCTGGAAGCGCAGGCGGATGCGCGGCTCGTCGCCGAGCTGCAGACGGTAGGAGGCGAAATCCTGACCTTCCGACTTCGAAGAATACTCGGGTTGGCGCGATTCGATCGCGATGCCCATGGCCGCCAGTTTGGCGCGGTCTCGCTGGAATTGCTTGGCGAATGCCGCCTTTGCGGCTTGGTCGGCGAGCTCACCGTACGAATCGGCGTATGCCTTCACTCGCTGGGCGATTTGGCGGGATGTGAGCCATTGCGGGAATGCGGATGAAAGCACTGCCAGCACATCGAGCTCATGCTTGCCCCACTTGTCAGAAAAGCGACGCCTTCCGTTACTACCCTCAGCCATTAGTCCTCACGTATCATTAAAGTTTCCAGTAAGTGTGTGCCATGTGTTCATCGCGCACATCCGTTATCCATGATAGAGGGGTTTTTGGGGAACGTTGGACAAAATCCCAAAAAAACCCTGATTTTCTTATATCGCGAACACACCATCACAACCATTCATCAGGCTCTATGCCCTGTGGTCCCACATATTCACCGTTGGGCACATAGCTCGGATGCCCTTCATCCTTCAAACGGGCGTCCCCGAACAACGAGACGTTGCGGCCAAAGGTCCAATCGCCCTGCACCTCGAACGACGCGGCCGCGGCGATGGACGGCACACCGTACGGGAACCGTTCCTCAAAATCGCGGATGTTCTTGTAGAACCGTTTGTCGAGCGTCACGTTCGGGAAGTGGTAGTCGCCGTCCTCCATCTCGTACGAATCGGTCAGGTGGAACCGGTCGGAACGCATGATGAACAGGTCGTCCGTCGTCTTCACCGGCAGGAACCGCATACGGTCCACCTCGACGCAGATCGAGCCATGGAACAGGTTCACCGCGGCGCCCATCGCCGTTTCGAGCTGCACGACCTTCGTCGAAGTCGGGTCGGTGGGGTCCACCGTCTTGTAGTTGCGGATCACCGGCAGTGGGAGCACGCCGTTGTATTCGGCGAGCTTCTTGCGCAACACGTCGATGCGCACCCAGATGTTGTTGGTGTTGAAGAACGGGTGCTTGTGGATGTCCATTGCATCGGCGCGGTCCTCGTCCGCCACCTGCGTCATCTCGCGCAGCATCAGGCGCCCGGTCACCACGTCGCGCACGATGTGGCCGCCCTTGCGGTCGGCCTCGGTGCGGCGTGCCACCTCGATCATGAACGGGGCGCCGGTGTTCTCGAAATGCTGGGCCAGTGTGCGCGATGGACGCGCTCCGAGGTTGTCGGAATTCGAGATGAACAGATAACGGTAGCCCTGTTCCTCGAGGATGTCGAGCAGGCCGGATTCCCACAGCGTGGAATAGAGGTCGCCATGCCCCGGCGGGCACCATTCCAAATCGGGATTCGTCTCCCATGTCACCGGTTCGCCGGTGGCCACGTCGATCTTCGGCTCCACATGCTGGATGATTTCGACGGGCACGTCTTTCTGTTCGAAATGGCGGTCCTTGGCCACCGCCGCCATCGTGTCTCGCGAGGTGCGGAACGAGTCCATGAGAGTCAACGGCAACGCGACACCCAACCGCTTGCGGGCAGTGACGACCTGCCCGAGGATGATGTCGAGGAACCGCATCGGCTTGGCTTTGTGCCGGCGCACCGGCAGCAGCGACTTCGCGTAGTCGAGGCCCATCGACGTGCCCAGGCCGCCGTTGAGCTTGAGGAATGCGGTCTTGGCGAACGCATCCACGGCTTTTTCGTGATTGATTGTCTCGTAGACATCGTGGAAACTGGGGATGTCCGTGATCGGTTCCACTTCCTCTTCGCGGATCCAGCTGGTGCTCTCCTCGTTGCTCCACACCTCATACAGGTGCTCGAACTGCGCAATGGCGGTGTCGCTCATGCCATGCTCCCGCATCTTGTGTTCGGAGCGTTCAAATGCGTCGGCCATGGTGGTGACCAATCCCTTTCTACTTATCAATTTCGTGTACCAGTGTAGCGGCCATATTGTGTGTATGTCTAATTCTCCGCTAATACACTTACATTATTCCGCAATGAACCATCGCAATTCACCAATCGCTGATGCAGCGAAAAGCGGAATGATTCATCTCGGGCGCCATGGAATGCTAGATGGTGTATTCGGGCATGCAGATGCTCGATTGGCGTGTTGCGTCCACCCCTGTGCTATATTGTTCTCTTGGTGCACGAAGCACCGTTCGGACCATAGCGCAGTTTGGTAGCGCACTTGACTGGGGGTCAAGGGGTCGCGGGTTCAAATCCCGCTGGTCCGACAAACAAAATGCCCGCCGCATGTCACCATGCGGCGGGCATTGATATATGCGCTACTTGCGGCGCTTCTTCTCGCGGATGTTCACCGAGATCTGGATTGGCGACCCCTCGAATCCGAATTCCTCACGCAGCGACCGTTCCAGGAACCGACGGTAGCCGTGCTCAAGGAAGCCTGTGGCGAACACCACGAACCGGGGTGGCCGGTTCGACGCCTGCGTGGCAAACAGGATGCGCGGCTGCTTGCCTCCACGCAGCGGATGCGGGTGCGCGGCTTGGATCTTGCCCAGGAACGCATTGAGCTTGCCTGTCGGAATGCGCTTGTCCCACGATTCGAGCGCCGTGGTCATCGCGCGCGACAGACGGTTGGTATGCCATCCGGTCTTCGCGGAGAGATTGACGCGCTGTGCCCAGGTCACGCGGTCGAATTCGGTTTTCCACAGGCGCTCCATGCGCTGCCGGTCGAATTCGTCCATGAGGTCCCACTTGTTGAAGACAAGCACCACGGCGCGCCCGGCGTCGACCGCCGAACTCATCACCTTGAGGTCCTGGTCGGAAATGGGCTGCGAGGCGTCGAACAGCACCAGCGCGAGCTCGGCACGTTCGATCGCCGCCTGCGTGCGCAGCGACGAATAGTATTCGGCGCCGGAAAGCTTGTGTTGGCGGCGTTTGATGCCTGCGGTGTCGATGAACAGGTAGTCCTCACCGTCGATGTCGACGATCTCATCCACCGGATCGCGCGTCGTGCCCGCCAAGTCGTTCACGACCGAGCGCTGCGCATGCGCCAGCTGGTTGAGCAGCGACGACTTGCCGACGTTCGGGCGTCCCACAAGTGCCACACGGCGCAGATGGGATGGGGTGAGGAACCCGGACGTGCGTTCTGCGCTCTTCAACGCGCTCATCGCGGCGTCGAGCAGATCGCCCACTCCCCTGCCATGCATCGCGGAAATCGGATACGGTTCGCCCAATCCGAGCTTCCAGAATTCTGCGGCCATGTACTCGCTCATCTGGTCGTCGACCTTGTTCACCGCCACGATGACCGGCTTGCCGGCGGCACGTAGCATGCGCACGATGCGCTCGTCGGTCGTCGTCAGGCCCACTTGGCCGTCCACGACGAACACCACGGCATCGGCGAGCTCGACGGCGATCTGCGCCTGTGACGCAATTGCGGATTCGATGCCCTCGACGTCGGCCTCCCAGCCGCCGGTGTCCACGAGTTTGAAGTCGGTGCCGGCCCACTCGGCGTCGTAGCTCACACGGTCGCGCGTCACTCCGGGAGTGTCCTCGACGACGGCGGCGCGCCTGCCGAGCACACGGTTGACGAGCGTGGACTTGCCCACATTCGGGCGACCCACAATGGCGAGCACCCCGACTTCCTTCTTGCGCTCGGTGTTCTCTCCGGAGATGAACGCCGAGCCATCAATGAGCGCTTCGTCGCCTTCGTCGAGTTCGTATCCTTCGAGATTGGACGCGTATTCGGCGTATTCCTGTTCTTCGATGGCGTCGTCGACGAGTCCGATCATGATGTCGAGCGTCTGCTCGAACGTCAGATCGGAATTGTCGATCGTCGTCACGCCGTCCTCGGCGACCGTGAAATTGGTGACCTTGGAATCCGCGGCATCGCGCGCGGCGACGTTTTCGGCACCGGCCGCGCCGTTGCTCGCCTGATGCGCGCGGCGTGCCTGACGCACATCGTCGCGCGCCGTCAGCAGGATGCGCACCTCGGCGTTCGGCGCCACCACATCGGTGATATCACGGCCTTCGACGACGATGCCACGGCCTTCGGAAAAGCCCAGTTCCGTCGACTCCTCGGCGATGTACGCGCGCTGTGCGGCAATGAGCACATGGCGCACGGGGATCACCGAAGACACGACCGAGACATGCGCGCTGATCTCGCTGGAACGGATGGCCTCACTGATGTTCTCGTAATTGCAGAACACACGGTCGTCGTCTGGCGTATCGGGGTCGACGCTGATGTCGAAGTGGCCTTCCGTGAACAGTGCGGCCACGGTCTCGGTCACCAGCTGCTCGTCCACCGGTGTGGCGTCAAGATCGATGCCCTGATGCAGGCACCACCATGTGGCCGCGCGGTACATGGCGCCAGTGTCGAGGTATGCGAAATCGAAATACTTCGCCAGCGCTTTGGCGGTGGATGATTTGCCGACCCCGGCGGGGCCGTCCATGGCTACGCGAATCACAGTCCGACCTCCTTGGACAGCGAACGGACCTCGGTCTGCGACAGCACACGGTAGGAACCCGGCTTGAGGTCACCGAGCTTGATCGGACCGATCTGCGTGCGCACCAGACGGCGCACCGGGAAGCCGATCGCGCCGAAGATGCGGCGCACAATGCGGTTCTTGCCCGAATGCAGTGTGACCTTGACAATGGTGTTCTCGCGGTTCGAGTCGATGATCGAGCAATGGTCGAGCTTGATCCAGCCATCATCGAGCTGCACGCCCGTACGCACCAGACGACGGCACACATTGCCGCTCATATGGCCTTCGAGTGTGGCGATGTACGTCTTCTCCACCTCGTACTTCGGATGCATCACATGTTGGCTCAGTTCGCCGTCGTTCGTCATGAGGATCAGGCCCTCGGAATCGTAGTCGAGGCGCCCCATGTGGAAGATGCGCTCGTATTTGTCACCCACAATGTCGCGCAGCGTGTAGCGGCCCTTCGGGTCCTCCATGGCGCTGAGCACCTTGCGCGGCTTGTTGAGCGCGAGGGTGACGTGGTTGGGGTTGAGGCGCACGCGGGAACCATCCACGCGCACCTGTTGTGTATGGGGGTCGACCCGTGTGCCCAATTCGGTCACCAGCTCGCCGTCGATTTCGACGCGGCCGTCGGTGATCATCTCTTCGCACTTGCGGCGCGACCCATATCCCGCTTGGGCGAGCAGTTTTTGCAAACGTATGCCTTCATGCTCGGTGGTACGGGTTTTCTTTGCTTGACTATATGCGTGTGGCATCGTTCTCCCAACGTGGCCGTTTCAGTATCGGTGCATCCTCGTGGAACCACTTTATGGCTGGCAAGGGCACTGGCTAGTATTGTACAGCGTGACTGCCGAAAATAGGCAGTCGCGTCACGGGCCCGACCCGATGACGCCATACAAGGATAAAGGAAAGATATGACTGCTGTTGACAACGAAACGCTCGCGCCCACCCGGCGCCAACACAGCATCTGGTCGCGCATGTGCGCGGAATTCGCGGGAAGCCTGCTGATCTGCTTCTCCATCTACATCATGTGTTCATTCGGTTCCGCGTTCTACAACGTGAACCTCGCCTACATCGCGTTGGGCACCGGTGTGGTGTACGCGGCCATGACCGCCATCTTCGCCAAGGTCTCTGGCGCACAGTTCAACCCGGCCATCACCGTGGCCGCCATGCTCACCTCGAAGACCCGTGTGATCGACGGTGTGCTGTACATCATCGCACAGCTGCTGGGCGCGGTCGCGGCCGGCGCGCTGTTCCTGTTCCTGCTGCCGTCCTCCGAGTCGGTGCCGGTGAGCCAGTGGCTCTCCCTCGTGGTCAACGGCTACGATGAGGGCTCGTCGCTGTATGCGACACTGACGCAGATGGGCCTCACCTACAGCGTGGCCATGGCCATCGTCATCGAACTCATCGCGTCGATCATCGTTGTGGCCGCCGCCATGCAGTCGATGAAGCGCGATGGCGCCCCCACCCGCCAGCACACGCTGATCATGGGCTTGGCCTATGCCGCGGCGACCGCGATGGCCTACCCGATCACCGGCGCCGCCGTGAACCCGCTGCGCCCGACCGGCATCGCCGTGTTCGCGTCGAACAAGAGCCTGACGGTCAACCCGCTCTCGCAGCTGTGGGTCTTCTGGGTCAGCTCGATTCTCGCCGCGGCACTCGTTGCCCTTGTGATGATCGTGGCGCAGCTGCTGTCGAACCGCTCGGCCGGCAAGGATGGTTCCGATGATGTGGCTGAAGCGGCCATGGTCGAAGATCAGACCGCGAACGACACCGACATCCCCTCGGTTGAGGACGAAGTGGCCACGACGGCACTCACTGGCACCCAGGCCGATGCCGATTACTCAGTGATTGAGCAGGAAGATGCTCAGGTAGAGCGCCAATAGCGCCACGCCGAATCCGATGCCGCAACAGGCATCGAACGGCACCGAGCGAATCTTCCAAGGGCTGCGTTCGCGCAATACGAGGCGCAACACACCGGAACCGATGGCCGCCACGGCAAGAACAACCGTGGCGGCCATCGTGTATCCGAACGCCGCCAAGGCCGTGGAGACAATGACGCACACGCATACGCACCATTCAAACCACGGTTTGCCCTCATGGCGTTCCGAAACGAATGGATGATGGCGGTTCATGCCGTCCACGACCTTTCAGCGACTGAATGGATTGAATTATTGGGTATCAGTGGAAGAAGTGGCGCGTGCCCGTGACGTACATGGTCACATTGGCCTTGCGTGCCGCCTCGAACACCTCTTCGTCACGGATCGAACCGCCGGGCTGCACAATGGCCTTGACACCGGCGTCGATGAGGATCTGCGCACCATCTGCGAACGGGAAGAACGCGTCGGACGCGGCCACGGCGCCCTGCGTGCGGTTGCGCCCCTCATCGAGCGTGTTGGCGCGTTCGACGGCGAGGTTCGCGGAGTCCACGCGGTTGACCTGGCCCATGCCGATGCCGACGGTGGCCATGTCATCGGCGATGAGGATCGCGTTGGACTTCACGCACCGCACAGCGCGCCATGCGAACTCAAGTTCCTTGAGGGTCTGTTCGTCGGCGGCTTCACCGGCGACGAGCTTCCAAGCATCCGGCATGTCGCCGGTGAAGCCGATCAGGTCGGTGCTCTGCACCAGCAGGCCACCGTCGATCTGGCGGAACTGGAGCTTGGACTTCGGCGGCTCTGCCACCTTGAGGATGCGCAGGTTCTTCTTTTTCTCCTGCAGCAGGGCCAACGCCTCGGGCTCATAGTCGGGCGCCACGATCACTTCGGTGAAGATGGGTCGCACGCTCTGTGCCATGTCGAGCGTCACGGTGCTGTTGGTGGCGATCACACCGCCATAGGCGCTCATCGGGTCGCACGCATGCGCCTTGCGGTGCGCTTCGGCGGCCGTCGCGGCCACTGCAAGACCGCACGGGTTGTTGTGCTTGACCACGGCGACGGCGATCTGCGGGGCGAAATCCCACACGGCGCGCCATGCGGCGTCGGCATCGACGTAGTTGTTGTAGCTCATCGGCTTGCCGCCCAGCTGCTCCGCGTTCGCGAACCCGCGTGTATTGAGCGGGTCGAGGTATAGCGCGGCGTCCTGATGCGGGTTCTCGCCGTACCGCAGCACATGCGCACGGTCCCACGACCGCGTGTAGGTCTGCGGGAACTGCTTGAGCTTCGCCTCCTCCACGGCGTCGGTGCCCTCGCTGTTGTCTTCGATTGAAGCAGGTTTGGGCCAGTGCGCGCTCGTCCATTCGTTGATCGTGGCGTCATAGGCCGCGGTGTGGGCGAAGGCCTTGCCGGCGAGCCAACGGCGTTCGGCAAGCGAGAATCCGGTGCCGTCGGCGATACGGCCCGCGACGAGCGCGTAATCGGCCGGGTCGGTCACAATGGCCACGGTAGCACTGTTCTTGGCGGCGCCGCGCACCATGGAGGGGCCGCCGATATCGATCTTCTCGATGATGGCCGCGTTGTCCGCGCCTGAACGCACGGTGTCGGCGAATGGGTAGAGATTCACCACGACCAGGTCGAACGGCTTGATGCCGAACGATTCGAGCTGCTGGGCGTGGTCCGGATTCGTCATGTCGGCGAGGATGCCGGCGTGGATATGAGGATCGAGCGTCTTGACCCTGCCATCAAGGCATTCCGGGAAGCCCGTGACCTGCGAGACTTCCGTCACCTGCACGCCCAGCTCCTTGAGCTTGGCCGCGGTGGAACCGGTGGAGACCACTTCTGTTCCGGCCTGAATGAACGCCTGGGCGAGGACTTCAATGCCTTCCTTATGGTATACGGACACCAAGGCCCGTCGTAGCGGTCGGTTCGTCGTCACCTTGCTTCTCCTTCTGTGGTGTTGAGTTCACCACGCGATGGGTGGACTCCGGCTTCTCTGTTACTTGGTCCTCGCCAAGGGGCTTGGCTGAGGAGGAATGGGAATCGGCCGCGTGCCGTGCCATACCCCAACGTACGGTGAACACGACGGCGGTGATGACGAGCACCGCGCCCCACGCGATGAACAGACCGATGGAGCATGGACGCGCCACCGCGTTGGTGGCCTGGCGCACGTCCACGCCCACATGGGCGAGGCGGTGCGATCCCAGCGAACCGTTGGCCAGGGGGAACACGATCGCGTTGACGATCGACAGCACCGCGGCGCTGATGCAGAACGCGCCAGCAGGGTATGCAAAATCCATGAGCAGGCTGCGCATGTCAAGCGAATCCTGCTTGAGGCGGATATGGAAGCCGCTGCGCGCGAACAACATGGTCAGCCCTACTGCAATGCCCAAACCCAGTGGGATGAGCATGACGGCCGTGCGCAGTGCATCGTGGTCAATCGCTTGCGGGAACAACGCGAACAACGGCAGTGGCGGCAGGTCCTGCGTCGTGGACGACCACAGGGTGTAGTTGGCCGCCTCACCGATGGAGAATCCGGCGCCGAACAGCCATGAGATGGCCCACAGGCAGACATTGGGAAGCCATGCCAGACCGATGACGCACATGAGCACACGCGAACCGGTCTGCATATGGAGCGCATCGAACCAAGCTGACATCTGATGGTGGCCGAGCGTTATCCACACGATGACGGTCCCCAGACCGACAAGCGCCACACCGGCAAGCAGAATCAGCGCCGTGCGCACGCCGACACGGATGGAATGGCGTACCGGCGCCGACGCGTACCGGCGGATGTAGTTCTTCGTCACACCAAGCAACGGCATATGGGGAACCGCCGCGAGCAGGTAGCCCAGCGTGTAGATAAGCAGGGCTTTGCCCATCACCACGCCGGTGCTGTCCTCGAGGCGAACATGCAATCCGCTCATCAGCACGTGCTGCAGGAGCAGCCAGACCACGGCGCCCGAGACGAACGCGCGCGGATCGGTGCTGGTCTTGGTGCAGACCGTGCGAATCAACGCAATCAACAGGATCGTGAGCAGCAATGGGGTCATGCCCATCACGATGGAGCCGCCTTGGAAGCCGACGCCCTCGCTGAGCAGGATGACCGCCTTGGATAATGGCACGGTCTGTGCCGACAGCACATTGCTGCCTTCCTCCATGGCCGCCACAAGCAGCACGAGTGCCGTCATCAACCCCAATGGCACGGCATAGATGAGCATCGCCGCCACTGCGGCGGCGATGCCTTTGATCCATGGAACCAGACGTTTCTCCATTACAGCGAAGCGAGTACCTCGCGCATGAAGGCGGCCGCTTGTGCGGGCGTGCGCCCGACCTTGATGCCCACCGCCTCAAGCGCTTCCTGCTTGTCCTGAGCTGTGCCCTTGCCTCCGGACACGATGGCGCCGGCATGGCCCATCTGTTTGCCTTCGGGGGCGGTGAACCCTGCGATGTACGCCACGACTGGCTTGGTCATATGCTCATGCGCCCATTGCGCGGCGTCCTGTTCGGCACTGCCGCCGATTTCGCCGATCATCATGACGGCTTTGGTGTCCGGATCGGCCTCGAACGCGGCCAATGCCTCCTGCAATGTGGTGCCGACAATCGGGTCGCCACCGGCGCCAAGGCATGCGGTGAACCCGATGTCGGAGAGCTCTCCCATAAGCTGGTAGGTCAACGTACCGGACTTGGACACGAGCCCCAATGGGCCTCGCGACACAATGCCGTCGGGGATGATGCCCAGATTGACGCCATGCGATTCGCTGGATGAGGCGAGGGTCATCAGGCCCGGGCAGTTCGGGCCAACGATGCGCACGCCATTGCGCAGGGCGAGTTCCACGAAATAGGCGCTGTCCGCGACGGGAATGCCTTCGGTGATGACGACAACGACGTCGAATCCGGCCTCGACGGCTTCGACGACCGCGCCCTTGGCGAACTTCGGCGGCACGAACACCACGCTGGCCACCGCACCGGTGGCGGCTTTCGCCTCTTGGCATGTGGCGAACACGGGAATGTCTCGCACCGTGCCGTCTTCCATCGTGAATGGCACGGTGGTGCCGGCCTTGCGTGGATTGACACCGCCTACGATGTTGGTGCCGGCCTTGAGCATGCGCGCGGTATGTGTCATGCCCTGATGCCCGGTCATGCCTTGTACGATGACCGGTGCGTCGTCCTCGATGAAGACGGTCATTTGGTCTCCTCCCCGCCGTCAGCCGCAAGGCGTGCCGCTTCGGCCGCCGCGAGTTCCATCGTCTGTTCCACATGGATGTTCGGCCGTTGCGCCTGCGCGAGGATGCGCAGGCCTTCCGCGGCCGCGTTGCCGTCGAAACGGACCACGAGCGGCTTGGTCACGTTGAGTTCGTCGATGGCTTCGAGAATGCCAAGCGCCACCTGTTCGCACGAGGTGATGCCGCCGTACACGTTGATCAGCACGGCATGCACCTGCGGGTCGGACAGCACGATTTCGAGGCTTGCGCACATCGTCTGCGCCGAGGCGCCGCCACCGATGTCGAGGAAGTTGGCCGGTTGCACGCCGGTCCCCTGTTTCTGGCCGGCGAACGAGACCGCATCGAGCGAGCTCATGACAAGGCCGGCGCCGTTGCCGATCACACCAACCTGGCCGTTGAGATGCACATAGTGCAATCCGTGCTCCTGGGCCCTGCGCTCATAGGGGTCGGCCTCGTCCGCGTCATCGAACTGCGCCCAGCCGTCGTGGCGGAAGGCGGCGTTGCCGTCGAGCGAGATCTTCGCGTCAAGCGCGCACAGGTGCTTGCTCGCCTCGTCGTCCGGGTCGCCGACCTTGGCGAGCGGATTGATCTCCACGAGCGTGGCGTCGTTGTGCTTGAAGCATTCCCACATACGCAGCAGGATCTGCGCGGCCTGCGCCTCATCGGCATGGTAGAACCCGATGCTGCGGGCCATCTCCATCGCCGCATCGAGGTCGAAATCGTCAAGGGCGCTGATATGCAGGCGCTTGACCGATTCGGGGTGCTCGCGGGCGATCTCTTCGACCTCGGTGCCGCCGTTCGCGGTGGCGAGCACATCGAAATCGCGGGAGGTGCGGTCCACGGAGATCGATACATAATACTCATGGAGGATGTTCTTGGCCTCCGCCACAAGCACACCGCTCACCTTGTGGCCGTGAATCGTCATGGGCAAGATCTGCTGTGCCGCCTGGACCGCTTCGTCACGGTTACGCGCAATCTTGACACCACCGGCCTGACCGCGGTGGCCGATCTTGACCTGCGCCTTGATGACCACGGGGAATCCGATGGTCTCCGCGGCCTGGGCCACATCCTGTATGTTACGTACGAAGATGGCCTTCGGGGTTTCGATCCCCTGCTCTTCCAGCAGGTCTCTGGCCTGGTATTCGTAAAGATCCATGAATCCCTCTTGGTAGTGGATGGGTATGGAGCCTGGACTCAGGCGGGCATCGTCAGCAGCGAGCTCGTCGGGTAATCGCCCAGCGCCTGCAGGCCCTGAAGGCCAAGCAGCTCCATGACAAAACTAAAACCAGCGACCGTGCCGCCGCATTGAATGACCAAATCGCGGGCAGCCGAAGCGGAGCCCCCGGTGGCGATCAGGTCGTCGACGATGAGGATGCGTTCGCCAGGTGCAATCGCCTCGCGCTCGATTTCGATCGATGCCTCGCCGTATTCAAGGCTATAGCTTTCCGTGCATGTGGGCGGCGGCAACTTGCCGGCCTTGCGCACCGCGATGAAGCCCTTGCCCAATTCGGCGGCCATGGCCGGCCCAAAGAGGAAGCCGCGCGCTTCGAGTCCCGCGATGGCGTCGAAGTCATCGATGTCAACCGGGAGATTGGCCTTCAAGGCGTCCAACAGGATGCGCAGTCCGCGGGCGTCGGCGAACACCGGCATGAAGTCGCGGAACATGATGCCCTGCTTGGGAAAATCCGGGACCGAACGAATGAGGGAGATGAGATAGTCCGCATCCGCGGCGTCAAGCGTTGCGGATGCGGCAAGGGTGATGTCCGAATGGGTCATGATGCCTGTGGTTCCCTGTCCGTTCACTGCTTCGGCATGGGAGCCTGGTTGTCGGCGTCCGTTTCGGTGACGGTCTCTTCGACCGTGGCCTCGATCTGCTGGGGCTGCGCCTCCTGCTGGTCGGCGCTGTGGTCGATGGGGTTGCCGTTCTCGTCCACGTCGTCGTCACTCACATAGGCGGGGCGCACATACTCACGGCTGATTGCGCGGAACGTGAAGCGCAGTAGGGTGCCTTCGCTGTCGAGCACGATCTCTTCATACTGTTCGTCGACTTCGACGACCTTGCCTATCAGGCCGCCGATCGTCACGATTTCGGTGCCCGGCGCCAGATTGCTCCAGAAATTCTTGCGTTCCTCCTGCTGCTGCTTGGCCTTGCGGGTCTGGAAGAACATCATGCCGATCATGAAGACGAGCAGGATGATGAGGAAAAGATATTCCATTGGCATGGGTGGGCTCCTTGAACGTGGGAATGGGGTAAGCTGATGGCCTTACGGAAGATTCAGTCTAGAATAGCTTGCTGACATCGCCTGCGGCGTCGTCGGCCGGTACGAGGCCGAGGTGCTCCCATGCGCGCGCCGTGGCCACACGGCCTTTTGGCGTGCGCATCATGAACCCCTCGCGCACCAGATACGGTTCGCAGACCGTCTCCACGGTCTCCGCCTCCTCCCCGACCATGGCCGAAAGGTTGTTGAGACCCACGGGGCCGCCGTTGAAGTTGCGGATGAGCGCATTGAGCACCGCCATGTCGAGGCGGTCCAGCCCCTGGGTGTCGATCTGGTACAGCGCCAACGCCTCTTTGACGTCGTCGGGCTCCACTTGCTCAAGGTCATGCACCACCGCCCAGTCGCGCACGCGGCGCAACAGCCTGTTCGCGATGCGCGGCGTGCCACGTGACCGGCGCGCGAGTTGCGCCGAGGACCCGGGCGCCAATGGCAGTGACAGGACCGCCGCGGACCGTTCGATGAGTTTTTCGAGCTCGTCGTCGGGGTAGAAATCCAAATGCGCGGTGAACCCGAAGCGCGCACGCAATGGCGAAGGCAGCATGCCTTCGCGCGTGGTGGCACCGATGACGGTGAAGCGCGGCAGTGTCAGGGGGATCGACGAGGCGCCCGGACCCTTGCCCACCATGACGTCCACGCGGAAGTCCTCCATCGCGATATACAGCAGTTCCTCCGCGGCGCGGGGCAGGCGGTGGATCTCGTCGATGAAGAGCACCTCCCCTGCGTCGAGCGAGCTGAGGATCGACGCGAGGTCGCCCGCGTGCTGGATGGCGGGGCCTGATGTCACGCGGATCGGCACACCCAATTCGTTGGCCACGATCATCGCGAGGGTGGTCTTGCCCAGTCCGGGAGGCCCGGCGAGCAGGATGTGGTCCGGTGGCACTTCGCGTTTGCGGGCGGCATCGAGGAACAGCTGGAGCTGCGCCTTGAGCCGGGGTTGCCCGATGAAGCCGTCGAGGATGTGCGGGCGCAGCTCCTCGTCGCTCACCGGCTCGTTGCCGATGGCGTTGGCGGAGACCATGCGCAGCGACTCCTCGTTGGCGCCCAGATTGTCCATGCCGCCTTGTGCGGTGTCGTCGAACATGCCGTTCACCTCCCCGTGTCAAGCGCGGCCAATGCCAGCCGCAGCACCTGTGGTACATCCTGTGTGGCAAGCGGTGTGGCGAAGTCATGGTCGCCCATCACCTCGTCGATCGCGGCCTGCGCGTCCTGACGGCGCCATCCCAACGACATGAGTCCCTCGAGCACGTGGTGCATTCCCACGTCGTCCGGCGCTCTGAGCGTGGATGCGGGTTCCGCGGGGGCCACGGCGGCGAAATCGATCGACCCCTTGAGCTCGAGGATGATTTTCTGCGCGCCTTTTTTGCCTAGGCCCGGGGCCTTGGCCAGTGCCGTGGCGTCCTCGTCGTGGATCGCCTGGGCCAATTGACGCGACGGCAGCGTGGAAAGCAGCGAGAGCGCCACTTTGGGACCGATCCCGTTGACCTTGAGCAGTTGCAGGAACATGCGCTTGGATTCCATGGACAGGAACCCGTACAGTGTGATCGCATCCTGTGAGACCATCATCTCGGTGTGGACCACTGCGGCGTTGCCAATGTGCAATGTGGCCAGGTCGGCGTTGGGCATGCGCACCGCGAAGCCGATGCCGTTGACGTCGACGACCGCGGTCGTCGAGTCGACGGCGGCCACGGTGCCGGTGAGCTGACCGATCACGAGACCTCCTAGGACGGTATTCGAACATATGTTCGGCAGTTTACATGCCTCTGCGGACTCCCCTGCCCCGTGTGGCATGCTGCGCGGCCTGCGCCCATTGGCGTTGCGCGGGCGTCAGGTGCTGTTCACGCTCACCGCCCTGCAGCGCGCCTTGCGGACGCAACGCATGGCAGATGGCGATCGCCAATGCATCCGCGGCGTCGGCGGGTGTGGGCAGCGTGTTGAGGTTGAGCAGGCGCGCCACCATGCGTTCCATCTGGATTTTCTCGGCCTTGCCGTTGCCGGTGATGGCCAGTTTCGATTCGGTCGGCGTGTGCAGGGCGACGGGGATGCCGCGTTGCGCGGCGGCGAGCATGGCCATGCCCGCCGCCTGCGCGGTGCCCAGCACGGTGTTGCGGTTCTCTTGTGCGAACACGCGTTCGATCGACACGGCGTCTGGGATGAACTCGTCGAGTTTGGCCACCAGTCCGTTGTAGATCGTCAGCAACCGCAGGTCCTGTGAGATGTGCGGGTCGGAACGCACCACGTCGACGTGCATAAACGAAAGCCGGCGGTTGGCGCCGGCTTCGATCACGCCAACCCCGCACCGGGTGAGCCCGGGGTCAACGCCTAGGATGATCACAGGAGCGGTTACTCCTCGTCAAGCTGGGCCATGACCTCGTCGGAGGCGGTCCAGTTGCTGTAGATGTTCTGCACGTCGTCGAGGTCGTCGAGGTTGTCGATGAGCTTGGCGACCTTGCGGGCATCGTCGAGGGTGAGCTCGACTTCGTTCTTCGGGTTCATCACGATCTCGGCCGAATCATAGTCGATGCCGGCGTCCTGCAGGGCCTGGCGCACCGCGATCAGGTCGGACGGGTCGGTGAGCACCGTGTAGGTCTCGCCGTCGTCGGTCACGTCCTCGGCGCCCGCTTCGGCGGCCTTCTCGAACAGGTCGTCGAAATCCACGCCTTCGGCCGGGACCTCGATGGCGCCCTTGCGCTCGAAGTTGAAGCTCACCGAACCGGTTGTGGCGAGCGAACCGCCGCCCTTGCCGAGCGTGGAACGCACATCCGCGGCCGCACGGTTGCGGTTGTCGGTGAGGCATTCGATGATCAGACCCACGCCGGCCGGCGCGTAGCCCTCATACACGATCTCCTCGTAGTTGGCGCCGCCGGCTTCCTCGCCCGAGCCGCGCTTGACGGCACGCTTGATGTTGTCGGCCGGCATCGAGTTCTTCTTCGCCTTGTAGATGGCGTCATACAGCGCCGGATTGCCATCCGGGTCACCGCCGCCCTGACGGGCCGCGATCTCGATGTTCTTGATGAGCTTGGCGAACAGCTTGCCGCGCTTGGCGTCGATCGCTGCCTTCTTGTGCTTGGTGGTCGCCCACTTGGAATGCCCTGACATATTGCTCCTAGATGGGTAGTGGATTGATGGACATACGGTAATCGAGTTGATTCTAAGGCGGTTCTACGACAAGGCCTGCCGGTACACGGCCAGCACCTCATCCACAACGGTCTCCCAATCGAAGTCTTGGGACCGCTTGAGACCGGCTGTGGCGAGCCGTTCGCGCCGTTGATCGTCGGCGAGCAGCTCGCATATGCGCGCAGCGCAATCGTGCCCGTCCTTGTTGGCGAACAGGGCGGCGTCCTCCCCCTGTTCGGTCACATCGACGAAGGCGGGCAGGTCGGAGGCGACGATGGCGCAGCCTGCGGCCATGGCTTCGGCAAGTACGATGCCGAAACTCTCACCGCCGGTCTGCGGCGCCACATAGACGTCGAGCGACTTGTAGAACCGAGCCTTGTCGTCATCATCCACACGCCCCAGAAATTCGAAATGCTCAAGCAGCCCCTCGCCGTCTTCGCGTTCGAGGATGGTCTTCTCGGCATCCTTACGGCCGTCGCCGACCACCAGGAACCGCGCACCCGGGTACTGGCGCAGCACCTGCTGTGCGGCGTCGACGAACACCGGGAACCCCTTGCGCTCCTCTTCAAGGCGCCCCAGGAACCCGATCGTGGGGTGTTCCGCAGTGCCCTGCCATTGCGCGTGGGGCGTGGCCCGCAGATACGCGGAACGGTCGATGCCGTTGGGGATGACGGTTCTGCCGATGTCTTCGGGCAGATAATGGTCTGCGGTGCGGCCGGCCGCCGGGGAGACGAAGATCGCACGGCTCAACGGCGTGAGATACGACCGCAGGTATCGTTCGAAGATGTGCAGAGCCCGCGGATACGGTTCGATGCTCGCATGGAAGGTGGCGACCATGGGTGGCGCGTCATGCATGACGAGCGGCTTATGGCTGACTGACGGCGCCTCCGGTTCGTGCAGGTGCACGATGTCGAACTGCCCCTGCCGCACCCAGCGTCTCGTCTGCAATCCGGCGGCGAGGAAATAGCTCAGATGCGCCCATGACCCGTTGTAGGGAATGGCGAATGACGAGCCGTTCGTGTGCACCCACAGCGGCATGTCCTTCGTGCGCCGTCCTGGTGCGAACACCGAGACGGAATGCCCACGGCGCATGAGCGCTTCGGAAAAATCCCGAATATGGTTCTGCACGCCGCCAGGTGTCTCGAACGAGTAGGGGCAGACGATGCCGACACGCAGTGGGCGCACGTCTGCCTGCGCATGGTGCACATGGTTGGGTGATGGTTCCTGCGAAGACATATAGAGCATTGTGGCTGACCGAATGGACTTCACAGCTGTCACCGGTCGTGCGCGCGCAGCGCTGCGACTTGTTCCGGCACGTCCTTGAGCCGCGACAGATCGAGGTCCTCAAGGAAGATCGGCTGCAGCATATGCCAATCCTCGGGGTGCGCGGCAATGCCCTGCGCCCACACGTCGACCCACGCCTGGCTGATGGCGTGAATCGCCTCCTCGCGCTCAAGGGAACGGTACTGGTCGATGTCCACCGGCCCGCTAATCTCGCAGACATATCCATAGGGGGTGCCCGCCGCCTTCTTGCGGGCGCCGGTGAGCCGTTCACGGTAGGTGTTGGCCACATACAACGGCAAACCCGTATCGTAGGCGAGGGCCGCAGGCCCTCGGGCCACACGGATTGTCGATCCGAAGGCTTTGACGAATTCGCCGTGCCGGCTCAGATCCCGGTCCGCGAGCAATGGCACAACCACATTGGACTTGTTGAGTGCCTCCTCGAGTCGTTCGGTCAGATGGGGCGTGCCGGTTAACAGGATACGCATGCCGAGATCCTCCCGGATGGAGACGAATGCGTCGAGCATATCTTGATCGGCGAGGCGCTCGGCAACCGTGGTCACGGGAGCCAGGGTGTGCCCGCCCCAAAATCCGTCGTAGTCCCAATTGCCCTGATGCCCCAATGCGATTGGAGCCGACCGGTTCCCCTGATCCGGTGCCGTGAGCGCGATGAGCGACTGCAGTCCGGGACCCGCTCCACGGATACGGGCCTTGATGCGTTCCCCGCTGATGGCCCCGACGGTGAGGGCCTCCGAAAAATAGGTGAAATAGGAGCGCATGCCTTGCCGTGACAACCGGCGTAGCGCCCGGGAATCCACATGTGCGGGTTGTGCCGTCGAGTCCTGTTCCCGGGAGGCGGACCATGCGAGCACATGGCGGAGATTGCGTTCGAGCTGTCGTACGGAACCACCATGCAGCAGCCATGCCATATCTGCCGCGGCGAGGAACGCCCCGCGAACCACCCGCTCGGGAAGCACGCGGGGATGGTTCGCGAGCCAAGCCATCACATTGACCATGAATCACACCTCGCAGGGGTTGTCCAGCGTGGATTCAATGGATGCACGGGCCTCGTGGATGCGCTGGAAGATCGTGATGGTGCCGAGCACGGCGAGGATGCACATCGTGGCCATGAGCCACAGGTCCTGATGGGTCAGGCCACTGATGGCCATGCCGACGAGGATGATCGTCAGCCTGTCCGAGCGTGTGGCGATGCCGCCTTTCGCTTCGGCGCCGACGGATTCGGCGCGTGCACGGATGTATGACGTGACGAACGACGTCATGATCGCATAGATGGCGGTGCCCATGCCGACGAGTGCGGTGACGTCATGCCGCTGGCCTGCCAGCAGCGCCGCGTTGTTACGCATGAAGAAATAGATGATGACGCCTAGGAGCACAGCCCAGTCCGCGACGCGGTCGAGCGTGGAGTCGAGGAAGGCGCCGAAATGTGTGCCGCCGTTCGTCAGTTGCGCGACCGAGCCATCCAGGGAGTCGAAGATGACGAGCAGCGTCAGGACCAACGCCCCCCAGAACAGCCATCCGGTGATGCCGGTGGCGATGCCCACGATCGTGGTGCCGACGGCGCCGATCACCGTGACGGCGTTGGCAGTCAGGCCGATTTTCACCATACCCTTCGCGATGGGGTTGATGATTCGCTTGAACCATGGTCGAAGCTTTTCCAGCATATTGTATTCCCGGTGTCAATCTGTGGATGTGTGAACTAATGCCCCGAACGAGGGCGAGGGGCCGCGAACAGGGGATGCATAAGCCCCATTCGCGGCCCCTCGAATATCACTCGGCGTCGGTGTCGGACACGTCGAACTCGACGTTGTCGACCGGCTGGCCGGTGGCCGCCTTGAAATCGTTGGCGGTGTTGACCTGCACACGCTTGGCGATCGCCTCGAGGATCCACTCCTTGGCCTGGTCCACCGGTACGCCGTTGAGCTGGCTGCCGTCACGGAAACGGAAGCTGACAGCGTTGTTGCTCATATCCTCTTCGCCCACGATGATGATGAACGGCACCTTCGACTTGGAGGCGTTGCGGATCTTCTTGCCGAACCGGTCGTCGGACAGGTCGGTCTCCACGCGCACCATGTCCTCTTCGAGCGATTCCATGAACCGCTGCAGATGCGGGGCGAATTCGTCCGCGACAGGCACGCCGAGCGCCTGCACCGGGGCGATCCACGCCGGGAACGCGCCTGCATAATGCTCGAGCAGGATCGCGAAGAAACGCTCGATCGAACCGAAGAGCGCGCGGTGGATCATCACCGGGCGCTGGTGCGTGCCGTCCGGTGCGATGTACTCGAGCTGGAAGCGCTCCGGCAGGTTGAAGTCGAGCTGGATCGTGGAGACCTGCCATGTACGGCCGATCGCGTCGCGCGCCTGCACCGAGATCTTCGGGCCGTAGAATGCGGCGCCACCCGGATCGGCCACGAGTTCGAGTCCGGATTCCTCGGCCACTTCGGCGAGGGTGTTCGTCGCCTCTTCCCAGATCTCGTCCGATCCGACGAACTTGTGCTCGTCCTTCGTGGACAGCTCGAGGTAGAAGTCGTTCAGGCCGTAGTCCTTGAGCAGGTTGAGCACGAAGTTGAGCAGGTTCTTGAGCTCGTCGCGCATCTGCTCGCGCGTGCAGTAGATGTGCGAATCGTCCTGGGTCAAGCCGCGCACGCGGGTCAGGCCGTGCACGACGCCCGACTTCTCGTAACGGTAGACGGTGCCGAATTCGAAGAGGCGCAGCGGCAGCTCACGGTACGAACGCTGGCGCGACTTGAAGATGAGGTTGTGCATCGGGCAGTTCATCGGCTTGAGGTAATAGTCGAAGCCCTGCTTGACGATGTTGCCCTGCTCGTCCTTCTCCTCGTCGAGATGCATCGGCGGGTACATGCCGTCCTTGTACCACTGCAGGTGGCCGGAGGTCTCATACAGGCCGCCCTTGGTGATGTGCGGGGTCTGCACGAAGCTGTAGTGGTGCTTGCGGTGCATCTCACGCGAGTAGTCCTCCATCGCGTTGATGATCGCGGCGCCCTTGGGGTGGAACACGGCAAGGCCCGGTCCGATCTCCTCCGGGAACGAGAACAGGTCCATCTCCTGGCCGAGCTTGCGGTGGTCGCGCTTGGCGGCTTCCTCCATGCGCGTCTGGTACGCCTTGAGCTCCTCTTTGGTGGGGAACGCCACGCCGTAGATGCGCTGGAGCATCGGGTTCGCCTCGGAGCCCTTCCAGTAGGCGGCCGCCGCGCGTTCGAGCTTGAACGCCTTGATGAAGCGCGTGTTCGGCAGGTGCGGTCCACGGCACAGGTCGGTCCACACCACATTGCCTTCACGGTCGATGTTGTCGTACATGCTCAGCTCTTTGTCGCTGATCTCCACGGCGGCTTCGGTGTTGAGCGCGTCCTCTTTGTCTTTGATCAGTTCGAGCTTGTACGGCTGGTCCGCCTCTTCCTTCAACGCTTCGTCCTCGGTGACCACGCGGCGTTCGAAGCGCTGCGCGGACTTGATGATGCGCTGCATGTGCTTCTCGATCGTCTTCAGATCCTCAGGCGTGAACGGCTCGGCCACGTCGAAGTCGTAGTAGAAGCCGTTTTCGATCACAGGTCCCACGCCGAGCTTCGCGTCGGGGCGGATCTCCTGCACGGCCTGCGCCATGACATGCGTCGCGGAGTGGCGCATGATCGCGATGCCATCCGGCGAATCGAGCGCGATCGATTCGACTTCGTCACCGTTGGAGAGTGGTGTGTAGAGGTCGCGGGGCTCGCCGTTGAGACGCACGGCGATGATGTTCTTGTCGTCGGCGAACAGGTCGACGCCCGTCTGGTTCGCATCCACCTCCTTCGCTTCGCCGTTGACCGTTAGGGAGATGGTGTTCTGTGCCATGGGAATCGTCCTTGTCTATCTGGGTCCGCGGTACAAGGTGCAGACCTGGACTACTGATTACAGGTACACAACTTAGGGTTCAGCGCAGACAATGCCGTCGCGTTCGGATTGCCGGAACGCGACGGCATTGCGTCTCACCGGTAGGTGCCGCGTGAATGGGCCACATCGGCGGCTCCGACGCCAGCCGAGGCGAGCAGCATCCGGATGTCCTGTTCGCTCGCCGTGCACCGTGGCCCGATCATGACGGCGCGCAATGTGCGCCCCAGATCCAGACCAAGGTCAATCGTCGGCACGAGCCGGTCCGTGCGCGGCAGCACGGTGAACCGCGCATGGGTCACCGTATCGGGGAAACGTCGAGGCAACGCGTGGGCCAGTCCCTCCTGCAGCGTCTCGAAACCGGCGGTGTTCGCATTCGGCCCCCATATCGCGAGCCTCCATTCGCGCTCTTCGCGGAAGAACCGCTTCTTGCAGAACGCTGTGGCCGCGATGAACTCCAATGTGGCGTCAAGCAGCCGGGCACGCACGGCGTCCTGTGTGCGTGCGCTCGCCGCACGCAGGTCGTGCACATTGCGTGCCATACGCGCGGCGAGCTCGTCGAAGCATTCCGTGCTGCGCTCACGCCCGTAGACGATCGGCCGGTACAGCGTCATCATGTGCGTCTCCAACGGGTGCCCGTCGTCGCTGCACACCGTGAACGATGGCTCCCGTTGCGCGAAGGTCGACAGGTCGAATCCGAGCGCCACTCCCCGACCGTCGTCGCCATACGCGCGCCATTGGCTGAGCTGGTCCGCGCGCTCGGACAAGCACACCGCATAGCACAGGCGGTTGGGTGGCAGCAGATGCCGGCTGAGCGCCTCACGCAACAGCGTCTGGTATTCCGGGCGCAGCAGCTCAATCCAATGGTCCGCGAATTCCAAGGTCGGTCCGGACCCGCTGATCAGGCCAATGCGTTTGAGGCTGTCCATCGCCGCAGCATATCCATAGGTGATCTCCGCGGAATCGTTGGATTTCGTGATGTCGCACAGCCGCAGCGACGCGTTCGAGATGATGGCGCACGCGGTCTCCAACGAACAGTAATGGTACGTCAACGGCATCTTCTGCCCTCCTGTCTCATTTCCCCGCCATACTACCGGCAGTGGGTCAGACGGCACAACCACAGGCTTCATCAAGGAACCAACGGTCGTGGCTCACCACGACGAGCGCACCAGGGTAGGTGTGCAGAAAACGCGCCAGCGCCTGCTTGGAGTGCAGGTCGAGGTGGTTCGTCGGCTCATCGAGCACAATGAGCTGGGGTTTGCGTAGCAGTCCCAGGCACAATGCGAGCTTCTGCGCCTGTCCGGGGCTCAACGGCTCACCCGCCATCAACCGGTCGGGGGCGGCGTTGAGCTGCGCATAGGCGGAGAGCACGCGTGGGCGCTCCGCGTTGCTGAGCCCCTGCAACTGGGTCAGCAGACGCGTCTGCTCGTCTTCGCTGGGAATCTGGTTGATGACCAGCGCGGGCAACTCTGTGTCGAGTGACGCGAGCAACGCGCGGATGACCGTCGATTTGCCGGTCCCGTTCGACCCGTCGATGCCGATGTGGTCGCGCGGGCCCACACTCAGGCGCGGCACGCGTATGCCGGCATCCGCGCCATCTGTCTGTGCGTCTGGTATGGCTTGCGTATGCCAATACCATCCGTCCACGACCAGTTCGGACACGGCGTCCTCACTGCCGGCCATCGCGCCGCCGTCGAACCGCAGCACACCGGCGTCCACATGCGCCGGCTCCCTGCGCGCCGAAGGCTCAATGTCCACTGCAATCGCGCCGTCGTACCGCTTGGCGTCCGTTGCGATGGACTCGACCGCACGCTGCGCCGCCGCCAGCCGACTGCCGAGCGCGCGGTATGCGGCGGCGCTCGCCTTGTCCGCCTGCTTCTCGTTCCACTTATGCGTATTGCGCGCGTCATGGTCGAGCCGGTCGATCTTCCATCCGCCATGCTTGCGCGCCGTGGCGGCGTCCATCATCGCGCGGCGGCGCTCCTGCGCCTGCGCGATGGATTGCTGCGCATGCTGCGCGGCTTCGAGCTGGTCCGCCACCTCGGCGCGGCGCAGTGCGCGTGTCTGCTGCGCCTTCGTGTACCCGCCCGCATACCGTTCGAGCACGGTGCGGTTGCGCCCGCGCACATGCCGGCGTTCGAACATGATGCATTGCGCGCATGTCACGTCGATGAGTTCGACGTCGTGCGACACAAGCACGCCGATGCTGTTACACGCGCGCATCGCGTGCGCGATGGCCTCGCGCGTGGCCGTGTCCACATGGTTCGTCGGCTCGTCGAGCACCAGCACGTCCGGATTGGCGAACAGCGCGCACGCCACCTGCAGGCGCTTGCGCTCGCCGCCGGAGAGTGTGGCGAACCGGTAGGGCCAGTCGTCACCGATGCCGAGCGTGTCGCGCAGCGTGACCGACGGTGCGGACCAGTCGTCGCGGAACTCCTCGAGATTCGCTGGCTCGCGCGTGCACTCCTGTTCGCAGTATGCACTGACGAACGTGGACGGGGCGGGACTGACTGATCCGCGCGTGGGGGTCAGCAGACCGCAGACGATGCGCGCAAGCGTCGTCTTGCCGCAGCCGTTGTCGCCGAGCAGCGCCGTCCAACCTGCGGGCAGGGAGCAATCCACGTCGTCGAACAGCGGTTCGGCGGCGCCGGGATGGGAAAAAGAGAGATGTCGTACCACAAGAGTCGTTGCCACGGTGGCCACCTTTGCCAATATGGCGTACTGCAAGGAACAATCAGTGAATGAGACCGGGATTCGATGAACACGAACGCACATGAACGCGGCAGCACGCACAACGCGTCTGGCCGACTGATTCATTCACTGCATTCAGATCCGCAAGTACCCTATGACCTCCGTGAAAGATTTCCTTGGCATGTGGGGAAATCCGCTTGAATATGAAGAGAGCGGACAACGGGACTCGAACCCGCGGTCTCGACCTTGGCAAGGTCGCGCTTTACCAACTAAGCTATGTCCGCATGTGCAACCAACCGGTGTACGCCGCTTGAGCACGAGTCACCATAATACAGCATTGCTCCTTGTGCGCAAATTCGGCGTGTCTCAACGGCGTCAAGGCATGCAATGAGCGAACAACAAGCCCGGTTCATCACCTCGGGCTCGCTGTACGGCCTACACTGGGAAATCACGAAAGGAGTAGATACCATGCCGATGATCGAAATGGCCCAGAGCACTGACGTCAACACCATCAGGGATCTGAGCATTGCCACATTCGCCGAGACCTTCGCTTCCCTGAACACCGAGGAAGACATGGAGCAATACAACGAGCGGCATTTTTCGACAGATGAGCTGCAACGCGAAATAGACAACCCCGACTCCACTTTTATGGTGGCGAAAGTGGACGGCGTTCCTGCCGGATACATGAAAGTGAATGTCGGTGACGCCCAGACCGAGGAGATGCTCGGAAACCGCATGGAGGTCCAGCGCCTCTACATATTGCGGCAGTACAAGCGCAATGGCTTGGGCGCGCGGTTCATGCACACCGCTTTCGACATGGCCCGTGCGCAGGGCAAGAGCGTCATCTGGCTGGGGGTATGGGAGCACAACGACGCCGCGATTGCGTTCTATAAGCGCATGGGCTTCGTCCAATTCGGTTCGCATGACTTTGTGCTGGGAGAGGACCGGCAGACGGACCTGCTCATGGAAGCGGCCGTGGACCGGCTTGTGTAGCGCCCGTCACGGCCGGATGCTCACTGGCTTGCGCCTTCTTGAAGGGTGGGGATGTGCGGGTACAGCCTGTGCACCGTGTCGCCCCAATCCGTCACGCGTACGGCGTTGTCGGTGTATCTGACCTTGACCTTGAGCCCTGCGACCTTCACGTCGTGCTGCTCGAATGTGGCGCACACGGTGTAGTTGGGCTGGTCCTCCCCCGTCAGCAGGCAACCGGTGTTCTGTTGGGCGCCTTGGGGCAGGCTGTTGAACCAGTTGATGGCCTTGGGCCAGCTGTCCCAATCGTCTTGGAACACGTTCCAGGACTCGGCCACGCGTCCCCCGCCGGCGGCGTTGACAGTGAAATCGAACCATCCGTCGGAGTCCGGATGGGTGTTTTCCTTGCCGATGATGTCGAGCTCGGTGAACGCGGCGAATGTCGGTGAGCACGCATCGGTGAGCTTGGGTATGCCATCCTGTTCAGGGTATGGCGCAAGCTTCTGCTGGGCGCCTATCGCATTGGCGATCGCGCTGCATGCGGAATTGTTCACGAGCGCATTGGTGACGATGTCACGCAGCTTGTCGTTCTTCTTGTACAGCTCGATGAGGGTAAAGTCGTCGTTGTGGTCCTTCTGGTCGACCGTTGTGGCCTGTACGGTGCCGGCCTTCGGGTCGGTGATGCGAATCGGCTCGGACCATTCGGCGCCGTTCCAGCCATTGTCTGTCGTGACGGTGTAGATGCCCGGCGTCACGAGCCACATCGTGTCGGTGAAATCGGAGACCGTGCCGTTGAGTCGGTACCTGCCGGCGTCGTGGCGTTCATCCACGAACCCCACGGCGGGGAGCGCCTGTTCCATCGGCACACGCCAGACGCCGTTGTGCTTGGTCATATGCCAGACGATCGTGGTGGGCTCCGAACCCACTGTGTAGGTGACCGTCACATCGCTCGCCGTGTCGGAAACCTTGTGGATGTCCGCCACATGCGGGTCGCTCAACGGCGTGTTGGGTTTGATGGCCTTGAGCACATAACCGTCCGGATTGGCGGCGACAGGGCTCGTGTGCGCGCTGATCGTGCTGTAATCGGAGTTCTGCATGGCGTCGAGCAGAACCTGCGCCACCGATTGCGGATCATAGTTCGCCTGTCCGCAGGCGGCCGCCGGCAGCAGCAACGCCAACGCCACCAATGCGGTGAGGCAACGGTTGATGTACTTCATGCGGCCCTCCCCTGTCTATCGGCTTGCCCATCGACATTCATATTTCAGTATCGACCATACTGTGGGCGCTGCGGATTCGCCCACGGTGCAAGGGCAATGGTGGGCATATTGACGTTGAGGCATTCGACGTGTGGGAATCGTACGGATTGCGTACATGCGCAGGTGTCTGAAGCGCGCCATCACTATACTGGTTCCCGGTGAGAGGCACGGAGGTACTGACGATTGGGGATACGCATGACGACACGATTCGCGAAGACGGCCGCATTCGCCGCGGCGGCGCTCATGACCATCGTTGCCGCGGGCTGCGGCAACGGCGCGGATGGCGCGCGGGACATCGAGCGTGCGGACGCTGTCTGGTCCCAACACGTCGACCATACGGGGACGCCACTGACGATGCAGGAATTCGAAACGACCACCTGGCGCGCGAAGAACGGTGATATGGTCATGTTCCACGACACGTCCGAAGCGTGGCCGCACATGGCGATACCGACGGTGCGCAGCGCGGACGACCACCGCTCCACACTCATCCCCGCAACCGTCACGGACCAAAGCGAACTGCTGCAATTCGAATTCCTGCAGTATGCAGACGTGAAGCTTGACGGCGCCTATTATGCCGTCTCCACATATTTCCCCGACGATCCTGCGAACATGGCTTCCAGCAAGTGGCACGCAGGCGCGGATGGAGACCTGTTCGTGCTTGCCGTGAACGAGGAAGCACATGAAGGGTACCGCGTGCGCGCCACGGCGAACGGGCTGCATGCGCAGTGCATGACCGATGGCGTGAAGGACGCGGGTTGTTATCAGGTCCTGTTCCAGGGCCTTGAGACGGAGGCTCACGACGGCATCCTCACGCTTGATCATGTGGACATGGGGGCAGATGCCACCACAGAGCGATAAAGGTCAATACTTATATAATCGGGCGGCCGCGTCGATGGATGATGCGGCCGCCCGATCGCCTATGGCCCTCCGCCCTGCGCTTACAGTTGGGCTGTGCGCAACGCACGTAGCGACACCATGACGGAGACGGCAAGCGCAACCGCGCCCAGCAGGGCGCCGATGCCGTACAGCGCCCATGCAGGAGCCGAGGTGATAATCGCGAACAATCCATCAGTGCCCATGTCGAGCGACACGGCAAGCGCGACGAGCGCGAACACGACCGCGAGGATGCAGACACGGGCGATCTGCACACGGTCGCGGAAGATGATGGTCACCGGTAGTTCAACTGAGACGGTGAGCACGGTGAGCAACACCGCACATGCGGCGATCATCCCCGATTGCGTGATGGACTGCCGATGGACGACGGCGCTAACCATCTGCAGCACGACCGCGAGCACACAGGCCGGGACAATCGAGACGAGATACTTCTCCCCTGCGTATTCCCTCCTGCTGAATGGCAACGTGAACAGTGTACGCCGTATCGGAGCGCTCAAATCGTTGCGTACCATGTTGCCGCACACCGTGGAAAACAGCATCGGCATGAGCATCACCCCAGTGACATGCATGTCGGAGAAGGTGTAGAACAGGCACAATGCCAGCATCACGACAAGAAACACCCGATTCTTGCCCATAGCGATCATATCCCTCGCCATCAGACCCTTCATGGTTGATTCCTTTCCCTGAGCGGCTCGCCCGCCGTCATGATTGTGATGAGTTCGTCGATGTCGCCACGTGCCATCTGGATGCCGGGCATGTTCTCTTCGTAATAGCGGCGTTCATCGGTGAGTGCATGGATGACACCGTGCCTACGGGCGCTCGCGAGGACATGCGACCGATCCATCGCCGTCGCCTGTTCGTCGGTGAGGATGAGCACCGCGTACTCATCGCGCAGACGGTCGATTGTCTCGTGCAGCCGGATACGCCCACGGTCGATGAAGTAGAAGTCGTCGCACAGGGACTCGATGTCCTTTGAATTATGCGAACTGATGAGGATGGAATGCCCTGGCGTCTCCATGTAGGCGCGCAACAGGTCGAGCAGCTCTCCTCGCGCGACGATGTCCAGCCCCGCTGTGGGCTCATCGAGGATGAGCACATCGGGTTCGTGGCCCATAGCGATGACCGTCTTGAATTTCGCCGTCATCCCGGTCGAGAACTCCTCCATCTTCTTGTCCGTCGGCAGAGCGAAGCGCTCGAGCAGGGTTCGGCATAGCGGTACGTTGAAGTTCGGATAGAACGCCTTCATCTGCCGTATGACGTCGTCCCCAGTGAACACGGCGTCGAAGGACGTATCCGCGAGGACGGCGCCGACATCGCGCTTGACGGTGTTCGGCAGCCGGGTGACGTCGGCTCCAAGCAGTGTGCCGCTCCCGGTATCCGGTTTCGCGAGCCCGAGGATGATGCGGAACGTCGTTGTCTTGCCTGACCCGTTGACACCGACGAGTGCGGTAATGGTGTCCTTCGGCACATGCATTGTCAGGTCAAGCGTGAAATCGGCATACCGTTTCGTGATGCGGTCGAGTGTGATCACGTCGTTCGTCATCGCGTGGCTCCTTTCCTATCTGTCGTACCGGTGCCGCCGTCTGTTCCGTCGTCGGTGTCGTCGAGCAGCATTGTGACGAGTTCCTTGATGTCCGCATCACTCAGCTGCAGCCGGCGCGCCTTCGCTATCGCCTGCGCGAATTCCTCCTCCACCTGGCGGTTGAGTTCCTCCGCGACGATGTTCGGTGAGACGTCGGCGACGAATGTGCCTTTGCCTTGCACGGTGACGACAAGTCCTTCCTGTTCGAGCACGTCGTACGCCTTCTTCGCAGTCAGTGCCGAAATCGCGCATTGCCTGGCGAGCCCGCGAACGGATGGCAGGGGCTCCCCCGCTTTGATTTCGCCGCCCTTGATGAGCGCACGTATTCGATCGACGATCTGCTCGTAGATCGGCGTCATCGACGTCGGGTTGATGATGATGTCCATGTGGTCCTCGTGGTTCTGGCTGTATCGTGGGTATATAACACAATATAACAGTAATATACAGTATATAACTATTTGTTCGTGCGCATGACATCGGTTCATTTCGGCGTGTCGTACCCGTCCGTGGCGCCGTCGCCGGTGGAATTGCGGCAGTCGTCCCGATCTTGGTCGAATGGCGCGTATGCTTTTCAGCTTTGCTGGCAATGACGTCGTGCCTCCTGCGTGCCGGACGTATCTTGTTCTGCAATGGACCGGAACTATGCAGCATAAGGGGGCATCATGGTCTGGATTGTCATCGCAGTGGTGATTCTTGGAATCAGCGCATATTTCGGCAACGAATACCGGCTTGACCGCAAGGCGCACAAACTCAACTCCGGAACCGAAGAGGACCGGCGGCTTGCCGCGGAGATGCAGGACATCGCCCGCAAGATCGACGAAGGCAAGTACCTGTACCGGTGATGCGCATAAGGAGGTGAAGGTGTGATGATTCAGTCGGATAAACGGTGGAACATCAAACTGGGCTCATGGATATGCCTTAGCAACCTGGCCCTGTGGTCATTGCAGGCCATCGTGCAGATCATCCGCAACGGCGCCCTGTCAGCGCCTGTCATCCAATCGGTAGGATTCGCGTTCTTTGTCTTTGGCACAGCATTCGGAGCATTCACGGACAAGGACAAGCGGATACCGGTGTATGGAGTGGTCCTCGCTGCTTCCCCTGCCGGTTGTCGCCGGGATGATCATCATGGGGCTGCACTGAGTGTCTGACCGCGATGAAACACGGCCTTATGCGCCCATGTGAGTAGATTCGCTGTTTGTGCCACTGTTTTCGCCGTTGTGGTCACTTTTTTGCTTGATCGTTGACGATAACGGCGAAAACAGCGACGCAAACGGCGAATTCCAACGCCCAACGGAGGTGTTGGAATGAAAAACCCCACGGGCCGCAGGCCCGTGGGGTTTGATGGTGGGTGATGTAGGAATCGAACCTACGACCCCTTCCGTGTGAAGGAAGTGCGCTAGCCGCTGCGCCAATCACCCGTTCTTCTGTTATACGCCGATTGCTCGGCTCGTGGGCGATACAAGATTCGAACTTGTGACCCCTTCCGTGTCAGGGAAGTGCGCTACCACTGCGCCAACCGCCCGGTTGACTCAAATGGCCGAAGCCATCTGTACGAGGTGGGTACGAGAGTCGAACTCGTCTATACGGCTTTGCAGGCCGCTGCCTAACCGCTTGGCTAACCCACCGTAAAGGTCTGTTAAACTCTTCGGACCTTAGAGCGGACAACGGGACTCGAACCCGCGGTCTCGACCTTGGCAAGGTCGCGCTTTACCAACTAAGCTATGTCCGCATATGTTCCGCAGAGGATTTCCTCTGCCTGAGCACGAGTCACTACAATAAACCACAACCTCCAGATGTGCAACATACGGCGTGTCGCGCCGGTATTCCGCGCTTTTGTTGAGTGGCAGTCTAAACGAACGCCGGCAATGTGCCCACGCGCAGGAAAGCCTACGGACTGATGGCCCATGTCAGCATGTGGACGCGGGGAAGAGTGCCCCGCTTCGGGAAAATATGCTTGCCTCAAGCGCAGCACTATTGCGGTCATTCACCAGCGGCTAATCTTCACGATTCCGTCACAGCGCAAGGGATACAGTTGTAGACATGTACGAGCATAGAACCAGACCGAAATACGTTATGGTTGCGGCGTTTGACGGGTGGAACGACGCATGCCAGAGCGCAACCAACGTCATTCGCCATCTGGTGTCGAAATACCGCTCCCTTGAAGTGGGGCACATCAGCCGCGATGGGTATTACGATTACCAGACGTCGCGCCCCATGCAATGCGTCATCCAAGGCACGCGGCGCATTCTGTGGCCCCAGACTGCGTTCTATGACATCACGGTCACCGACGACCTGCACCTGCTTGCACAGCTTGGGCCGGAGCCGAACTACCGTTGGATGGATTATGTGCGTGAGACGCTGCATTTCGCCAAGCAATATGACGTGAGCAGGATCGTCACGCTGGGTTCGATGTTCGCCGAATGCCCGCATACGCGCGATCTGCCTATTGACGTGAGCGTGGACGGCGTGCAGTCCGACCTGGAGAGTGAATACAACGGCCCCATCGGCATTCCGCACATCATCGATGCGATGGCCATCGAAGAGGGCTTCGACACCACATCCATCTGGGTGTCGGTCCCCCAGTACCTTGGTGGCAATGAGCCGTGCCCGCAGGCCACGTTGGAGCTGTTCCAGCAGCTGGCGTCGGTGATCGGCCTCAAGCTCAACGCGCAGGAGCTGGAGGGCAAGGCCGACCAGTGGCGTGCGCATTGCGACGTGATGGTGCGCAACAACGCGGATCTCGATGGCTATGTGGACCAGCTTGAGCACGATTACGACCTGAAGCAGCACGCCCGTACCATTGCCTCCGCCGGCACGCCCGCCGTGGAGCAGTTGGTACAGGAAGCCGAAGCGTATCTGCGTGACCTCCCATGAGCATCTTCGCCGCTTGACAATGGCGTGATGCGTTGTGCTTGGCAAAGCGAATGGCCCGTCCCGATTCTTCTGATCGGGACGGGCCATTCGCTTTGCCAAGCACAACGTCAGGCGTTGCCGCCGAGCGCCATGCCTTCGAGCGGCTGCAGCACACCGGTGAGCAGCAGGATCGCCACGATGATCGCCAGCGCAATGCGGTAGATGGCGAACGCCTTGTATGAGAACGTCGAGACGAACTTCAGGAACCCGATGATCACGATGTAACCCACGACAAACGCCACGACCGTCGCGGCGATGGTGGCGCCCCAGCCGGGGAACATGGCGTTCACGGTGGGGTCATTGGCTTCCTTGACGGCCTTGATGGCTTCGAGGATGCCGGCGCCGAACACGGCGGGGATGGCCATGAGGAAGGCGCAGCGCACCGCGGCCTCACGCGTGTAGCCCATGGCACGGCCGAAGGTGATGGTGCCGCCCGAACGGGAGACACCCGGGATGAGCGCGAGCATCTGGCCGATGCCGTACCACACGGCGTCTTTTGTGGTCATGTCGTCAATCGTCTTCACCTGTGGGGCCCTGTCGTCGACGATCCACAGGATGATGCCGAACACGAGCAGCATCGCCGCGGTGATCCACAGGTTGCGCAGCGTGTTTTCGATGGCGTCCTGGAACAGCAGGCCGGCGATCACAATCGGCAGCGTGGCGATGATGATGTACCAGCCGAGGCGTGCATCCTTGTTGCCTTCGCCAAGACGATGCTTCCAATCCTTGCCATTCTTGCCTGCCAGGCAGATGCACCAGTTCTTGAGGATGTTCCAGATGTCGTGGCGGAAGTACAGCAGCACCGCGAGTTCGGTGCCGATCTGGATGATCGCGGTGAATGCGGCGCCGGGGTCACTGCCCAACATGAGGTCGCCGACGATGCGGACGTGCGCGCTGGACGAGACCGGCAGGTATTCGGTCAACGCCTGCACCAATCCGAGGAATATCGCTTGGAAGAAATTCATGAATCCCCTTAATTGTGTGTGATCGGTGATTGCTACCACGCTTTACTGTAGCGCAACGAATACACTGCCCGTTTTACGATGGGCTATACAGTCGTACGGCCAGTATGCAAGGAGATGACATGAGCAAAGCAGTGTACCGCAAGAGTCGGGCCTTTGCCCCGCAAGGGTTCTTTGAGTGTGAAGGCAGGGGCTTGCAATGGCTTGGCGAAGCGCAATCCCAAGGTGGCCCGCGCGTGGTCAAGGTCTTCGAATGGGGCAGGGACTATCTGGATATCGAACGCGTCTCCCCCTGCTCCCCCACAGCTGACGCCGCCTTCCGGTTCGGTGCGGAACTCGCCTATATGCATGACGCCGGCGCCCCCTATTTCGGCTCCGCCCCTGCAGGATACGACGGCACCTGCTACTTCGGGCCGCTGCAGGATCCAGTGCCGATGGACACCGGCACATGGACCGACCCCGCCACATATTTGGCGGAAGGCCGCTTGCGCCCCATGGTGCAACTCGGCATCGAACGCGGTTCACTGCGCGAGTCGGACATGGACCTCACCCAGCGCGTCATCGACGCACTGCCCGAACTGCTGGGACGTGCGGCAGACGACCGTCCTGCACGTGTGCATGGAGACTTGTGGAGCGGCAATGTGATGTGGACCAACGACGCCGGCGACACGCAGGCCGTGCTGATCGATCCGGCGGCGCATGGCGGCCACCGTGAGGAGGATCTGGCGATGCTGCATCTCTTCGGCATGTCATACCTGACCGAAATCACCGAAGGCTACCAGTCGGTGCACCCGTTGAAGGCCGGATATCAGGAACGCACCACGCTCTGGCAGCTGTACCCCATCGCAGGCCATTGCGTGTTCTTCGGCGGCGGCTATGTGAGCGAATACCGCCAGATGTGCCGCTCGCTGCTCGGCTGAACCATATATACAACAGTGGCCGTGGCCCCCGGGCGATACCGGAACCACGGCCACTGTTACGCGCGGCTACCGGCGGTCACCGGCGCCGGCGCGCGCTTCAACCGAGGGCATCTTTCAGCTTGCTGAAGAATCCCTTCTTCTGTGGCGCCGCCGGCTTGGAATTCTGCGAGACGGTCGACGCCTTGGCGTCATGCAGCTGCGCGAACTCCCCGATGAGCTCCCGTTCGCGGTCATTGAGCTTGGTGGGGATCAGCACGTTGATATGCACCACCAGATCACCGCGCTCGCTCTTGCTTTGCAGATGCGTGACGCCCAGACCGTCGAGCGTGATGGTTTCCTCGGGCTGGCAGCCCGCCGGCACCTCCAGCTGGCGGTCGCCGTCGAATGTGCTGACGTCGATGGTGTGCCCCAGCACGGCCCAGCTCATCGGCACCTGGATCCAGCAATGCAGATTGTCGCCTTCGCGGGAGAACCGCTCGTCCTTGCGCACGCGGATGTCCACGTACAGGTCGCCGGCCTCGCCGCCGCATTCGCCGACCTCGCCTTCGTGCGCGAGGCGGATACGGGTGCCGGAATCCACGCCTGCGGGCACCGGCACGCCGATCGTGCGCGACGTCGGCACACGGCCGTGGCCATGGCAGACCGTGCACGGGTGCACGATGATCGTGCCGTGGCCCTCGCAATGTTCGCACGGGGCGGACGTCATCATCTGGCCGAGCATCGTACGCACGACCTTCTGCACGAATCCACGGCCGTGACACACGTCACAGGTGACCGGCGGCTCCTCGTGCTCGGAACCGGTGCCTTCGCAGTTGGCGCAGGTGCCGAGTGTGGAGAACGTGAGGTTCTGCGTGCCGCCGAAGACGACCATCTGCAGGTCCACGGTCAGGGATTCGAGTGTGTCGCGGCCCGGCTGCGCGCGTGGAATCGGCTCGTTTGCCGCGGCGTCACCGAACGCACCGCCGAAGAACTGGCTGAAGATGTCGCCCATGCCGAACCCGCCATAGCCGCCGAACCCGCCAGCTCTGCCATTGGGGTCGTTGGGATCCACCCCCGCGTCGTACATCCTGCGCTTGTCCGGATCGGACAGCACTTCGTAGGCTGTATTGACCTCTTTGAACTTCTCTTCGAATTCAGGGCCTGCGATGTCCGGATGGTATTTGCGGCTCATCTTGCGGTAGGCGCGTTTGATGTCCTCTTCGCTGGCCGTGCGCTCCACGCCCAGGGTCTCGTAGTAGTCAGCAGCCAATGGCGTTGTTCCTCTCGGTTAGCTTCGGTAATGGTCGATGTCTTGATGATACGGCGCACGTATGGCGTATCAGCGGGTGATTTCCATGTCGTTGTTCGAGACCAGCGCGGTGAGGTATCTCGCCACTGCGTGCACGGCGGCCATCGCGATCTCATAATTCATGTGCGTCGGGCCGATGGATCCCACAAATGCAATGGGTTCCTGCCCCGTCTTGTTCACGGCGTCCGGTCCGCCGTATGGCGTCGTCCTGCCGTATCCGCCCGAGACGACGGCCGCGTGGGCCAGATCGGGATTGTTGGTCTCCGATCCAATTGCGACGCCCACACCGTTGGCGTCGCCCGCAGTGCTCAGCTGGCTCATGAGATGCATGAGCACTGCGCGTTCCTCGAGCGCATCGAACAGCGGGGTCAGATCCTGCACGGAGTCATGTTGGTGCGCGAGCGTGGACACGCCCGCCACGAACAGCTCGTTCGTGCGCTCCTCGTCCGCCATCATCTCGAATGCGTCCGCAAGTCGGTTCGGCAGTCCTTCCAGATCCGCATGCGTCTCATCTGCGTGCATCGCGCGGATTGTGCGCGCCGCGCGCCGCAGTGTCTGCGTGCTGCAGCGGGCGTTGACGGCGTCGCAGAATTCCTGCAGATGCCGTCCGTCGGGCAGGTGCGGCACGGTGAGGATATGCTGGGCCACACGGCCGGTGTCGGTCACCACAACGGCGAGCAGTGAGGTCGACGAGACGGCGATGACCTCCAGATGCCACAAGCGTGCCTTCGACAGCGCCGGCGAGGCCACCACGGCCACTTGGCCGGTGAACCGGGCGAGCAGTCTGGCGGACCGCTGCAGTGCGTCCTGCAGGTTCACGGAACCGTCGAGCAATGTGCGGATGGCTTCGCGCTGTGGTTCGGTCAATGGCACAAACTCGGACAGAGAATCCACAAAGTACCGGTACCCTCGTTCGGTCGGCACACGGCCGGCGGAGGTGTGCGGTTGGGTCAGGAACCCCTCGTCTTCCAACGCGGCCATGTCTTTGCGGATCGTGGCCGAACTCACCTTGAGGTTGTGCCGTGCGATGAGCGCCGACGAGCCCACCGGCTCCTGCGAACGGATGTAATCTTCGACGACGGCGCGCAACACCTGCATGCGACGTGTCTGGGTCATCGCCATGCCTCCTTTGCTTTTATGTGCTGTGTTCTGCGTGTCGTGCGAAGCGAACAGCGCGGCGCGCGCGTAAACGATGGTCTTTTCGATATTGTATGAGCACTCTTGGTCATGGAGTGCTAGTTATAGCGATGGGAGAACTTTTCCCGACAGGCCCTTCATGGGCCTGTACGCTTGAGCCCCAACGCCGGCCGCGGTGCCAAGACGCGCGCGAACGCGACGAAACCGCGCCATGAAGTCGGTTATGGCGGTTAGTATGAAAAGGCAATGTGAAGGGCGTCGGTGGTCCGGCAAACAGCCGGGCTCCCCCCTGCCCGAAGTATTGGAAGGAAAGTAGATCACCTATGACCGATAACACCTGGTCTGAACTGGACGAGCGCGCCATCAAGATGGCGAAGGTCCTCTCCGCTGACGCCGTGCAGAAGGCGGGCTCCGGACACCCCGGCTCCCCGATTTCGCTGGCTCCGATCGCCTACACCCTGTATCAGCGTTTCATCAAGCACGATCCGAGCGACCCGAACTGGGCCGGCCGTGACCGTTTCATCCTCTCCGGCGGCCATGCGTCGCTCACCCAGTACGTGCAGCTGTACTTCTCGGGCTATGGCCTGACACTGGACGACCTCAAGTACTTCCGTGGTGGCAAGGACACCCGTACCCCGGGCCATCCCGAAGTCGGCCTGACCCCGGGCATCGAGATGACCACTGGCCCGCTGGGCCAGGGTCTCGCCTCCGCCGTCGGTTTCGCCTATGGCCAGCGTTTCGAGCGCGGCCTGCTCGACCCCGACACCGAGGCCGGCAAGTCCCCGTTCGACCACAAGGTGTGGGTCATCTGCGGTGAAGGCGACGTCGAGGAAGGCGTCTCCTCCGAGGCTTCCTCGCTCGCCGGCAACCAGGAGCTGGGCAACCTGTTCGTCATCTTCGACGCCAACCACATCCAGATCGAAGGCGAGACCAAGATCGCGTTCGCCGAGGACGTGCTCAAGCGCTACGAGGCCTACGGCTGGTACACCGACGAGATCAGCTTCATCCAGCCCGACGGCTCCTACAAGGAAGACATCGAAGGCCTGACCAAGGTCCTCGAGAAGGCCGAGCAGGTCACCGACCGCCCGCACTTCATCAAGGTCGACACGCTCATCGCATGGCCGACCCCGGGCAAGACCAACGATCCGTCCTCGCACGGTTCAGCCCTCGGCGACGATGCTGTGGCCGCCCTCAAGAAGGTGCTCGGCTTCGATCCGGCCAAGTCCTTCGAAATCGACGAAGAGGCCCTCGAGCATGCCCGTGAGGTCGCCCAGCGTGGCGCTCAGGCCCATGCCGAATGGGATGAGGCCCTCGCCCAGTGGCGCAGCGCCAACCCCGACAAGGCGGCCCTCTACGACCGTATCAAGGCCGGTGAGCTTCCTGAGGACTTCGACAAGGCCATCGACGACCTCGAAGCCACGTTCGAAGTCGGTTCCAAGGTCGCCACCCGCAAGGCTTCCGGCGCTGCGCTCAACGCCGTCGCCGCCGTGATGCCGGAACTGTGGGGCGGCTCCGCCGACCTCGGTGGTTCCAACAACACCAACATCAAGGGTGCGCAGTCCTTCGCCCCGGCGAAGTACGCCACCACCCAGTGGCCGAACTGCTCCATCTACGGCCGTCAGCTGCACTTCGGCGTGCGTGAGTTCGCCTCGGGCTGCATCACCAACGGCATCTTGCTCGGCTCCGACACCCGCCCGTTCTCCGGCACCTTCTTCCAGTTCGCCGATTACGAGCGTGCCGCCGTGCGCCTGGCCGCTCTCATGGAGATCCCGAACCTCTTCATCTGGACCCACGATTCCGTGGCTCTGGGCGAAGACGGCCCGACCCACCAGCCGATCGAGCACCTCGATTCGTTCCGCGCCATCCCGCAGTTCGAAGTCGTGCGCCCGGCCGACGAGTGGGAGACCGCCGAAGCCTACCGTGCGTTCTTCGAGAAGGACAACACGCTGCCGGCAGCCCTCGTGCTGACCCGTCAGGGCGTGCCGACCCTCGCCGAGACCGCGGCTAAGGCCAAGGAAGGCGTCAAGAAGGGTGGCTACATCCTCGTCGACACCGAAGGCGATCCGGACGTGATCATCATGGCCACCGGTTCCGAAGTCCAGTGGGCTGTCGAAGCTGCCAAGAAGCTGGCCGCTGAGGGCGTCAAGGCCCGCGTGGTGTCCATGGTCTGCATGGAATGGTTCGAGGACCAGGACGAGGACTACAAGGAATCCGTCCTCCCCGCTTCCGTCAAGGCCCGCGTCTCCGTCGAAGCCGGTCTGGCTCAGCCGTGGTACAAGTACCTCGGCACCTATGGCAAGCCGGTCTCGATCGAGCAGTTCGGCCTGCAGGGCGACGGCACCCAGAACATGATCGATCTGGGCATCACTGCCGAGCACGTGGTGGAAGCCGCCAAGGCCTCCATCGAAGCTGCGCGCTGAACCACAGCTGTACGGGAGGGGCCACCCCCCTCCCCTTTGTCCATGGCCGGTTCCATGGACACCCCCCCCAAGATTTCATCCAACAAACAGTAGGAGAAAACAAATGACTGCATCCACTCAGGCAATTTCAGACGCCGGTGTGTCGATCTGGCTGGACGACCTGTCCCGCACCCGCATCGAGTCGGGCAACCTCGAAGAGCTCATCAAGAACGACAACGTGGTTGGCGTCACCACTAACCCGTCCATCTTCCAGAAGGCCCTGAGCCAGGTCGGCCCGTACGACGCACAGCTCAAGGAACTCGGCAAGGTCGACGTTGAGACCGCCATCCGCGAGCTCACCACCACCGACGTGCGCAACGCCTGCGACATCTTCAAGCCGGTCGCCGAAGCCTCCGACTATGTGAACGGCCGCGTGTCCATCGAAGTCGACCCGCGTCTGGCCCACGAGACCGAAGCCACCGAGAAGCAGGCTGAGGAACTCTGGGAGAAGGTCGACCGCAAGAACGCGATGATCAAGATTCCGGCGACCCTCGAAGGCCTTCCGGCGATCACCGCCACCCTGGCCAAGGGCATCTCCGTGAACGTCACCCTGATCTTCTCGCTCGAGCGTTACGAGCAGGTCATCGACGCCTTCATCGAGGGCATTGCCCAGGCCGCCGCCAACGGCCACGACCTGGAGCACATCGCTTCCGTCGCTTCGTTCTTCGTCTCCCGCGTGGACACTGCTGTCGACAAGCAGCTTGAGGAGATCGGCTCCCTCGAGGCCAAGGGCCTCATGGGCAAGGCCGCTGTGGCCAACGCCCGCCTCGCCTACGAACTCTTCGAGAAGAAGTTCGCCGAGGACTCCCGCTGGGCCGAGCTCGAAGCCAAGGGCGCCAAGAAGCAGCGTCCGCTGTGGGCCTCCACCGGCACCAAGAACGCCGCTTACTCCGACACCAAGTACGTGGACGAGCTCGTGGCCAAGGACGTCGTCAACACGATGCCTGAGAAGACCCTGCTCGCTGTCGCAGACCACGGCGACGCCACGCTGGGCATCGTCTCCGGCAACTACGACGAAGCGCACGACATCATGAACGACCTCGCCGAAGTCGGCGTGAACTTCAAGGATGTCACCGACAAGCTTGAGGCTGACGGCGTCGCCGCCTTCATCAAGTCCTGGGACTCCGTGCTCTCCGACGTGCAGGCCGGCATCGACCGCGTCAACGGCTGAGATCATTCGGATTCATTGAATCCTAGATAGTCCTCAAGGGGACCGGCATCATGCCGGTCCCCTTTCTTGATGCTGACGCAGTGTGGTCAGTCGTTGTGCAGCGTTTCGAGGAACGCGTCGATGCGCGCACACGCCTCTTTGATGTCTTCCATACTCGTCGCATAGGATATGCGCACAAAGCCCTCGCCGGACTCACCGAACGCGGTGCCTGGCACAATCGCGACCTTCTGCTCTTCGAGCAGCCGTACGCAGAATTCGTCGGATGACAACCCTGATGACGTGATGTTCGCGAACACATAGAATGTGCCGTTCGGCACATTGGTCGTCAATCCCATGCGGTTCAGGCGTGCGCAGATGAGATTGCGGCGCGCCTCGTATTCCTTGCACATGCCCGCGATGTCTGGCATGCCATGCTCGAGTGCCTCAATCGCCGCGTATTGCGCTGCGGTGGGCGCTGACATGATGACGAACTGGTGTACCTTTGTCAGCTGTTCGCTCAACTCAGGATTGCTCAACAGGTAGCCAAGGCGCCAACCGGTCATGGCGAATGCCTTCGAGAAGCCATTGATCACGAGCACTTGGTCTCGAATCTCGTCGAAGCTTGCAGGGGAGCAGAACTCCCCTGCGAACACGAGTTCGGAATAGATCTCGTCGGAGATGATGTAGATGCCGGATTCCTTGAGGATCGGGACCAATCGGGCATAGTCCTCACGGGTCATCACGCCCCCGGTCGGATTCGATGGGAAGTTGACGATGATCGCTTTCGTTTTTTCGGTGGTCGCACGCTCGAGGTCTTCGGGCAGGAGCTTGAAATCGTGCTCCTGGGTCAGCGGAATGCGCACTGGCACGCCGCCGGCCATGAGGATCGCGGGCTCGTAGGCCACATAGTTCGGGTCGAGCACAATCACTTCGTCGCCGGGGTTGATCAGCGTGCGGCAGCACAGGTCGACGGCTTCCGAGCCACCCACGGTGACAAGGATCTCCGAGTCGGGGTCATACGCGATGCCGTAGCGGTTGCGGTAATAGTTTGCGATCTGCCTGCGCAACGCGATCAGGCCACGGTTCGCCGTGTAGTGGGTATGCCCGTCTTCGAATGATTCCACCGCTTTCGCGCTGATATGCCATGGGGTGTCGAAATCCGGCTCGCCGACGCCGAGGGAGATGACGCCCTCCATCGCGTTCGCCAGATCGAAGTATTTGCGGATGCCACTGGGCTTGAGGTGTTCGATGGTCCGGTTGATAGATTTCATCAGTAGCTCACCACCAATCGTCCCTCGCTGTTGGCCGTGCGGGCCGCGCCGGTGAGCACGCCAGACTGCTTGTACTGCTTGAGCACGAACAGGGTCTTCGTGCTCTGCACATGCTCCATGACGGCGATGCGGTCGGCCACGAACTGGCACACCTCGAACATCGTGCGCCCTTGGACAAGGCAGATGAAGTCGTTGTCGCCGGTGATCAGATACAGCGAATCGATCTCCGGGTATTTCGCGAGCAGGGCCGCGGTGTGGTCGTAACCCTGGTCCTTCATCGGCGAGACGTCCACTTCGATGAACGCCATGATGCGCTCGTCGCGCAGCACTTTGTTGTAGTTAATCACCGTATGGTAGCCACAGATGATCTTCTGGTCCTCCATGCGGCGTACGGCGTGTGCGACATCCTTGGCGTCTTCGTTGAGAATGTCGGCAAGGTCCTGCGCGTTGAGCCGGGCGTCGTTCTCGAGCAGTTCGAGAATCGCCTGGTCCTGGCCGCTGATATTCGGTTCCGTCATGCTGGTGTTCCGATCCTTGTGGTTGGTATGGCTGCGGTGCCTGCGTCTATTGACGATAATAACTGAAGAAATTCGTCATCTTCTCCACCGCGCCCTTGAGCACTTCGACACGCGGCAGATAGACGACGCGGAAGTGGTCCGGATCCTTCCAATTGAAGCCGGTGCCTTGCACAATGAGCAGCTTTTCGTCGTGCAGCAGGTCGAGGGCGAACTGTTCGTCGTTGTGGATGTTGAACTTCTTCGTGTTGATCTTCGGGAAGATGTAGAACGCGGCCTTTGGCTTGACGGCGGAGATGCCGTCGATGGCGTTGAGCGCTTCATAGATGTATTCGCGCTGTTCGTAGAGGCGGCCGCCGGGCACCAAGTAGTCATTGACGCTCTGGTGTCCGCCGAGCGCGGTCTGCACGATGGATTGCGCGGGCACGTTTGAACAGATGCGCATATTCGTGAGCATGTCGATGCCCTCGATGTAGTCCTTCGCGATCGCCTTGTTGCCGGAGAGGATCATCCAACCGATGCGGTAGCCCGCGATCATGTGCGATTTGGACAGACCGCTGTAGGTGACACAGAACAGGTCCGGGGCGAGCGAAGCGATCGATGTGTGTTCAAGGCCGTCCATGACAAGCCGGTCATAGATCTCGTCGGAGAAGATCATCAGCTGGTGTTCGCGTGCCAGGCTGACGATCTGTTCAAGGACCTCCTTCGGGTAGAGCGCGCCGGTTGGATTGTTGGGGTTGATGATGACGATTGCCTTGGTGCGGTCGGTGATCTTCGCACGCATGTCATCGATGTCCGGGTACCATTCCGATTGCTCATCGCACACATAATGCACCGGCTTGCCGCCCGCCAGCGTGACGCATGCGGTCCACAGCGGGTAGTCCGGTGCGGGCAGCAACACCTCGTCACCGTTGTCGAGCAACGCGCTCATGCTCAGATTGATCAGTTCACTCACGCCGTTGCCCGTGTAGATGTCTTCGACGCCGACGTTCGGCAGATGCTTGAGCTGCGCGTACTGCATGATCGCTTTGCGGGCGGAGAACAGGCCCTTCGACGCCGAATACCCTTCGGTATCTGTGAGCTGTTGCGCCATGTCATACACGACCTCATCCGGTGTGCGGAAGCCGAATGGTGCGGGGTTGCCGATGTTGAGCTTCATGACGTGCATGCCGGCCGCCTCCATGCGCGCCGCCTCGTTGACGACCGGGCCGCGGACATCATAGAGCACGTTGTCGAGCTTATGCGATTTGGTGAACGTCCTCCGTGTGCGCGCGGTGGTGGAACCGGGGGTCACGGTTGCGGGCACATCGGTGAATGAAGGGTCCTGTACATTGGCGTCGAATTGTGGTTCCATCCTGTGCTCCTGTTCCATATGTGCCTGATAGTGTGATGGGGTATCTGCCACTGATTGTTCAAAGTTGCGGGGTGCATTCTGTTGAACATGTGGAGTGGTGTTCAAACTGGATGCATTGAACATTGACGGTGAATGTTCAATATCTGTCTGTATATCAGATAACGTGGCTGGATGGTCGTCGAAGGGCACGTCCTCCCCGGCAAGCCATCGTGCGTCGACGTTGAGCACAGCGGCTAGAAAATGTTCAATTTCTGGCCGGGGCTTGGTCTTGCCGTTCACATACTGGCTGATATGGCTTCGCCCCAGTTTGATGCCATGGGTGTGTGCGGCTTTGACGAAGTCGCTTTGCCGTATGTTGCGCAGGTCCATCGCTTGGTTGAGGCGTTGCGCGAATCGATCGGTCACTACCGCTCCCCTCTCGTGTGTTCAATGCAACAACAATGGTGACCAGTATACCACGCGTTGAACATGTCATGCTGGAGACGGTGCACAGATGAATCGACTATTGAACATGTGCGGAACACTATGGGTTCAATACAATGTGTTCAATACAACTACTAATATGTTCAACTTAGTAGAATCCATGTTCAATATTGAACGATCGCGCTACCGTGTATTGGAGTTCACGTTACAGCATGGCATGTTCAAGCCATTGTGCCACGCCGTCATCGTTGTTTGACGGGCACACTTCATCGGCGATGCTGAGCACGGCTGGATTGGCATTGGCCACAGCCACGCCGGTGCCGCTGAGGTTCATCATGCCGATATCGACCATGTCATCGCCGAATGCCGTGGCCTGTTGTGCATCCATCCCCCACTGGTCGCATAGTGCTTGCACCGCATCCTTTTTGTTGGCATGTGGCGCCATGAGCATCCACAGCCGTCCTTCCGACACATGCACGGTGAAGTCATCCGGGATGAGCTCGTGCAACAGATTGGTCTGTTCGGCCCGTGGGAAGATAATGATCTTGTCGGCTATGCCATGGGGAACGTCACGGAAATCAGTGTACTGCCATGTTTGGGTCGCCCAATACCGTGACACATCGAAGTTCGTGTAGCGTATGTCGTCCATGACAATGCCAATCTCCAGGTCGGGCATGACGCTCAGCATCGCGCGGCACACCTCGCAGGCGCGCTGTGAGTCGAATCCGTTTTTGACAAGGCTGCCCGGTGACGATGGCTTGTGTCCGGTGAGTGATGCGTAATCTGATTGTGAGGGATCGAAATCGATCAGTGCGCCGTTGAGATAGATGCATGCGTCGGCGTGCAGCGCTTGCACGATGGACAGGCCGGTGCTCACCGGACGTGCCGTAGCGACGACGACAGGAATTCCCCGGCTGCGCACAGTGTGCACTGTCTCGATGGTGCGTGCTGAGAGGGCGCGGTCTTCGAAGCGTTCGGCGTCGTGGAGCAGTGTGCCGTCGAGGTCGGCGATGATGAATGGTGTGTGAGGCATGGTATGGGAATCCCCTCCCCTATTGGCGAGTGGTCGAGTGATGTGGCATGGGAATACGAAACGACCCATGGTCCCACCATGCTTCAGGTGGCCATGGGTCGTTGCATACGGTCGTGATCAGGCGATGCCGAACTTGGCGAACAGGCCGAGGGCGATGACGATCGCCACCCACACGAGGGCGATGATCACCGTCCAGCGGTTCAGGTTCTTTTCGGCGACACCCGAGGATCCGGCGTTCTGGGTCAGGCCGCCGCCGAACATGTCGGACAGGCCGCCGCCCTTGCCCTTGTGCATGAGGATGAGCAGGGTGAGCAGCAGGCTGAGCACGACAAGAATGATTTGCAGCACCAGCTTGGTTACAGCTAAAGCGGACACGGGTGTACCTCCAACAAAGTCATTTTCCGTATTACACAATAGCGCATGGGCGTGAGAAATACCCGCTATTTGTGTGAAGATGTTGTCGCCAATGTGAGCGTGCAGACGCGAGTGAGCTCATCGACGTCCAGCGCGGCCCCTCCGATGAGGAATCCATCCACGTCCGGCTCGGTGATGAGCTCCACCGCATTCTTGGAGCTCACCGAACCGCCGTAGAGCACACGTACGGCCTGCGCCACATGCTCGTTGAACGTGGCACGCAGATGCTCGCGGAACGCTTGCGCCGCATCCTGCGCGGATTGGGGCGTGGCCACCATACCGGTGCCGATCGCCCAGACGGGTTCGTATGCGATGATGAGTTTGGCTGCCTCTTCGTCGGAAAGGTCACGCGTCACATCATGCACCTGCCCCACGGCGAAGTCGAGTTCGATGCCTTTGCGGCGTTCTTCGAGGCTTTCACCCACGCACAGGATCGGTTGCATGCCGGCGGCGAGCACAGCACGCACCTGATCGACGATGTTGGCGTCGTCTTCGGGGTGGTATTTGCGGCGCTCCGAGTGCCCCACAATCACATAGCTACAGCCCAGATGCGCGATCATATCCGCGGAGACATCGCCGGTGAAGGCGCCCTGTGTGGTGACCGAGACGGTTTGGGCACCGTATTTGATGCGCAGTTTTTCGGACTCCACAAGCACTTGCACGCTGCGCAACGACGTGAACGAGGGGAAGAGCGCCACCTCGCACCGCGAGAAATCAAAATGGCGGGAACGGAGGTTCTTCGCGAACCGCTGCACGAAAGCAGTGGCCTCGAGATGGTCGAAATTCATCTTCCAATTGCCGGCCACCATGGGTGTGCGCGCGGATGCCATAGGATTCCTCGATGTCTGTGTGCGGGAACGGATGTACGAACGCGGCGCGCGCCACCGGCTGGTGGCGCGCGCCGGGAAACGGTTCAGAATCAGTCGAGCACCTTCAGGCCGGGAAGCTCCTTGCCCTCAAGGAACTCGAGGGAAGCGCCGCCGCCGGTGGAGATGTGCGAGAAGCCATCCTCCGGGAAGCCGAGGTTACGCACGGCTGCCGCGGAATCGCCGCCGCCGACGATCGTGAACGCGCCGTTCGCGGTCGCGTCGACGAGCGCCTGGGCCACGGCACGTGTGCCGTTGGCGAACTGCGGGATCTCGAAGACGCCCATCGGGCCGTTCCACACCACGGTCTTGGAGTCCACGATCTTGTCGTGGAAGAGCTTGCAGGATTCCGGGCCGATGTCGAGGCCCATCATGTCGGACGGGATCTGGTCCGCGGGCACGACCTGCGGGTCGATCGGGGTGTCCCCTGCCGGGAATCCCTTGTTGACGACGATGTCGACCGGGAGGACGAGCTCGACGCCGTTCTTCTCGGCCGTTTCGATGTAGCCCTTGACCTTGTCGATCTGGTCCTCTTCGAGCAGCGACGTGCCGACCTCATAGCCCTTGGCCTTGAGGAAGGTGAAGACCATGCCGCCGCCGATGACGAGGCGGTCGGCTTTGTCGAGCAGGTTCTCGATCACACCGAGCTTGTCGGAGACCTTGGAACCGCCGAGCACCACGGTAAACGGGCGCTCCGGGTTCTCGGTCGCCTTGGACAGCGCCTTGACTTCCTTCTCGACGAGCAGGCCCGCCGCCGCAGGAAGATCGGCCGCCACATCGTAGTTGGAGCCCTGTGCACGGTGGACCACACCGAAGCCGTCGGAGACGAACACGTCGCCCAGCGCGGCGATCTTCTTGGCGTACTCGGCGCGCTCGGCCTCGTCCTTGCTGGTCTCTTCGGGGTTGAACCGCACGTTTTCGAGCAGCACGACGTCACCGTCGTTCATCGCGGCGACCTTCGCCTGCGCATCGGGGCCATACGTGTCGCTGGCGAGCACCACGTCGCAGCCGAGCAGTTCGCTCAGGCGCTTGGCGACCGGAGCGAGGGACAGTTCGGGGACGACCTTGCCCTTCGGGCGGCCCAGATGGGCCATGAGGATGACCTTGGCGCCATCCTTGCGCAGCTCTTCGATGGTGGGCAGCGCAGCCTTGATACGACCGTCATCGGTGATGGTCGTGCCATCGAGCGGAACATTGAAGTCGGCGCGCACCAGAACGCGCTTGCCCTTGAGATCTCCGAGATCCTTGAGTGTCTTCATTCGTTATCCTTTCACGCCGCCACATGCGCGACGGCTGTAGTAAGCCACCAGTTATGCATCTTAGCGCCCGAAAGAAACAACACACCGCGTTCGCTGACAAAGCAACGGCTGTGCTGCGCCTGTGCATGGCGCCGGATGATGGCCGGTCATGACTCCTGTTGCGCCCGCTGCACCTTGTCGGCGAGCTGGAGCAGGCGGCGGATGCGGCCCGCCACGGCGTCTTTCGTGATGGGTGGATTGGCGAGGCGGCCGAGCTCTTCGAGGCTCGCGTCACCATGGTCAAGGCGCAGCTGGCCAGCCGCACGCAGGTTCTCGGGAACATCGTCACCGAGGATCGCGAAGGCATGGCGCACCTTTTCGCAGGCCTCCGCCGCGGCCTTGGCGCTGCGGCGCATGTTGGCGTCGTCGAAGTTGGCCAAACGGTTCGCCTTGCCTCGAGCTTCGCCGTCGGAACGCTTGCCGGTCCATTCGCGTGCCGAACGCGGTGCGCCCATGAGGATGAGCATGCGTTCGATCGCATCGGGATCCTTGAGCGTCACGCGGCGTGAGCTGCGCAGCTGGCGTGCCTGTGCGCTGATGCCCAGCCGGCGTGCGGCGCTCGTCAGATCGATGACCGTTTCGTCGGTCGGGCAGACCACTTCGAGATAGCTGGCCTTGCCCGGGTCGGACAGGGCGCCATGCGCGAGGAAGGCCCCACGCCAAATGGTTTTGACCTGGGCGATGTTGCCGCTCGTGATCTCCTTGGGCAGGCCGCCCACCACTTGATGGGTGTGGCGGTCGAGCAGGCCGCATTGCAGGGCGAGGGCCACGCCGCCGCGGTCGATCGTGATGAGGTAACGGCGCACCGGGCCGTTGGGGGTCTGGCGGTCGACGGCGTTGAGGATGGAATCATGGCCATACTGGTGCTTGATGGCATGCTGCAGCCAACGGGCTGCCTCCAGGGAATCGAATTGGGCTTGGACTATGATGCCCTTCTCGGTCTTGCGCAGACCGCCGCCGAAACGAAGCATGGCGGTGGCTTGCGCCTTCTGTGCCGCGGCCATCTCCCCGTCGATTTCGGACAGCTCGCTTTTTACCTCATCGAGAAGCGCCAAGGGATCCTCCTGTTGGTTCTGGCTGAATGGGGTGGTTCGGCGTGTCGCGTCATCCCACCGAAGTTCCGTGATACCGAACGACTTGGACAACGCCGATTGTGGATTGGGATTTGACAAAATGGGGTTATTGTGCTTCTTTTCGGTCGAGTTCGCGGGCGGAGACACTCACGGAAAGACCGTGCGCGCGCAACCGTTCCGCCAAGGCCTCGCTCATGGCGACCGAACGGTGCTGGCCGCCGGTGCAGCCGATGGCGATGGTGACATAATGCTTGTCTTCCTGCGCGTACCCGTTCACGGCGATCGCGATCGCCTTCTCGTAGGCGTCGAGGAATTCCGTGGCGCCGTCGCTCGACAACACGTATTCGCTCACCGGCGCATCCTTGCCGTTGAGCTCGCGCAGGCGCGGCACCCAGAACGGGTTGGGCAGGAAGCGCACATCCGCCACGAAGTCCGCGTCGATCGGAATGCCGTATTTGAACCCGAAACTGAAGATATGCACCGAGACGGTGGTCGGACCCGACCCCATGAGCGCATTGTACAGTTTCGTGGACAGCTGGTGGATGCTCAGATGGCTCGTGTCGATCACGATGTCGGCGCGCTCCTCGAGGTTTTCCAGCAAGGCGCGCTCCTCACGGATGCCGTCGATGAGCCGGCCGTTGTGCTGCAACGGGTGCGGGCGGCGCACCGATTCGAACCGTTTGATCAGCACCTCGTCGTCGGCGTCCAAAAAGAGGATGCGCGTTTTGACGCCCAGATCATCGAGATGGCTCAGCATGGCGGACAGGTCAGCGAAATAATCGCGCGATCGCACGTCGATCACGGCGGCGAGCCGGTGCACGCCGCTGGGTGATGCGGTCATCATATCGACCATCGGCACCATGAGCTGCGGCGGCATGTTGTCGACCACATACCACCCCATGTCTTCGATGCTGTGGGCGGCATGCGACCGGCCCGCACCGCTCATGCCGGTGATGAGCATGACCTCGAACCCTTCTGCCGGCGCGGTCGCCTCGGGTTCCTTGGCCAACGCCGGATGCCCCATGGGTGTGGTAGATGTCATAGTGCCTCCTCCAGTGCGGCGCGCATCGCGGTCTCCAACGTGCGGTCCTGTGTGCGCGTACTGCAATGGTCAAAGTCCTCGGATTGGGCATGGCCCGTCATCAGCAGCACTTGGGCCACCGCCTGATACAGTAGCATCTCCTCGCCGCCGATCGCGACGCCGCCACGTTCCCGCCATGCGCGCATGAGCGCGGTGGGCCTGGGGTCATACACCACATCCAGCAGCATGCCATGCACGTCCACGCCCGCATCGAGCAGCGCTTGGGCCACCACGTCGGCACCATGGGCGGGAATGGTGTTGACCACCGCATCCGCCGCCTCCAGTTCCGGTATGCAATCCGCCAACGGCACGAGACGCACCGTCATGCCATGGCGCTCTCCACATGCGGCAAGCCCGGGGTTGTGGTCGGGGTGGCGTGCGGCCACCACCACATCGGATACGTCACCCATCATCGCGCATGCGGCCAATGCCGACGTGGCGGTGTTGCCATTGCCGAGAATGACCGCGGTGCGGTGGGCGTGCTTGGCGGCGCCGGTCTGTGTCTGGCGATTCCCCGCTTCCTCGAAGGCGCGCGCGATGCCGTATACATCGGTGTTGAACAGTTTCAGGGCGCGGTTGGGGCCGGTGCCGTCGAACACCACCGTATTGGCCACGCCCAGTTCCCTCGCCCACAGGTTCGACGGTTCGCCGTAAGGCTGGATGGTGCGTTTGAGCGGCATCGTCAGGCTCAGGCCCGCCCAGGTGTCGTCCAACGAGTCCAAGAACGGTTCCAGATCGTCCTGCCCCACCTCGATGCTGCGGTAGTCCCAATCGTCCAACCCCATGGCCCGGTATGCGGCGGTATGCAACACAGGTGACAGTGAGTGCGCGATGGGCTGCCCCAGCACGGCGCAGTGGCGATGGGGCGTATGGTGTTCGAATGGCATGCGGCCTCCCGTCTTCTTCGTGCCCGCGCTACCCTACCTTATCACCGGCACCGGCCGCACTCTGCGCGGCTTCTCGCTGCGTGGTGCCGGTGTTTCGCGTCCCTCCGTGCAATGCGTCGTGGATGCGTTGCGCCTTGGCATGGCCGACGCCTTTGACCGCTTCGAGTTCCTCGACGCTGGCCTCACGCATGGCGCGCACCGAACCGAAATGCGCCAACAGACGCTTCTGGTAGGCAGGGCCGATGCCCGGAATGTCGTCGAGGGCCGACCGGAGCGCGCCTTTGCGGCGTGCCTGCCGATGGTAGGTGATGGCGAACCGGTGGGATTCGTCACGCACCCGCTGCAGCAGATACAGGCCCTCGGAGGTGCGTTTGAGGATGATCGGGTAGTCATCGTCCGGCACCCACACCTCTTCGAGCCGCTTGGCCAAACCGCACACCGCCACGTCTTCCACACCGCAATCAGCCAAGGCCTGTGCCGCCGCCATGACCTGCGGCTTGCCGCCATCGACCACCACAAGATTGGGTTTGTAGGCGAAATGCCTGCGGTTGGTGTTCTGCTGCACCACATCCTCATCGGCGGGCTGGCCGCCGGCTCGCCGCTCATTGTCGAGGCTTTCGCCGCTGTCGCCGGCGATGTTGCCGTGTTTGAACCTGCGCGTCAGCGTCTCGTACAGCGCGGAAAGGTCATCAAGTGCGCCAGTGCCGTCGTCGCCGCGGATCGCGAACCGCCGGTATTCGGATTTCTTGGCGATGCCGTCTTCGAACACCACCATCGACGCCACCTGAAACGCGCCTCCCACGGTGTTCGAGATGTCGTAGCATTCGATGCGCAATGGGGCCTGATCCAGTCCAAGCGCCTGTGCCACATCGTTCATGGCCGCGGTGCGTGTGCCGATGTCGCTGATGCGGCTCATCTTGCTGCGTTGCAACGCCTGCTGCGCATTCTGGTCGGCGCGGTCGAGCAGCTGCTTCTTGTTGCCGCGCATCGGCACGGTGATTGAGACCGCTCCCCCGCGCAGCCCCGACAGCCATTGCTCCAGCTCGTCGGCGCGCGCCGGCGCGAACGGCAGCAGGATCTGCCGGGGTACCGGCGCCACCGGCTCGAGCAGGTCGGCTCGCCCGGTCTGCTCCATGCGGCGTGTACGGGCGCGCGTGGCCTGGGCGCGCGCGGTGGCGTCTGTCGCGGTGATCTGCTGCGAATCGGCGATCGCGTTGCGTTGCTCGTTGATGATGAGCGACTGGGATGCGCCTTGCGCCGCCCCTCCGTCTTCCGGTGCGTCCGCACGTGGTGTGCTGGCCGCCTCATGCGTCAGCTCGGAATACACTTGGACAATCAGATCGGCCATCAGTTCGCCGTCGTCCACTTCGTCGGCGCGCTCCACACTCCAATTGCGTTCACCCCGGATGGTGCCCGAGCGCACGAAGAACGCATGCACGGACGCCTCGAGCTCGTCGGTGGCGAATCCGAACACGTCGGCGTCCACATCCTGGTCGAGCACGACCGCGTTCTGCTCCATCACGGTGCCGAGCATCTGGATGTCGTCACGCAGCCGCGCCGCGCGCTCGAAGTCGAGGTCGGCGCTCGCCTCCTTCATCTGCGCGGTGAGCTGGGCGATGTACGATTTGCCCACGCGCCCAGTCAGTACGCCCACGAGTTGCTCGCACATGCGCCGGTGCGCGCTGGCTTCGATGCGCCCCACGCATGGCGCGGAGCATTTGCCGATCGATGCGAGCAGGCATGGTCGTCCGGTGAGGCGCGCTTTGCGGAACACGGCGGGCGCGCAAGTGCGCACGGGGAAGGTGCGCAGCAGGCGGTCCAGGCTTTTGCGCAGGTCCCACACTTTGGCGTAGGGGCCGAAATACCTCGTGTCACGGCGTTTGCGGCTGCGGGTGACCCATACGCGGGGGTATTCCTCGCCCACGGAGACGGCAAGGTAAGGATAGGTTTTGTCGTCACGGAACACCACATTGAACCGCGGGTCGAATTCCTTGATCCATGTGTATTCCAAGGTGAGCGCTTCCAGTTCGGTGCCGACCACGGTCCATTCGAGCGACCGCGCGGTGAGCACCATGGTCTGGGTGCGCGGGTGCAGTTGGTGCAGTGGCTGGAAGTAGTTCGTCAGGCGGTTGCGCAGGTTCTTCGCCTTGCCCACGTAGATCACGCGGCCCTCCCCGTCCCTCCACTTGTAGACGCCGGGCTGTGCGGGAATGTCGCCGGTGCGCGGGCGGAACAGGTCGCGTGTGTCGCCGAGCAACGGCGCCCCGTTAGCATTGGTGCCGCCGCTCGTGTCCTGCGCGGGCATGCTGGCGATTAGGTCGTGTGCCATGTCTTGCCAGGAGTCTGGCGCATGGCGTTCGAAAACGCTCACGGACTCTCCTTACGTTGCCGCTTGGGTCATTTGAGCAGTGGCGACAGGAAGCGGCCGGTCCACGACTCGTCGCATTGCACCACGTGTTCGGGTGTTCCCTCGGCCACGATTGTGCCGCCGCCTTCGCCTCCCTCCGGACCCAGGTCGATGATCCAGTCGCTGGATTTGACCACGTCCAGGTTGTGCTCGATCACGATGACCGTGTTGCCTTTGTCCACAAGCCCCTGCAGCACCACGAGCAGTTTGTTCACGTCTTCGAAGTGCAGGCCGGTCGTCGGCTCGTCGAGGATGTACACGGTCTTGCCGGTGGAACGGCGTTGCAGTTCGGTCGCGAGCTTCACGCGCTGCGATTCGCCGCCTGACAGCGTGGTGGCGGGCTGCCCCAAACGGATGTAGCCCAGTCCCACCTGTACAAGGGTGTCCAGATACCGTGAGATCGCCGGGTACGCCTTGAAGAACTCGGCGGCCTCGCTGATGGGCATGTCGAGGATGTCGGCGACGGTCTTGCCGTTGTACTTGACCTCGAGCGTCTCGCGGTTGTAGCGCTTGCCGTGGCATTCCTCGCACTCCACATACACGTCGGGCAGGAAGTTCATCTCGATCTTCAATGTGCCGTCACCATGGCATGCCTCACAGCGTCCGCCCTTGACGTTGAACGAGAACCTGCCCGGGCCGTAGCCGCGCACCTGCGCTTCGGGGGTTTTGGCGAACAGCATGCGGATCTTGTCCCACACGCCGGTGTAGGTGGCCGGGTTCGACCGTGGTGTGCGTCCGATCGGGTTCTGGTCGACGTGGATCACCTTGTCGCATTGGTTCACGCCCTCGACACGTGTGTGTTTGCCGGGCACGATGCGTGCGCCGTTGAGCTTGTCGGCGAGCACCGGGTAGAGGATCTGGTTGACGAGCGTGGATTTGCCGGACCCCGAGACACCGGTCACACATGTCATCACGCCCAAGGGGAACCGCACGGTCAGGTCCTTGAGGTTGTTCTCGCGCGCCCCCACCACGGTGAGCTGCTTGGTTGTGCGTGTCTTGCGGCGCTTCTTGGGCACTTCGATGCGGCGCCTGCCGGCAATGTAGTCGCCGGTGATGGAACGCGTGGCGTCCACAAGGTGATCGGCGGGGCCGGAATAGACGACTTCGCCGCCATGTTCGCCGGCGCCGGGGCCAATGTCGACGAGCCAGTCGGCGCTGCGGATCGTGTCTTCGTCGTGTTCGACGACGATGAGCGTGTTGCCCAGGTCGCGCAGATGGTGCAGGGTGTCGATCAGGCGCGCGTTGTCGCGTTGGTGCAGGCCGATCGAGGGTTCGTCAAGCACGTACATGACGCCCACGAGGCCTGATCCGATTTGCGTGGCGAGCCTGATGCGCTGCGCTTCGCCGCCCGACAGTGTCTTCGCGGCGCGCGAAAGCGTTAAGTAGTTGAGGCCTACGTCGTTGAGGAATCCGAGGCGCGCGCGGATCTCCTTGACGACTTCGCCCGCGATCTGCGCCTTGGCGCCGCTCAGGTCGAGTTCGTTGATCCAGGCGAGTCCACGCTCGGCGGACATGTCGCACACGTCGGCGATCGATTTGCCTTCCACGGTGACGGCGAGCACCTCGGGCTTGAGCCGCTTGCCGTGGCACACGGCGCACGGCACTTCGCGCATATACGATTCGTAGTATTGCTTGCGCTGTTCCGAATCGGTCTCCTCGTGCCGGCGCATGAGCGACCGCACCACGCCCTCGAACCCGGTTGAGTATTCGCGCATGCGCCCCCAACGGTTGCGGTACGAGACGGTGACCTTGAAGTCCTTGCCGTACATGATGGCCTGACGCACTTCTTCGGGCAGGTCTTTCCACGGGGTGTCCAGGTCGAAGCCGAGTTCTGAGGCGAGGCCCTCAAGCAGATGGCGGTAGTAATCGCCGGTGCTTTTCGTCATCATCCACGGTTCGATCGCGCCTTCGTTGAGCGTTTTGTCGGGGTCGGGCACCACGAGCTCGGGGTCGATCGCGAGGCTGAAGCCGAGTCCGGTGCATTCGGGGCATGCGCCGTAGGGTGCATTGAATGAGAACGTGCGCGGTTCGATCTCGTCGAGTTCGAGCGTGTGCCCGTTCGGGCATGCCATGTGTTCGGAGAACGGCACGCGGCGCAGCGGGTCGTTCTCGTTGCGGTCGACGAAATCGGCGACCATGAGCCCGTTGGCGAGCCTGAGCGCCGTTTCGACAGAGTCGGTGAGGCGCTGGCGGATGCCGTCTTTGATGATGAGTCGGTCGACGACGACTTCGATGGTGTGCTTCTTCTGCTTCGTCAGCGTGATGTCGTCGGACAGTTGGCGCATCTGCCCGTCGATGAGGGCGCGCGCATAGCCGTCGCCGCGCAACAGGTCGAGCAAGTCCTCGAATTCGCCTTTGCGGCCGCGCACGACCGGCGCGAGGATCTGGAAGCGTGTGCGCTCGGGGTTGGTGAGCAGGCGGTCGACCATCTGCTGCGGCGTCTGCGCGCTCACCTCGGCCCCGCACACCGGGCAGTGCGGCATGCCGGTGCGTGCGAACAGCAGGCGCAGGTAATCGTAGATCTCGGTGATGGTGCCCACCGTGGACCTCGGGTTGCGGTTCGTCGTCTTCTGGTCAATCGACACGGCCGGGCTCAGGCCCTCGATGAAATCGACGTCCGGCTTGTCCATCTGGCCGAGGAATTGGCGTGCGTAGGCGGACAGGGATTCGACGTAGCGCCGCTGGCCCTCGGCGAACAACGTGTCGAACGCCATCGACGATTTGCCCGACCCCGACAGGCCGGTGAAGACGACCATGCGGTTGCGCGGGAACTCCAGGTCCGCGTTCTTGAGGTTGTGTTCGCGCGCCCCCTGGATCACGATCTTGAGGTCGTTGGGAAGGTGGCTGATGTCTGCGATGAGTGAGCCGTGCTGTTCGCGCAGCGGCGCCTTGGCGAGCTCCGCGCTCAGGAACGAATCGCTCGACATCACCCGTTCGATGATGGGTTCGGATGCGTGGGCCTCAAATGCTGTTGCCATTCGTCTCCTCCAAGCCGAAAGATGGTGCGGCCATGATGGGCCGCGTGTCAAGGATACAACAAGACACGCAAAAAATCGAACACCTGTTCGATGGCTGTGCCGTTTGGCGGGCAAAGTGCGCGCGGGGCTGAATCCAATTGCGAAAACACGCGCCCGGCGCCTGTGCGCACGGCCCCACCGTCTACTCTGGAAGGTACCAAGCCATAAGGCATCACTACAATGCGCGGCACGCGCATGGGAGGAGAGCGGATATGACCCAAGACATGCAACCAGACACCGCCCCGGTGCAAGACGGACCGCCCGCCATCCCGCCCGCGCCACCCGCCATGGGCGATACCACGCCGACCACGCCCGCAACGGCCACCACGTCTGGCATGACGAAAGCGAAGAAGGACGAGCGCACCGTCCAGCACGACATCGAGATCATCATCGCATGGGTGGCGTTGCTCGCGATGATCGTGATCAACGCGCTCGCCCAATTCGGCGTGCTCGTGCACCTCGCCCCCGGTGATTCGCGCGCATCCGTGTTCGCCTGGTTCACGCCCGACCGCTACGTGCAGCTCATCTGGATTCCCATCTACGCGCTGCTCGCCATCTGGCTCATCCACATCGGCAACGGCCGGCGCAAGGCGAAACGGTTGGGCCGTACCCCCTTCACCCTGCTGGGGCTGCTGTTCATCGTCACCGCATGCGTGGAAATTGGTTGGGTCTTCGCATGGCACAACCAGAACTACCCTTCGGCGATCTCGCTCGTGCTGATCCAGACCGCACTCGTCTGGGCATTGTGGTTCTTCGCCCGCCGCGGCAAACACCACGGCCTCTGGGATTGGGCGCCGTTTTCGCTGTGGGGATCATGGCTCCTCGTGGAATGCGTGACCGACATCGCCCGCGCCGCCACCTACTACGTGTCGAAGGACGGCGCCATCTCCATGACCGCACAGTCCATCACCACGATTGTGGTGATCGTGCTCCTGCTCGCGCTCGCCTGCTTCGCGCGCTACAAGTTCGGTGACTGGACCTTCGGACTCGTCACCCTGTGGGCCGTCGTCGGTGTGGCGGTCCGCCTCATGGACGTCTCCAAGATCACCGCGGTGCTGGGCATCGCGCTCGCCACCGCGGCCGCGGTGCTCATGTACATTCCGTGGGCACGCATCTCCCCGCGCCTCAACAGCATGGGCTCCCCTGCCGTGCGGGACCGTCAGGGCGGCCAGACGCATGAGGAGCCACACGCGTGACCGAGCGTGGGGATGGCCTGCAGCGGGTCGACCATGGGTTCGGCCCGCTGTATGACGATGCGTCCCGCATCCTGTTCTTGGGCACCATGGCCAGCCCGGCGTCGCGCAGCCATGGTTTCTTCTACATGCATCCGCGCAACCGGTTCTGGCCGGTCATGGAAGCGTTGTTCGCTGACCCAGGCGACCCCACCGACCACGTGGGCACTTCGGTGCCATCCCGGCGCGCGTTCGCGCTGCGCCACCACATCGCGTTATGGGATGCGATCGAATCCTGCGACATTCGCAATGCCAGCGATGCGAGCATCCGCAATGTGGTGCCGAGCGATCTGGCGCCCATCATCACCGGTTCGCGCGTCAGCCACATCTACACGTGCGGGGCGAAAGCCACCGCACTGTATCACCGCTATTGCGAGCCGGATCTGGCCGCGCAAGGCATCACCCTTCCCGCAACCGCACTGCCGTCGACAAGCCCCGCCCATGCCGCGGTCACCCTCGACGACCTGATCGCCACATACCGTGCGCGCATCGATTGGGACGCCTACCGTACGCCGGTGGTTGACGACGCTGGACGAAGACCAATGCACCGCATATGATGGTCTGCGGTGCGTTGGCGGCCCGCGGCGCAACCATGCGTACGGTGCCGATCACGACACCCGGCGCACCCATTCGTCACAGGCCTTACACTCCATGCACACAGCACAGGAAAGACGGTGAAGCATGCCAATCGAAGCGCAGGGACTCGAGATTCAAATCGGTGCACGCACCCTGTTGCACCCCACCAACTTCCACGTGAGCAAAGGCGACAAGATCGGCCTTGTCGGCCGCAACGGCGCGGGCAAGACCACCCTCACGCGTGTGATCACCGGCGACCTGCTGCCCACCGCCGGCTCGGTGCGCGTCAGCGGCAAACTCGGCTACCTGCCGCAGGACACCCATGCCGCCGACCCGCAGCAAACCGCGCTCGACCGCATGATGAGCGCCCGTGACATCGCCGCCATCATCACACGCCTGCGCAAAGCGGAACGCGACATGACCGACCCCGACCCGGACGTGATGACGAAGGCGATGAACCGCTACGACAAGGCGATGCAGGATTTCGAAAAAGCCGGCGGATACGCCGCGCAATCCGAAGCGCAGGCCATGGCCTCAAGCCTCGGCCTGCCCCAGGAAGTGATGAGCCGCCCCCTGGGCACCCTGTCCGGCGGCCAGCGCCGACGCATCGAACTGGCGCGCATCCTGTTCTCGGACGCCGACACGCTGATCCTCGACGAACCCACAAACCACTTGGACGCCGACTCCATCGAATGGCTGCGCGGCTACCTCAAACAGTACGAAGGCGGATTCCTCGTGATCTCCCACTCCACCGAACTGCTCGATGAAGTGGTCAACAAGGTGTGGCACCTCGACGCGCAACTCGGCCAGATCGACATGTACTCACTCGGATGGACCGCCTACCTGCACCAGCGCGCCGTCGATGAGGAACGCCGCCGCCGCGAACGCGAAGTGGCGGAGAAGAAAGCCGAACGCCTCATGCAGCAGGGCATCCGCCTGCATGCCAAAGCCACCAAGGCCGTGGCGGCGCAGAACATGATGCGCCGAGCGGAAAAGCTCCTCTCCGAAACCTCCACCGCGCAGAAACGCGAAAAAGTCGCCGACATCCGCTTCCCCGAACCAGCCCCCTGCGGCCGCACCCCCATCGAAGCGAAGGACATCTCGAAGGCCTACGGGTCGAACATCGTGTTCGCCGGCGTCAACCTGGCCATCGACAAAGGCTCCCGAGTCGTCATCCTCGGCTACAACGGCGCAGGCAAAACCACCACGCTGCGCCTGCTCGCCCACTTGGAACAGCCCGACACCGGCGAGGTCGAATACGGGCATGGCGCCAAAATCGGCTACTTCGCCCAAGAGCACGACACCCTCGACATGGGTGTGAGCGTGCTGGACAACCTACGCAACGTGGCCCCCGAACTCAACGACACCCAGGCACGCTCGATCCTGGGATCCTTCCTGTTCTCCGGCGACGACGCGTTCAAACCCACCCACGTGCTCTCCGGCGGCGAGAAAACACGGTTGGCGCTCGCCACCTTGGTCACGTCGCGCGCCAACGTGCTACTGCTCGACGAACCGACGAACAACCTCGACCCCGCCTCGCGCCAGGAGATCCTCAAGGCCATCGCGAAATACGAAGGCGCGATCGTGCTCGTGACCCACGATGAGGGCGCGGTCGAGGCGTTGCGCCCGGAGCGTGTGCTGCTCATGCCCGACGGCGACGAGGACCTGTGGAACGATTCGTACCTGGAGCTCGTCGCCGAAGAGTGAGCGTGCTGGGCTGTCACCTGTTGACGCGCAGCACGTCGGGCTCCACGTAGATTTCGAAATTGAACCACGGCAGCGCCGTGCGCACATTGCGTTCGATCTTGTCGACGGTCTGCACGTCGTAGTCACGGTCGAGCTTGGACGTCTGCACTTTGAGACACAGCAGGATGTTGTCCTCCGACATGTGCACGGTCTGCATGTTGATCAGCTTTTCCACGCCGTCGGTCTGTTCGACCGCCCGCACGATGCGCTCGCGGGTGTCCGGGGTCACCGATTCGCCGATGAGCAACGAGCCGGACTTGTAGGCCAGGACGAGTGAGCCGACGACCAGCAGGAGGCCGACCATGAGACCGCCGATGGCGTCGAACAGCTCGTTGTCGAAGATGATCGCGCATCCGATGCCGATGAAGGCGAATGCCAGGCCTATCAGTGCCAACGTGTCTTCCATGATGACCGAGGCGAGTTCGGCGGACTTGGTGCGCTTCCAGAACCTGAAGATGCCCATCTTCGGTGTGTCGGTGCGCTTCATGCGCTCATTGGCTTCCTTGACGCTTTGGTGCAGCCCGTAGCCTTCGAGGCAGGCGCTGATCACCACGACCACAAGGGCCACGACGAGTTCCATGCGGTTGGCGTTCTGCAGCGCCGGGTCGCCGTTGACGGCGATGATCTTCTTCACGGCTTCGGATGTGGAGAAGAAACCGCCGACGAAGAACAGCAGCGTCGCCACGACGAACGACGCGAGGTATTTGGTGCGGTACCAGCCGAAGGGGTGCTCCGAATTGAGTTTGTGCTTGGAGACCTTGTCTCCGATGATGAGCACGATCTCGTTCGAACAGTCGGCGATGGAGTGCACGGATTCGGAAAGCATCGATGACGATCCGGTGAACACCGCGGCCGCCAGTTTGGCGATGGCCACGCCGATGTTGGCGATGAGCGCCGCTTTCACCGCGGCGCCGGCGTGCTTCTGCTCGGCCGCCACGGTGGGATTGGTGTCTCCTGACGCATTGAGTTGCGCTTGGCTCGCCGTGGCGTCCAACGGCAGTGTGTCTGATGGCTCCTTCATGGGTGGTCTCCCTCCTCTGTATGTGGATCAGTGGGTGCACATGGGTACACGCGGGGCCCTGACCTCCTTGGCGGATGTCAGGGCCCCACCCGGGCTACAGACGTCCATGGTTCCACGCCGTCTGCCCTTACGCTGGATTCACTTGGCCTGCAGCTGGTTGCTCGACGCGTCGAAATCCGCCATGGCGTATGCGCGAATCGTGGGATCGTCGTACGTGCTCTTGTAGTACGTCATCGTGTTGGCCGAGAAACCGCTCGTGAAGATGGTCTTCTCGTACTGGCCGTCAGCCATCGCGCTCATGCCCTCGATCATCGCGGCGCTTGAAAGCGTCTTGAACAGGCGGGTGACGTTGTCCTGCTCACCCTCCTTGTTCGGATAGTGGGCGTTCGTGTAGGCGGCGCGCACAAAACGCGACATCGAGTTCGGGTCGCCCGGCAGCCCATGTGAGCTCAGTCCGGCGCCCCACGGCTTGAGTTCCGCATTGCCCCACTTGACAGGCTTGACCATCGCCGGATCGCAGTTGATGTAGTTGATGAGATTGGCGCGATGCACCGGGAACTCCGGCTGGTTCGTCATGACGTCGATGTCGTCGTCGTAGACGTGCATGCCGCTTGCCGTGTATTCGACGACGATGCTGCGCGTCGCGTCGGCGATGATCCAGTGGAGCATCGCAACCGGGTACTGGTCGTTGATGGGCTTCGCCACGATTGTGACGTTCTTCAGGGCCTCCGCCACGTCGTCGACCGACGTGAAATTGCGCGCCACCCACAGTGGGAACTCATAGGCGGCCACATTGACCGTCAGGTTCACACTGTCGGACGCATATTCGGCATAGCCCGGGAAATTGAGTCCGGCAACGGCAACGCCTGCGTCATTGGCGCAATCGAAATACAGGGGGGGTGTCGTCGACGACGATGCCGATGCCGAGCACCGCATGGTTGCGGTCCTCGCCGTTGAACACCGGCTGGTAGTTGTAATCCTTGGGGGTGTACAGCACCTTCTCGCCGTACGAGAACGACCAATCAAGGTTACGGCCGAAGAACATGTTGTCTTCGCCATCGACAAAACGGACCGCAGTGCACATAAGTGACTCCTTTTCTTCGACGCCGCCATAATGGACCGGTGGCGTGATGGACTGCCGGTGCAATTATAGGAACACGGAATCGTGGGATTGACTGGTTATCGTTGTGGGAATAAATAAGTGCATGTTCACCTGTGGGCGTCCTGGTTCTGATATCGGCTGAACCCGAGCTGCGCGTCCGGACCCACGGTACTAGAGTGAAAAGGAGCATACCGGCCACCCCACGGCATATCTTGTGCGGTAATGGCGGCCACAGCACGTAAGGACGGTTCCCATGGACGACCAGACAGCAGACCACACCGACACCCTGACCACAGCGGCATTCGACACCGCGACCGTACGCGCGCTCGAACAGCCGCTGCTCGCCGACGAAGTCCCCCTCATGCGCATGGCCGCCAGCGCCACGGCGCGCACCATCCTCGACGTGATCGACCAAGAGGAATGGGGCGAGACCAACTTGCGTGTCTGCGTGCTCGCCGGCGCAGGCGACAACGGTGGCGACGGCCTCTACACCGGCGCGATGCTCGCAGCGGAAGGGCTCAACGTCACCGCAATCGCCGTGGGACGCACCCTGCACGACGCCGCCTATGAAGCCTTTCTCGAATTCGGAGGCCACATCTACGCCCTCGACCCGGCCAACGACATCCCCGGCTGCCCCAGCGGGTTCCCCGCCGGAGAAGCCGGCCAACGGCTCGAGCATGCCATCGCATTCGCCCGCAAAGCCCACATCATCATCGACGCCATGACCGGCATAGGCGGTACCGGCGCACTCCACGGCATCCCCGCGGCCCTCGCCTCCGTCCTCGGCCGCACCAACACACCGCCACGGCGACTGGGCCTGCCCGACGACGAGCTCGCCATCGACTTCCCCTTCGTCGTGGCCGTGGACACCCCCTCCGGCATCGGCGTCGACGACGGATCGCTCCCCGGCGCATACATTCCCGCGGACGTGACCATGATGTACGGCGCGCTCAAACCATGCGCCATGCTCCCGCCCGCCTCACTGGCATGCGGCAACATCGTGCTCGTCGACTTCGGTTTCGACGTGGACGATGCCACGCCCACCGTCGAAACCGTCGACTGTGGTTACGCACAGAACGCGCTGCGCATCCCGCTCGTCGAAGACGCCAAATACAACCGCGGCGTCGTCGGACTCATCACCGGATCCGCCCATTACCCGGGCGCGGCAGTGCTCTCCAGTTGCGCCGCCGCACGCTCCAACACCGGCATGGTCCGCTACCTCGGCCCCGAACGCGCCCAGAACCTGGTGCTGCAGGCCCTCCCCGAAGCGGTCATGGGCAAAGGCCACGTACAAGCATGGGTCACCGGGTGTGGCGTGCCAGACACCGACCACACCGACACCGCAGACATTCAACGCACCGCCATCAGCGCACTGCTCGCCCACTACAGCCTCACCCAAGACGGTGCGGACAACAGCGCGAACAGCGAGGCGCTCGCCATGCCGCCGATTGTGGTGGATGCTGGCGCGCTCGACCTGTTGCCGGACCATGTGCCGCCGCAGGTGGTGATCACGCCGCACGCCGGCGAACTGGCCCGACTGCTTACCCGGATGGATGCACCGACGACCCGCGAGGAGGTCATGGCCGAGCCATTGCGGCAGGTACAGCGCGCCTGTGAACTCACCGGAGCGACCGTGGTGCTCAAGGGCGCCTATACGGTGATCGTCGGCCCTGACGGCAATGGCGGCATGCGCACCTTGGTGTGCGGGCGCGCGCCGGCGTTCCTGGCCACGGCAGGCGCAGGCGATGTACTCGCGGGCATCACCGGCGCCCTGCTCGCACAACGGGCCCAGGAACTGATCGAGGATCCGACACTTGTGGCCGAAACAGCGGCCGGTGCGGTCTATACGCACGGTTTGGCGGCGGCCATGGCGGCGCACAGTGACCAGCATGCATGGCAGGGTCCGCACCTGTACGGTGAGCCGAAGCAAGACATCGCCCAATCCGCATGCGGGCATCCAATCATCGCTAGCGATGTGATCGCCGCCCTGCCTTCGGCGTTCGACCTGCTCAACACCACCGCGCGTTACGAGGACTGATGGCCCCAGCCGGTGCCACCCATCCTGCTCCGGTCTTCGCCAATGGCGTCATACGGCATTTGTTTGCATGCGATCCACCAGACCATGGTGGCGAGGCCCAGTATGAACGTCCACGGTGACCGCCATGTGTACACCCCGATCGTCAGGGTGTACAACAGCGCGGTGCGGGCCACATAGAACGCCAGACGTTGCGGCATCGTGCGCTGCCCTGATTCCACCGTCATACGGGTGAGGAAGCAGCCGATGGTGCGCCCATGGGTGCACCACGGCACAATGCCCTCGAACACCACGAACCAGACGCTGAGCAGCACGAGGAACGCATGCCCGTCAGGGGCAACCGCTCCATGCCCGAGATACGACCACAGCACAATCGACAGCATCTGGCACATCGAGACAATGCCCATGTCCACGGCGAACGAGACGCACCGGCGCAGGAACCCCGGGTGCATGGTCACCTCCGTCTTGTCGATGCGCGGTGCGGGGAATGCGCGGTTGCACCACAGGCCCAGCGCCACGCCAACGGCGCCGCCGAGCGTATTGGTGATGACATCGTCGACGTCGCAGATACGGTATGCGCACGGATAGAGGTGGAAGACGCCGGTGAGCTGGGCGACCTCGATGCAGATCGATGTGGCGCAGCACACCGCGATCGCCACCCATGACGGCAACCGGAAGAAACGGGTCAGGAAGAATCCCATCGGCACAAACAACACGATGTTCATACCCAACTGCAGGATCGCGGTCACACCGTCGGTGCGGATATCGACGATGAACTGCAACGGGTTGAGCTGCGCACCCAGATGGTGCGTGGCGCAATAGGCGGCAGGGTCCTGCGGCCACGGATACAAGGTAAAGCACCCAAGGCCAAGCACATACAGCATGAACGCATAGGCGCCGAGCACGCTCGCAGGCCGGAGACGGTTGTCGCGGTGGTACAGATAGACGGCCGCCGGCACCGTCAACAGCACCGACACGAACGGCCACAGCAGGACTGCCAGCTGGAACGGTTTGGAAAACGTGGAGAGAAACCCGGTCATGATGCCTTCCTGCTTGCTCGATATGTGGCTTGATGGATCTACAACCTCACGATATGGGTATGAAGGAGTCCTGCCCATCATCCCCATGGACGGTTCGGCAGGCGCCATCGTCCTTGGGAATGACAAGGTGTGCTGTGAGGAAAACCACAGGTGATTTGTCCGTGTTCCCCTACAGATCTGCCGCGCAGTGTGCCATACTCAACCATGCAAGGCACCGTGCACGGGCCGCGCTCGCGTTCGGCGCGCGGCTGCACGGCATGATCTATTGGCTAAGGAGCGCATCATGACATTGCTGCAGCATGAAATCACCGACTTCACCGTTTCGGCATACAACAACGGTCAACTTCAGGACGTGAGCAAGAAGGACCTGCTGGGCCACTGGTCGGTACTGTTCTTCTACCCAGCCGACTTCTCGTTCGTCTGCCCCACGGAGCTCGAGGACCTGGCCGACCACTATAGCGAGTTCAAACAGGCCGGTTGCGAGGTCTATGCCGTCTCGTGCGACACCCAGTGGGTGCACAAGGCCTGGCATGATTCGAACGAGAAGATCGGCAAGGTGAATTACCCGATGCTCGCCGACCCCACCGCCACGCTGGCGCGTGACCTCGACACCTACAATGAGCAGACTGGTCTGGCCGAACGCGGCGACTTCATCCTCGACCCCGAAGGCCATGTGGTGGCCTACGAGGTTATTTCTTCGAATGTGGGGCGTGACGCCGACGAAATCCTGCGCCGTGTCAAGGCCTCGCAGTTCGTCTACGAACACAGCGATCAGGTCTGCCCGGCCAAGTGGGAGCCCGGCGAAGAGACGATCAAGCCGAGCCTTGACCTTGTAGGCGAACTGTGATGGCCATGGATCAGGGCATGACCACCCCACAATCGCAGATGTATGACGCCGTCGTCATCGGCGGCGGCCCGGCGGGCCTGACCGCCGGCATGTACCTGGCGCGCGCACGCTACCGCACGCTGATCATCGAACAGGCCGATTTCGGCGGCCAGATCACCATCACATCCGAAGTGGTGAACTACCCGGGCGTACCGATGACCGACGGCCGCAAGCTCACCGCCGCAATGCGCCAGCAGGCGCAGGATTTCGGCGCCGAACTGCGCGTGGGCACCGTGACCGGCATCGACGCGCAAGGCGACGTCAAAACCGTGCATACCACGCGCGGAGACGTGCAATGCTTCGCCATCGTGCTCGCGATGGGTGCCGCGCCACGCAAGATCGGCTTCGACGGCGAACAGGAATACGCCGGCCGTGGCGTGGCCTACTGCGCCACATGCGACGGCGAGTTCTTCACCGGCAAAGATGTGCTTGTGGTGGGAGGTGGATTCGCCGCCGCCGAGGAATCCGTGTTCCTGGGCCGCTATGCACGCGCGGTGACCGTGCTTGTGCGCGAAGACGACTTCACCTGTGACGCCGCGGTGGCCCAGCACGCCAAGGACGATCCGAAGATCACCGTGCGCTACGGCACCGAGCTCGCTGGCGTCACCTCGGGGCCCAAAGGCCTGACCGAAGCGACGCTCAAAGACGCCCACACCGGCGAGACAAGCGTGTGGAAGCCGCAGGACGGCGGCACGTTCGGCGTCTTCGTGTTCGCCGGCTACGAACCGCAGACGCAGATCGTGCGCGGCGTGGTGGAGCTCGACCCCAACGGCTACGTGGTGACCGACGCCGCGCTGTGCACGTCGGTCCCCGGCGTCTTCGCCGCGGGCGACCTGCGTGTCAAGGACCTGCGGCAGGTCGTGACCGCGACCGCCGACGGCGCCATCGCCGCAGTGCATGCGGAGGAATACGCCGCCGCGGCGAGCACGCGCACCGGCATCACACCGCAGGCACCGACGTCGACCCCATACCAGCGCCGTGAGGCGCAGGGTGAGGCCGGCGCGCCGTCGCAGACAACGCCCGCGCCGGCCGCGAGCACGAGCCCGCAGGCCGACGCCGAGCATCCGGTGAGTGCGGTGTTCACGAACGATGTGATCGCGCAACTCAGGGTCGTCTTCGCGCGCATGGAGCGCCCGGTCACGCTGCAGCTCCAACTCGACCGCACGGAACTGTCGCACCAGTTGCAGTCGTTCATCGACGAGCTCGTCTCGTTGAGCGACGGCAAGCTCGAGTCGATCAGCGAGACCGTCGAGGAGCTCACGGCCAATGGGCGCGGTGCGGTGGACTACGACCGCCCGCTGCCCTACGCCACGCCGATGGTGCGCCTGATGGTGCGCGACGACTCCGGCATGCTGCAATCCACCGGCATCGCGTTCCATGGCGTGCCCACCGGGCATGAGTTCCACTCGTTCGTGCTCGGCATCTACAATGCCGCCGGCCCCGGCCAGCCGCTGATCGGCGACGAACGCGAACGCATCGAAGCGATCCATGACCCCGTGGAGATCATGCTGCTCGTCTCGCTCACGTGCACGATGTGCCCGGAGACGGTGCGCGCGGCGCAACGCATCGCCGCGCTGAACAGCAATGTGCGCGCCGAAGCGTACGACTTGGCGCACTTCCCCGAGCTCAGGGAACGCTACGACGTGATGAGCGTGCCGTGCATCGTCGTGCGCCGCCACGGCCGTGAGGCGATCGAGTTCGGCAAGAAGAACGTCTCGCAGATGCTTGACGTGCTCGACGCGGTCTGACCGCGCGACTTGAGCGGAGGTAGCCGGGGTATAGGGACAACCATCATCCGGCTACCTCTTTTTGCTATACCCAACCATTGCCATATCACGGTCCGGGTGTTGGGCGAACACCGCGCAAGACGCTACACTGTGTGGTGGGCGCGCCTGCGACCGGCGCGCATTCCCGCCCCAACCACAACACAAGGAGCCGGCCCATGACCTCACCCCAGCCCATCACCGACGTCGTGTTCGATTTCTGCGGTGTGCTCATCGACTGGCAGTGCCGCGCGGCGCTCGACGGCCACTACCCAGCCGAACTGGTGGACCGCATCGCCGCGGACGACGACCCGTACGGGTTCTTCCGATATGAGGACGACATGGACTCGGGCATGGACTTCGCCGACGTCTATCCGCGTGTCGCCGCGGAACAGGGGCAGGAGATCGCGCGCATCTTCGAGTATTACATCGCGCATTACGGCGACGCGCTCCCCCGCCTGATTCCGGGCGCGGAGGAACTGCTGCGCGATCTGACGCAGGCCGGCGTGCACGTCTGGGGTTTGACGAACTGGTCAGGCGAGACGTTCCACTACGCGTTCGAGCGCTTCCCGCAGCTCGACGCACTGCTCGGCGGCACAGTCGTCTCGGGCATTGAGAAACTGCGCAAGCCGAACCGCGACATCTACGAGCTCGCACAGGCCCGCTTCGGGCTCGACCCCGCGCGCACGGTGTTCTTCGACGACACCCAGAAGAACGTCGAAGGGGCCGCAGACGCGGGATGGCATGCGCGCCGCTTCACCGATGCGCAGCGGGCGCGCCGCGACCTCGCCGCGCTCGGCGTGCAGTTGGACGAACACTGAACGACAGTTGATTGCAACAGGGGAAACACCATGGCGACACTACTGCAGCTGAAATACATTGTGAAAATCGTGGAATGCGGGTCGATGAACGAGGCATCGCGCGCACTGTACATCTCGCAACCCGCGCTGAGCTCATCGGTCAAGGAACTGGAGAACGAGCTGGGCATCGAGATCTTCACGCGCTCCTCGCAGGGCATCGCGCTGACGGTCGACGGCGCGGAGTTCCTCACCTACGCGCGCCAGGTGCTCGACCAGGCGGCACTGCTCGAGGAACGCTACAAGAACGCCAAACCGCGCAAACAACTGTGCTCGGTCTCCACACAGCACTACATGTTCGCGGTGGAGGCGTTCGTGAAGATGATTAACTCGTTCCGCTCAGACGAATACGAGTTCACGATCCGCGAGACGCAGACGCGCGACATCATCAACCAAGTGGCGAACATGCGCTCGGACATCGGCATCCTGTACCTGTCCGAGTTCAACAAGCAGGTGATCGGCAAACTGCTGCGCGAAAAGCATCTGGAGTTCCACCCGCTCTTCCGCGCTCCCCTGCACGTGTTTATCTCACGCGACAATCCGCTCGCGATGAAGAAGAAACTGACGATGGAGGACCTGAAGCCCTACCCGTTCATCCAGTACGAGCAGGGCAACGAAGGCAGCTTCTACTTCGCCGAAGAGGCGGTGTGGCCCGACTATGCGCCCAAGCAGATCAATGTGACCGACCGCGCGACGATCCTCAACTTCATCATCGGGCTCAACGGGTACACGGTCTGCACAGGCATCGACAATGGCGACCTCAACAACGAACGCATCGTCACCGTGCCGCTGGAGTCCGACGAGACGATGCTGCTCGGTTGGATCACCAACGAGCGCGCCAAGCTCTCCCACCCCGCCCAGATCTACTTGGACAAGCTCAAGGAGGTCATCGCCGAGCACGGGTATACGATCCTATCTGAGTGACGAATAAACAGATTATTAATAATTCTATAAGAATAGAATAAAACGAACCTACTCTCTATGCTGTTTGCTTTGTGCGCTTGTGGTGTGGCGGTGGTGGGTTGTGGTTTAATGCTTACTTTTCGTAAGTACCATACTTCTTGATAGTGCACATGCTACACTCGTGCCATGCAAGAAATCGACATTTTCAGCAAAACCTGCCCTACGCGGTTCGCCCTTTCAACAATCAGCGGAAAATGGGGGTTGCTCATCATCCTCGCGTTGGCCAACCATCCCCTGCGCTTCAGCGAGCTTGTGCGGCATATCGGCGGCATCAGTGAGCGCATGGCTTCACAGACGCTCAAGTATCTGGAACGCTATGGCGTGGTACGCAGGCACGTCGTACAGCACGCCACTCCCCCTCAGGTCGAATACGCCCTGACGCCGTTGGGCAGGCAGTTCGTCAAACCCCTCCAGCAGCTCGTGACCCTGGTCAACACGAATGCTGACGTGATGGTGTACGAGCGTGACTGAGTGCATACCCGCGCATAGGGATACTCTCACTCTTCCCCGCCCCTGTTTCCTGGGAAAAAAAGACACCGTTTAGACCAATTTTATTTCTCTCTTTGGCAAGCATCATGTGCACGATGCATGCCAAAGTCAGATAGCGTGTTCTGGTTGAATGCTGATTCTTGTACCGAGAGCATGCAGTACTTTCAATATGGTCGTGAAAGAAGGATTGCCTTGTGCACTCAGGCTTTTGTATAGGCTTTCTCTGCCTAGGCCCGCATCTTTGGCGATTTTCGTCATACCCTGTGCTTTGGCAACATCACCAATAGCGGCTTGGAGCAACGCAGGATCGTCTAATTCAATGACTGCGTTGAGGTATTCGGCGATATCCTCTTCATTATCAAGATATTCCGTAACATCCCATTTGGTGGTTTTAAGCGTCATTTTATTCTCCTCGATATAGAGCAAGAAGTTTTCTCGCTTCGGTAATTCCTCTGGACTGATCGTCTTTACTACTTCCGATCAGTAAAATAACAAGCACATCATTGTCAATGGTGTAGTAGATACGATATCCTGGCCCAAAATGGAACCTCATTTCACTTATGCCACCGCCAATGCCATGATGATCTCCGGTGATGTGGTCGGAGATTTCGCATTGTCTGAGTCGTGCGCTGATTTTGGCTTTTGCTTTGCGGTCCCGCAACTTGCGGAACCATTTGTCGAATTGCTCAGTAGTACGAATCTCCATGGATTAAATGTATTCTACAGGATACATTTTGTCAAGCTAGATTGATGTCGAGTCCTTCTATGCTCATGTGTGGCTAAGTTCCTTGGCCGCCATGCAGATCGGCGCGTTTTCACGTGTCGATGCGGGTGATGGCGCACAGGGCTTTGTTGCGGTAGGTCAGATCGCCGCGCGCAGTGAAGCCGAGGCTCTCCCAGAAGGCGTTGCCTGCATCGTTGCGTGAGAAGGCGACGAGGGCAACTTTGATGATGCCTTCGTTCGCGAGCGCATGCAGTGCGGCGTTGACGAGTGCGGTGCCGATGCCTTGGCGCCGGTATGCGGGGTTGACGGCGGTGTGGTAGATATAGCCACGTCGTCCATCATGTCCTGCCAAGATGGCGCCGGTGATTGTTCCCTCTTGCTCATCGACGAAGCAGGTGTTGGGGTTGCGTTTGAGGTATCTGGCGATGCCTTCGCGTGAGTCGTCGATAGTGTTGAGTCCCATGCCGGTGCACGCCATCCAGCATGCATGTACGGCGTCGTAGTCGTCGGGGGTCATGATGCGGATCATGGATGCTCCTTTGTGTACTGCCGGTTTTGTACCAGTAGGGGTGATGAATGCCTTTGGGTATTCGCTATTCCCTCTTACCGATCACCTTCAATGTGAAGACGCCTACAGCGCAGATGCCAGCCATCAATGGTCCGCCGATTTTCAAGATGGCTGCCTTTTTGCCTGCCGCTTGCGCAATGCACGCGTCACAGCGGTCCTCTTTGGCGCTCCGTGGAATCTCCGCGCCGCAGGTTTTGCATGTCCTCTTTTTGCAGATGCTCATGCTTCCTCCTTCTCGTATGATTCGACGCCTATTGTCTCACTGGTTACCGTTACGGCGACCGATGGCTCCGCCGCTTCGTCCGTTTCTGCAATAGCGTCCTCTTTTTCGTCTTCATCGTCTTGTGGCGGCCTATACGCTTCAAGCAGCTGTTTCGGTATGCTCTCCCCTGCCGTCAACGCGCTGAGCTGCATCGTACGCTGGGCGATCGCATCGAATTCGTCGACGATCTCGGGACGTTTCTGCGCGCTTGGCAGCCGTGAGTCAATCTTGAGGAGTGTGTCGCGGTTGTCGAGCTGTTCCGTTTCGATGAACTCCGCGAATTCCTTCAACGAGCGTCGTGCGGCCTCCGTGTCGCCGATGGCCATATGCCCTTCGGTCTCCACACGTACGCAGTTGAGAATGCCGACGAGATCGTCGTATGCCATGCGCGCTTCGATTTCACCGCGTTCCTTATTCGATTTCCCTTTAAAGATGTCACCGATGATGAGCCGTGCTTCGTTCTGGCCGGCATTGCCCTCGATGAGATGGAGGCAGCTGGCGAAGTGCCGCATCAACGTATGTTTGGCTTCGGTGCTGGTTCCAATCGCGATTATGACTGCCTGTTCGCGTCTACGTCCGTCTGTGATCTTCAGCGCCTGGTTGAGCTGGTCCCATGCAGCGTCCGCTTTGGCAAGTCGATCTTGTTGCAGTTCGCCTCGAATCTGTGCAATCTGTTCCTGAACGTTCTCCAGCTGGCTCATGATCATCGCGAGCGCGGCCTGTGTTTCCAGATGCTGCAGGTTCGGTAGCAGTTCCGGCATGCTGACGATTTCTTTGAGACGTACCTGTTTGACGATTCGTCCGTCTTTGCCAACCAGATGGGGAAGAATCTGTCCGTTCTTGTCTGGTCTGAAGGTGATCTGTCCGTCCTTGAGCAGCTTCTCGTAGTATTTCGGGATGTCCGCGATCCATTGTTTTTCGCTGCGTGCCATGCCGAGCACAGCTTCGGCGAGCGCAGGCAGCATGGCCTGCACTTGCTTCCAATTCTTGAGTGTGTCCCAGATTTTCATATTGTCTTCAGGAGCAAGATCTACACGTTCCGTGTCCATCTTCTTCTTATGTGAATCCCAGCGTTCGATTTCGAATTGCAGCTGCGGGGCGGGATCGTAGACGGTTTGTGCGCCGATAGGCATCCTTGGGTCGTCACCGATATATCCGCAGTATGGACACATACATGCTTTGGAAGCGATGTGTGTGCCGCATTCAGGGCATTGAATCATGGGCATGACGATTTTCTTTCCTTCTTCTCAGCATCGAGTCTTCATCTGCAAGTGTATAGGAATTGCAATCGACCATTGTCTGTATGATCGAAAACAAGGATGCTGAATCTAGAGCGACTCAGCTGGGGTCATTTGATTGGTGTGCGTGCCTTTTGCGTTCTGCGACGGCGCGTTCCAATACCTTCACGGTGCTTCCGGGCCAGATGATCACCAGGGGGACGAGCAGCAGACAGGAAAGCAGCCAATTTCCCCACCGTAGACCGCACACGATGGCTAATATGGGCAGGGCGATGGATAGGATCGCTGTACTCCAGCCCCACAACCGTGGATGGGAACGTGTCCAACGGAGCAGTGGTTTCCTGAATCTGCCGTCACGGGAGGATGGGCGGTTTTTGAGTTCCCTATCATTATTCATGGCGTTCATTGCAATCTCCTCCATTGATGCTAGATGAAGTGGTGATTGTTATTGTACGAAGAATCGGCATCGCGTGGCCTGTTTCCTTACCGATTGATTTGCGGTTTGCTGAACCTTGATGCGCGGCTTGGGCAGGTTGAGTCAATATGCGCACATGATGGTCGAAGTGATCTAGCGGAGGCAGAGACTGGAGTGACGATCAGTCGGCGACATAGTTGATGTGCATCGTACAGGTGGAAGGTAAAGCAAACCCCGGAGGCATGGCACATAGGCCAGAGGCTGTTCCGAGGCGTCCGATACACGGTGTAGCGGTATCGTTGTACGGCACGGTGCAATCGTTGATTCGCGAGCGCAGACAGGGCCGGTCAGTAGGTAGTGTATGGCTCTGCGTGTTCTTGTGTTCGATGGGTGTGCGGGAGTATGGAGATACCCATGCCGCTTCTGATAGACTTACGCTGGCACGTAGCGTAAAAATCGGGAAGGGATTTCATGCTGAACGAGGCAGAATTCGAATCAGAGTTGATTCGTTATCTGGAGACGGTGGGCAATACCAAACAGTGGGAATACAGGCCGGATATTAAGACTACGGAACAGTTGTGGCAGAATTTTCGCGAGATTTTGGAGCGTAATAATCAGGAGGCTCTTCGCGGGCATCCACTGACTGATGGCGAGTTTGCTCAGGTTCAGCGCGAGATATGTGATTTGAAGACACCGTATGATGCGGGACGATTCCTATATGGTTTCAATGGTCGTTCCACTGTGTCGGTGATGCGTGACGAAGCGCATGACGCTGAAGCCCAATCCATGATTTTGACGATTTTCAAACAGGACGAGGTTGGTGCCGGTAATACGACCTATCAGATTGTCAATCAGATTCGTCGTGAGCATGTGCAGGCAGGTATGCAGGATCGTCGTTTTGATACGACATTATTGATTAATGGTCTTCCCATCATTCATATCGAGGAGAAGGCGGACAGGCATGATGCGTATGAGGGGTTGAATCAGATTCACCAGTACATTGATGAGGGGTTGTTCGGGGACATCTATTCCACTACTCAGATCCTGATTGGTATGACGCCTCATGACACACGATACATGGCGAATACCGATGCACGGAGTTTCAACACTGATTTTGCTTTCCACTGGCAGACTGAGTCGGAAAACAAGACCGTGTGGGAGTGGAAAGCATTCTGCGACAAGATGCTTTCCATCCCGATGGTCCACTATATGGCTACGAAGTATATGATTCTTGACGGAGCCCGTGATCATAAGCAACTGATGGTCATGCGCCCGTATCAGGTGTATGCTACGCGCCGTGTCATCGAACGTTTGCGCGCACATGAATTCGGTATGGATCCGCTTGAAGTGGGGTATGTGTGGCATACGACCGGCTCGGGTAAAACGGTGAGCAGTTTCAAGACTGCTTGGCTTGCTTCCCGCCTGCCCAATGTAGACAAGGTGGTGTTCCTTGTCGACCGTCGCGCGCTTACTTCGCAGACCTATGACAATTATGCCGCATATGATCCGGATACCGATGACGACAACAATGGTGGTGTCATTTCGGATACACGCAATACGGGTGATTTGAGGAGACGTCTGAGGAGTTCCCGCACCGAGAACAACATCATCGTCACCTCAATCCAGAAAATGGGTCGCCTTGCGAAGAAGATGGACAGTGCCATCGATGACCGCAACGTGGTATTCATTGTCGATGAGGCTCACCGTTCCACGAATGGGGAGCTACTTCCATTGATCAAACAACGGTTCCCTCGTTCCGTCTGGGTCGGTTACACTGGCACCCCGGTTTTCGATAAGGATCTGACCCACAAGGCGTTCGGCGATCTCATCCATGCCTACACGATTCGCGAAGCGATCGCCGATAAGAACGTGCTTGGCTTCCAAGTGGATTTCGAGCACACGCTCAGTGAGGATGAGATCAAGGAAAAGCTCCTCCCCGACCTGCTGCGCATCAAAAACCCAACACTCACCGATCCGGAAATCGAAATGCGTATCGCTAGCATGACCGGCGAGGAAGTGGACTCACTGGTGGATAGCGGCATCTACGACTGCAACGAACAACATGTGCAGGCAGTTGTGGAAGACGTCATATCGCATTGGAACAGCCGATCGGTGAACGGCAAGTACAGCGCCATCTTCACCACACATGTCGGAGCAGGCAAACCGTCTGCACCAATGGCGTTGATGTACTTCGACGCATTCCAGCGTGCCAACGCCAAGCTGATAGAGCAAGGCAAGCAACCACTGAATATTGCGGTGACATTCTCAATGGACACAAGCAACTCCGACATGCAATTCAGTAAGAATGCAGGGTTGAAAGAAGCGATCCGCATATACAACGCGGCGTTCGGTACACAGTTCGGCGCGGACACCGTCGAAGAGTATTTCAATGATGTCACGGACAGGCTCTCAGGCAAGGCCGAAGGACCCAAACTGGATGTGGTCATTGTCATCGACCAGTTGCTGACCGGCTTCGACTCGAAAATCGTCAATACGCTATACGTGGATCGCGTGCTGTCTGGAGCGAACTTGATTCAGGCATACTCGCGCACCAACCGCGTATATGATATGCAGACCAAGCCATTCGGCCATATCGTCAATTACCGTTGGCCCCTCATGTCGAAACGTCTCATGGACGCAGCGCTCAAAGTATATGCAAACCCTGATTCCGCCCTCGTCCAAGGCACTCTGGACGACGAAAACCAGAATGAGGAAAATCGCGGCTTGGATGGTGTCCTGACTATCCCCTTCAGCGAACGCGTGGAGCAGACATGCAAGATTGTCGATACCTTGCGCGATCTCACTGACGACTTCACACAAATCCCTCCCAGCGAAGCACAACAAGAGCATGCTGCGGAACTGCTGCATGACTACAACAACGAAATCGCCGCGTTAAAACAGTACACCGGTTACGATCCCTCCCATCCTGAGCGACTGCTCAACCAGCTTCGTCTCAGTGATGACAATCACGAATGGCTGCTCACCTCGCTGCGCTACGGTCTGCAAAGGATCGCCGTTGATTACGCCGACTCGTACATCGATACCTCCGATTTGAATTTTGAAGCCGAACACGTGGCCGACGTCAAAGTCAACTATGACTATATCGAAGAGCTATTGGCCAAGCTGCTCAATCAGGTTCACGACCATGAACCGGAAGCGGATAAGACATTCGATGATCTGCAACACGCCATTGACCGACTGCCAGATCGGCATCATGCGGAACAAATCATGCGCACCGCACAAGATGCGATGGACGGCAATCTGGACGCACAACACTACCCTGTCGAACCTTCCGACGTCGGTGGCATCGTGCGCACCCACATGGAGAATTCTCGGCGCCACGCGATACTCAAATTCCGCGAGGATTGGGGACTGGTCGACATCATCACAGCCACCAAGCTCATCAATACGATGCTCGATCGCCACGTCATAGGCAAGGATGACTTGGACATGGATGAATCATTGTCCACCCTGCTCAATGCCGCCGTCAAGGACAGGTTCTATCAGACTGACGCCAAGAAACCGGATGTACGAAAGCTATCCCCGATTCGCTACAAGCGAGAGCTGCGTCAGGCCCTGCGTGAATTCGCAGATCAGGTCATCGCCGACTACAGCTGACCCGTACCAGTCCATCAATCGCAACAACATTAGGAGGAACAACCCATGGCATCGACGACACCCCAGAACGACGCGCGTGAACTAACATCCCAACTCTGGGCAATGGCAAATGATCTTCGCGCAAAAATGGACGCGAGCGAGTATCGTGACTACATCCTCGGCTTCATCTTCTACCGATACCTGTCAAAACGTCAAGAACGGAATCTGGCTTCCTCCGCCCCGCTCGACTTCACCGATTCTGAAATCAGCTCGAACCCGCAAGACGTCAACAATGCATATGCACGCCAAGTAGCGCAGGACGGCATCGAAGATTGGCGGGAAGAGCTCGCTTCGGAACAAGGATACGCCATCGACCCCGAATACACGTGGACGACAATCGTCAATAAAGTTCACGATCAGACCATCCGCCCCGAGGACTATCCGAACATGTTCGCCCAATTCAAGGCTAACGCACTGCTGAACACGAACGCAACGGAAGACTTCAAAGACGTGTTCGACAACATCAACCTCTCTGATTCCAGTCTGGGCAATTCCGTCGCGGCACGCGCCAAAGCATTGTCGCAACTGGTCGAACGCATCGACAGCATTGACTTCCACGACGATTCGGGGCACGACATTCTCGGCGATGTCTACGAGTATCTCATCGCAGAATTCGCCGGCGCCAGCGGCAAGAAAGCCGGCGAGTTCTATACACCACATGAAGTGTCCCGCGTGCTGGCGAAACTCGTCACCTATGTCTCCCCCGACTCCAGCGAGGAAGCCAAAGAGGTCATCGAACACGCAAGCCGACCATTCATGGTCTACGATCCAACGATGGGATCCGGCTCCCTACTGCTCACCGTGCAGCATGAGCTCAAATCCGAAACCGATAACCCCGACACTGCACGCGTGCATTTCTTCGGTCAGGAAATCAATCGAACCACCTACAATCTCGCACGCATGAATCTGATGATGCACGATGTGAAGTACCAGTACATGGACCTACGCTGTGCCGATACACTGGAATCGGATTGGCCCAATGGCATGGATGAGAACGGCATCGACCACCCTGAATTCTTCGATGCGGTCGTGGCAAATCCACCCTATTCACTCAAATGGGACAACGCCGAATCCAAACTGAAAGACCCACGATTCAAGGACTACGGTAAACTGGCTCCAAAGTCGAAAGCCGACTATGCGTTCGTTGAACACGGCATCTACCACCTGAAGCCCAGCGGCCGTATGGCGATTGTATTACCCCATGGCGTCCTTTTCCGAGGTGCAGCCGAAGGAACAATCCGCAAAGCAATCATCGACAAGAACTACCTTGATGCCGTCATCGGACTCCCCTCAAACCTCTTCTACTCCACCGGCATCCCCACCGTCATCCTCGTGTTCCGCAAAGACCGCAAGACCAACGACGTGCTCTTCATCGACGCCTCGCAGCACTTCGAGAAGGACAAGAAGCAAAACCGCCTGCGCGAGGAAGACATCGACCTGATTCTCGAGACCTACAAGAACCGTCAGGATGTCGACAAGCTCGCGCACGTCGCCACCCTTGAGGAAATCAAAGACAATGACTACAACCTCAACATTCCCAGATACGTTGATACGTTTGAGGAAGAAGAGCCAATCGATCTGGATGACGTCAACCGTCAGCTCGCGGAAGTCGATGAGGAAATCACCCGTTTGGAGAAGGAACTCGAAGCGATGCTCGCAGAGCTGGTCCCAACCGATCAGAACGATGAAGACGATGAGTGATTACACAACAGACGGGAAAGGGCAGAACACGATGGGCAAGAAACTACAGCCAAAACTCCGATTCCGCGGCTTCACTGACGCCTGGGAGCAGCGTAGGTTCGTAGAATGCTTCGATTTCCTGAAGACAAATACATTTCCTCGCGATTATCTCCAGTTAAGTGGAAATGGCACTGTCGACATACATTATGGAGATATATTAATTAATTATAATAGCTGTCTTTCGATTGCTAATAACGCTCTTCCCTGCATAAAGCGCGAAGACTATCTCGACTGTCACAATTATTCCTTGTTAAAGGACGGAGACGTCGTGTTTGCTGACACCGCGGAAGACCGGACAGTCGGAAAGTGCGTTGAGCTCCTTAAGGTTGGAGAGCGTAGAGCGCTCGCAGGACTCCATACTATTGCTGTGCGCAACAGGATTGAGTGTGCTGTCGGTTATCTCGGGTTTTACTTCAACTCTCCTTTCTATAGAAAACAGCTCCTTCCGAAAATGCAAGGAAGCAAAGTTGTCGCTATCTCAAAAGATGTCTTGAAACAAAGCTTTATATCGGTTCCGTCTACCAAAGAGCAATTATTAATAAGCAAATTGTTGAATAAGATTGATTCACTTGTCGATGCCGAAAAGCGTAAACTCGACCTCCTACAGAAGAAAAAAACAACCCTTCTCCGTCAGATCTTTGGGCAAAAGCTGAGATTCAAGGGGTATGACAATCCGTGGGAGCCGCGTAGGCTTGGTGAAATCGCGACCGTGGTTGGAGGCGGGACTCCTGATACGAATAATCCATCGTATTGGAATGGGGACATTAACTGGTTTACTCCCGCTGAAATTGGCTCAAATGTATATGCGTCGAAAAGCGAAAGAAGAATAACGGAGGAGGGTTTGGAACATTCCTCTGCCAAGCTTCTCCCGGCTGGTCGAACAATACTGTTCACAAGTCGTGCCAGTATTGGTCTAACGGCAATTCTGACGGTCGATGCATGCACCAATCAGGGCTTTCAGTCACTTGTGGTCTCCGACCGGACAGATGTGTTTTTCCTCTTTGGTCTGTGCAATCAGATTAAGGCGCAAGCCATACGGAATGCAGCAGGTTCAACCTTCATAGAGGTCTCCGGGAAACAACTCGCCAGGATACCGTTGCAAGTCCCAAGTCTAGATGAACAACGGCGTATCGGAAAGATCGTCCGAACCATGGACTCACTTATCGATGCTGCAACAAGAAAGATTGATATACTAAAGCTCAAGAAGAAAGCCTTGCTGCAGCAAATGTTCGTCTGAATGCATATGTTCCTTTCTGTCGCGCAACGGGTGCGTGGCGGAAAGGAACATATGTACCGAAAACAACTCCTGACTCGTTATTTCGCCGAATGGGTCAATACCTACAAACGTGGAGCTGTGACAGATATAACGTTGAGCAAGTATCTGATGACCTTGCGTCATCTTGAAGAACTTGCACCGGAAGTGATTCTGGGTGATTTGAGCCGCATGGGATATCAACGCATCCTCAACGACTTTGCTAAGAATCATGAGCGGCAAACGGTCATGGATTTCCATCATCAGGTCAAGGCCGCCATCATGGATGCAGTAGACGAGGGCGTTTTACGCAGAGATCCGACTCGTAAGGCAGTTGTCAAGGGCAAACAGCCTCGCGAGAAACGTCCCAAGTACCTCAATCAGTTCGAGCTGCGCACAATGCTTATGGCATTGCAACTTGACGATGATCATCTTAATGACTATCTGCTGCTTTTGGTCGCCAAGACTGGATTGCGTTTCGGCGAGGCGTTGGGATTGACCCCCAGTGACTTCGATTTCCAAACGCAGCAGATCAATGTTGAGAAGACCTGGAACTACAAAGATCCGGAAGGCGGCTTTGCCCCTACAAAGAACCGTTCCTCTCAGCGGAAAGTGCGTATGGACTGGTCGCTTTGTATGCATCTCAAGCGTCTTTGCGACGGTTGCGACCCCAGCAAGCCTCTTTTTGTCACTGAGGGGAAACGCATTTTCAACGCAACTGTTAACGACCGCCTTGCTGCCGTCTGCAAACAGTGCAACATTCCTGCAATCACTGTTCATGGTCTGCGCCATACGCACGCGTCACTACTTCTTTATGCGGGAGTGTCGGTGGCATCTGTGGCTAAGAGACTCGGCCACGCCAACATGACGACAACGCAGATGACCTACTTGCACATCATCAAAGAGTTGGAAGCCAAGGACACCGATAGGATTATGCAGTTCCTGAGCACGTTGTAAATTGAGCATTGGCTGAGGACTCTCAGAGAGCGAGAGCCCTCAGTAATCAGATGAACATTGTTTGAAGAAGAGCCTTCTTCTTTTTTTCCAATAACCCAATTCTTTTTGCTGTTTGCCGTATCAGCTGTTCATATGCTGCAAAGAATCTACCGATATGCTTTTGCTCCGATAGTGAATCTGGAATCTGCAACTGGATATCAAAGAAGTCTTTTGATGAAATGTTCAGTAATCCATGATTCCGTGCACCCTCTGTGGCGATTGCTTGAATCTCCCTATGCCATATTGGAGAATTGAATAGTGTCGTGATGAATTGAGAATCCACGCTGTGCGTCGAAAAGCAGATGTATAGGGTCGATACACAGCCCTGGTCATAGCGGTCAAGACGTTTTATCGTGCCCCAAGGACTATCTGAAGAGGTGCTCTTGTTGTATGCAAACTCTCCACGTTGCAACAAGATGTAGTTGTCAAGATTCTTGCTAGCCACTTGCTTGCTAAAGAAATGTCGTTGATCTATCAATCCGTCACGCGCTGAAATGGTCAGGGGAAGGTTTGATCGTCCTTTGTTGCGTCGTGTGATTCTTGTCGCAATATCGCCCAGACGCATCATTTTCCAATGTTTGGCATCCTCCCCATGATGGGAACCATATGAAAAAACCTTTTGAGAATATGCCTCTCGCTTCTGTTCGAGAAGGAGGAGTTTACGCTTTTCGGCAGCGATAAGGTTGTCCACCTTTGCAAAAAGTAGACCGATTCGCGCTTGTTCAATTTGTGTAGGGAAATATTCTTGGCGTTCAAGTACTGATGCAATCTGGAATCGCTTCTGCGAGCCGGTTACGCCTGCAACTTCTGACAGCAACATATTCCTAAAACGGCTGGAGGTGAAGAGTGCTGAAAGAAAATAACTGTCGCTGTTGTGCCCCGTGAAGACAACCCATTCGGTGGAAGCTAACATCGGTAGATCAGTATCTTTCCTTGCCTCCACTACCCAAACTCGGTTAATCCGCGGATTAATCCGACAAAGAAGAACATCAGAGCTGTTGACTGACTGCTTAACACTCTCGATTTCACTCCCCTTAACGATTTCTGGTTCCCCCGTGCTGAAGGCGGGGACGCTCCAGCTGATATATGTTTGGGAAGGAACGGGGCTGACAAGTAATGGCTGCCTGTGCAAGCTTTTCAGTCTACGCGGCTCCCAAGCGTTAATAGCATGACAGCGACTCTGCTCTACCAATCAGCAATATCGTGCTGGCCATCACAGGTTACGCACGGCTCCAACGAACAATGGCAGTCGGTCGCGCGTCATAAGTGCATACATGAATGGACGATCCACGGTGAAGGTGATCTCACGGCCCCATTGTGGCGCTGCACCTGCCACGGCGATGCCTGTATACGCGGTTGCTCGCACCCCATGCTCGTTGACTTCGATGTGCGTATTCTGCACGATATCGCTGATAGCGAGCGCTCCTTCGCATAACTGGAGAAATCTGCATGTGTGGGATCGAATGCATCGGTAACGCCCAATGATTGCAGGATGGTGATGATGGTTCTTCCGTCGATGGCGCTGTCGATTTCGAACCGGGGCAATGCCACTGTTGCAGTGACCGTATTTGCATAGATGGGCATGCTTGTGGGGTTTTTGCGTGCGGCGAGTTTGGCTTTGAGCCTGTCCATGCCGGTGGGTTCCCGCTTGTCTTCCTGCAGGATGGCCTCTGCCAGTTCTGTGCTGAACGCTCGGCGCAGTGCTGTGGGATCGTGCACCAGTGTCTCGAGGGTCTCTGGATCGGGCAGGACTATGCGTAGTTCGCTGCCATCGTCGAATGGGATATCCACGCGTTCCCATCCGAAGGTCTCATCGCATAGATAGGAGACGTCCTCACACCGTTGGCGCATGAATGGCACCGTTGCGTCTCTCTGGTCTCCATGGAATACTGCAGGTTCGGTGTCGTTGAGTTCAAATGGGGAGGTTCCATCGGCTGTCTGCAAATACGGCGCTGATGATGGACAGCAATATAGATGAAACCGGTGCATTAGCTTATTTCGCCGTCGAACCCCTTGAGTACGTCGTAGAGTGCGGTATCGGCTTCCATTGTTCTCCCCCATGATCTGTGATGGCAAAAGCCCGCACGGTTCGTTCCCAATGGAGCGCTGAGCCGTGCGGGCCATGATGAATGTATGTCAGTATTGCGGGTTGTCCGCTCACGCCCCGTACTGCGTCAGGTACTCCTCCGCGGCGCCGGCGATCTCGTCGGTCACATACGGGGTGCCTTCGGCGGTGGCGAGCTGGCGGCCGGCGGCGAAGATCTCCTTAACGTTCGCTATCGCGAGCACGGGGAAGCCGAATTCGCGTTGCACGTCCTGCACTGCGGACAGGTCGGAGTCCTTCGTCTTCTCCATACGGTCGACGGAGAGCACGAGGCCAACGATGTTGACGTCGGCCTGCGCCTTGAGCTTAGGCACGACCTCGCGCACGGCGGTGCCGGCGGTCATCACGTCGTCGACGAGCAGCACGTTCATGCCGTCCTCGAGCGGCTTGCCGACCATCGTGCCGCCATCACCGTGGTCCTTCTTCTCCTTGCGATCGAAGGTGTAGCCGACGGTCACGCCGTAGTTGAGTTCGAGCGCGATCGACGTGGCCACGGCGAGCGGAATGCCCTTGTACGCCGGCCCGAAGATCGTGTCGATGCGGATCGGCAGCTGTTCGTTGTCGATCTCGGTCTGGATCTTCTCCGCATAGAAGCCGCCGAGCGTGGCGATCTTCTTGCCGTCGTCGAACGCGCCCGCATTGATGAAATACGGGGACTGACGGCCGGACTTCAACGTGAAGTCGCCGAATTTGAGTGCGTTCGATTCGAGCAGGAACTTGGTGAATCGATGGTCGAGTGAATCAAACATCATGCCTCCTAACAATCAATGGGCGTACCGGGCGCGCGGCTCAGCGCCACGTGTCGCCCTTCGCGAGTTTTTCGGTCAGTTCGGGGCGCGAGTCGAGCAGTTCCTCGAGTTCGCGCGCCACGCGGATCGGTGCGGTCGGGTCGTAGAGCGCCGCTCCCCCGACTTCGACGGCGTTCGCGCCCGCGTACAGGTATTCGAGTGCCTTCTCGCCCGAGTCGATGCCGCCGATGCCGATGATGGGAATGTCGGGCAGCGCGGCGCGCACACGCCACACGCATGCCAGTCCCACGGGGAACACGCATGGTCCGGACACGCCGCCGGTGCGGTTCGCGATGATCGGCTCACCGGTGCAGATGTCGATGCGCATGCCGACCAATGTGTTGATCATCGACAGGCAATCCGCACCACCCTCGGCGGCCGCGCGTGCGATCGACGCGATGTCGGTCACGTTCGGCGTGAGCTTGACGATCATCGGCTTGTCCGTCATCGGGCGCAGCCGGTCCATGAGGCGGCCCAATGCGACCGGGTCGGTGCCCACGGACATGCCGCCATGCGTCACGTTCGGGCAACTCACGTTGATCTCGAGCATGTCGGCGTCGGAAGCGGCGAGCTTTTCCACGACCTGCGCGTAGTCGTCGTCGCAATGGCCGGCGACGTTTGCGATGACGGTCGCGCCGAGCCCCTTGAGTTTCGGCAGGTCGTATTCGAGGTAATGGTCGACGCCCGGGTTCTGCAGGCCGACGGCGTTGACGGTGCCTGCGGGGCTTTCCGCCGTGCGCACGCCCGGATTACCGAGCCATTCGACCGGGGAGACGCCCTTGGTGGTGACCGAACCCAGCTGGGCGACGTCATAGAACTGGCCGCACGCGTCCACGTTGAAGGTGCCCGAGGCGGTGCCGACCGGGTTCTTCCACGGTATGCCGGCAACGACGGTGCCATGGCGCCATTCGTGCGGGGCGTACAGATTCGTCGGGGTTTCGTTACGTTCCTGTTCGATGTTCACGGTGTCTTCCCTCACTTGTTGTCCCATCCCAGCTGGTGCGCGGTGAGGACCGGGCCGGCCTCGCACACTTTCTCACGTCCGTCGCGCGTGTCGACCGTGCACGCGACGCATGTGCCGTAGCCGCAGCCCATGCGCTGTTCCATGCACAGTTGCGCGTCCACACCGCGTTTCGCCGCCCATTCGGCGACGGCCTTCATCATCGGTGTCGGGCCGCACGACAGGATGATGAGCTCACGGCCGCGCTCCTGCAGGCCGGGCCACAGGCGTTCGAGCAGCGTGAGCACATTGCCTTCCGACTCGTCGATGCTATGCACCTCGTCCGCATACTTCGCCGCATACACGTCGGCGAAATGCGCGTCACGGTAGCCGAGCACAGCAGTCGTGTGGCAGTCGGCGCGTTCGCTGAGCGCCTGTGCGGCTTCGAGCAGCGGCGGAATGCCCAATCCCCCGCCGACGAGCAGATAGTCGGCGTCAGTCCGGATGTTGAATGGTTTGCCCAAGGGCCCGAGCACATCCACATGGTCGCCGGCCGTGAGCGCGGCGAATTCCTCGGTGCCATAGCCGACGACGGCGAAGATGAGGCTCACTTTGTCGCCGTCCACCTCGCTCACGCCGAACGGGCGCGGCATGAGATGCTGCGGGTTGTGCGAATACAGGTTGACGAACTGTCCGGGTTCGGTGTTCGCGGCGATGAACTCGTCACGGAACGTGAACCGCACGACGCCCGGCGTGAGCTCGCGCACGTCGGTGACGTCCACGGTGCGCCGCGTGGGCATGCGGCCGGCCTGTTCGGCCTGCGCCACGGTATGGGAAAACGCTGTGGTTGGCATGGGTCTCCTTGTTCTTTCTTCTGCTCTGCTGGTGGTCGGTGATTCCAAAATCTGCCGTGCGCGTCAGGCCAGTGCGACGCGCAGCTGGTCGCGCATGTCCTTCGCCGCTTCGCGCGCGTTGTCCGCGACGATCTCGAGCGCTGTCTCCGGTTCGAGCGTCTCACTGTACCGCGGGTCATTGCGCCATGCACCGATGATGCCCCGTGATGAGTTGACGATGGCGCCGGAGCCGTCACGGTCGAACATGCCTGCCACGGATTGTGCGGTGCCGCCTTGCGCGCCATACCCGGGCACAAGGAAGAACGTGTGGGGCATGCGGGCGCGCAGCGCCGCGCCTTCCTCGGGGTGGGTAGCGCCGACGACCGCGCCGGTGCGTGCGTAGCCGAAGCGGCCGATGGTGTCGGCGCCCCACTGTTCAACGAGGTCGGCCACGTGTTCGTACACGCGCTCGCCGCTGGCGAGTTCGAGCTCCTGGATCTGTGCGCTGGATGGGTTGGACGTGCGTACGAGGATGAACAGGTCGCGGTCCGCTTCCTGCGCGGCGGCGGTGAAGGGTTCAATGCCGTCTGAGCCGAGGTATGGGTTGACGGTGACAGCGTCCTCATGCCACACGTCAGCCCCGTCGAAGCCGGTGAGGTGTTTCGCGTAGGCGGCGGCGGTCGACCCGATGTCGCCGCGTTTGATGTCGCCGATCACGTAGAGGCCGTTTTCACGCGCATACTGGCAGGTCATCGTATAGCAGTCGATGCCCGCAGGCCCGAGCGCCTCATACATCGCGATCTGCGGTTTGACGGCGGGGACGATGTCGGCGACGGCGTCGATGATAGCGCGGTTGAATTCGAAGTAGGCGGCGGCCGCGCCGGTCGCGGCGAGGTTGTCGTCATCGTCTTCGACGTATTCTCCGGCTTCGACGGCGTAGGCGCCCATGACCTGCGCCGGTACGAGCGCCGGTGTTGGGTCGAGGCCCACAACGCTGGGGTTCTGTTTGGATTCGATGGCTTCAATGAGATGGTCCATACTGCTCCTTCGTCCGTATCGCCGGCCTTATGCGCCGGCTGTATGCTTGGGTCAGTCCAGCGCGTCCAGGCGGGTGAACACGAGCCGTGACCCGATGATCGTCGCGTACGGCCGTCCGGTGACCTGCCAGCCGTCGAATGGCGTGTTGCGCGCGTTGGATTTGAATTCGTCCGCGGCGACGGTCCACTCGTCGTCCAGTCCGAGGATGACGAGGTCGTTGGATTCGGGGTGTTCGGTCGCGGCGAGGTCGAGTGTGCGTGTGGTGGCGCATCGTGCGCTCGTGTTGAGCAGGCCGGCGATGTCGGTCGAATGCCGGCCCATGAGGGACGCCGGGTTGAGCGCCATGAGTTCGATGAGCCGTTCGTCGCTGATATAGCCGCCGTCCACGAGGATCTTGTGGCATACGCCAAACGCGCATTCCAAGCCGATGATGCCGTTGGGCGCCTCAAGGAACCCAAGGCGTTTCTCGTCGAGCGTGTGGGGCGCATGGTCGGTCGCGATCATGTCCACCGTGCCGTCGGCGATCGCCGCAATCGTGGCCTGCCGGTCCTTCTCGCTCCTCAACGGCGGGTTCATCTTCGCGAGCGTGCCATACTTGAGGAGCGTCTCGTCGTTGAGCGCGAGATAATGCGGGGCCGTCTCACAGGTGATCGGCAGGCCTTCCGCCTTCGCGCGGCGGATCGCGTCGAAGCTGATCGCCGTACTCACGTGCTGGAAGTGCACGTGCACGCCGGTTTCGCGCACTAGGTCGATGTCGCGTTGCACAATCGCCAGTTCGGTGTCCTCCGGAATGCCAGGCACACCGAGCGCGCGCGACACCGGCCCCTCATTGACAGCGCCGACGTCATGGTGCTCGCAGTGTTCGATCAGATACAGGCCGGTGTCTTTGACGTTCTGGAACACGGCGCGCAGCACCGGCGTGGGCACGGCGGACCCGTCGTCGCTCATCGCGGTGACCGGGTGGGCGATCTGCGCGGCATCCTTCTCACTGTCATGGCCGGGCATATACCACGCCCAGTCCGCCGGATCGCTCGGCACCTTGCCCGCACGATCCTTCGTGGCGCATACACACAGCTCATAGCGCACCGGCAGCGTCACATCGTGAATCCGCTCATAGTGCTGCAGATAGTCGATGACATTGGCGCAGCCGGCGTCAAGGACCTCCTGGGCGCCCGGCTCGCCCTCATGCACGCGCTGCCCGTCCATCGCCGGCACGGTGTTCGGCATGATCAGCACGTTCGTGTAGCCGCCGGACGCCGCGGCCGCACACCCGGAGACCATCGACTCCTTGTAGGTCTGCCCCGGGTCGCGGAAGTGCACATGCGGGTCCTCAAGGCCCGGCGCCACGGTGAGCGCGGACGCGTCCAGGGCCACGTCACGGGTCTCGTCGGGCACGACTAGGTCGATGCGCTCGCCCGTGTCCCATACACGGATATTGGTGAAGGTGACTGCCATCAGAACTCGGCCTCCTCATCGCAGTAACGGCAACGGTACGCTTCGCCATCCGTACGGTCGAGGTAGAACACCTGATCGATGCCGGGCTCCGTGGTCGTGACACAGCGCGGGTTGACGCAGGTGATCACGTTGACGACGCGTTCGGGCAGCGTGGGGGTCATCTTGTCGACGATTCGGCCGCCATGGATCACATCCACCGTGGCCGAGCGTGCCACCAGCCCCAGCACATCAAGGTCGATCGCCGTGTCCGGGTCCTCGATCTTGATGATGTCCTTCGTGCCGTACCGGTGCGAATCGGTGTTCATGATGAGCGCGAGCTTCGTGGACGCCGGATTGATGCTCAGATAATCCAGCACTTTGAGCGCCGTGCCCGCGGGCACATGGTCGATGATGATGCCGTCCTGAATGCTGGTGACTTCCATCAGGCCGCGACCTCCTTGTTCTCGAACGCGTCAAAACCGGGCAGGGTGTCTCCCAGCACGGAGCTTTCCAACGCCATGCGCATGAGCATGCCGTTCTTGACCTGCTCGAAATACGCGGCGCGCGGATCGTTGTCGACGTCCTTGGCGATCTCGTTGACGCGCGGCAACGGATGCAGCACCGCCATATCGGGTTTGGCGAGCGCGAGTTTCGCCTCATCGAGGATGTAGGTGTCGCGCAGGCGCAGGTAGTCGTCTTCGTTGAAGAAGCGTTCTTTTTGCACGCGGGTCATGTACAGGGCGTCGAGGTCGCCGATGACGGAGGTCAGGTCGCTGACTTCCTCGTAGGAGCAGCTGGGGGTGGCGTTGATGCGGTTGAGCACGTATTGGGGGGTGCGCAGTTCCTTGGGTGAGATGAGGATGAAGCGCACGTTGCCGAACCGGCATAGGGTTTCGATCAGTGAGTGGACGGTGCGGCCGAAGGTGAGGTCGCCGCACAGGCCGATCGTCAGGTCGTTGACGCGGCCGAAGCGTGATTGGAGGGTGGCGAGGTCGGCGAGGGTCTGCGTGGGGTGCATGTGGCCGCCGTCGCCGGCGTTGATGACGGGTACGCTGGCGGCTTCGGCGGCGACGAGGGCGGCGCCTTCCTTGGGGTGGCGGATGGCGACGACGTCCACGTAGTTGGAGACGGTTTTGAGGGTGTCGCTGATGGATTCGCCTTTGGTGACGGAGGCGAGTTGCGCGCCGGCGAAGCCGATGACTTGGCCGCCGAGTCTGAGCATTGCCGTTTCGAAGCTCAGACGGGTGCGGGTGCTGGGTTCGTAGAAGAGTGTGGCGAGCACCCGGCCGTCGCATGTGTGGGCGACTTCGCGCCTGTGGGTGTCGATGTATCTGGCTTTGTTGAGCAGGGTTGTGATGTTCGCTACGGACAGATCGTCCAATGTGATGACGCTCATGCCCACCATTGATTGTTCAGCCGGCGTGTGCGAATGCATATCCAACGGTTCACCTTTCGCTCGTGTGGCAAGGTGGCCATGTTTGACCTCACCAACTATAACCGTATGCCTTCCCTGTGGCGAATCGGTGCCCGAATGGTGAGGCCGGAGGCTCATGGTTCGATGCCGTAGAAGAGGCGGTCGGTGACTTCTCGGGCGCGGCGCATCACGGCGAGGATGTCGTTTTCGAATCGTTGGCCGTGGTTGGCGTCGTAGCCGAGGTAGACGGCGATGCCGCCGAGCGAGTACACGTCGGTGGGCAGGATGTCCGCCTGGTTGGCGCGCCCGCTCCACAGGTAGTTGCCGTTGCGCGCGTCGGTGCACATCTGCCAGGCTTCGCCGAGTGTATCTGCGTCTTCTTCGCAGATCACGCCATCGGCCACGAGCTCGCCCAATGCCGCCGTGGTGGAGTTGACGCGTAGGTCCGGGTCGTTGTGCGCGTGTTGCAGCTGCAGCAGTTGGATCGTCCATTCGACGTCGCTCAACCCGCCTTTGCCGAGTTTGAGGTGCCGTTCGCGGCGCACGCCCCGCGGCAGGCGTTCGGCTTCCATGCGCGCCTTGAGCTTGCGGATCTGCCCGATCTCCTCGTCGGTCAGGGCCCGGTCCGGGTAGCGCAACGGGTCGGCGATGTGTGTCAGGAAGTCGTTGGCGAGCGCCATGTCGCCGGCTGCGGCGCGTGCGCGCAGCAGGGCTTGGCGTTCCCATGTGCTGGACCATGAGCGGTAGTATTCCTCGCATGACGCGTAGGAGCGCACGAGTGGACCGTTCTTGCCTTCGGGGCGCAGGTCCATGTCGAGTTCGATCTTCGGTTCGAGGCTGATGGGGCCTTGCACGAGCATGCGCAGTTGTTCCTGGACTTTGCGGGCGAACCGGTTCGCACTCTGGTCGTCGGCGCCGCCGGAGGGGCGGTAGATGATGATGACGTCCGCGTCGGAGCTGAAGTTGACTTCGCGCCCGCCGTAGCGGCCCATCGCGATGATGGCGATGGCCGCGGGCGCCTCCTGCACGTTGTCCTCGCGCATTTGGGCGGCGATGGACCAGCGCAGCGCAGCGTCGAGGATCGCGTCATATACGTCGGTCATGCCGTTGAGCATTTCGGGGCCCCAGACGACGCCGCTCATCCAGCCCAGTCCGATGCGTTCGATCTCATGGCGGCGCAGGGCGCGCAAGGCGGTGGCCGCCTCTTTGGCGGCGTGGGAGTGGCGGTCGATGATCGCCGTGCATTGGGTGTCGAGGCTGGCGCGTGAGCGGGCGTGCAGTTGGGCGTCGTCGCCGAGCCATGTGATGGATTCCAATGATTTGTTGAGCGCGTCTCCCAGGTAGCGTGAATTGGACAGTACGTGGCACAGGCGTTGCGCGGCGGACGGCGAGTCGCGCAGGAAGCCGAGGTATTCGTGTTCGCCGCCGAAGTGCTCCTCAAGGGTGCGCCAGTACAGCAGGCCCATGTCGGGGTTCTGCCCTTCCCCGAGCCAGCGCAGGACCGCCGGCAGGAGGATGCGGTTGATCTTCGCGGCGCGTGTCACACCGTCGGTCAGGGCGCGCACATGGCGCAACGCGGCCTGCGGGTCGGCGAACCCGATCGCCTCGTAGCGTTCGAGCGTCGCCTCTTCGCTCAACGCCACCGATTCGTCTGGTGAGGTCGCGCTGATCGGCAGCATGGGCCGGTAATAGATGTCGTTGTGCAGGTGGCGTACCTGTTGGCGTGTCTCATCGTAGTGTTCGACGAGCTCCTCGGGGTGCATGTGCACGGCGCGCGCCAGCCGGTGCAGTTCGGGGTTCTGGTTGAGTTCGTCGGTGTTGAGCGTGCGTTTCTTCTCCAGGCCCCCGTCGTTGCCGGCGCCCAGGTCGGGGAACAGGTGGGTGCGTTTGAGCTGCCACATCTGCTGGCGGTGTTCGAGCACGCGTTCGAACCGGTAGTCCCAACTCAACTGCCGTGCTTGGACGCGTGAGACATACCCGCCTTCGGACAATGCCTGCAACGCGTCCAAGGTCGAGCGGGTGCGCAGCGCGGGATCGGTGCGCCCGTGCACGAGCTGCAGCATCTGCACGGTGAACTCCACGTCGCGCAAGCCACCGCGACCGAGTTTGATCTCGCGGTCCTTGAGATTGGCGGGGATGAGGTTCTCCACGCGTTCACGCATGCGCTGGCAGTCGTTCACGAAATTCTCCCGGCTCGCCGCCGTCCACACGAACGACGATGCCATATCCATGTACTCCTGGCCCAATGCGGCATCGCCGGCCACGGCGCGCGCCTTGAGCAACGCCTGGAACTCCCAGTTCTGCGCCCACTGCTCGTAGTAGGCGCGGTGCGACTCCAAGCGGCGCACGAGCGGGCCATCCTTGCCTTCGGGGCGCAACGCGCCGTCGATCTGCCACAGGGCGGGTTCGGCCACACCGGCGATCACCGACTGGCAGACGCGTTGCATCATGGTGGCCATCTTGGTGCCCACGCGCGTGAGCACCGTGTTGTCCACATCATCTTGCGCCGGCTCCACCACGTAAATCAGGTCCACGTCCGACACATAGTTGAGTTCGCCCGCGCCAAGCTTGCCCATGCCGATGATCGCGAAGCGCACCATGCTACTGCCCTGCACCTCATGGCGCGCGATCGCGAGCGCCGCTTCCAAGGTGGCGTCGGTCAGGTCGGACAGTTCATGGCTGATCGTGGGTTGGATGTCGATGGGGTCATCGGCCACCACGTCCTGCGCCATGATCGCGGCGAGTTGTTCGCGGTATGCGCGGCGCAGGGCGCTCGCCGCCTGCGCGAGGGGCAGGGAGGATTCCGGCGCTGGCCCGTCACTGCCCGCAGTGCCTGCACTGTACGCTCCGACCGCGTCGAGTAGTTGCGTGCGGCGTGCGGCGGCGGTGACCATCACGGTGCGGGCAGGGTCGGCGGTGGCCGCCGCGACGAGGCCCGGGCGGGTGCGCATGAGCACGCCGAGCGCATTGGAGGTGCCAAGCACGTCGATGAGCCGTTGCAGTGCGGGCTCGTCGTCCAGGATCGACGTGAGCGGTTCGCCGGGCATCACCTGGATGATGTCGGCGAGGTTGGCGAGCGCGGTGTCGGGGTCGATGCTGTGCGCGAGGCGTGCCAGCAACGCCGGCGGGTCCACACGGCCGCCCGTCTGCTCGCCCAGGGCGTTCAGGCGTTCTTTGGCGCGCCCGATCTCCTGGAATCCCGCATGGATGATGTCTCGGGTGCTCACGGTGTGCGTGCTGTTGGCTTCCATACCGTTCCAATGTACAGGGGTTTGGTGACGCGGCGGGTTACGGGTTCAGGCGAACAGGTCCTGCACGTTCGTCCAGATGCGCCGGGTGACGCATGGATGGTTCATCGTGTACAGGTGGATGCCGTCCACACCGCGGGCCAGCAGGTCGTTGATCTGTTCGGAGGCGTAGAGGATGCCGGCGGTTTTCAACGTGTTCGGGTCGTCTTGCCAATGGTCGAGCAATGTGGCGAGCCGTTCGGGGATCTTCGAGGAGCACATGCCGGCCATGTGGCGTACGGAGCGTGCGTTGACCGGTGGCATGATGCCCGCTTCGATCGGTACGGTGATGCCCGCGGCGCGTGCTTTGTCGAGGAAACGCAGGAAGTCGCTGTTGTCGTAGAACAGTTGCGAGATGAGGTGGGTCACACCGGCGTCGACCTTGCGTTTGAGGTTGTCGATGTCGTGGTCCAACGTGTCGGCCTGTGGGTGTTTTTCGGGGTAACAGGCGCCGTAGATCTTCATGTCGGGGCGGCGTTCGCGGATGAACGCGGTCAGTTCGTTCGCGTAGTGGAACACGCCGGCCGGTTCACGGTCCGGGTTGCGGTCGCCGCGCAGGGCGAGCACGCCGGCCACCTTCGCCTCGTCGAACATGGCGAGCGCCTCTTCGGCGCTGTCTTCGGTGAGGTACTGGGCGGTCAGGTGTGCCACGGCGGGGATGCCGTATTCGGCGCGCACGGTGTGGGCGATGCGCGCGGTGGCGGTGCGGTCGGCGCTTTTGCCGGTGCCGTAGGTCACGGAGATGAAGTGCGGGCTCAACCCGGTCAATCCGTCGAGCGTGTCGTAGATTGTGCCTACCGGCGCGGTGCGTTTGGGAGGGAACACCTCCAACGAGAAAATGGTCATCGTCGTCTCTCGCTTCTTACGAATGATATGGCATGCGGTCTGGGGGTCTTGCGGCTCGGGCCGTGG